>Ga0207733_100344_pt1 | contig 35062 bp, 35 predicted proteins | sample A23P3SouthBayCA_FD_187735 | JGI IMG/M metagenome (GOLD analysis project Ga0207733, IMG submission 187735) | Aerobic enrichment media microbial communities from Eden Landing Ponds, California, USA - A23 P3 (SPAdes) | ecosystem: Environmental > Aquatic > Marine > Unclassified | place: Emeryville... | reverse complement strand
CCGGTCGACCCGCCGTCGATCCACCGGTCGACGACCCAGCGGAACAGCACGAGTCCCTGCACGACGAACAGGTTCGTCACGAGGAAGAACGTCGCCTCCTCGACGGGGAGTCCGCCGATCTCGATCCCGGTCGTGAACTGCTCCGAGAGGATCCAGATGTCGAGGGCGATGGCGACGCGGTCGACGACACACAGGTACAGCGTCGGGACGAGCGTCGCGAGCGCGACGAGGCGCCGCCGCGCCCACAGCTGCGGGGCGCCGACGGTCCACTGCAGGGCCAACACCGGCGACGACCACGCCGCGATCGCGCCGAGGTACAGCGTCGCGTCGGTGCTAAGCATCGCCCACCCGCCGATCCCGATCGCGGCCGCCAGCCCGAGGCCGACGACCCGCGAGGCGACGGGACGGTCGATCGTCGGCCACGTCGCCGGGATCGTGAGGTGGGAGAGCCACAGCGCCGTGATCCACGGCTGGACGAGGATGAACAGGTACTCACCAACGGGGGCGTGGCCGAGCGTCGCGAGGGTCGCACCGTCGCCGTACTCCCACACGCCGACGTCGATGAGGTAGTTGTCCCACGGAATCGTGTACACGAGCGCCACGAGCGTGACGACCGCGACGCCGGTCCAGTACCGTCGCCCGTATCCGGACCGAGCGCTCGCGTGGTCCCCGGCGGCGCGTGCCGCGGCGACCCGCGACCGGCTCACGAACCCGGTCGCGGTCAACGCGAGCACGACCGGCACGAGGAACGCGAGGTGGAACTGGAGGTACGTGAGCGCGGTCGTCATGATGGATCGTGTGTCATCGTGGTGGATTCAGTCGTCGCGGGGTCGCCACCCTGGTCGTCGGTTCGTGTCGGCGGATGGGGACGCCGGCTGCGGCCCCACGCGCCGTGTCAGTTGACGGATCAGTCGAAGCGACCGTGGTCGACAGCGGACTGTCGACGACGGTAACGCCGGTCGAGGCCGATCAGTCGGCCGTGGTGGCGTCGGCAGACGACGAGCCGGCCGCGTCGAGCACTTCGCGGCTCGACAGCAGGATGATCCCGAAGCCGACCTTCGCGACCAGGTCGAGGACCATGAAGCCGGCCGTCTCGATGTTCAACGAGATGAGACGGAGGCCCTCGGTGCCGACGATCCACCAGACCGGGTAGATCAGCCAGACGACGACGATCAGGTTCCGCAGGGTGCTGAACGTCGACGCGGCCTCGCCCGAGAGCTTGCTGGCCTTGTCGGCGAGCGAGCCGTACAGCATGTACAGGAGCACGAGCAGGAAGCCCGTCGAGACGCCCCACCAGATGAGGCGGCGTGCGCCGTCCGATAGCGCGCCCGGACCGGCCGTCAGCGTCGCCAGGACACCGGTGCCGATCATCAGCATGTCCAAGCCGACCAGCGAGGCGAGTTCGTTCCGGTTCGCCCCCGCGAGGAGGCCCAGGTCAATCAACAGCAGCGGCGTGGTGAAGAACCAGTCAGTGTACCGAGCCCAGTAAATATCCAGGGTCTGCCCGCCCTGGAGCGTTACTTCCGTGAGCCCGAAGCCCAGCGCCATCGCGAGATAGTTCGTGAACGCGATGGCGGTGATGAATATCGTGACGATATAGAACTCCTGTCGTCGCCGATCTGTTTCGCCCCAGCCCCTGGCGATGAAGTACAACATCCCCAGGAACATTCCGAGCGTGCCGATCCACAGCCAGATGCCTTCGCTGCCAGGTTGTGGCATGATGCGTACACATGTAAGGGTGGAACACACCTAAGCGAGGTATGCAACTAGTTAGGGTCGACGAGAGCTGTCCCCGATTCTTCCTCGTCCGGCTCGACAAAAGCGGTCACGAGCTTCCGCAGGGCCGCGCGTAAGTGCTGGTGAAACGTCGAGCGACATACACCCATCGACTCGGCGAGCTCGTCCCCGTCCACGTTGCGCGGCCACTCGAAGTACCCAGTGGTGAACGCACGGACGAGTGCGGCGCGCTGTCGGTCGGTCAGCTCTCGCTCCACGGCGTCGACGAACTCGGGTCGGGTTCGGGCCCGTTCGGTCCGCCGGCGGTAGCCGAGGAGCTCCACGTGTTCGTGACTGTCGGTGACAGCCTCGACCACCGACTGCGCGAGGGTTTCGCGCGCAACCGAGACTGTGACGTGGGCGCCGTCGGCGTCGGCGACAACCGCATCGAGTTCGGCGCCGTACTCCGCCAGAAGGGTCCGGAGTCGCGAGTCGGACACCGACAGCTCGACCACCGACGCGTCCGCGGTCTCCGCGAACACGGAGTGAACGGTGACCGACTCGCCCGCGGCCGTTCGGAGCGCGTCCGCGTCGACGCCGGAGCCGTCGGGCGACACCTCGAACAGCATCGAGGGTCGGTCTCGATCCCCGACCGCGCCGCGGTAGCGCAGCGTGCACCCGGCTGCGCCGGCGACCGCGGACAGCGGATGGTCGACGATCCCGAACTCGACCTCGAACGCTCCCTCCTCGCGGAGCGTTCGCTGGCTCTCGATCGCGTTGACTCCCGTCGCGACGGCGCGCCCGAGCGCCGTCAATACGGCCCGCTCGTTGCTCGCGAACCCGCCGTCGGAACGGGTGTACACGCCGACGGCACCGTACGTCGCGTCGCCGTAGTGAATCGGGAGTGCCGCGACGGCGGTCACACCGTCCGCCGCGCTGTCGATCGATACGGTCCGGACGAACCGTTCGGACATCGCCTCCGCGACGGCCGTCCCGACCGCGGTGTCGGCGACCCCGTCGTCGACGGCGGGACCGGCTCCATTCGCCTCGCCGAGGGAGAGGCGGTTCCCGACCTCGTCGGTACTCGTCGAGCCCGCCGTCGCCGTGACCTCGATATCGTCGGCCCGCGGGTCGTACCGACCGATCCACGCGCCGGCGTACGTCCGATCGATGCTGTCGACGACATCGCGTTCGAGGTCGTCGCGGGAGGTCGCGCGGGTCACCGCCTCGGACACGTCGACGACGACGCCGTCGAGCCGCTGGAGGAGGCGACGCTGTGCGACCCGCTCGCGCTCGATCCGCGCGGCCCGGTGTTCGGCCGCGCGCTCGGCGCGTTTGCGCCTCGTCACGTCCTGCTGGAACCCGACGTAGTGGGTGACCGTGCCCGTCTCGTCCCGCAGGGGAGCGATCGTGACCTCGTTCCAGAACAGTTCGCCGCCGCGCCGGTAGTTGCGGAGCTCGACTGTCGTCGCCTCGGCGCGGTCGATCGCCTCCCGCATCCGCGCCACCGGCTTCTCGGTCGTCTCCTCGCCCTGCAGGAACCGGCAGTTCCGCCCGACCGCGTACGACGGCGGGTAGCCGGTTATCCGCTCGAATGCGGCGTTCACGTAGACGAGCGGCATGTCCTGCTGCGTCGCGTCCGCGATGGTGATGCCGACGGGCGCCTCGTCCATCGTTCGCGTCTTCAGCGCCTCGTCGACGGCGTCGGTGCTCGCCGCCGTTGGACCGCCGGACGCATCGAGCCGACGCGCCGCGGCGTCGGCGCTCTCGGCAGGGGCTTGGGACCCGTCTCGCGCCATGGGTCTGTAACGGGTCGAACCGACAAAACGTGCCGGGGTGGTGACGACGGTCGCGAAGATGACTCGTGTGGGACCGGTGGGGTCGATACTGAGGGAGGAAGCGCGGTCGACAGTGTGGCGAGCGGGCGGGTCGGCGGTGCAAGGGCGGACGAACGCGACCGGCTACGGCCAGGTGCCGGCGTCAGTGAACGCGTCGACGACCCGCTGGATCGCGACGACGTACGCCGCGGTCCGGAAGTTGGGCAGATCGAGCGACTCGTAACACTCGGTGAGATCGTCGAACGCCGAGACGATGTGGCGCTCGAGCTCCTCGTTGACGCGCTCCTCGGTCCAGTAGAAGCGCTGCCGGTTCTGGACCCACTCGAAGTAGCTGACGGTGACGCCGCCGGCGTTCGCGAGGATGTCCGGGAACACGTACACGTCGGCCTCGGTAAGCACGTCGTCGGCCTCGGGCGTGAGCGGGCCGTTTGCGGCCTCGACGATCACGTCGGCCCGCACGTCCTCGGCGAGGTCGCCGTCGATGGCGTTCTCGAGGGCGGCGGGGACGAGCAGGTCCACGTCGAGCGTGAGCAGGTCCTCGTTGGAGAACTCCTCGTCGGCGCCGTCGTACCCGGCGACGGAGCCGGTCTCGTTCTTGTGTTCCTTCACCTCGCGGGCGTCGAGGCCGTCCTCGGCGTACACGGCGCCCGAGGAGTCGGACACGGCGACGACGTTCGCGCCGAGGTCCTCGATGAGGTAGGCGGCGATGTGCCCGGCGTTGCCGTACCCCTGGACGGCGACGCTCGCGCCCTCGATGTCCCTGTCGAGGTAGTCGAACGCCTCGCGGGCGGTGAGCATCGTCGACCGGCCCGTCGCCTCGACGCGGCCCTCCGAGCCCCCGGACTCGAGCGACTTGCCCGTGACGACGCCCGGCTCCGTGGTGTTCTCGAGCGTCTCGTAGGTGTCCTTGATCCAGTTCATCTCCCGCTGGCCCGTGTTCACGTCGGGTGCCGGGATGTCCGTGTCCTCGCCGATGAACGGGCGGAGTTCCTCCGCGAACGAGCGGGTGAGTCGCTCGATCTCCGCGGCGGAGTAGTCGGACGGGTCGACGACGATCCCCCCTTTGCCGCCGCCGTAGGGGATGTCGACGACTGCGCACTTGTACACCATCCACCCCGACAGAGCCTTCACCTCGTCGCGGGTGACGCCCGGGTGATAGCGGATACCGCCCTTGTACGGGCCGCGGTCGCCGTTGAACTCCGAGCGGAACGCCCGGAACCGCTCAAGCGAACCGTCGTCCAGTTCCACGGAGAGGTTCAGCTCCAGCACCCGCTCGGGGTGTTTCAGTCGTTCGCGCACGTCGTCGGCGACGTCGAGGTGTGCGACCGCGTCGTCGATCTGCTCTTGGAGACTCTCGAAGGGGTTCGCCTGACCGGCCATGGGGTCACGGTTTCGTCCATCACCTGTTAGTCCTGTCGACGACTTCGCCGCCACGATCCCCCCGCAGTCTGCCGATCTCGATCCCATGTATAGTAATGACGATCGATGACAGAGGATAGCATATTAGTGTGTATATATCCCTTTCACAGATCAATATCATCAATATTTTATCCGCCTCCGGCGGAGCGGGCAGTACCCGTGCCGTCGCGTCCCCGCGGCGGCTGAACCCATAATGTCAACCGGAACAGCAGACACCGGCGAGAAGCGCGTCGCCACCGACGAACAGAGCGAGCCGGACTCGGCGCTGGAGACGGCTCGGCGGCAACTGGAACACGCCGCGGCGCACCTCGACGTCGACCCCGGCGTCATCGAGCGGCTGAAGCATCCGACGACCGTCCACCGGGTCGCGGTGCCGCTGGAGCGCGACGACGGCTCCGTCGAGGTGTTCACCGGCTATCGCGCCCAGCATGACGACGTTCGTGGCCCGTACAAGGGCGGCCTGCGCTTCCACCCCGAGGTGACCGAGGAGGAGTGCGTCGGCCTCTCCATGTGGATGACCTGGAAGTGCGCGGTGATGGACCTCCCGTTCGGCGGCGGCAAGGGCGGCGTCGTCGTCGATCCGAAGGACCTCTCGGAGGGCGAGCACGAGCGGCTGACCCGCCGGTTCGCCGAGGAACTGCGAAAGTTCGTCGGGCCGAAGAAGGACATCCCGGCGCCCGACATGGGCACCGACGCGCAGACGATGGCGTGGTTCATGGACGCGTACTCCATGCAGGAGGGCGAGACGATCCCGGGCGTCGTCACGGGGAAGCCGCCCGTGGTCGGCGGTTCGGAGGGACGCGAGGAGGCGCCCGGCCGATCGGTCGCGATCGTCACCCGCGAGGCGGCGCAGTACTACGACTACGGCCTCGACGGTCTCACCGTCGCCGTGCAGGGGTACGGCTCCGTGGGCGCGAACGCCGCCCGCCTGCTCGACGACTGGGGCGGGGACGTGGTGGCCGTCTCCGACTCCGGCGGCGCCGTCCACGACCCGGCCGGGCTCGACACCCACGCGATCCCGAGTTTCGCCGAGCAACCGAACGCCGTCACCGACTACGGGGTCGACACCGACGGTGCGGAGGTGCTCGCTGACGGGAGCGACATCCTCGAACTCGACGTGGACGTGCTGATCCCGGCGGCCGTCGGCAACGTCATCACCGTCGACAACGCGAACGCGATCCGCGCGGACATCGTCGTCGAGGGCGCGAACGGTCCGACGACGTTCCCGGCCGACGAGATCCTCGCCGAGCGCGGGGTCCACGTCATCCCGGACATCCTCGCGAACGCCGGCGGCGTCACCGTCAGCTACTTCGAGTGGCTCCAGGACATCAACCGCCGCACGTGGACGCTCGACCAGGTCAACTCCGAACTGGAGTCCGAGATGCTCTCGGCGTGGGACGCCGTCCGCGAGGAGGTCGAGGCGAGGGACGTCACGTGGCGCGATGCCGCCTACGTCGTCGCACTCGACCGCATCGCGGAGGCGAAGAGCGTCCGCGGCCTGTGGCCCTGAGGCGATAGAACGGCCTGTCCGACCGGTTCACCCTTCGACCGCTATTCGTCGTCCCGGTCGCCGTCCCACTCGCCCGCAAGCCGCGCGTACTCGCGGACTCGTTCGGCCTGTGCGACCAGCGGCGCGTCGATCATCTCGCCATCGACCTCGAACACGCCCCGGTCGTCGGCGGCCGCCTCCTCGTGGGCGGCGAGCACGCGCTCGGCCCACGCGACCTCGTCGTCGGCCGGCGTGAACGCGTCGTTGATGACGGGCACCTGCGAGGGGTGGATCGCCATCTTGCCGTCGTAGCCGAGCGTCGCCGCGAACCGCGTCTCCGCGGCGAGCCCCGTCTCGTCGCCGAAATCGGTGTATACCGTGTCGATCGCGTCGACGCCGGCGGCCGCGGCCGCCGCGACGGTCCTCTCTCGGGCGTACAGTACCTCCGTCCCCTCGTCGGTTCGCGTCGCGCCGAGGTCCGCCGAGAGGTCCTCGGCGCCGAAGGCCACGGCGTCGGTCGGTCCCGCGTCCGCGATGGACTCCGCACGGAGGACGCCGCGGGCGGTCTCGATCAGCGCGATCACGGGGGCAGAGCGGTCGTGTTCTCGGATCCGGTCACCGAGGTGTTCGACCGCGTCGGCCGACTCCGCCTTCGGGAGCATCACCGCATCGAAGGAGGCGTCACCGTCGCCCGCGACGACCGCCAGATCGCGATCCGTCTCGGTCCCGGTGACGCGAACACACACCTCCGCGTCCGGGTCGAAGTCGGGGTCGGAGAGCACGTCGCGGACGGCCGCTCGTGCCTCCTCCTTGCGGCCGGGCGCGACCGCGTCCTCTAGGTCGAACACGATACTGTCCGCGCCCGTGTCGGCCGCCTTTCGCATCAGTTCGGGACGATCGCCCGGGGAGAACATGAGGCTGCGTCGTGGCATGGATCGTGCTTTGACCGACCGGCGTATCAATCCCGTCGACCGGAACGTCTGCCCGCGAGCGGCGGCCGTCGCGGAAGCGACGCGGTTTCCCGCACGGTTTTCACCCGCCCATCCGTCGCCCCCTCCATGGCTGGCAAGTATTACGAGGACTTCGAGGTCGGCGAGACCATCGTTCACGAGAAGCGCCGAACCGTCTCCGAGCGCGACAACCAAGCGTTCTGCGACGTGACGATGAACCAGCAGCCGCTCCACCTCGACGCCGAGTTCGCCGCCGAGACGCAGTTCGGCGAGCGCCTGGTGAACGGTATCTACACGATGGCGCTGGCGACGGGACTGTCGATCCCCGACACCACCGACGGCACCATCGTCGCGAACCTCTCGTACGACGATGTGGAACACCCCAACCCGGTGTTTCACGGCGACACGATCCGGGCGGAGTCGACCGTGCTCGACAAGCGCGAGACCAGCGACGGCGAGCGCGGCGTCGTGACCATGCGGGTGAACGCGTACACGGTCGGCAACGACGGCGAGGACGGCGACACGCTCGTGTGCACCTTCGAGCGAACGGTGCTCGCGCTGAGGCGCGAGCACGACGACGACTGACCGTCCGGGCGTCGACCGCAGTGAGCTTCCCTGTTCCAGCCACGATCGGCATTGAGGATAAATTATGGCGGGTTTCCGGGGAAAATACTATCCCGGTTCGACCCCGGTTACGCACGACTCACTCGTGACGGGAGAGCGACAACGCGGCGAGGGAGCGAGCATCGGGGGCGGCGAGGAAGCCGTCGGCGGCGAGGGGAAGGCCAACGACGACCCCGTCGGACGGGCGGCCCGTCACATGGCCCGGGAGCTGTGCGCGGGGTTTCGTTATCACGACCGGGGGGACCGAGCGGCGGCCGTCGAATCGTTCGCCGAGGTCGACCGTCGGCAGTTCGCCCGCGTCGACGGGGAGGCGGCTCGTCGGGCCGCCGCCGCGTACGTTCGGGCGTTGTGGGCGAAAGACGACCTGGAGGAGGAGCACATGGAGGACGGCCGGATCGACCCCGATTCGATCCGCGACGGCGACTGGGGAGCGGTCCACGCGGCGCTGATCGATCGAGCCGACGCCGTCGGCATGGATCGAGCGTACGCGACCGCGACGACGCACGCGTGGCGAAGCCACAAGGCGAACGGGGACTACTGGACCCCGACGCTGCGGGCACAGCTGATCGAGTTCCGGGCGGCGACTGGGGACGATGACTACCCGCGAAAGCCCAGCGACGGCCGCCAGGGGTTCGGTGCGGCGCCCGTTCGCTACCTCCTCGGGGTCGAACTCCACGACCTCCACGGAGACGAACACTGGGCGGAGGCGGTGCGCGTCATGGAGCCGTATTACGCCCGGATCCTGCGGGCGCACGGCGACGGCTGACCGCCCGGAGGGCAGGCTACTTGACCGCGGGTCACCTAGCGGAACCGTGATCGACTCCGTGCGTCGGACGGCCGAGACAGCCGCGACGCGGCTGCCACCCGCCCCGACGCTCGCGCGCTGGGGGCTCGGCACGATGGTGCTGACTGCCGGCGTCCACAAACTGCTCGACCCGGGGGCGTGGACCGTCTACGTCGTCGACTGGCTCGCGCCGCTGCTCGTCGTCTCGCCGACCGATTTCATGCTGATCAACGGGTATCTCGAGGTCGCCTTCGGGGTCGCACTCCTCTTTGACCGGTACACTGAGTTCGCGTCGTTCGTCGCGGCCGCGTCGCTGTCGGCGACGTGCGTCTATCTCGCGATCGTGTGGGCGACAGTCGGCGCCTTCGGCGACGTGTTGGCGCGGGACCTCGGGCTCGCGGGGCTCGCGTGGGCCGTCGTTCGCGAGTCGCTCACCCCCGACGCGAGCGAGGGGACCGGCTGAGCCGCCGGGGCGGTGTTTATGTTGCTCGGCGCGCCACCCTCGGTCATGTCTTCACCCTCCACCGACGCGACCCTGCCCGACGGCTTCGACTGGCTCTCGCTCGACCCCGAGGAGGAGGTCGTCTGGATCGGGAAGCCGCACTCGATGAGTCTCGTCCCCGCCCTCGTGATCGGGGTTCCCCTTTCGCTGGTGCTCGTCGGGCTCGCGATCATCGCCTCGGCGTACCTCTCGCGGGAGAACACGGAGTACGTGATCACGACCGAGGCGCTGTACAAGAAACGCGGCGTCGTCTCTCGAGACGTGAAGCGCGTCGGCTTCGAGAAGGTGCAAGACACCTCCTACTCGCAGGACTTCTTCGGGACGCAGTTCGGCTACGGCAGCGTCGACATCTCGACGGCCGGCGGCGCCGGCGTGGAACTCAGCTTCGACAACGTCGAGGACCCCAAACGGGTCCAGGAGCTCGTCAACGAGCGCATCCGCGCCCGCGACCGCCGCGGCGACGCCGACGACGGCGAGTCGGCGGCCGACGTGCTCGACGACGTTCTCGCGGAACTGCGCGCGATCCGCGCCGCGGTCGAGGGCGACGCCGCCCCCGCGACCCGCGACGGAGGGGTCGACCACGACGCGACGACGGAGACCGGTTCGTCCGCCGCCGACGAGGAGTGATGTCCGACGCCGGTTCCCTCGACGTGCCGGACGCCGTGCCGGTCGACGACGACGACGAGTCCGTGCTCTGGACCGGTCGGCCGCGGCTCTCGGCGGCGTTCCCCGCGGCGTTCGTCGGGATGCTCGTGGCTGCCGTGGGGCTGGCCGTCGCGGTCGGGCCGGCGGCGACGAGCCGGTTCGGGGTCGCTATCGCGGCGGTCGCCGTTCTCGTCGGCCTCGCGATCCCCGGAGTGGCAGTGCTGTCGCTGCTGAACACGCGGTACGTGCTCACCGACCGCGCGGCGTCGGTCAGGACAGGCGTCGTCGGTCGACGGGTGCGCCGTGCGCGGCTCTCGGCAGTCGAGAACTCCGCGTACGAGCAGTCCGTCACGGGCTCGCTGTTCGGCTACGGCACTGTGACGCTGGAGACGGCGGCGGACGGCGTCTCCTTCCGCCGCGTCGACGATCCGCAGGCGGTACGGTCGCTCGTCGACGAGCACGCCCGCGACGCCGGCGGCGACGACGGCGAGTCGATCCCGGGATCGATCGACTCGTGGCGGGCGGTCCGCGAGGAGCTTCGGCTGCTCCGCGCGGCGCTCGATCGGTGATCCGCGGGACTTCGGAGACGCTCCGCGACACTACGGCGTGACGATGCCGGGGGACGTGGCGGACAGGCGGTGCTGCGGCCGCGGGCGACGGTGCACCGCGCACCCGCTGACTGTCGTCCGGCCTTCTGTCAGGTCACGGGCAGGCTGGTCCCGTCATCGAACAGAAACCCGATCAGAGCACCGTGCCGTGCTTCTTGTCGGGGATCGACTTCTCGATGTCCTCGTAGAAGTCGAACCGCTGGACGAGTTCCTCGCGCAGCTCCGACGGGGGCACGATCTCGTCGATGACGACCTCGCTGGCCATCCGGTGGATGTCGATGTCGCGGCGGTACTCCTCGCGGAGTTCGTCCTCGCGTTCCGCGCGCTCCTCTGGGTCGTCGATCTCGGCGAGCTTGTTCGCGTAGACGGCGTTGATCGCCGCTTCGGGGCCCATGATCCCGATCTCGCCGGAGGGGAGGCCGATGACCGACTCCGGCTCGTAGGCCGGGCCCCCCATCGCGTAGATGCCCGCGCCGTACGCCTTCCGAACGACGACGGTCTGCTTCGGTACCGTCGCCGAGGAGGTCGCGTAGATGAACTTCTTCCCCTTCTCGAGGATGGCGTCCTTCTCGACCTGCGAGCCGGCCATGAACCCCGGCGTGTCACAGAGGTACAGCAGCGGGATCTCGTAGGCGTCGCACGTCCAGATGAACTCGGCGGCCTTCTCGGCGGCGTCCGGGAAGATGGCGCCCGAGCGCTCCGTCGGCTGGTTCGCGACGACGCCGACGGGCTTGCCGTCGATGCGTGCGAACGCGGTGACGATCTCCTTGCCGTAGTCGGGCTTCAGTTCGAAGACGGACTCCGCGTCGCAGATGCGCTCAAGCAGGTCATGCACGTCGTAGGGGCGGTTCGGCGCCTCGGGGATCAGCTCGTCGATGCCGTCGGGAGAGTACGTCGGCGGTTTCGGATCGCTTCGCGGCGGCTTCTCGCCGGCCTTGTCCGGCAGGTAGGTGACGAGGTCGGCGACGAGCTCGCGAGCGTGCTGCTCGTCCTCGGCGACGAGGTCGGCGCTCCCGGAGTACTTCGCGTGCACGTCCGGACCGCCGAGGTCCTCCATCTCGATCTCCTCGCCGGTGACCATCTTCACCATCCGGGGCGAGGCGATCGCCATCGCGGACATCCCCTCGACCATGACGGTGAAGTCGGCGAAGACGGGGGTGTAGGCGGCGCCGGCAATGCAGGGACCGTAGAGAACGCAGATCTGCGGGACGCGCCCCGAGAGCATCGAGTGGTTGTAGTAGTACTTCCCGATCCCCTCACGGTTGGCGAAGAACCCCGTTTGCTGGTCGATACGCCCGCCCGAGGAGTCCATCAGGTAGAGAACCGGCTTGCCGTTCTTCAGCGCGCGCTGTTGCATCCGGAGGAACTTCTCGACGCCCTTGCCGGCCATCGACCCCGCCTTCACGGTGAAGTCGTTGCCCATGAAGTGGAGGTCGCGCCCCTCGAACTCCGCGGCGCCGGTGATGAGGCCGTCCGCAGGCAGGCGGTTCCCCTCATCGGCCTCGTCGACGTCGGGGGCGTTCCCGTGCCACGCGTCGAAGTGGGCGAACTTCCCGTCCTCGAACTTCACGCCGTCGGCGGCGTCCACGCGGTCCGCGTCTCCCGGTCCGCCGTCCCCACCGTCGCCGAACCACAGGTCGAGGCGGTCGCGGACGAACAGCTTCCCCTGGCCGGGAAGCCGGTCCTTGTACTTCTCCGGGCCGCCCTGGAGGATGTCGTCGATCTCCGCGCGAAGGGCGGCCTCGCGGTCGGTCGGGCCGAGGTCGTCGTCCAGCGGGTACTCGATCTCGGGCTGCTCGGCGACCGCGATCGGCTCGTCGGCGTCGTCGCCGGCGTACACTTCGATGTCGACGCCGAAGTGTTCGGCCAGCGCCGATCCGATGGCGCCGGCCTCCTCCTCGGTCGCCGCCGCGCCCACGTGGACTTCCATACGGACGTGTGCGCAAGAATTGCGGAAAGGGTTTTCCATGGACGGCGACCGGTGCCGATATGTCGGGCCGGCTGTAACTCCGTCCCATGCCGATCACCGACGACGAGTTCGACGCGGGTACCGTCGAGGACAGCGCCGGCGACATCGACGTCGAGGAAGACCCCATCGAGACCGAGAAGGACCTGATCCTCTCGTTCCTCAGCGAGCGCGTGGGCCGGGCGTTCACCGAGCGCGAGATCGTCCTCGGGGTGGACTTCAGTCCGGTGTACGCCGACGAGACCGGCACCAACGTCGTGTCGCGGGCGATCGGGACCGTCACCGGCGGGCTCGTCGACCTCTCCGGCGACGTGGCCGCCAGCGCCATCGTCGTCGATGACGTCGACAAGGCGCTCGAGGATCTGGTCGAGGACGGAACCGTGCAGGTGACCGAGGTCGAGAACGAGGCGGGCGAGACGGAGGCCTACTACCGTCTCAGCGACTGAGTCGTCGGACCCACGCGGGGAGACCGCCGGACGGACCGGTCCGGACAGACTGAAGTTGTCGGGACCGAATCAACGCACGTGAGCGACGAACCCGACGACACCCTCCGATCCCTCGCAGAGCTGCCGACGATGGCTCACCCCACGCCGACGCCCGACGGCGACGAGGTGGCGTTGTACTACGACATCGACGGCCGCAACCAACTGTACCTCCTCGACCCCGACACCGGCGACCTCACGCAGTGGTCCGACGGGCAGGTCCCCAAGGACGCCCGCCACGGTTTCGCGTGGGACGCCGCCGGCGAGCGCGTCTTCTTCCACCTCGACGAAGCCGGCAACGAACAGAACGACGTCCACGCGATCGACCGCGACGGGAACGCCCAGCCGGTCGTCGAGACGGACGGACAGGCGACGCTCCAGTCGGTCGGCGACGACGGGGAGACGCTGTTGGTCGGTTCCAACGCCGACGGCCAGATGAACGTCTATCGCCACGACCTCGCGTCGGGCGAGACGACGAAGCTCACCGACTACGACCGCGCCGTCTGGACCGCGGAGCTGTCGCCCGACTGCGACCGCTTCGCGTTCATGACCAACACGGCCGATGACTACGACAACGCCGACGTGTTCGTTGCCGACGTCGACGGCTCGAACGCGCGGAACCTCAGTATCGGCGAGACCGGCGCCGAGTCCGCCCCCGCCGACTGGCACCCCGACGGCGACGCGCTGCTCGTCTCGGACAACACGCCCGACAAGGGTCGCTGTGGCGTATACGACTTCGACACCGGCGACGTGACGTGGTTCGGCTCCGGCGAGTTCGAGGAGACGCCGGCCTTCTTCCTCCCCGACGGCGGGCGCTTCCTCGCGACGCGGTCGCGCGACGCCGAGGCCGTTCCCGTCGTCTACGACGTCGAGTCCGGGGAGAGTCGAGAGCTCGACCTGCCCGGCGGCGTCGCGTCGCTGGCCGACGACACGCCCCTGGACGACGGCCGCGTCCTGATCCAGCACACGACGCCGACGCGTCGGCCGGAGTTGCTCGCGTACGACCTCGACACCGACGAGTACGAGACGATCCTTGAGGCGGAGTACGGCCCGTTCTCAGCCGACGACTTCGCCGACGCGGAGTACTTCACCGTCGACTCCGACGGCGTCCCCGAGACCTCTCAGCGCGCTGTCGACCACGACCCCTACGAGGAGTTGGAGATCGGCGCGATCTTCTACGACTCCGGCGAACGGCCGTCGCCGCTCGTGGTGAATCCCCACGGCGGCCCGCGAGCCCGCGACACGCTGTCGTTCAGCTACCGCACGCAGTTCCTGCTCTCTCGCGGCTTCTCCGTGCTGCAGGTGAACTACCGCGGCTCCACGGGCCGCGGGCGTGAGTTCGTCGAGGAGCTGTACGACGACTGGGGCGGCGCCGAACAGGGCGACGTCGCCGTCGCGGCCGAGCGCGTCCTCGCGGAGTACGACTGGCTCGACGACGACCGAGTCGTCGTCTACGGCGGCTCCTACGGCGGGTACTCCGCGTACTGGCAGCTCGTCCAGTTCCCGGACCTCTACGACGCGGGCGTCGCGTGGGTCGGCGTCTCGGACCTGTTCGACATGGCCGAGAACACGATGCCGCACTTCCGGTCGGAGCTGATGGTGAAGTATCTCGGCGAACCCGACGAGAACGAGGCGCTGTACGAGGAGCGCTCGCCGGTCACCTACGCCGACAACCTCGAGGCACCGCTGCTCATCGTCCACGGCGTCAACGACCGCCGGGTGCCCGTCTCGCAGGCGCGGATCTTCCGCGACGCGCTCGAGGACGCTGGCCACGAGGAGGGCGACGGCTACGAGTACGAGGAACTCGGCGAGGAGGGACACGGCTCCTCCGACATCGACGACAAGCTCAGGAGCCTCGAACTGCTCGACGACTTCTTCGAGCGACGCGTCGGCACCGTCGAGGCCGACGTGGCCGCGAGCGACGACTAGCGACGACCGAGCGTCGTCGCCACCGCTCGACGGGTGAGTGGGCCGAGGCTGGTCGCTTTCCGCGCTTTTCGGTCACGCGGAACTCCTCTGGCGAGTCGAGCATACCCGCAACCGTTCCCAGCGAGTGCACCACTTTGACGATGGGTGCGAGCGGCATCGCGAGGGCCCACCCCGCCGTCTCGTGACCGTAGCGAGCGACCCCGCGGAGGAACCAGAACGCCGCGAGCAGGCTCGCTACGGTCGCGAGCAGGCCGACTCGTTCGAGGGTCATCGTGATCGAACGGCCTCGGCCCCTCCAACGGGGACAGTACTCAATGCGGGTTGGCGGCGGTGGGGCCGGGGTAAGCCGAATTAATCGAGCGACTCGGCCGCGTCCACCCCGAACGCGGTGGATCGATGCTCCGGTCGGGAGTGTCACGCGCCGGGCGGCTCGGCTCGCGACCCTCCTGCCGCGGCTCGACCGTCGCGGTCGTGATCCTCCCTCCGACGCTCGCTCGGGGGCGCTAGTCGAACATCTTGTCGTCGAACTCCGGCACGTCGAAGCCGCCCTCGCCACCCCAGCCGTCCATCACCCGGCTCTGGTACAGCATCATCGCCACCTTCGGCACCGCCTGCGGGGGCACCGGGGAGGAGTCGTCGAACGCCTCGGCCGCCCAGCCGTTGTACTCGTCGACGATGTCCATGGCGTCCTTGAAGCTGCGCAGCATGAGCGCCTTGTAGCGGTCTCTCATTGTCCGGCCTCCGTCCGCCCGACGTGTGGGTCTATCGGTTCCGGACCTCGACGAGCGCCGCCTCCAGCCGGTCGATCAGCTCGGCGTTCCCGACGTGAACCGGGACACGCTGGTGAATACCCGTCGGGTCCACGTCCAGCAGCGACCGGGCGCCGTCGGAGGACTGACCCCCGGCGCCCTCCACGAGGTACGCGACGGGGTTGCCCTCGAACTGGAGCCGGAGTTTCCCGTCCGGAGCCGACTCCAAGGCGGGATACGCGAACACGCCGCCGTAGGAGAGCACCTGGCTCACGTCCGCGATCATCGCGCCGCCGTAGCGCAGCTTCAGTTCGTCCTCGACCGCGTCGACGTACGCGGCGAAGTCGTCGGGCCAGTCGGGAACCCGACCGCCGAAGCCGTAGACGGTCGGGTCCTCGGGGAGCTCGATGCGGTCCAGCTGGTCCCGGTCGCCGACGTCGGTGACGAGGTACTCGTGGATCGTCGCCTCCGCGGGCGCGCCGACGCCCGCGACCATCGTCGTCACCGGGCCGTACAGGACGAACCCGGCGGCGACGAGGTCCCGTCCCGAGGCGGGGAGCGGGGCGTCGTACACCGCGACCACGGTTCCCATCGGGTTGTTCGACTCCAGGTTCGAGGAGCCGTCGAGCGGGTCGACCGCGACCGACACGGCGCCGTCGCCGGTGTCGACGGGCGAGTCGCGCTCCTCGCTGGCGTACGTGCCGACGCCGTCGACGTCGCCCAACCGTTCCTCCAGCAGTTCGTCGGCGTATACGTCGGCCGCCAGCACGTCCTCGCCGGAGGGGTTCTCGTCGTCGAGGTAGCGCCGCCGTCCCGGCAGCCCCGCGCGGACCTCGGGCGCCGCGGCGGCGACGGCGTCCAGCACCGCCTCCGCGACGGCGACGGGGTCGTCGGTGACGCCGCCGCCGGTGCCCGAGTCGGTGTCGGAGCCGGGACCGCCCCCGCTGTCGGAGTCGTCCATCAGTCGTCAGCGACGGCCGGGGTCGAGGTGTGTTCGAGCGCCTCCTCCACGGACGCCTCCTCGAAGATGACCGCCTCCAGCGCGTCGAGGATCTCCTCGGGGTTCTCCCGCTGGAAGACGTTGCGGCCGACGGCCAGCCCGTTCGCGCCGCCCTCGATCGCGCCGGCGACCGTCTCGAGGAACGCGCGGTCGTCGGCCTTCGAGCCGCCGGACATCACCACCTTCGTCGGGCCGGCCATCCGGGCCGCCTCGGCCATCGCCTCGGGCGACCCGGGGTACTTCACCTTCGCGATGTCGGCGCCGAGCTCGAGACCGAGGCGTGCCGCGTACGCGATCGTCCCCGAGCTGGTGTCGTTCTTGAGCCCCTGTCCGCGCGGGTACGACCACATGACGACGCCCATGTCGTGGTCGCGAGCTGCCTCCTGTGCGTCTCGGAACTCTTCAGCCATCTCGACCTCGTGGTTCGAGCCGCCGTACAGGGTGAAGCCGATCGCGTCCGCGCCCAGCTCGGCGGCGTACTCGACCGACCAATTCACCGCCGAGTCGGGCTCGCCCATCCAGAGGTTGGAGGTGCCGTTGAGCTTCGCCAACAGCGACACCTCGTCGTCGTAGCTCGGGTAGTACGCCTCCGCGACGCCCTTCCCGACCGCCAACGCGGTCACCGCGTCGTGCGTCGCGAGGTCGACGACTCGCTCGGGGTCGGCCGTCTCCGGATTCGGCTCGAAGTCAACCGGCCCGTGCTCGATGCCGTGGTCGTACGCGAGAATGAGCGCCTTTCCGTCCCGGGTGATCGCCTCGTCCGCGTCGGGGATCATATGTCTACAGTGCCAATGGCTTCGCGCATAAATCGAATGGTGTCGACGGAATGATATTCACTCGACCGCGAGTAGCGCCTTCGATCGGTCAGTCGACGTGTTCCGCCGCCGCGTCGCGGAGTTCGGCAACGCGTGCGGCGTCGCGGCCGAGCGCGTCGGCGATATCCTCGGGATCGGCGACCGCGAGCGTTCGGGCGGAGGTGATACCCGCCTCCGCGAGGTCGTCCGCGTCCTCCTCGCTCACCCCCTCGACGTCCGCGATCGGGGTCGGAGGGGAGCGCTCGCGCCACGCGGACTCCGCGGCGACGGGGTCGCCCGAGCCGTCGGTCTGCGTTCCCGAGGTGTCGCCGCCGGCGGACGCGGCGACCCACGCCCGCTCTGCGGCCGTGTCGTCGTCACGATCGTCCGCGACTCGGTCGTCGGCGCCGTTTCGTTCCTCGTCCGCGTCCGGTCGGTCGGCGTCGTCGGCCTGCCAGTCGCCCGAGGACGCGGCGACCCACGCCCGCTCGGCGTCGCCGAGCCCGCGGATCTGACTCGACCGGCGGGCGAGGTCATCCCCCTCCGACTCGAACGACCAGGCCAGCGAGTGCTCGCGTCGGATGCGTGCGGCGACGCCCGGGTTCACCCCGGCGTCGACCAGCATTCGGTAGGACACGGCCTTGTCGCCGACGTCCGCCGCGCCGAACGGGGCGTCCGCGAGGACGGCCGCCGTCGCCGGCCCCACAAATTTCAGCTCTCTGACGTCCTCATCCCCCACTCCTGATCACCTGTGGGGTCGGTCGACCTCGGACGGTTTAATCCTTCTGCGCGGGTTCTCAGCGGCGGATAACTCCGTCGTCGCTCCGCTCCGCAGGGATCGCCGCCGCTCCGCTAGGCTTACGGTCGCCGGCGGGACACCACCGTCCATGCGCGGACTCTCCGACATCCGGACGGTTGGCGTCGTCGGCGCGGGCACGATGGGCAACGGCATCGCCCAAGTCGCCGCGACCGCCGGCTACGACGTGGTGATGCGGGACATCGAACAACGGTTCGTCGACAACGGCCTGGAGGCGATCGACTCCTCGCTGTCTCGACTCGACGCGAAGGACGACCTCGACGAGTCGCCCGAAGCGATCGAGGACCGTATCACGGGAACGACCGATCTCGGTGACCTCGCGGACGCCGACCTCGTCGTCGAGGCGGCTCTGGAGGACATGGAGGTGAAGCAGGACGTCTTCGAGGATCTCGAGGACGTGACCGACGACGACGTGGTGCTCGCGACGAACACCTCGACACTCTCCATCACGACGATCGCCTCCGCGATCGACCGCGAGGAACTCGTCGTCGGCCTGCACTTCATGAACCCCGTCCCGATCATGACCGGCGTCGAGGTCGTCACCGGCGAGAAGACCGCGGCCGAGGCGACGGATCTCGCGCACGCGTTCGCCGAGGATCTCGGCAAGGAGACGTGGGAGAGCGACGACAAACCCGGCTTCGTCACCAATCGGGTGCTGATGCCGTGGATCAACGAGGGGATCCGCGCGTACGACGAGGGCGTCGCCTCCAAGGAGGACATGGACAAGGGGATGAGGCTCGGAACGAACGTCCCGATGGGCCCGCTCGAACTGGCCGACCACATCGGTCTCGACGTCTGCCTCGACGCCAGCGAGACGCTCCACGAGGAGCTCGGGGACCGCTACAAGCCCGCGTACCTCCTCAAGCGCAAGGTCGCCGCCGGCGACCTGGGCAAGAAGACCGGGACGGGATTCTACGAGTACGACTGACGGGAGTTGGCCGCCGTCGGCGCCGACCCTGTCCTCGATGCCGACGCCGACAGCCCGGGTCCGCCCATTCGGAACGACTAACCACCCGCCCGCCCGTTCGGCGGGTATGAAGGCCACCGCGACGGCCCACCCGATTCAGGGCCTCGTGAAGTACCACGGGATGCGCGACGCCGAGCGTCGCCTCCCGTACCACGACTCGATCAGCCTCTGTACGGCCCCGTCCCGAACGACGACGACCGTCGAGTGGGAGCCGGACGCGTCGCCGACCGACGACGAGTACCGGATCGACGGGGAGGTCGTCGACGGCCGCGGCGCCGAGCGGATCGAGCTGGTCGCCGATCACGTCCGCGAACTGGCCGACCTCGATGCGGCCGTCCGCGTCGAATCGGAGAACTCCTTCCCGTCGAACGTCGGGTTCGGCTCCTCGTCCTCGGGATTCGCGGCGCTGGCGATGTCGCTCGTGGAGGCCGCCGGCCTCGACATGACCCGACCCGAGGTCTCGACGGTCGCGCGCCGCGGCTCCTCGTCCGCCGCCCGCGCGGTCACCGGCGCGTACTCGGTGCTGTACGCCGGGATGAACGACGAGGACTGCCGCGCCGAGCGCCTCGACGTGGGCGTCGGTCCGGACGGCTTCGATCCCGAGGAGGACCTCCGGGTGGTGACGGCGCTGGTGCCGTCCTACAAGGAGACCGAGGAGGCCCACCGTGAGGCGGAGGCGAGCCACATGTTCGACGCGCGCATGGCCCACGTCCACGAGCAGCTTCAACAGATGCGCGACCGTCTCCGTGCGGGGGAGTTCTCGGGGGTCTTCGAGATCGCCGAGCACGACTCGCTGTCGCTGACGGCGACGACGATGACCGGCCCCGCGGGCTGGGTGTACTGGCAGCCCGAAACGATCGCCGTGTTCAACGCCGTGCGCGAGCTCCGCGAGGAGGAGGGCGTCCCGGTGTACTTCTCGACGGACACCGGCGCGAGCGTCTACGTCAACACACCCGCCGAACACGCCGAGCGCGTCGAGGAGCGGATCGCCGAGGTCGGCGTCGAGACCGACATCTGGGAGGTCGGCGGCCCCGCACGCGTGCTCGAGGAGTCGAAGGCGCTGTTCTGAACTCGGGGGTGCAGTTCCGACCGCGACGGGAGGTGAGGGCGGGCGCGGGTCTGGCCGACACGGAGCCGTGACCACGCCCGTGGCTGACAGGCGGCGCGGCTGGGACACGGAGCGTCGCCGACCGCTCGGTCGCTCCGTCCCCCGCGAGCGGTGCGCCGCACGCCCACTCGTCGCCCGCGGGCTGTCGTCACGTCACGAGGGTGCTGGTCCCGGTTTCGTCGTTGAACGTTCGGATGACCCCGATGAGCTTTGACGCCGTCACGCCCTTACCCGCGGCGGCCGTAGTCGAGTCGAATGCATGTCGTCGTTCTCGGCGCCGGCTACGCCGGCGTCGCGCTGACCCGAAGACTCGAATCCCGACTCCCGCCGGAGGTGGGCATCACGCTCGTCAACGAGAGCGCGGACCACGTGCTCGTCCACGAGACCCACCGCGCGATCCGCCGGCCGGCGGTCGCGGAGGCGATCACGGTCCCGATCCGGGATCTGCTCGACCGGGCGGACCTCGTCGTCGACCGCGTGATCGACGTCGACGCCGAGGCCGGCCGCGCGGAGTTGGCCGACGGCGACGCGATCGAGTGGGACTACGGCGCGGTGTGCCTCGGCTCGGAGACCGCGTACTACGGGATCGAGGGACTGCGTGAGCACTCGACGCCGCTGAAGTCGCTCGACGACGCGGCGACGATCCGGGACCGGTTCCTCGAGGTCGTCGACGACGGCGGCCGCGTCGTGGTCGGCGGCGCCGGCCTGTCGGGCGTGCAGGTCGCCGGCGAACTCGCCGCGCTGGCTCGCGAGGAGGGCGCCGAGGTGCCCGAGGACGTGGAGATCGCGCTGGTCGAGCAGTTGGACGAGGTCGCCCCGAACTTCGCCCCGAACTTCAGTCGGGCAGTCCGCGAGCAGTTGGAGGAGCGCGGCGTCGACGTCGAGACGGGAACCTCCGTCGGGCGGGTGTTCGAGGACCGGATCGCCACCGACGGCGGGGACCTTCGCTACGACCAGCTCGTCTGGACCGGCGGCATCGCCGGCGACGACGCGATCGACGGCGACCGTCCGGTCGTCCGCGCCGACCTCCGGCTCACCGACCGCACGTTCGCGCTGGGTGACGCCGCCCGCGCCGTCGACACCGACGGCGAGCCGGTCCCGGCCTCCGCGTCCGCGGCCGTCCGGGAGGCGAAGACCGTCGCCGAGAACCTCGACCGGCTGGTCGACCACGAGCGGTCGACCGATCCCGACGAGTTCGCGCCGCGGCTCGCGACGTACCGCTTCGAGGTGCCCGGCTGGCTCGTCTCCATCGGCGACGGCGCCGTGGCCCAGTTGGGGCCGACCGTGATCACCGGCGCGGCCGCGAGGGCGTCGAAGGCAGGGGTCGGCGCCGGCTACCTCACGTCCGTCGGGGCCGTGCGCAACGCCGTCGAGCTTGTCGAAGAAGAACTTCTGTAGACAGTACCTCGACGATCGTTCACCGCCTGTCCTTGTATACCTAGGATCTGTGGACTGAATATGCAGATAAGGCTTATGTTGTCTCGTAACAACCATTACCATATGCCAACGGCGGAAATCGACCCGTACGACGCGTCGGAGGGCGTGTTCGAGTGTCTCGGCTGCGGCACGCGGACCCGAGCGGAGAGCCACCCGGGGACGTGTCCGGAGTGCGACGACACCGTCCGGAACATCGCGATCAGTCGGGAGTGAATCGGGAGGACGAGAGCGGCGCCGAGGCGGCCCACGAACGCCGGGAGCACGACGCTTAACCGGCTCGCGGCGCTATTCGCGTCGATGAGTGAAACGCCGGGGGCGACGGGGATGGACGCCTTCGCGACGCTCGGCGAGGAAGTACGGGCGGCCCTCTCCGAGCGCGGCTTCACCACGCCGACGGCGCCCCAGCGGCGGGCGATACCGCCGATAGCCGACGGCGAGGACGCCCTCGTTATCGCCCCGACGGGGACCGGGAAGACCGAGACGGCGATGTTGCCGGTGTTCTCGGCGCTTGCGGAGACGCGTCCCGAGGGACTCGGGGCGCTGTACGTGACGCCGCTGCGGGCGCTCAACCGAGACATGCGCGAGCGACTGGAGTGGTGGGGCGAGTATCTCGACCTCGACGTGCAGGTCCGCCACGGCGACACCAGCGACTACCAGCGAAGCAAGCAGGCGAACGACCCGCCCGACGTGCTGGTGACGACGCCGGAGACGCTGCAGGCGATGCTGACGGGAGAGAAGTTGCGCGCGGCCCTCTCGGACGTGGACCACGTCGTCGTCGACGAGGTCCACGAGTTGGCGGCCTCGAAACGCGGCGCCCAGCTGACGGTCGGGATGGAGCGCGTGCGCCGGCTCGCCGGGGACTTCCAGCGCGTCGGCCTCTCCGCGACGGTCGGCGATCCCGAGGAGGTCGGGCGGTTCCTCACCGGCGACCGCGGCTGCGAGGTCGTCGAGGTCGACGTGGGCAGCGAGGTCGAGTTCGACGTGGTGTCGCCCGCGGTGACGCCGGAGGACGAACGGCTCGCCGGGAAGTTGGCGACGGATCCCGACATCGCCAGCCACGTCCGACTGATCCGCGACATCGTGCGCGGGAACGAGTCGGTCCTGATCTTCGTCAACACCCGGCAAACCGCCGAGGCGCTGGGCTCGCGATTCAAGACGCTCGGCGAGCCGATCGGCGTCCACCACGGGTCGCTGTCCAAGGACGCCCGGATCGAGGTCGAGGACGGGTTCAAGTCCGGAGCGATCGCGGGGCTCGTGTGTACCTCCTCGATGGAGCTGGGGATCGACGTGGGGAGGGTGGACCACGTCGTGCAGTACAACTCCCCGCGGGAGGTCGCGCGCCTGCTCCAGCGGGTCGGCCGCGCGGGGCACCGCCGCGACGAGGTGAGCCGGGGAACCATCGTCACGGACAGCCCCGACGACACGATGGAGGCGCTGGCCATCGCCCGCCGCGCCGTCGACGGCGACGTGGAGGAGTCGGGCATCCACCACGGCAGCCTCGACACGCTCGCGAACCAGATCGTCGGGCTCCTGATGGACATGGGCGAGGTCGACGCTCGCGAGGCGTACGAGCTGGTCACGCGGGCGTACCCCTTCCGCGACCTCCCGGAGGAGACGTTCCGCGAGGTCGCCCGGGAGCTGTCGGGCAACCGCCTGCTGTGGATCGACGAGGAGCGCGACGTGTTGGAGACGTCGGGCGGCACCTGGCAGTACTACTACCGGAACCTCTCGATGATCCCCGACGAGGAGACGTACGACGTGTACGACATCTCCTCGCGCCGCCAGATCGGTACCCTCGACGAGCGCTTCGTCGTCAACTTCGCCCAGCCGGGCGAGGCGTTCATCCAACGCGGGGAGCTGTGGCGCATCAACGACATCGACGAGGAGGAGTCGGAGGTGAACGTCACGCCCGTCGAGGATCCCGCCGGCGAGGTGCCCTCCTGGACCGGACAGGAGATCCCGGTCCCCCGCGCCGTCGCCGCGGAGGTCGGGGAGATGCGCGGCGTCGCCGAGCCGCAGTTCGCCGGCGGCGCCGACGCTGACGCGGTCGCCCGCGAGTTCGCTGGGCGGTACCCCGCAGAGGCCGACACGATCCGGGTGGGCCTCGACACTGTCGAGCGGCAGGCCGGGGCGGGCCACCCGATGCCGACCGACGACCGGATCGTCGTCGAGGGACGGGGGCGGTCCATCGCCGTCAACGCCGCGTTCGGGCACGAGGTGAACCGCACGCTCGGACGGCTGCTCTCGGCGCTCATCGGCCAGCGAACCGGTTCCTCGGTCGGGATGGAGGCCGACCCGTACCGAGTCGAACTGGAGGTGCCTAACGGCGTCACCCCGGGCACCGTCATCGAGGTGCTGGAGGGGACCGACCCCGAACACGTCGAGGCGCTGCTGGAACTGGCGCTCAAGCACTCGGACACGCTCAAGTTCACGCTCGCGCACGTCGCCGCGAAGTTCGGCGCGCTCAAGCGCTACCAGGGGAACGAGCGCTTCGGGGGCGACCGGCTCATGGCGGCGCTGGAGGACACGCCGGTCTTCGACGAGGCCGTGCGGGAGGTGTTCCACACCGAACTCGCCGTCGAGGAAACGGCCGAGTTGCTGGAGGCGATCCGCGCCGGCGACGTCGAGGTCGTCGCCGCCCGCGAGCGCACGCCGTTGGGGACCGCCGGGCGCTCGTCGGGACGGGAGTTCCTCGTGCCCGAGAACGCCGACGCCTCCGTGATCGAGACGATCCGCGACCGGATCATGGACGACCGCGTGATCCAGTTGTGCGTCCACTGTGGCGAGTGGAAGCAGCGGACGAAGGTCCGTCGCGTCCGCGACACGCCGGAGTGCCCCGAGTGCGGATCCACTCGCATCGCGGCGCTCAACCCGTGGGCCGACGAGGTCGTGACGGCGGTCCGCGCGAGCGACAAGGACGACGAACAGGAGGAGCTGACCCGCAAGGCGAACCGCTCGGCCAACCTCGTGCAGGCGCACGGAAAGCAGGCGGTGATCGCGTTGGCGGCCCGTGGCGTGGGGCCGCACAACGCCGCGCGGATCATCGGGAAGCTGCGGGAGGACGAGGACGACTTCTACCGCGACATCCTCAAACAGGAGCGGCAGTACGCCCGGACCAAGAGCTTCTGGGAGTAGTCGGCGCTCGTCGCTCCGGGTCGCGTCCGATAGTTTGTTGATAGTTCGCCGGCGATTCCAGCGGAATGAGCGACGACGACGTGGTCCCCACGCGGACCTTCGACGCGCTCGGCGACGCGGTTCCCCGCTACGACTCGTTCCTCCGGGTCGACACCCACCGCGACCGTGACCGCGCGCTGGCCGCCGAACACGACCACGTCGTGTACCGGAGCCACGGCGAGACGCCCGAGGGGGAGGAGCTGTGGTCGGTGACCGTCGGCGAGGGCTCCCGGAGCGCGCTGTTGTTCGGCGCGCCACACCCGAACGAGCCCGTCGGGTCGATGACCGTCGACTTCCTCCTGCAGGAACTCGCGACGAACGACGCGCTCCGCGACTCGCTCGATTACGAGTTCGTTTGCGTTCCCGTCGCCGACCCCGACGGCGTCCGACGCAACGAGGGTTGGTTCGACGGGCCGTTCACGCTCTCGAACTACGCCCAGAACTTCTACCGCCCGCCGCCTGACGAGCAGATCGAGGCGACGTTTCCCGTCGAACACGAGGGGTACACCTACGACGACCCGACCGCGGGAACGCGGGCGCTCGCGTCCCTGATCGACGAACACGACCCGGCGTTCCTGTTCAGCCTCCACAACGCCGCCTTCGGCGGCTGTTACTACTACGCCAGCGAGCGGCTGGATCCCCTCTACGAGACGCTGCAGTCGATCCCCGGAGACCACGACGTCCCGCTCCACCGAGGCGACCCCGAGAACCACCGAAACGAGGCGTTCGCCGACGGCGTGTTCCGGCTCCCGACGTTCGAGGACCGCTACGAGGCCGCCGTCGGGGACGACGACCCCCGCGAGGCCGAACTCCTCGGCGGCAACGCAGCCGACTACGCGCGACGTGCCGGCGACGGCGACCCGCCGGTGCAGTTCCTCGTCGAACTCCCGTACTTCGTCGACCCTCGCGTCGCCGACACGGCGGAGCTGGACCGGAGCAGAGAGACCGTGATCCGCGAGGCAGTCGGGGACCGCCGACGACTGCTCCGGGAACTTCGGGCGGCGGTCGCCGCGACGGCCGATCGCTTCCCTGACACGTCGATGGCCCGGGAGGTGTCGGGCGTGTTCGACTGGTACGCCGAGGAGGACGAGTCGCGGCTGGCGTGGGCGGAGTCGGCGGACGAGGGCGGCGCGCCCGCGACCGTCGCCCGACACGTCGAGGAGCGGTATACGTGGACCTATCACCTGCTCACGAACGCGGGGATGCTCCTGCGGACGCTCGACCGCGCCGTCGCGGCGAGCGCCGACGACCCCGACACCCGGCGACGGCTGGTCGACGCGAAGGCGGCCGTCGAACGGGTCGTTCACGACCGGATCGGCGAGTTACAGCGGGACCTCGACTACGAGGCGGTCCCCGTCCGCGACCTGGTCGCGATCCAGGCGCGGGCCGGCCTGGTGTGTCTGGACTACCTGCAGAACCGTGACGGATAACGGGGCGACCGTCGCCTCAGTCCTCGCCCTCCCACTCCTCGAGCGTCGCCGAGACGGCGCTGGCGAGGTGGTTGAAGTCCCGCAGTTCCATCCCGTCGCTGGTGACGAGCACGCCCTTGTCGCGCCCGTCGATGCGGACGGCGTAGCCGTTCTCGAACACCCGCAGGGTGTAGCGGTACCCGCCGAGTTCGGTGCCCGAGTAGCCGTCGCTGGCCATCGCGAAGTCCTGCCGCTCGGTGCCGATGAACGCCATCAGGTCGGCGTCCTGTTCGAGGTCGTCGCGCAGGTACAGCTGTTCGTGGTCGGTGCGCGAGAAGTACGTCACCGAGCGTGCGTTGTCGCCGACCGTGGTCCGGCACGTCGAGACGAGTCGGTCGGCTGCCTCCTCGGGGAGCAGTTGGGACATACCTCCCGACTGCCGGCCGCGTCGGTAGTCGGTATGGTAGCCGCTATCCTTGCCGGTTCTCAGTCCCCGAACACGTCGACCGGGTAGTCTTCGTGCATGACCCGTGCTACCTTATTTCACACGTCGTTTTACTGACCACTCCCGTCGGCGTCGTATGGCGATAGGCGACCCCGGGGACGATGACCGTCGTAGCGGCGGGTCGGACCCGTTCGGCAGAGCGATCCGCGAGTTCGCGCGCGACGAGCAGACCGACCCGCTGTGGTGTGTCGACGGCGACGAGCGCCTCGATCACCCGATCGAGCGGTTCTACTTCGCCGAGCGCGACGACGCGGTGTACGAGACGCTCGACGCCGACGGGCTGGCGACGCCGCTGCTCGACCTCGGCGCGGGTGCCGGACGCGACGTTCTCAGGTTTCAACAGCGGTACGACGGGGAGGTGGTCGGGCTGGAACCGTCCGAACACCTCGTCGCGACCATGCGCGAACGCGGCGTCGACGCGGCGGTTCGGGGCGACATGTTCGCCCTGCGCGAGTCGTTCGAGCGGGACCGATTTCGGGCCGTCTACGCCCACGGCACCCAACTCGGCTTGGCGCGACCCCCACATCGACTCCGCGAGTTCCTCGGCGATCTCGGGGTCGTGACGACCGACGACGCCGTCGCCGTGCTCGACAACTACGACCCCGACGCCGACGGCGCCCGCGACCTCCTCGGATGGCGGCCCGACCCCACGCCGGGAATGGGCTACCGCGTACTGCACTTCGAGTACGAGGGCGACGTGGGCGACACCCTGCTGTTCCGGCCGTTCGCGCCCGACGTGCTTCGGGAGGCGTGCGTCGGCTCGGAGTGGACGGTCGCCGAGGTGCGGTACACGAACGACCACCACTACGAGGCGGTGTTGCGGAAGTCCTGACCCCCGGACTCCTACGACCCGTCGCCGCCGGCGCTCGCGTCGTCGCGCTCGGCGGCGTCCCAGTCGTCGAGCGGGTCGCCGCCGAGGACGAAGTCCGTCCCCTCGTGTTCCGTGAGGACGACGTACACCGTCCGCTCCGGGACGCCGAATCGCTCGCCGAGTTCGGCGGTGAGGCGGCGGGCGAGCGCGTGGCGCTGCTCCACGGTCCGACCGACGCGGACGTCCGCGTTCACGAGCGCGACCGGGTCGCCGGGGTCGGCACCGCCCAACTGGGGGTCGCTCTCGACGACCGCCACGCCCACGTGGTCGGTTCCGGTGTCCATGACCGCGGCGTACGTCTCCGCGACCCAGTCGGCGAACGACGCGCGCTCGGCGTCGGTGACGGCGACCGAGAGATCGAACCGGAGGTGTGGCACGAGTGAACGATCGACGTACGACGGATAGCTGTGTCGGCCAGCACGGTCACGCCCGGTCGCTCCCGATCTCCTCAGGTCGACCGTTCCGCGACGATGGTCCCGCTCGCGTTCCGCAGGGTCACGGTCTCGCCGTCGTTGTTCAGGGTCGGCCGGTTTCGGCCCCAGTACAGGTCGGTCTCGGTGTCCTCGCCACTCCCGACGTGGAGCGTGAGGGCGTCGCCGGTCCCGAGCCTCACACCGTCGGGGAACTCGTAGGTGAAGCCCGCCTCGTCCGACAGCGTCCATCCCGCGAGGTCGACCGACTCGTCGCCCCGGTTCGTGAGCACGACGTACTCGTCGTTGAGGTTCTCGCCGTCTGCGCCCTCGGCGTCGGCGTGGATCCGGGAGACGACGACGCCGTCGCCCGTCCGTGTCGCGGTCACCGTCTCGGCGATGGTCGTCTCGTCGTCCCCCGGCGGCGCCGGCGTGCCGTCGCGGCAGGACCACAGTCCTCGGCCCGCTTGCATCGCTCGCTCCTCCGCGGCGTAGAACGTGTCGCCGCGCTCGAACGAGGAGTCGTACACGCGGGCGAGCCCTCGGTCGATCAGCGCGTAGTTGAACGACGCGCCGTCGCGGTGGACGTACACGAGCAGCCGGTCGTAGTACCCGCGGCGCGGCTCGTTCGCGTCGAACGCGAGCGTCACCGCCTCGCCGAGCAGCCGGTTCCTCGCGTAGGCGCTGGCGCGGTCGCCGTACTCCCGAAGGCACGCGCGGCCGGCGTCCGTGTCGGGCACGCCCTCGAACTCGCCGGGCGTGTTCTCGCCGTACACCTCGGGCGTGTCGACGCCGAGGAGGCGAGCCGTGTCCGTCGTGCCGTTCTCGTACTCGAATCGGAACGTGTCGCCGTCGACGACCTCGACGACCGTGACGCGGGGCCCGTCCGCGGGCGGCGCGGCGGTGACCGGCGTTCCGCCCGATCCGGGAGGCGCCGTCCCCGTCGCGTCGGCGGTCGCGGCCGTCGACGGGCTGGCCGGCTCGGCGGCACAGCCCGCGACCACGAGGAGGAGGCAACACGCGAGCACGGCGGGACCGCGGGTGAGCATAGCCGACCCGTCGGGTGGCATATCGAAAGGCGTTCTGGAGCGACTGGGGGAATCGGATGGAACGAGCGCGAAGCGGTCTACCGGGCGCGCTCGTAGACGACGAAGTCGAAGTCGCCGCGGTCGTCGCGTTCGACCTCGCGCCACCCGTCGGAGTCGAACTCGGGAAACGTGGTGTCCCCCTCGTACGGCTCGTGGATCTCCGTCAACACCAGTTCGTCGGCGAGCGGGAGGAACTGCCCGTAGACGGCGCCGCCGCCGGCGACGTAGACCGTGTCGACGCCCCGCTCGGCGGCGTCGGCGCGGGCGGCCGCGAGCGCCGCTTCGACGGACTCGGCGAGGACCACGCCGTCGGGGAGATCCGGGCTCGATCGCGAGAGGACGACGTTCGTCCGGTTCGGGAGCGGGCCGCCGACGTCGCTCGCGATCGACTCGTACGTCCGGCGCCCCATGATCACCGGGTGCCCGGTCGTGGTCTCCTTGAAGTGACGCATGTCCGCGGGGAACTGCCACGGCATCCCGCCGTCGGCGCCGATGACGCCGTTGGCGGCGACGGCGGCGATGAGCGAGACGCGGACGGCACCGTCCTCGGCGTCGCCGCCGGCGGTCGAGCCGGGACCGTCCGTCATCACTCGGCGACCGCGAACTCGATCCCCGGCGCGGGATCGTAGTTCAGCAGCTCGATGTCCTCGAACGTCAGATCGTCGAGTGGCTCGTCGGCGACGCGCAGCGTCGGCTTCTCGCGCGGCTCGCGGCCCAACTGCCGCAGCAGGCCCGGCACGTGGTCCTTCCGCTCGTCGCCGTCGGCCTCCGCGGGCGCGGCGTCCTCGACCCAGTCGGCCAGTTCTCGGTACTCCTCGCCGGACCCCGCTGCGGCGACGCGCTCGGCGAGTTCCTCGCGATGCTGTCCGTACCAGTCGCCGCGTTCACCGGTGCCGCAGTAGACGTGCGCGTCGACGACACTGTGGGCGAACGTTCCGGGCTCGAAGCCGGTCCGCTGGGCGACGGCCGTGAGGAGGATCGAGTAGGCGGCGATGTTGAACGGGATGCCGAGCGCCATGTCGCCCGAGCGCTGGGTGAGATGGAGGTTCAGCCGGTCCCCCTGGACGTTGAACACGAAGGTGTAGTGACACGGCGGGAGCGTCGAGACGGTCGCGTTCGCGGGGTGCCACGCGTTCACGACGATCCGCCGGGAGTTCGGGTTCTCGCGGAGGGTGTCGAGGACGTACGCCAGTTGGTCGAAGGTGCGCTCGTCGTCGTTCATCCAGCGATGGGTCTCGTCGGGCCACGTCTCGCCCTCCAGCCCTCCCTCGGGGACGGGGTAGCGGCGCCAGAACCGGCCGTAGGCGGTGTCGAGACGACCCTCCTCGTCGGCCCACGCGTCCCAGATGCCGGTCTTCTCGCTGAGGTCGCGAACGTGCTCCTCGCCGGAGAGATACCAGAGCAGTTCGTGGATCAGCGAGTTCCAGCGGAAGCCCGACAGGTCCTTCGTCGTGAGCAGGGGGAAGCCGTCCGCGAGGTCGGCCTCGTAGTGCGCCGAGAAGGACGAGAGCGTGTCGACGCCGGTCCGGTTCGGCTTGTAGGCGCCGTCCCGGAGCACGTCCTCCACGGTCGAGAGGTACTGCTGCATACGCGAGAGGGGCGGCCGGGCCGCCGTAAACGTACCGAAGGTGGCGACCGGCGGCGGACGCGGACCGCTACAGATCGCAGTCGAGACACCAGAACGCCTCCCGGAGACGGTCGTGTCGCTCCGGTCCGATCCCCGGTACCTCGGTGAGTTCGTCCATGTCGCAGTACGGCCGGTTCCGCTGGATCCGCTCGAACAGCGTCGGTCCGAATCCTTCCAACGCCGTGACACGCTCGGGTGGGACGACGTTCACCTCGGTCCACAGTTCCTCCCATTTCGGGTCGCCCTCGAACACCGTGTCCGCCTCCAGCGCCAGTTCGTGCGCCTTCTCGACGCCGTACCCCTCGGCGCGGAACCGGATCTCGCTCAGCTCGTGGTGGAGGAGGTATCGCTCGTAGGGGCGGTACAGCTCGCTCACCCACACCTCGTTCAGCGGCACGCCCTCGCGCCGTGCTGCCGGCGGCGCGATCACCTCGCCCTCGTACTCGACGTTGTAGAAGGCGTTGTAGCGGGCCATCTCCTCGTGCGGCCAGTACACGATGTCGTAACCTCGCTCCTCCATCTCCGCGCGCGGATCGGGGACCGTCGACGCGTTCGTCGACATGGCCGGGAGTTGGCACCGGGCCCTGCTATCGATTTCGCTTCCCGGCTGCCGCCGCCGTCGCGACAGCGCCGAACGCGAACCCCCAAGACCCGTGCCGCCGAACCCACGCCCATGATCCATAACCTCGCCGCGGGCGTGGAGGCGTTCACGAGCAACGCGTTCCTCGTCTCCGGCCCCGGGGGCGTCGAGTCTCCCGTACGAGGCGACGACGGCGATACGGGCCGTCGCGTCCTCGTCGACACCGGTTCGAACTTCGACGTCCTCCCGCCGATCCGCGACCGCGTCGACGGCGTGGACGCGGTCGTCCTGACCCACACGCACCGCGACCACGTCGGCAACGTCGAGGCCGTGTGTGACGCCTTCGGCGTCGAGACGTGGGGGTTCGACACGGGCCAGCCCTCGGTCGACAACGAGATCCCCGACGGCGCGACGGTCGAACTGGGTCTCGGCAGCTACGAGGCGCTGCACACGCCCGGTCACAAGAACGACCACCTCTGTCTGTACGACGAGGACGCGGGCGTCCTGTTCGCCGGCGACCTGATCTTCCAGAACGGCGGCTTCGGGCGGACGGACCTGGAGGAGGGCGACCGCGACACGTTGATCCGCAGCATCGACCGTGTGCGCGACCGTGTCGACGGTGAGCGCCTCCGGGAGCTTCACGTCGGGCACGGGCCGAGCGTGCTGGACGCGCCGTTCGACCACGTGGAACTCGCCGGGCGGGCGGCGCGGACGCGGTAGCGGGGCGATCAGCCGCAGCGAAGCCGTCAGCTCCCGCATCGCGGGTCCCCTACCGCCTCCGTGCCGCCGCCAGCAGCTCGCTGTACGCCCCGTGATACGCCGACGCGACGGCGTCGGGGTCGTCCCGTTCTTCGCCGGTCAGCGGGCGCAGACCGTGCGTCGCGAGCGGATCGAGCATCCCGGTCACGCGGTCGACGTGGACCTCCAGCGTCCCCTCGTCGCGGTCGCCGGTCGCGGTCTCGCGTGCGAGCGCCCAGCGGTCGCCGTCGTACACGCGACACCGCCCGGGGTCGACCACGGCGACCGCGTCGAAGCCGACGTCGCGAAGCGGCATCGCCACGTCGCCGTACGACTCCACGAGCGCGACGCCCGACTCCCCGGCCTCGCGAACGTCTCCCGCGAGGCGGTCGAGCGCGGGCAGGTGACGTTCCCGCATCGCGTCGTTGAACGCCCGCACCGAGTCGACGCGGCTGGCGCCCGCGAGCGGGAGATCGTCGCGGAGCGCGTCGGGGATCTCGGTCGTTCCGTTCACCACCCACTCGTCGCCGTCGGGCGTCCGGACGCGGTCGACGAGGAACGTCCGTCCCGACTCGCCGAGCAGCCCGGTCTCGCCGGGCGTCGGCCGCCAGAGGCGGTGGATCGGGTTCCGTCGCTCGTGGGTCGCGTCGTCCTCGACGGCCCGGAGCAGTCGGTCGATGTCCTTCCCGTACAGCCGACCCTCCCCCGCCGCTCGGCGCACGTCGTCGTGGTCGAACCAGCGGTCGTTGCCGGCGCGGGGCTTGAACACGGCGGGTCGCGAGCCGTCGGCGCGGAGTCGTGCCGCCAGCCCGACCGCGAACGTCGTCTTGCCCGCGTCCACGGGGTCGCCGCCGGCGACGAGGAGCTTCACGCCCCGTCCGCAGACGCGTCGTCCGGGTGCTCGGGGGCGTCACCGTCGGCCGAGTCGCTGTCGGCCGAGCCGTCGCCGTCGAGGTCCTCCGGCCGGCGCAGGCCGTAGTAGCCGGGCTCGTCGTCCCCGCGCGGCTCCGCGACCACGAGGTCCTCCGAGTGCATCATGACCCACGGGATCGCCCAGTCGAGCAGCACCGCCTCGGTGCCCTCGTCGATCTCGGCGTCCGGATCCAGTTCCTGCAGGAGCCGCGCGATCTCGTAGACGGTGTACATCCGGTCCGGCTCGAACAGCTCGGCGGGCGTGTAGAAGTCACACGGGTACAGCCCGGGGAACTCCGATTTCTCGATCGGCATACCCGTCCGTAGTTCGCGGCCTCGCTAAAGCGCGACGGGTCGCCACCGGTCGGAGACGGTCCCGAACGGTGGCGACCGTCGGCAGCTACGTCGGGAGGTCCGCCTCGGTTCCGCACTCGGGACAGACGAACTCCATGCCGTCGTCCCCCGGAACCGCCGCGAGCGCGTCGTGTCCACATTCGCGGCACTCCGCCGGGACGCGCACCTCCGTCGAGTCGGCCGGCGCGCCGAGCGCGAGCGCCTCGACGGGCTCCTCGCCGTCGTTGCTCCCGGTCTGGTACTCGCCGGGCGCGAACCGGATCGCCTCGCCCGCGCCGACCTCGACGGCGTCGCTCTCGGTCTCGAACGTCGCCGTCCCCGAGAGGATCACGAACACCTCCTCCTGGTCGAGGTGGGCGTGCAGCCCGCCGGAGAACCCCTCGCCCGGGTCGAGCCGGTAGTGGTTGATCGCCATGTCCTCGGTGCCGAGCGCGTCGGTGAGGGGCCGCATCTCCGCGTCCCTGCCGAAGCCGCCCGTTTCGACCTCGTCGATCTCGATGTGCTCCATCGATCGGCGTCTCGGTCGGTGACGACATGAATCGCCCGGTGGCGGAACCGCCGCGGTGCGGTCCGTTCGCGACCTCGACTCCCTACCTCGAGTGCTCGGCCGACAACGACTCGTGTATCGATTCGATCTCCGGGGTCCCGGCGTCGACGGTGCCGCCGTGATAGCAGTGGGTCGTCCGCACCTCCGTCTCCAACTCCGCGAGCCGCCCGACCGATCGGGTCGCCTCGGCCATGTCGGGGGTGAACTGCTCCGCCGGGCCGACCAACTCGCCGTTCTCGCCGCGGAGGGCGTCGGCCGCGAGCAGCAGCTCGGCCTCGGGGAGGTGGAACGCCAGATGACCGGGCGCGTGGCCGGGCGTGAACACCGCCCGCATCGGCCCGGCCTTCGTCCGAAACGTCACGCCGTCCTGTAGTTCCACGTCGATCGGAACCGGCTCGTAGCGGTCCCCGTCGGGATCGCTCTTGATCGGGAACTCCCGACCGTCGACGTACGGCGCCGTCGCCTCGTGTGCGTACACGACGGGATCAGCCGCCCGTTCGCTTGCCGACGCCAGACAGCCCGCGTGGTCGCCGTCGTGGTGCGTGAGGACGATCGCACGAACGTCCGACAGGTCGAGGCCGTGCGCCGCCAGCGCCGACGTCAACTGGTCGGTCTGCCCCGGAAGCCCGACGTCGACGAGCAGCGGCCCCCGCGGCGTCTCGACGGCAACGGGATGGAACGCGGCCGTTCCCGCCTCCCGCTCCATCGTCAACTCCAGCGCGTACACGCCATCTGCGAGTTCCATGGGATCCGTGTGGGCCGCGAGCGTCCTAACTGTGGGTGTCGGGGAACCCGGTCCGTGAACCCCGCGTGCGTTCGGGACCGGCGCCACGCGGTCGCGCGGCGCCGCGGCTGTCGGACGGGGCGTCGAAAGAAATCGGGTGGTTTGCTCGGGTCCCTCCGGACCCGTTCGTCGTCGCCGGCTTACTCGAAGAGTTCGACGGCCTGCTCGTAGCGCGTCGAGGGCTCGTCCCAGTCGACGACCTCGAAGAACGCGCTCACGAAGTCGCCGCGGGCGGGGCC
>Ga0207733_100342_pt1 | contig 35167 bp, 25 predicted proteins | sample A23P3SouthBayCA_FD_187735 | JGI IMG/M metagenome (GOLD analysis project Ga0207733, IMG submission 187735) | Aerobic enrichment media microbial communities from Eden Landing Ponds, California, USA - A23 P3 (SPAdes) | ecosystem: Environmental > Aquatic > Marine > Unclassified | place: Emeryville... | reverse complement strand
CGGCGAGGAGTCGACCTCGCCGCTGTCGACGACGTACAGCGCGTGCACCGCGGCGTCGAACCGCTCGGCCAACTCGAGCGCGACCTCGACGGCACGCGAGACGCTGTCGGAGCCGTCGGTGGCGACGACGATGGTGTCGAATCCGGGCATCGCATCGGCGTTCGCCGGGCGCGTGCTTAAAACTCGGCGTGCGGTTCTCCGCATCGACACGCCCCAACGATGATCGTTTAAGTTTCCCCGGCGTCTTTAGCGACAGAAGCAGGCTCCCATGCCCGAGACTCACGACCCGATACGGGTACTCCACGTCGACGACGAGCCGGAGTTCACCGAGCTGGTCTCGACGTTCCTCGAGCGCGAACACGATCGGATCGAGGTCTGCGGCGTGACCGACGCCGAGGCGGGGCTGGACGTGCTGGCCGACGGTGACGTCGACTGCGTCGTGTCCGACCACGACATGCCGGGCAGGGACGGGATCGAGTTCCTCCGGGCGGTCCGCGAGGATCATCCGGATCTGCCGTTCCTGTTGTTCACCGGCAAGGGAAGCGAGGAGATCGCGAGCGAGGCGATCTCGGCGGGCGTGACCGACTACCTCCAGAAGGAGTCCGGCAGCGACCAGTACGCGCTGCTCGCGAACCGGATCGTGAACGCCGTCGAGGCGACCCAGTCGCGCCGGATGTTGACCGAGCGGACCCGCCGGTTGGAGACGCTCATCGGAAACCTCCCGGGGATCGTCTACCGCTGTCGCAACGAGCCGACGTGGCCGATGGAGGCCGTCGACGGGGAGGTCGAGGCGCTGACGGGGTACACCGCCGCGGAACTGGAATCCGACGACGTCGAGTGGGGAGCGGATATCATCCATCCCGACGACCGCGAGACGATGTGGGAGACCGTACAAGAAGAGCTCGAGGCGGACGGCGCCTTCGAGGTCACCTACCGGATCCGAACGCGCGACGGGGACACGAGGTGGATGTGGGAGCGGGGCCGCGGCGTGTACGCGGACGACGGGAGCGTGGAGGCGCTCGAGGGGTTCATCACCGACGTCACCGAACGGAAGGAACGCGAGGACCGCCTGACGCGGACGACCGCCCGTCTCGAGGCGCTGTTCGAGGAGTCGCCGGACATGATCAACGTCCACGACGACGAGGGGAACATTCTCGACGCGAACCCGCAGTTCCTCGCGGAGACGGGCTACACGGCGGAGGAGGTCACCTCGATGAAGGTGTGGGAGATCGACCGAACGCTGGATCCCGCCGCCGGGCGTGAGATGTGGGACGACATGTCGATCGGCGACCGACGGGAACTCGAGGGGGAGTACACCCGACGCGACGGGTCCACGTTTCCCGTCATGGTCCACGTCAGGCGGCTCGACCTCGCCGGTGCCGACCGGTTCCTCGTGAGCAGTCGCGACGTGTCCGAGCGCAAGCGGCGCGACCGAAAGCTCGAGCGCCTCCGGGAGCGCTCGCGCGCGCTCAACTACACCCAGACGGCCGAGGAGACGGCGCAGTTGGCGACGGACGCCGCCGACGAGATCATCGGCGCCGAGTTGAGCGCCGTCCACCTCCTGAACGACGCCGGCGATCGACTGGAGCCGACCTCGGTCGCCGACAGCGTCGAGACGGCGTTCGACGAGCTTCCGACGTACGATCGATCGGCGGCGCCCGGCACTCGGGCGCACTTCGCGTGGGAGGCGTTTCGGGCGGACGAGTCGACGTACGTCCGGTCGGTGTCCGAGACCGACCGAATAACGGAGGAGACGCCGGCCGAGAGCGTCCTGTTCCATCCGATCGGCGACCACGGGCTGTTCATCGTCTCGTCGACGACCGCGGAGGCGTTCACCGAGACCGACGTCCTCCTCGTCGAGATCCTCGCGAACTATCTGGAGGCCGCGCTCGATCGGGTGGTCCGCGAGGAGACGCTCAGGGACCGCCAGCGCCGGCTCGAACTGCTGCACGACGCGGCACAGGAGCTCATCCGAGCGGATTCGCGGCAGGCGATCGCGGACCGGGTCGTCGAGGCGGCCGAGGAGATACTCGGGTTCAGCGTCACCGTCGTCCGGTTCTACGACGACGACGCGAAGGAGTTGGTTCCGGTCGCCGAGTCCGACTCGGTCGGTGACGTGATCCCCGAGCGTCGACCGTTCAGCGCCGACTCCGGCAGCCTCAACTGGGCCAGCTACGAGGCCGACGAGGTCCGGGTGTACGACGACATCGAGGCGGACACCGTTGCGGTCGACACCGGGACCGGCATCCGGAGCCTCATGTTGCTTCCCATGGGTTCACACGGTGTGGTCTCCGTCGGCGAGACCGCCCCCGACGCGTTCGACTCGACCGACGAGTTCCTCGCCCGGATCCTGACGACGGCCGCGGAGACAGCGCTCGACGAACGCGAGCGCGAGCGTCGCCTCCGCGAGAGCCGCGACGAACTCCGCCGACAGAACGAGCGGCTCGAGGAGTTCGCCTCGGTCGTCAGCCACGACCTCCGGAACCCGCTGAACGTCGCGACCGGTCGGTTGGCGCTCGCCCGCAGCGATCCCGACGGCGAGCACTTCGACGCCGTCGAGCGCGCACACGACCGGATGGAGGCGCTGATCGAGGACCTCCTCGCGCTGGCTCGCGAGGACGACACGGCGGCGGACGTCGAGCCGGTGGACCCCGCGTCGGCGGTCCGGGAGTGCTGGGCGAACGTCGAGACGGGCGAGGCGTCGCTCGTCGTCGAGGTCGATCGGCCGATCCTCGCCGACGAGCGACGCCTCAAACAGCTGTTGGAGAACCTCATCCGCAACGCGGTCGAACACGGCGGCGACGACGTCACCGTCACCGTCGGAGAGCTGGACGACGGCTTCTTCGTCGAGGACGACGGCGTCGGGATCCCCGCGGACCGGCGCGAGTCGGTGTTCGAGGCGGGCTACTCGACGAGCGACGAGGGTACCGGGTTCGGGCTCCGGATCGTGAAGCAGGTCGTCGCCGACCACGACTGGGAGATCCGCGTGACGGAGGGACGCGGGGGCGGCGCCCGGTTCGAGGTGACGGGCGTGGCGTCGGCCGACGAGTAGCGATCGCCTCCCGGCGTGAACCGACGGATCGAACGGAACCACGACACCTAAGCCGCCGACCCACACAACACACGATACTCGTGCCCCGGTTCGCGTACCCCTGTCCCGGCTGTCGCACCACGAACAGCCTGCACGATGCCGGCTGCGACTTCGAGGGGACCGAGTGGCACCACGTCGAGCAGGCGTACACGGACCTCCTGACGGTCCTCGTGGACGGTCCAGTCAGCGAGTCCGCACTGCAACACGCCGTCCACGACGAGTGGTCCGGGCTCCACCGTGCCGCGCTGGACCTGCTCCGGCGCGAGGGGCGCGTCGAGGAGAGCGGCGACACGCTGGAGCTGCTCACCGCCGAGCGCTACCGCGAGGAGGTGTCCGAGCCCACCCGCGAGCCGATGGCGACAATCTACCGCGAGGGGAGCTATCCCGGCTGCCACGACAACGCCGTGTTCGCGCTCGTGGCGTGGTACGAGATGGTCGGCCTCTCGTGGGCGGAGACCCGGGAGAACGTCGTCGAGTGGCTCCACCGCTCGGGCACGTGGGAGCGCGGCGGCTTCGAGGAGTCGAGTCCCGAACAACTCGTCGACAGCAAGCGCCACGTGTACGAGGCCGGCTATGGGTGGAAGGAGAAGGCGCAGGCGGCGAAGCGCGTGATCGAGCGCCACGGCTGAGGTCGTGGGGGTCTCCCGTCGGTCCCGTCGTGTCGACCGCCGCGAACACTCACCGCGGTCGATAAGTCCCCGCCGATCGTCGGTCGAGTGTGTCCGCGCCTTCCGACCAGTCTCCGCCCGGTGACGACGACGATGCCGCCAGCGGCGGCTCACGCCGTGCGGTCGCGGTCGTCATCGCCGTCGTCTTCCTCGACCTGCTCGGCTTCGGCGTCGTCATTCCCATCCTCCCATTCTACGTCCGTTCGTTCGGCGTGAGCGACGTGTTCATCGGGCTCATCGCCGCCGCCTACTCGCTCGCGCAGTTCCTCGCGGCGCCGACGCTCGGGCGGATCTCCGACGAGCGTGGCCGGAAGCCGGTGATCGCCTTCTCGGTCGCGATGGCCGGGGTCGCGTGGCTGGTGTTCGGCTTCGCGACCGAGATCGGCGCCGTCGCCGGCTCCGCGGCCGCCGTCGCGACGCTGCTCCTCTCGCGGACGCTCGCCGGCGCCGCCGGCGGCAACATCTCCGCCGCGCAGGCGTACATCGCCGACGTGACCCCGCGGGAGAAGCGGGCCGGCGCGCTCGGGCTCGTCGGCGCCGCCTTCTCGCTGGGGTTCGTGTTCGGCCCCGCGCTGGGGGGTGTCGCCGCGAGCGATCAGGTCGTCGCCGCCGCCGACGCGCTGCTCCCGTCGGTCGTTCCGACGACGCGGTTCACGCTTCCGAGCTTCCTCGCGGCGGGGCTGTCGTTTCTCGCGGCCGGCGCCGCCGTGGTCGTCCTTCGCGAGCCCGAGCGCACGCGACGGGCCGGCGCGGGCCGACGGTCGCTGGTCGGCCAGTTCCGCTCGGCGCTGGCGGACGACGCGCTCCGCCCGTTGGTCGCGTCGTACTTCGTCACCTCGGTCGCGTTCGCCGGCATCCAGGTGATGTTCATCCCCTTCGCCGCCGACTTCTACGGCTACGACGCGACCGCCGCGGCCGTGTTCCTCACATACATCGGCGTGCTCGGCACGATCAACCAGGGCGCGCTCGTCGGGCCGTTGGAGCGGCGCCTCGGCGCGCTCCGGCTGGCCGTGATCGGCGGGACGGCGCTGGCGGCGTCGCTCGCGGTCCTCCCGTTCACGCCGGATATCGGCGGCCTGCTCCCGCTTCCCGGCGGGACCGGCGGCGGGCTGTTGACCGGACCGATACTCACCGGCCCGACCGTCACGCTGTTCGCGGCGGGCGCGCTGCTGTCGTTCGGCAACGGCTCGCTGAACGTCTCGCTGTCGACGCTGGTGTCCGAGCGGGCGAGCGACGAGACGCAGGGGGCGGCGTTCGGCGTCACCCAGGGGGCGGGGAGCCTCGGCCGGACCGTCGGCCCGCCGGTGGCGGCCTCGGCGTACGTGCTGGCGTACTGGTCGCCGTTCGTCGCCGGCGCGGTGCTGCTGGTTCCGGTGGTGTGGGTGCTGTCTCGCGGTGGGGTGGCAGAGTCGATGGAAGCGTGGTGAGCGGCCGTTCGGGAGCGCTCGCGGAGGCCGCCGGAAACAGATCTCGAAGCCCGCCGAGGACCGATCGAGACGGGCCCGCCGCGCTCGACGGGCGAACGGGAACGGTCCCGGGGATATTACTCGTCGGGCGGCGACCGGCCGGTGTATGCATCCGGGGCAACCCTCCACCCCGCAGCGAGCGGCGAGTCGACTGTTGAGCACCCTCGCGACGGCGGCAGCGATCGTCGCAGCCGCGGCGATCCCATCCCCGCGACCGTTCGTCGACGTCTTCGCGGCCCTGCTGGTCGCCGGCGCCGCCGCGGCCGCGCTCGTCGGGTCGAGCGCCGCGTGGACCGACAGCGAGCGACTGTTGTGGGGCGCCGCATTGGCGATGACCGGCGTCGCGCTGGCGGCCGTGACCACCGTCGGCTTCGCGTTCGCGCCCGCCGCCGCGTGCCTCCTGAGCGCCGCGCTCGTGTCGGGAGCGGTCGGGGTTCCGCCCGTCTCCCGGGACGAACCGGCGTAGGTCGCAGGCCGAGTTCCAGTCTCCCGACCCCCCGACCGATCGGTCCGGCGGCCGACAGATCGGCCGGCAGACGGTCAGCGAACCGAGTCGACCGCGGCCGGAACGTCCGCGGGACCGTCGACGTGGACCGCCTCCCATCCGCGCTCTCGGGCGCCGGCCACGTCGGACTCCTCGCCGTCGCCGATCATCGCCCGCCGATCCGCCTCGATGGCCGCCTCGGCTCGCTCGAACGGCCCCGGAGCGGGCTTGTGTTCCCCGGCCTCGTAGCTGACGACCGTCGCGTCGAGATGGGCGGCCAGCCCCGACTCGCGGAGCTTTCGACGTTGCCACTCGGGGACGCCGTTCGTACAGACGCCGACCGCGACGTCGGCGGCGGCCGCGAGCGTCGAGAGCGTCTCTCGGACCGCAGGCGGCGTCTCGACGGCATCGAACTCGGCGTCGCGGAGGGCCGCGACGAACGACCCGGGAGCGACGTCGGCGTCGACGGTCGCGAGCGCGTCCGCGGCCGCCCGGCGGTACGGGTCGGACGCGAGGTCGCCGAAGTGCTCGAAGAAGGTGTCGTTGTAGGCTGCCGCGAACGCGTCGGCGTCCCCGATCCCGACTGCATCGCAGGCGGTCGCGAGCACCGCCCCGTAGTCCGGGAACGAGACGAGCGTGCCGTCGAGGTCGAACCAAATGGCGGTCGTCACGGCCCGGTATGTGGCCGACACGACCGAGAAGCCAGCGGTGTTCGGGCCACGTGTTCGCGCGCGAGAGAACCGCCGGAACCTATTACTCGTCCGACAGTCGAGTCGCACATATGGTCCCCTCAGCTCCCACAACCGCGCGCCGCCGAGCGAGCAGGTTTCTCGGCGTGCTCGCCGGCCTCGCGGCCGCCGTCGCCGCCGTCGCGGTGCTGTGGCCCCGACCGCTCGCGGACGTCTTCGTGACCGCCTGGATGCTCGGAGCGGTTCTCGACACGCTCGTCGGAACAGCCGCGGCGTGGACTGGACGCCGGGCGCTCCTGTGGGTCGCGACGGTGCTGCTTGCCGGGTTCGCAGTCGTCGGGATGCTGACCGTCGGATGGCTGTTCGCCCCGGCAGTCCTGCTCCTGTTCGCGGCGGCGCTGCTCTCGGGATGGGCCGGCCCGATCCTCGACCAGCCGGAGCCGTCGACGACGGCAGCCCGCCGGATCGCCGTGGGGACCCTCGCCGGCGCGGCCGCGGTCGGGGGCGGGGTGGTCGTCGTCCGTGTCGCCGCGTTCGATCGCGAACTGTTCGGATCGTGTGCGATCGAGACCCCGGCGTGTGTGCTCGCGACGACGGACTGGCCCGCGGTCGTCGCGACGACGCTCGCGCTGGCGATCGTCGCACTCGGCGGTCGACTCCTCTTCCGTCAGGCGCTCGCGACGCGGGCGCTGATCGAGCGGTCGACGGGGACGTAGGATCGGCGGCGACGAAACCCCGATGCTATCGGCCGGCTGTGAGACGATCGACGACGAGGTAGCTGAGGGGGGCGACAGCCGACGGGGAGAAACGATCCGCGGTCGGTCCCTCCGGAGAGAACAGAACGTTCCGGTGCGGCGATCTATTCGCTCTGGATGCGGGGCGCGAGCATGTACGTGACCTGTCCCATCCCCTCGCCGAACTCGTAGTGTAGCTTCACCGGGAACTCCTCGCCGAGCTCGACGCGGACCTCCGCGTCCTTCGGGATGGCCTTGTTCATGTCCTTGAGGTAGTCGAGGCTGAACAGCGAGTCGGCAGGGCCGGCCTGCAGGTCGATGAGGTCCTCGCGGTCGAGCCGGAGGTCGACGTCGTCGGTGTCGCCCTCGGCCTCGATGAAGAACGCCTCCTCCGCCTCGTCGACGCGCAGCCGGATGTGGTCGGACACCATGTCGGCGGCCGTGATCCCGCGGGCGATCTGGGCCCCCTCGACGACGATCTCCGCCGGGAGGTCCAGGTCCGGGATGTCCGGCTCCTGTCGGATGGAGTCGGGGTCGATGAGCGCGAGCGTGTAGCTCAGCCCCTCGATGTGGATGTGGAGCTTGCGGGTCTCCTCGTCGAGTTCCAGCTGGACGAGGTCCCCGGAGTCGGCCATCCCCGCGATGTCCTCGAGCCTGTTGAGGTTGACTCCGATGACCCCTCCGTCGGCCTCGTAGGACTCGAACGCGGCGGCCTCGAGCGTGAGGTCGACCATGCCGACGTTGGCCGGGTCGACGGCGCGGATCGCGAGTTCGTCCTCGTTGAGCCGGATCTTGCACTCGTCGACCAGCACGCTCACCGAGTCGAGCGCGTCGCGGAGGGTAGACGCGCTCACGATGGCCTTGAACATATATCGCGGGCTACGAGTGTGCCCGTAAAAATACCCGCGGTTCCCGCTCCGGGTCCGAGCACGTTCGCGGTTCCGTCCCGCCCGAAGCGTCGAGCGCGAACACGACCGATCACCTCGGGCCCGGTCGAGATTCGACGGGAGACCGAGTGCCCGGTGTCTACCGGCACTGTGGCACCGGCGAGGACGGAGGCAGTATCGCGGTGCCCGTCCGTCGGACGTTTGATCGGAACGAGAACGCGTTGGAACATAGTTTGAAGGCACCGCACTGTAAATCGGTAACTAGCATCATGAGCGAATCAGGAGGCGGCGTGCTGGTGTCGACGTATCGAGAGCGGTTCGGAGAGCCGTTCACCACCGACGAGGTGCACGGGTACTGGCTGTTCGTCGCCGGGACCGTCGTCGCGATCGTGGGGATGGCTGTGTTCCTCACGTCGATGGGGGCGGGGCGGACCGGAACCCGGGGGATCGCGTACCTCCTCTCCGGAGTGGGGCTCGCGAGCGCCTTCTCCGGGCTCGTGGTCGGCCAGTCGTTCCATCGGACAGCGAAGCTGTTGGTGTACGTCGGACTCCTCGTGTGCCTCGCCGCGATGGCGTGGTTCCTGACCGTCTTCCCCCAGCAGTGGGCGCTCGGCTCCGGGAGCGCGCAGGGCGTCGTCGCGGTGTACACCCTCGGGCTGGGGCTCATCACCCTCTCGGGCGCGCTCGCCCCGATCTCGGTCGGACAGAGCCGCGCTCGACAGGCGGTCGAGGAGCAGTTGACCGACGCCCGTGCCGACGACGAGGCCGACGACCGGCGGATCGAGGAACTGGAGGCGGCGGTCGCCGAGCGCGACGACCGGATCGACGCCCTCGAGTCCGAGGTGGCGGAGTCCCGGGCGGAGAGCGAGAGCGCTGCGGAAGAGGTCAAGGCGGCACGTGAGGAGACGGCGTCGGTGCGCGACGACCTGAACGCGGCGGCCTCCCACGTCAACGCGCTCTCGAAGAGCTCGGCGACGTTCGACGTGTACCGCGACAAGTCCGGGCAGTGGCGGTGGCGGCTCGTCCACCGGAACGGGAACATCATCGCGACCTCGGGCGAGGGGTACAGCTCCGATCGGACCGCCCGCCGCGGGATGCGCAGCGTCAAGCGTAACTCACTCGGCGCCGCGGTGGTTTGGCAGCGCGACGAGAAGGCCCCCGAGCCGGTCGTCGAGCCGGTCGCCGAGGAGCCGAGCGCGCGGTTCCGGCTGTACCGCGACGCCGACGACGAGTACCGCTGGCGGCTCCGCCACGACAACGGCGAAACCATCGCGGCGGCGACCCGCGGCTTCTCCTCGAAGTCGTCGGCGAAGGACGGGATCGAGTCGGTTCGGTCGGCCATCGGCCCGGCCGACTATCTGGAGTTCGACCCGGCGGGGATCGAGGTGTACGAGGACGCCGGCGGCGAGTTCCGTTGGCGGCTCGTCCACCGGAACGGGAACATCCTCGGCGACTCCGGCGAGGGGTACGCCAGCCGATCGAACGCCCGTCGGGCGGCCGACCGCGTGCAGGAAGTGGTCGGCGACGCGGCCGTCGACGCCGACTCCGGCGTCCGGTTCGAGACGTTCGAGGACGCCGAGGGCGGCCACCGCTGGCGGCTCGTCGCCGCGAACGGGGAGCCGATCGCCGACTCCGGCGAGGGGTATAGCTCGCGGTCGGAGCTGGAGGACGCGATCGAGCGCGTCCGCGAGTACGCCCCCGAGGCCGACCGCCTCACGATGACCACCGCGGCCATCGAGGTGTACGAGGACGCCGGCGGCGAGTTCCGCTGGCGCCTGCGCCACCGCAACGGAACGATCCTCGGGACGTCCGGCGAGGGGTACACGTCCCGGTCGAAGGCCCTCGACGCGGTCAACGGCGTGAAGCGACACGCGCCGAACGCGCCCGTCGAGGAGGAGGACGAGGGGCAACCCGACGACGGGGGGGAGGCCGAGGAGTAGATCACCGCGACCGAGTGAATCGAGCGGGAACCGACTTCGTTGCGGCTCCGGCCGGATCTCGTCGGTGACGTCAGTTGTACTCCGAGAGCGTCGTGCGCCGCTTCTCGTCGTCTGGGACGTTCGTTAGCAACACCTCGGCGACCTCCCCGCGGTTGTCGCCGTCGCTGTTGATCGAGCGGGTCGCCCCGACGACTGTCACGGAGAACTGGTCGTACTCCTCGTACAGCTCCGCGACCGGCGGCGAGTTCGAGAGGACGACCGAAACGCCCATCGCGTCGAGGTCGACCGCGAGGTCCCGAAGCCGCTTCTGGTCGTCCTTGTCGAACCCCTCGGCATGGTAGTCGGTGAAGTTCGCTGTGGTCGAGACGGGCTCATAGGGCGGGTCGAAATAGACCAGATCCCCCGCGTTCGCCGCCTCGCGGACGTACTCGAAGTCCTCGTTGTGGATCGTCGTGTCCTGCAACACCCCGTGGAGCGCGCGGATCCGGTCCGCCTGCACCCAGTCGGGGTTCGCGTAGCGGCCGACGGGGACGTTGAACTCGCCGCTGCTGTTCTCGCGGTAGAGCCCGTTGAAACACGTCCGGTTCAGATAGATGAACAGCGAGGCCTCGCGGAGTCGCTGGTCGTCGGTCTTGTCGTCGACCTCGTGGAGGTCGTTGAACTCGTCGCGAGCGTCGTAGTAGTACTCCTCGTCGTGTTCGTGCGTCTCGTTCTCCGCGATCAAGTCGTCGGGGTCACGGTCCCGAACGACCTCGTACAGCGTGACCAGCCGGTCGTTGAGGTCGTTGATCGAGCCGCGTTCGGGCTCCAAGTGGAAGTAGACGGCGCCGCCGCCGACGAACGGCTCGTGGTAGCGCTCGAACCCCGCGGGGAACTGGCCGGTGATCTCGGAGAGCAACTGGCGTTTTCCCCCCGCCCACTTGAGGATCGGCTCGACCATGCTGTTGGAGCCACTCACGCGGCGCCGTTCTTAAACGCTGGCACACGCCGCGTCGGCGATCCCCTCGACGGCGACATCGGCCGCACGGAGTCCACGGTAGGGCTCCGGCGTCGCCGTGCCGGAGGGGAGGGGAGCGGCAGGACAGAACACCGATATAGCCCCGTCCGTAGGGGGACGCATGGACCGAGAACGACGCCGAGTCCTCCGCGCCGTCGGCGCGGGCGCCGCCGCGGCGACGCTCGCCGGCTGCGGCGGAACGGGCGAGTCAGACGGTGATTCCGATGGGTCGCCGGACCGAACGGAAACCGTCGGATCGCCCGCCGGCGACTCCTCCGGCGATGGCGACGCGCCTCGGAGTCCGCGGTTCCGACTCCGGGACGGGGGGTTTCAGGTCCGAACCGGCGACGGCTGGCGCGACCGACTCCTCCGCGGGGTGAACCTCGGGATGGGGAAGCCGGGGGCGTTCCCCGGGGAGGCGGCGATCACGCGAGAGGAGTACGACCGCTGGCTCGCCCGGATACACGAGATGAACGCCAACGCGGTCCGGGTGTACACCGTCCACCCGCCGGCCTTCTACGAGGCGCTCGCGGCGCTCAACGAGCGGGTCGAGGACCCCCTGTACCTGTTCCACGGCAACTGGCTGCCCGCGCGGCTCATCGAGGGCGAGACGACCGCGTTCGACGACGAGCTCACCGAGGTGTTCGACCGCGGGCTCCGCGAGGCGGTCGACGTGGTTCACGGGAACGTGACGCTCCCCGACCGGCCGGGCCACGCCGGCGGGACGTTCACCGCGGACGTGTCGTCGTACACCATGGGGTACGTGGCCGGGGTCGAGTGGGAACCGCGGTTCGTCCTCCGGACGAACGAGCGCCATGAGGGCGGCGCCACCGACGGCCGGTACGTCGAGGCGACGGCCGACGCCGCGGCGTTCGAGCGCTGGCTCGCCAGCCGCCTCGATCACGGGCTCACGTACGAGGCGGAGACGTACGGGGCGACGCGGCCCGCGAGCGTCTCGAACTGGCCCACCACGGACCACCTCGATCACCCGGCCGAACCCCTGGTATGGGAGGACCGCGCGTCGGTGAACCCGAACGCGCTGGCGAGCACGCGAGCCCACTCGTCCGGGCTGTTCGCCACCTACCACGCGTACCCGTACTACCCGGACTTCCTCAACTTCAGCGAGGAGTACCTGCGCGAGGGGGAGGGCGCCGCGAGCTCGCGTAGCTACCGCGCGTACCTCGAGGACCTCCGCGAGAACCTCCGACACCCGCTGCTGGTCGGCGAGTTCGGCGTCCCCGCCTCGCGCGGCATCGCCCACGAGCAGGTCGACGGGTTGGACCAGGGACACCACACGGAGACGCAGCAGGGCGAGTTCGACGCCGCGTTGTTCGCGGACATCGTCGACGCCGGGGCGGCGGGCGGGCTCGTCTTCGCCTGGCAGGACGAGTGGTTCAAGCGGACGTGGAACACGATGCGGTACACCGACCCGAACCGTCGGCCGGAGTGGCTCAACGACCAGTCGCCCGAGGAGCGGTTCGGACTGCTGTCGTTCGATCCCGCCGGACGCGTCACGCTGTCGGGCGACGCCGACGAGTGGGCCGACGCGACCGTCGTCTCGACGGGCGGTCGGAAGCCGCGGGCCGCGCTCGACGACGGCTACGACGCGGGACGGAGCCTTCGGGAGGTCCGCGCGACGGCCGACCCGGCCGCGCTGTCGGTCCGCGTCGCGTACGAGCGCCTCGGGAAGGCCGTCGACTGGAGCCGGATGCGCACGCTGCTCGCGTTCGATCTCGTCCCCGGTCGGGGGAACACCGCGCTCCCGCGAGGGGTGGATCTCGACCACGCCGGCCGGGCGGACCTGGTCGTCGAACTGGCGGGACCGGACGTCTCCCGGGTTCGGGTCGCGAGCCACGTCGACCGCTTCTACTACGAATACGGCGAGACCGGCGGGTACCTCCCGACGCGCTCGTACGCGTCGCGTCCGGACAACGGCGTCTACCACCCGATGCGACTCGCGATGAGCTATCCGCTCACGCTCCCGCTGGAGGACCGGACCGTCCCGTTCCGGTCGGTCGAGACCGGGCGGCTCCGGTACGGCGTCGGCGACCCGGGCTCGCCCGAGTACGACTCCCTGACCGACGTCCACGTCGACGCCGCGGCGGACGCGATCGAACTCCGACTGCCGTGGTGCCTGCTCGGCTTTCGCGACCCGAGCTCGGCCGTCATGACCGGAGACATCTGGGAGAACGGACTCGACGCGACACGTTCCGTCGAGGACGTGGGGGTCGCCGCGGTCACGTACGCGCCGGACGCCGACGGCGACGCGCGACCGCTCTCGAGGGCGGCGAACGCGACCGACGCGCTCCCGGCGCCGACGGCGGGGACGGTCCCCGCGGACGCCGGGCGGTTCCGGCTCGACACCTGGAACGATCCGGAGACCGAGGAGCGGCTGAAGCGGTCGTACGACGTGTTACGGGACGCGTTCGGTCGGTACGGGTAGACCCCTCGGACCTCGGTGTCGATTCCTGTTCCTGCGACGGTCTCCGACCCGGCTCACTCGCCGGTTCGGTCCCGCCTCACTCGTTCTTCCGGTCCCGCATCACCTGCTCACCCGGAGCCGTGCGGGCGTCGGTCCCGAGCGTCACGCCCGCGTTCAGGCTCGTCTGGATCCCGGTCTTGACGCCGTCGCCGCAGACGACGCCGTACTTCCGTCGGCCCGTCGAGACCAGCTCCCCCTTGACGAGCGTCCGGACCGGCTCGTCGTCGTGTCTGAGGTTCGCGACGGTCGTTCCCGCGCCGAAGTTCACGTCGCGGCCGAGCACGCTGTCCCCGACGTACGAGAGGTGCCCGACCGTCGCCCCCTCCATCAGCACGCTGTTTTTCACCTCGACGGCGTGCCCGACCGTCGCGTCGGGGCCCACGAGCGTCGCGCCCCTGAGGTACGCGTTGGGTCCGACGCTCGCGCCGGCGCGGACCAGCGCAGGCCCCTCGATCACGACGCCGGCGTCGATCGTCGCGCCCGCCTCGACGACGACGGTCCCGCGGAGGTCGGCGTCCGGGTGGACCTCGCCGTCGACCCGCCCGTCAAGCTCGCCGATCCGCCACTCGTTGGCCGCCAGCAGCTCCCAGGGGCGGCCGACGTCGAGCCAGCGGTCGAACGGGACCGCCGAGACGGCGAACTCCGCACAGGCGCGTTCGAGCACGTCGGTGAGTTCGAGCTCGCCGCGCTCGCTCTCCCCGACATCGAGCCAGTCCTGCGCCGCCGCCGGGAACAGGTACGCGCCGGTGTTGATCAGGTTCGAGGGGGGGTCCGCGGGCTTCTCGATCACGCCGATCACGCGGTCGGACCCGTCGGTGGCCCCCCCCTCCGTCCGGAGCACGCCGTACGCGCTCGGGTTGTCGACGCGGTACGAGCCGACGGCCGGGGCGGTGTCGTACAGCTCGCGAAGCGACGCCTCGTCGTACAGGGCGTCGCCGTTGAGGACCGCGAACGGGCCGTCGGCGAGGTGAGGTTCGGCCGCACGGACGGCGTCGGCGGTGCCGCGTTGCTCGGGCTGTTCGGCGTACTCGACCGGGACGCCCGCGTACGTCTCGCCGAGGTACGAGCGCACGTCGTCCGCCTCGTAGCCGACGACCGCGACGAGCCGCGAGGCGCCGGCGGCGGCCGCGGTCGCGGCGGCGTGTGCGACCAGCGGTCGGTCCGCGACCGGGAGCATCGGCTTCGGTCGGCGGTCGGTCAGGGGGCGCATCCGGGTTCCGGTCCCCGCCGCGAGAAGGACAGTCTGCATGGACGTGGAGCCGTTCGCTCGGCTATTAAACGATCGTTCGAATCAGACCGTTAAGGCATTATGTCCTTCGTCACTGACGTATAGTAGTGACCGCGACGATCGTCACCGTCGACGACGACGAGACGACCCGACAGCTCCTCCGGCACCGACTGGGCCGGGAGGGGTACGACGTGCACGTGTTCCGCGACGGGCAGGCGGCGGTCGACGGGTTCGACGATCTCCCGACGGAGCCGGATCTGGTAGTACTGGACGTGATGATGCCGCGACTGGACGGGAAGCGACTACTGCGGCGGATCCGGAACGGCGAGACCGCCATCGACCCGGGGACCCCGGTGATCATGCTCACCTCCCGGGCCAAGGAGGCCGACGTGCTCGACGGGTTCGAATCGGGCGCGGACGACTACCTGGCGAAGCCGTTCAGTCCGTCCGAGCTGGTCGCCCGCGTCCGGAGGCAGCTCCCCGGGTGACCGCGCCGATGGGTATCGTTGGGCCGTTCGTTCGCAGCTCCCTCCGTGTTCGCCGCGACCCGCACGCCGTGTCCGTGCCGCTCCAGACCGGGTCGATCGGCGGCGTCGGCGAACGCTCGTCCTCTGGACCGGCGTCGTCATCGGATCGCTGCTCATCGCCGTGTTCGTGCTCACGGTCGGGGTGTCGGTGTACGAGGCGCGGCTGCGACGACGCCGCGAGGCCGTCCGCGACGACGTCCGGGCCGGCCTGCTCGACCGGCTGTACGACCCCGACGAGCCGGGGTGGGAGACGTGGGCCGAGGGGATGAGCGGTCCCGAGCGGACCGTCGCGGAGGAGCTGCTCGACGAGTACCTCCGCACGCTGGAGGGCACCGACGCCGAACGCCTCCGTGGCCTCGGGACCGCGCTGGGGATCGGCGATCGCTCCCGCGGCCGACTCGACGCGCGGGACGAGTACGCCAGGCTTCGGGCGCTGGGGTGGCTCACGCTCCTCCGGGACGTCCCCGACGCGGTCGCCGCCGGGGAGTACGACGCCGCGACGCCGCGCGAGCGCGCCGCCGTCGCCAGGCTGTTGTACGAGACGGACCCCGAGGCGTACGCCGAGCGGGCGGTGGACGTCCTCCTCGCGGACGCAGGCGAGGCGTTCCCGGCGTTCGGGACGGACACGCTCTACCGGCTCGCGACGACCGAGCCGACGGCGGTCGTCGAGCACGCCGCCGATAACTACGACCGATGGTCGCCCGGCCTCCTCGCGCAGGTACTGGTGGTGTGTCGCGCCGTCGAAACCGGACTGGCGGGCGCGGACCTCTCGTGGATCGTCGCGCTGCTGGAACACGAGGCCGAGACGGTTCGGGTCGAGGCGTCGCTCACGCTCGCGCGGTTCGGGTGGCGGACACCGATCCGGGAGGAGGCGTTCCTCAGGCGCGCGACCGACGACGACTCGCCCCGTGCACGCGGCGCCGGCTACACCATGCTCGGCGCGTGGGGCGACGAGCGGTCCGTCGCGGTCCTCGCCGAGGCGCTCCGCGAGGAATCGAACGACCGCGCGCTGCTCGCGGGCGCGGAGGCGCTCACGGACGCCGGCGTCCACCGGGAGACAGTCCCGGAGCGGGCGCGCCCGGCATGGGAGTGGGTCCGCGAGCGCCGCCGGTACGACGACCGCGCTCGCAACGTCGGTCCCGGGTACGAGGGGGACGCCGGCGACGGCGAGAGCGGAGACGGCGGAAACGACGAGGGGGTGGCGAACCCGGCCGCTACCGACCCGGACGGCGGGCGGTTCGACTGGGCCGAGGTCGACATCCCGGACCGAGAGTCGACCGGAGGGTCGCCGGAGGGAGGTGGCTGATCCGTGCACACACTCAGACACCTCGTCCTCGTCGTGCTCGCGACGACAGGGACGCTCGTCGTCGGCTACTACGCGGTCGTGAACCTGTTCTATCTCCTGGTCCACGCACTCGCGCTGCTGGAGCTGCGCGACGACGTCCGCGAGGCGTCGTACGACCCGCCGTATCAGGCGTTCGACAGCCCAGCCTACCCCGGCGTCGGCCTGCTCGTCCCCGCGTACAACGAGGCGGCGACCATCGCCGAGAGCACGCGTTCGATGCTCGCGCTCAACTACCCGGACATGGAGCTCGTCGTCGTCAACGACGGGTCGACCGACGACACGCTCGAGGTGTTGAAGCGGGAGTACGACCTCGAACCGGTCGACGCCGAGGTGCCCCTCGACGTCCCCGCCGAGCCGATCCGGGCGGTGTACCGCTCGACGATCTACGAGGAGCTGCTCGTCGTCGACAAGGAGAACGGCGGGAAGAGCGGCGCGCTCAACGCGGCGCTGTGGCTCACGGACAAGGAGTTGTTCTGCGCGGTCGACTCCGACACCGTGATCGATCGGGAGGGGCTGTTGCAGATCGTTCGGCCGTTCCTCGAGAAGCCCTCCAAGGCGATCGCCTCCGGCGGGACCATCCGCGTCGCGAACGAGTGCGTCGTCGAGGGAGGCGTCATCGAGGAGGTCAACCTCCCGAAGACCGGCCTGCCGGGGCTGCAGGTGATGGAGTACCTCCGAGCGTTCTACTCCGGTCGCCTCGGCATGAATCGGCTGAACGGGCTCATCCTCATCTCCGGGGCCTTCGGGGTGTTCCGGACGGACCTAGTCCGCGACATCGGCGGCTACGACCACGACACCATCACCGAGGACTTCGACGTGGTGATGCGGCTCCACAAGCACCTCTCGGAGCTCGATCGGGAGTACACGGTCGACTTCGTCCCAGAGCCCGTCGCGTGGACGGAGGTCCCCGCCTCCCGAACGATCCTCAGCAGACAGCGCCGGCGCTGGTACCGGGGGATGTTGGAGACGGTGGTCGAACACCGCGACATGCTGTTCAACCCTCGGTACGGCCCCGTCGGGCTGCTCGTCCTCCCGATGTTCATCGCCGCCGAGGTGTTCGGGCCGCTCATCGAGGGATTCGGCTACGTCATCCTCCCGCTCGCGTGGTACGTCGGCGCGCTCAACGTCGAGTTCTTCGTCGTCTTCTTCCTGTTGACCACCGGGTTCGGGGTCTTCCTCTCGTGGTTCGGGATCTTCTCGGAGGCGTGGAGCTTCAACCGCTACGAGAAGCCGGGACAGATAGGCAGGCTCCTCTGGTACGGCGTCCTCGAGAACTTCGGCTACAGACAGTGGAAGACGACCGTCTCCTGGCGGGGGCTCGTGGAGTTCCTCCGCGGGAGCACGGAGTGGGGCGCGATGGACCGAGCGGGGTTCAGCTCGGGCGAGGACGACGAGGACGACGGCGACGAGGAGAACGACTGACTCGGCGAGGATCGGAGGTTCGAGAGGTGCTCCGGATCCGGCTCGGTGGCGTGGAGGACCACCCGATTCCGATTCATGTCCGATCGATCGTACGAATTCATCCACAACCGATATTCTAACCGCGTGAGAAACGCGGTCCATGACGGACGATTCCGAGCCGGCCGCCGACGAGTACTTCGCGGACCTCTACCGGCTCGCCGCCTCGAACGACCTCTCCCTCGAGGAGAAGATCGAACGAGCGATCGAGATCGGGCGCGATCGGCTCGACGCGGCCAACGGAGTCCTCTCGTACACCGGCGACAGGCAGTACGAGGTGCTTGACTCGACGATCGAGTCGGGGAAGTACGCCCCCGGCGGCGTGAGCGAACTCGGGACCACGTGGTGCCGGCACGTCGTCGACGAGCGTGACGTGATGGGGTTCAGCGACGTGGACGACAGCGAGTACGACGACGACGTTGCCCGCGAGGCCACCGGGCTCCACTGTTATCTCGGCGCGCCGGTGGTCGTCGACAACGAGTCGTTCGGGACGCTGTGTTTCTCCAGCCCCGACCCCCGCGACGCCGACTTCAGCGAGACCGAGCGGCGGTTCGTCGCGCTGCTCGCCCAGTGGGTCTCCTTCGAGCTGGAACGGGACAAGCATCACCGCGAGCTCCGCCGACAGAACGAACGCCTCGACGAGTTCACCGGGATCGTCGCCCACGACCTCCGGAACCCCCTCTCGACGGCGATGGGGTACACCGAGCTGGCACTGGAGGACGCGACGGGACAGCAACGGGAGTTCCTGCTGACGGTCGACAACGCCATCGACCGAATGGAGGCCCTCATCGCCGACCTGCTCGAACTCGCCCGGGACGGGGGCGACGTCGGCCAGCGGGGGGCCGTCGATCTGTCGGCGCTGGCCCGGGAGGCGTGGAACCACGTTTCGACTGCGGAGTCGTCGCTCGTCCTCCAGACGGACGCGATCGTTTACGCGAACCGTTCCCGGCTACAACAGTTGCTCGAGAACGCGTTCCGGAACGCCGTCGAGCACGCCGGCGATGACGTGACCGTCACGGTCCGCGACATCGACGACGGCTTCGCCATCGAGGACGACGGCCCCGGGCTCCCCGACCACATCGAGGCGTCGCTCTTCTCCGAGGAGATCGAACGGGAGTCCGGAGCCGGCCTGGGCCTCCTCATCATCGAACGGGTGGTGACCGGGCACGACTGGGAGGGGTCGGTCCGCTCCGACGACGCCGGGACGGTCTTCGAGTTCCGCGGCGTCGGACAGGCGCCCCCGGGCGCTATCACCCCGGGACAGGCGGCCTGAACGCGAGTCGTCGCCGCGCCCCCCACGGGGCGTGTCAGTCCGCGCACGAACATCTAAGTCGTCGGTGGCCGAGGCTTCCGCCGTGTTCGGAACCAGCGGGATCCGCGGGCCGGTCGGACGCGACGTGACGGCGGACACGGCGCTGTCGGTTGGCCGTGCGCTCCCGTCGGAGGGGTACCGATCGGTCGTCGTCGGACGGGACCCCCGCGAGAGCGGGCGCATGCTCGTGGACGCGCTCGCGGCCGGCATCAGGGAGTGCGGCGGCGACGTGGTCGACCTCGGGGTGGCGTCGACGCCGACGGTCGCCCGAAGCGTCGAGCGACACGGCGCCGACGCCGGCGTCGCGGTGACCGCCTCGCACAACCCGCCGCCCGACAACGGCCTGAAGCTGTGGACCCCGTCGGGGCAGGCGTTCGACGCCGCCAGGCGGGAAGGGATCGAGCGACGGATCGACTCGGGAGAGTACGATCTCGCGGCGTGGGACGGCGTCGGCGAGCGAACCACGGACGACGCGGCGGACGCCGCCCACGCCGCGGCGCTGCGTGAGGCGGTCGAGGGACCGATCGACCTGGACGTCGTCGTCGACGTGGGCAACGGCGCCGGCGGGCTCACCGCGGACGTGCTCGACGACCTCGGCTGTCACGTGACGACGGTGAACGCCCGGCCGGACGGGTCGTTCCCGGGACGGCCGAGCGAGCCGACCGCCGAGACGCTGACGACGCTGCGTGCGACGGTCGCGAACACCGACGCGGACGTGGGCGTCGCTCACGACGGCGACGCCGACCGGATGATGGCCGTCGACGCGACGGGGGCGTTCGTCCCCGGCGACGTGCTCCTGGCCGTGTTCGCGACCCGCGCGGTCGAGCCGGGCGATCGGGTCGCCGCCCCCGTCGACACGAGCCTGTCGGTCGACGACGCGCTCGAAGAGCGGGGCGCGACGGTCGCTCGCACCGCCGTGGGCGACGTGTTCGTCGCCGAACGGGCCCGCGAGCCCGACGTGACGTTCGGCGGCGAGCCCAGCGGCGCGTGGATCTGGCCCGAGGAGACCCTCTGTCCGGACGGCCCGCTCGCGGCGTGTCGCCTCGTCGAGCTGGTCGACGAGGAGGGACCGCTCGCCGATCTGACCGGGGCGATCGAGACGTACCCCATCCGCCGAGAGAGCGTCGCGGTCGACGCGGGGACGGCGGTCGTGCGGACCGTCGAGCGCCTCGCGCGGGAGCGACACGGCGCCGACCGTGTCGACACGCTCGACGGCGTCCGGATCGACCACGGCGACGGCTGGACGCTGGTCCGAGCCAGCGGCACGCAGCCGCTCGTGCGGCTGACCGCGGAGGCGCGCGACCCGGAGCGGGCGGCGACGCTCCTCGACGAGGCTCGGGGGCTGCTCGCGGAGGCGCGGGCGGAGCGGTAGCTCGAAGACGCCGACGGGTTACTGGAACGCCGCCGACGCGGTTCCCGACCCCGCCGGCCGCTCACTCGACGGTAACGCTCTTCGCGAGGTTCCGCGGCTTGTCGATGGAGCGACCCAGTCGGTCGGCGGTGTGATAGGCGACGAGCTGGAATTGGACGTTCGCGACGACCGGCGCGGTCCGCCGATGGCTCGCCGGGACGTCGAGCACGTGATCCGCGTAGCGATCGACCTCCGACTCGCCGTCGGTGACGGCGACGACCGGCGCGCCGCGCGCCTCGACCTCCTTCACGTTCCCGATGGTCTTGCGGGCGCGTTCGTCATCGCCCGTGACGATCGCGAACACCGGCGTCTCCTCGGTCACGAGCGCGAGCGGTCCGTGTTTCAGCTCCCCCGCGGCGAACCCCTCGGCGTGCTCGTACGTGATCTCCTTGAACTTCAGCGCCCCCTCCAGCGCGACCGGGTAGTTGACCCCCCGACCGATGAAGAAGAACGACTCGCGGTCGCCGAACGCCTCGACCACCCGCTCCGCGGCGGTCTCGTCGAGCACCTGCTGGATGTCGTCTGGGACCGTCCGAAGCGCGTCGATCAGCTCCCGCGTCTGGTCCGCGGTGCTCACCGTGACGGACTCGACGAGGAGGTTCAACGCGGTCAGCTGCGAGGAGAACGTCTTGGTCGCGGCGACGCCGATCTCCGGCCCCGACCTGATGAACAGCGCGTGGTCGCACTCCCGGGCGGCCGTGCTCCCGACCACGTTCGTCACCGCGAGCGTGCTCGCCCCGCGTGCGGCCGCCTCCCGGAGCGCAGCGAGGGTGTCGGCGGTCTCGCCGCTCTGGGTCACGCCGACCACGAGCCCGTTCGTGGGAACCGGCGCCGGGCCGGTCGCGTACTCGCTCGCGAGGAAGGCCCCGGCGGGAACGCCCGCCTGTCGGAACAGCTCGACGCCGTACAGCGCCGCGTGATACGAGGTGCCGCAGGCGACGAAGTGGACCTCGCTCGGCGTCCCCATCCCCTCGAGCTCCTCGACGGTGACCCGGCCGGCGAGGTCGTCGAACCGCCCGCTGATTCCCTGTCTGAGCGCGTCGGGCTGCTCGTGGATCTCCTTGATCATGAAGTGCTCGTAGCCGCTCTTGCCCGTCTGTTCGGCGCTCCAGCTCACCGTGGTGACCTCCTTCTCGACGGGGTCGTCCTCGGGGCCCGTGACCGTCCAGCCGTTCGCGTCGACGACGACCGTCTCGCCGTTGTCGAGATAGACGACGTCCCGCGTCCGCCCGAGGAAGGCCGGCACGTCGCTCGCGAGGTAGTACGCCCCGTCGCCGACGCCGAGCACGAGCGGCGAGTCCTGACGGGTGCCGAACAGCCGCGGGTCGCCGGCAACGGTCGCGACGAGGGCGTAGCTGCCCTCAAGCCGGTCGACCGTTCGTCGGAAGGCGGTCTCCGGGTCGACACCGTCCGCGAGGAACCGGCCGATGAGGTGCGGGACGACCTCGGTGTCGGTGTCGCTGGTGAACGTGACGCCGTCGGCCTCGAGATCGTCGCGGAGCCGCTGGTAGTTCTCGATGATGCCGTTGTGGACGACGGCGACCCGGCCGGCCTCGTCGACGTGCGGATGGGCGTTCGCGTCGGTCGGTGGTCCGTGGGTGCTCCAGCGCGTGTGCCCGATCCCGACCGGGTTCGAGCCGAACTCGCGGCCGCGGAGGGCCTCGCGCAGCGCCTCCAGGCGACCCTGCCGTTTCTCGACGCGGAGCGTGTCGCCCCCGAGCGCGACGCCCGCGGAGTCGTAGCCGCGGTACTCCAGGGTCTCCAGTCCGTCGAGGACGACGTCGAGGGTGTCCGCACCGTGGCCGACGGCGCCGATGATGCCGCACATCAGCCACGCACCTCCGCGTCCTCGGGCACGTTCCGGCGGAGCGTCACGCCGGGGTCGACGACGGCACCGGGGCCGACGAGGACTCCGGGCGTGACCGTCGCCCCGCCGCCCAGTTCGGCCCGGTCGGCGAAGACGCCGCCGAGTCGTTCGTCATGGACCCGGTCGCCGATCCTGACCTCCGCCATACCGCCCGGGGCGGCGGCGCCGACGCCGATCCTGACCGCCTCCCCGGCGACCGAGTCGACGAGCGTCGCGTTCGCGCCGACGCGGACGCCCACGTCGAGCACGGACCGACGGACGACGGCGCTCGACTCGACGGTGACGTTCCGGCCGATCGCCGCGTCGGGGCCCACGACGGCGCCGGGCTCGATGAGGGCGTCCTCGCCGACGACGACCGGGCCGTACAGCGTGGCGCTGTCGGCGACCGTCGCGCTGTCGGCGACGTACACTCCGGGTTCGGTCTCCCGCTCGTCGATCCGGCCGCTCGCGAGCAGCGAGACCGTCAGCGCGGGGAGGTCCCACGGGTACGCGACCTTCGAGTAGAGGCCGTCGACCCTGACGCCGCGCACGTGGTCGCCGCGCTCGGCGACCGCCGCGATGCCGTCGGTCAGCGCGAGCTCGCCCGCGTCGCCGCGTGCCGTCTCCAGTAGTGGAAGGAACGACGGGTCGATGGCATACACACCCACGTTGAACAGCCGGTAGGTCCCCTCCGAGGGCCGCTCGACGAGCTCGACCACCGTCTCGCCGTCCAACCGGACCGCCCCGAACCGCGCCGCCTGCTCCTCCTCGCTCACCGCGAGGGTACAGGCGTCGTTCGCCCCGTGGCCGTCGACGACGTCGTCGACGATTCCGGCCGTGACGACCTCGTCGCCGTTCACGACGAGCACGTCGTCCGAGATCGCGTCCCGCGCGGCGAGGAGCGCGTGTCCGCTGCCGAGCTGCTTGTCCTGCTCGTGATACGTCAGGGGGCGGTCACGGTAGGTCGGACCGAAGTGGCTCTGGATCCGCTCGTGACGGTAGCCGACGACGATGTGAATGTCCTCGATGCCGGCGTCGACGAGGGCGTCGAGGACGTACTCGAGGACCGGTCGGTTCGCCGCCGGGAGCATCGGCTTCGGACGGTTCGTCGTGAGCGGGCGGAGGCGCTTCCCCTCTCCGGCGGCGAGCACGACCGCCGTGTTTATTGACATGATTACCATGTCCACCCGCCGGACTATGTTCCTTTGGTGTCGTTCGTCCGCCCGACAGCTACGAGCCGTTCGGCGCCGGACCGCTCCGTCCCGAGGTGTTCGAGTAGTGCCGCCGTGTGTGCCGTACCGTACGAACGGCTCGTCCCGTGACCGTTCGGATGACTGCCGTCCCTTCGGAGTCCTCGATCCGAAATTCGGGTTCGTGTCCGCCACTCGGCGGTCCGACCTCGATCCGCGAGTCGAGTTCGGATCGCCGTGTGAGGGAGGTACCGACGTTTGCTAACGATTATTTGCCTCACGCCGTTCGAGTACACCACGCGCTGGACTCGAACGAATGAGTGAACGAATCACGGCATCTCGGCTGATCGCCCTGTTCGACGAGTTTCCGGACGCCATCGTACTCGTCGATTCGGACGGCGCGATCCGTCGCGCCAACGAGCGTGTCGAACCGATGTTCGGCTACACGCCGGCCGAACTCGAGGGGATGTCCGTCGAAGCGCTCGTGCCGGAAGCCGACCGCGATCGGCACCCCGCGCATCGCGAGTCGTATCTGGAGGACCCCGGGACGCGCTCGATGGGTGCCGACCTCGATCTGCGTGCTCGACGGAAGGACGGCTCGACCTTTCCGGTGGACATCAACCTCAGTCAGATCGAAACCGAGGACGGGATCGAGGTGATGGCGTCTATCCGCGATATCTCCGAACGTGAGACGCTCCAACGGAAGTACCGTGCGGTGATGGACGCCGCCCCGGACCCGATGTTCATCGCCGACGCCCAGACTGGTGAGCTACTCGAAGTCAATCGGCGAGCGGAGGCCCTCATGGAGGTGTCCGAGGACGAACTCGTGGGACGTGACCAGACGGCGCTCCATCCCAACGAGGACACCGAACGGTATCGCGAGCTGTTCCGGCGGTACATCGACAACGACGAGGCGACAGTCGCGCGGTTCGCGAACGGGGACGAGCTGTTCGTCGAGACGGCCTCAGGCGAACGGGTTCCCGTCGAGATCAGTGCGCAGACGGCGGAGCTGAACGGCGATGCAACGCTCATCGGCGTGTTCCGTGACATCTCGGACAGACGAGAGTACGAGCGCGAACTGCAGCGACAGATCGAGCGGCTCGAAACGCTCGCGCAGGTGTTCTCGCATGACCTCCGCAATCCCCTCAACGTCGCGCAAGCGGGGGTCGATCTCGCGCGGGACACGGGAGACACCGAGCGGTTGGAGCGGGTCGAGACCGCTCACACGCGCATGGAGAGCCTCATCGACGACACGCTGACGCTCATTCGAGAGGGCTACGAGATCGAGTCGGTCGAACCGATCGAGCTGGCGTCGATCAGTTCCGACTGCTGGGAGCACGTGCAAACGACGGGGGCCACCTTGCGGATCGAGACCGAGGGCATCATCTATGCCGACGCCCGTCGGGTGAAGAACCTGTTCGAGAACCTCTTTCGAAACGCCGTCGAACACGGCGGTGACACGGTGACGGTCCGGGTCGGCATGTCTGAGGACGGGTTCCGTGTCGCGGATGACGGCCCCGGAATCCCCCCCGAGGAGCGTGAGGACGTGCTCGAACCGGGGTGGACGACCGCCGAGGACGGAACCGGTCTCGGACTGAACATCGTCTCGGAGATAGCGTCCGCTCACGGTTGGGATATCGACGTGTTCGAGAGCGACGAAGGCGGCGCTCGGTTCGACTTCACGGGCGTCAAGACGGTGGTGTACGACGGGTCGTTCGACGGTTCGGGGGAGACGTGAGTGTCACTGTTCGGGCGGATTCACTCGACAACGCGCACCGATCGCGACGGCGGCGTTCCACGCCCGTCTCCCTCTCGGCGACTCGTGAGAAACCACCGCGCACGGGATCGATCTCTTCGGAACCGAGGTCACCGAGGCGGCGACATCAGCCGCGCTCGTCGGTTCGATCGCATCGACCGCCCGCCCGACTCCCGTCGCGGTACCGCGACGGGCGCTCCGTCGTCGTCGGACGCGAACGGAATCCGTGGCGCCCGGCCCGCCGCGTGATCGCTGCCGATACTGTGAGATACAACGGTACCCCCACAACGACTATCCGTTTTCTCAACTACTACATATATAATGAATGGGCATTCGGACAGTATTCGAGTTCTCCACGTCGACGACGACCCCGACTTCGGCGATCTGACCGCCGCCCTGCTCGAACGTGAGGACGACCGCTTCACTGTCGAGACGGTCACCAGTGCCGGTGCCGGAACGGAACAGCTCGAACAGAACCAGTTCGACTGTGTGGTGTCGGACTACGACATGCCCGGCGAGAACGGTATCGCCTTCCTCAGGTCCGTCCGGGAACGACACGCGGACCTGCCGTTCATCCTGTTCACCGGGAAGGGCTCGGAGGAAGTGGCCAGCGACGCCATCTCCGTCGGTGTGACCGACTACCTTCAGAAGGAGGGTAGCACGGACCAGTACATGGTGCTCGCGAACCGGATCGCGAACGCCGTCGACCACCGCCGGGCGCAGCAGCGCGTCGAGCGAAGCGAGCGACGGTTGCGAGAGATCGTCGACGCCCTTCCGCACCTCCTCTACGTGGTCGACGAGACGGGCACCTACCTGCTGGCGAACGAAGCGCTCGCGAGCCTCCACGACACGACCCCCGAGGAGATCGAGGGGTCGAAGGTCGCCGAGGTTCTCCCCACACCCGCGGCAGAACGGTTTCAGCGACATCTCGACGAGGTACTCGACGCCGGAGCGACGAACCGTGTCCCCGAGTTCGAGACCACCGGTCCGGACGGGGAGAAACGCGTCTTCGAGCCGCGATTACGGCCGTACGAGTTCGGCGATGGCGATGGTCGTGCTGTCCTCGGTGTCGCGGCGGATGTCACCGAACGGAAGTCGCGCGAGCGGACGCTCGAACGCACGCGCGAGCGGATGCGGCTCGCCCTCGAACACACGGATTCCGTGATCTTCGAGATCGACTCCGAAACCGACGAAGTCGTTCGACACGGGGAGTACGACGAGTTCTTCGACCCCTCCGCGGACGACGCGCCGACGTGGGAGGACCACCTCACGCAGGCGGTACACCCCGACGACCGCGACCGGTTCGACCGGTTCTATCGGCGACTTGTCGACGGCGAGGCGGAGGGTGGCGAGTTGGAGTATCGGACGGTGCCCGAGGGGGGAGACGTTCGCTGGATCCGGGATGTCGTCTCCGGAGGGACCGGGTCCGACGGAGAGACACGCCGCGCGATCGGCATCGCCCGCGAGATCACGGAACGAAAGGAGTACGAGCGGGAGCTCGAACGGACGAACGCGCTCCTGTCGACGCTGTTCGATACGCTTCCGGTCGGCGTGCTCGCCGAAGACGAGGACCGCAACGTCCTCACGATCAACGAGCGGTTGTTCGACCTGTTCGACCGCTCCGGTTCCCCGGAGGACCTCCGCGGCGCGGACTGTGTCCGATTCGCGACGGACGTCGGCGAGCTGTTCGCCGACTCCGAGGCGTTCGTCGACCGGATCGACGACGTGATCGCCGAACGGGAACCGGTGTTCGACGAGGAGCTGGAACTCGCTGACGGTCGGACGTACGCACGGAGCTACCACCCGATCGACCTCTCTGACGGCGACGGTCACCTGTGGGTTTACCGTGATATCACCGCGAGAAAGACGCGTGAAACACGTCTCGCAACCCTCAACGAGACGACGCCGGAGTTGATGGCTGCGGAGACGCGGGAGGAGGTCGCCGAGATCGGCGTCGAGGCCGCTGCCGACGTACTGGGACTGGAGGCGAGCACCGTTCACCTGTCCGACGAGCAGCACGGACTCGTTCCGGTCGCACGGACCGACGCGGTGGACGCGCTCATCGGTGACCCACCGACGTTCACGGGCGAGGGGAGCATCGCGTGGCGCGTCCATCAACAGGGCGAGGCGCGTGCGATCGCGGACGTGCACGACGACCCGCACATCCACAATCCGGACTCCCCGGTGCGGGGAGAGCTCATCCTCCCGCTCGGCGAGGCGGGGGTTCTGATCGCCGCCTCGTCGGCTGCAGCGACCTTCGACGACGAGGACCGCGTCCTCGCGGAGATCTTGGCTGGCAACATCGCGGCGGCGCTCGAACAGGTCGATCGGACGGAGGAGATACGTGTTCGCGAAGCGGCACTGGCGCGCCAGAACGACCGTCTCGAGGAGTTCGCCGGCGTCGTCTCCCACGATCTGCGGAACCCGCTTCGGGTGGCCAAAGGACAGCTGGAACTGCTGAAGGACGACTGCGATCCCGAACGAGTCGACTCCATCGGGGGGGCGCTCGACCGGATGGACAGGTTGATCGAGGACGTCCTGACGGTGGCCCGTGAGGGAGACAGCGTGAGCGAACTGGAGGACGTCGATCTCAGAGCGGTGTGTGAGGAGTGTTGGCGACACGTCGAGACGGGGAAGGCGACACTCGACATCGGGACCGACGGGACGATCCGAGCCGACCGGAGCCGTCTCCGACAGCTGCTGGCGAACCTGATCCGGAACGCCGTCACGCACGGGGGTGCCGCCGTCACGGTGACGGTAGGCGCGCTCGAAACCGGGTTCTACGTCGCGGACGACGGAACGGGGATCCCGGAGAGCGAGGGCGAGTCGGTGTTCGACGCGGGATACTCGACCACCGATGACGGGACGGGGTTCGGTCTGAACATCGTCAAAGAGATCGCCGACGCCCACGGATGGGATGTCACGCTCACCGAAAGCGAGGCCGGAGGGGCACGCTTCGAGATCACCGGGACCGAGCGGGCCTGAGCACGGTCCGTTGCTCTACCGGGGCGTCGACGTCGGTCTCGGGGAGACTGGAAGGCAACGGTTCCGGGCGGTGCCCCGCGAGGCCCGTGGGTATCTTACCGGCGATGGCAGCGAGGAGTGTGTGGGTTCCGCTTCGGAGCGCAGTCCCCGCGCTCCCGTCCGGCGCGGTTCGGAGCGACGCCGTTCCGGTTCCGTCGGAGCCCGTGTGATGACGGGTCGATCGGCCCTCCGGAGGACTTCGACGGCGGGGAGAGCGGCGGTGACGGGTGTCACGCCGACGGGAGGAACCGCCGAGCGATCGAGTACGGGTCGACTCGGCCTGGCACGTGCACCGCGTATGCGATGTACCTTTCTGATTCGGCGACGTCACACCGGATATGAACGTATATTCGCTCGCACCGGCGGCCGCAAACATGTCAGCGATTTCAGTGAGATAGTCATGACAGGGAAAGACGACTTCTACAACCGGGCGAAACAGGAGGGATACCGCGCACGGTCGGCCTACAAGCTCCGCCAGATCGACGACGAGATCGGCCTGTTCGACAACGGCGACACCGTCGTCGACCTCGGCGCCGCCCCCGGCGGGTGGCTCCAGATCGCCGCCGAGGCGGTGACCGAGGCCGGCCGGGTCGTCGGCGTCGACCTCCAGCGGATCGACGCTCTCGACCACCCGCACGTCGAGACGGTTCGCGGCGACATGACCGAGGACCGAACGCGCTACTATCTCCGGAAGGCGCTCGGCGTCGACCCGGACGGCCGTGACGCGCCGGCCGGATCCGCGGACCCGGATCCCGACGACGGCGACGAGCCGGAGCGCCCCGTCGACGTGGTGGTCTCCGACATGGCGCCGAACATGACCGGCGAGTACCAGCTCGATCACGCCCGCTCGATCCACCTCTCTCGGCAGGCGTTCGACACCGCGCTGGAGCTCCTGAAGCCGGGCGGGGACTTCGTCGTGAAGGTGTTCGACGGGCCCGACCTCGCGGACTTCCGCGACGACGTGGCCGCCGAGTTCCAGTACGTCCGGGCGTACACCCCCGAGGCGAGCCGGAAGCGCTCCTCCGAACGCTACCTGATCGCCCGCGGACGCACCGACTCGCCCGTCTCCGAGGGCGACCGGCTCACCGTCGAGGTGACCGACCTGGGTGAGGAGGGCGACGGCATCGCCCGCGTCGACGGCTACACCCTGTTCGTGCCCGGCGCCGAGGCCGGCGAGACCGTCGAGGTCGTCGTCGACGACGTGAAACCGCGGTTCGGCTTCGCCGAGCGCGTCGACTGACGTCCGGGCGTTCCCGGGACCGCGTCTCAGACGCTCACGCCGGCGGCCTCCCCCTCGTCGCGACGGACGAGCGCGACAGCCGCGTACACCAGCGGCGTGTCGACCAGCGCGATGAGGAGTTTGAGAACGTACTGCCCGACGATGAGCGACACGAGCACCGGGGTCGGCAGCGCCGCGCCGACGCCGAGGACGGCGGGTGCGACCGCGAACGCGACGAGCGTGAACACGACCGTGTCGATGAGTTGGCTCGACGCCGTCGACCCGACGTTCCGCAGCCAGAGCGCCTCGCCGTCGGTGAACTCGCGAATGCGGTGGAACGCGATCACGTCCCAGTTCTGACTGATCACGTAGGCTGCGAGCGAGCCGACCACGACGTTGCCCGACAGTCCGAGCACCGTCTCGAAGGCGGCGGGGTCGACGGATCCCTGCGCGGCGGGCGTCGCGATGGTCGCGAACACCAGCCCCAGCAGGACGAAGTTCATCCCGAACGCGACGTTCACCACGTTCCGGGCGTACTCCTTGCCGTACAGCTCCGAGAGGCAGTCGGAGCCGAAGAAGGTGACCGCGTACGCGAGCGTCCCGCCGGGCGCGGTGACGGCGCCGAGCACGGGCAGCGAGACCGCGAGCAGTTTCGCCGAGATCACCTGTGCGGTGACCAGCGCCGACACGAACAGCGCGGTGAGCACGACCGCGGCCACCGGGACGTCCAGCCGGCGCGGCTCCGCGGGGGCGACGCCCTCGCCGCCGCTCATTCGGTGGCTTCCTCCGCCCCGTCCTCCCCAGATTCCTCCCCGGCCAGACGACCGTGACGCGCGTCGATCTCGTCGAGCACGTCCAGCGTCTTGCGCACCGAGGCGCGGACCGCGTCGCTTCGGTTCACGAACTTCCCCTCGTCGCCGACGTGCTCGTCGAGGTCCGCGAGGAGCTCTCCGGGCATCTCGACGCTTATTTTGGGCATACTCGGGGATTCCGGAGCGAATAGTTGAAGCTTCGGACTCGGGAACGGCCCGGCGAGGGTCAGCGCGTCAGGTCGACGGTCGGCTCGGCGAGGTTGCGCCGGCCGCCGAGCGTCACCGCCCACAGGATCAGCAGGCCGACGCCGTAGACGGACATCATCGGGATCGTGACGAGGAACATCGTGAACACGTCCGCCGGAGTGAACAGCGCCGCCGCGAGCATGAGCGCGACCGTCACCTCCCGCCAGCGCGACCGCATCGCCTGGTAGGACACACCCGTCGTGTTGAGGAGGATCATGAGAACGGGGATGTCCGCGAGGAAGCCGATCCCGACGGTGGTGAAGAACACCAGCCACGCGAAGTTGCTGATGCGGTAGCTGATCACCATGCCCGCCGCCAGCGCGTCGCTGACGAGCCACGAGATGACCGTCGGCGCGATGACGCTGTAGCCGAGCGCGAGCCCGCCGATCAGCCCCGTCAACAGCGCCGCGACCCAGCCGAACACCACCTGCCGGCGGCCGCGGACGAAGCCGCGGTCGCGCAGCGCGGGCCACGCGTAGTACGCCGCGAAGGGGAGAACCGCGACGGCGCCCGCGATGGTCGAGATCTTCACCTCGAAGATGAGCGCCTCCACCGGATGGAGCACGATGACGCCGAAGTTCTCGGCGCCGACGCCGACGATCTCCTCGGGGATGCGGTTCACGAAGTTGTTCTTCACGTCGCCGATCCCGCCGAGGTAGAGGAACGCGAACACGCCGGCGAGCGTGACGCCGAACACCGAGACGAGAACGAACAGCCGCGAGCGCAGCGAAGCGGCGACGAACGCGAGGTCGTCGTAGTAGCCACCGATGTCGTCCTCGTCCCGCTCGCCGCCGGTGAGCCCCTCGAGGAGCGTCCCGGTCGCACGCGAGGTCCGGTCGCCGGCGTCGTCCGACAGCCCGGGGATCGAGAGGCCTCCTCCACCCCCGGAATCGTCGGTCACCGACGAGTCGGCGGCCTCGCGGGCCGACTGGATCTCGTCGAAGCGGTCCAGCACCGCGCGCGCCTTCGCCGAGTCGCCGGCGCCGGCCGCGCGGTCGGCGAGGTAGCTCGCACGGCGCTCCGAGAGATCCGCGAACACGGCGTCGGGAGCGCGGCGCACCTCGTCGGCGGTGAGCACCTCGACGTCGACGGCCGCGGGATCGGTGCCCGCGACGTACGCGAAGTAGACGGCCAGCAGCGCTCCCAACAGGACCGCGAGCGCGATCCCGGCGGCGAGGAACGCGACGAGTGCCGCGGTACCACTCACCCCGACGGCCGCGAGGATCGCGGCCGCGCTCGTGCCGTACTCGACCAGTACCGAGTCCGCGAGCGCCGGTCGCTCGACGAGCACGTACCCGACCGCGGCGACGATCCCCGCGATCCCGAGCAGGACGTTCCACAGCGAGCCGAGTCGGCCGCGCCAGTCGACGAAGCCGGCGCCGCGACGGATCGCCCCGACGACGCCCGCGTCACCGGCGAACAGATCGCGGGGCGGGCCCGACCTGGCGACCCCGTCCCCGTCGTCGGCGTCCCCGTCGGTCGCGCCGGCGGTTCCCGCCGCCGCGGCCTCGTCGAACCGGTCGAGGATCGCCTGCGCCGTTCCGGGTTCGTCGGCCTCCATGGCTTCGGAGGCGGCCTCCAGCGCCTCCGGTTCGGTCATGCCGTCGAACGCCTCCGGCGGCGCGGCGCGAACGCCCGCCTCGTCCAGCGCCAGGAGGTCGATGGCGTCGGGGTCGCCGGCGTCGCCGGCGACGCCCGTTGTCTCGTCGAGTTCGGCGTACACGAAGTACGCGAGCGTCACGACCGCCGCGACGAGCCCGACTCCAGTCGCCAGCGCCGCCAGCGCCGGCGGCGCGAGGGCCGTCGCGAACCGGTAGCTCGTCAGCCCCGTCTCCGCGACGACGCCGTTGACCGCCGCGGCGCCCCCGCGGGCGTAGAACAGGTACACCGCGGCTGCGAGGGCGACACCGACGCCCGCGAGCACGTTCCAGTGGTGCCGGGCGGTCGCGGCCGCGTCGATGCGCTCGCTGCCTCGCTTGGCGGTGACGACCACCTTCGCGAGGTACAGCGACGCCCCGTACAGCAGCAGCAGCGGCGCGGCCCACATCACCTGGGTGAACGGGTCCGGCGGGGAGAACACGGCGCCGAACACGAAGATGCCGACGACCGCGTACCGCCACTTCTCGCGGAACGTCTCGTAGGGGACGATCTCGGCGTACGACAGCGCCGTGATGGCCAACGGCATCTGGGCGGCGAAGCCGAAGGAGAACGTGAGCAGCGCGATGAACTGCGCCCACTTCACGATGGAGTACGTCGGGAGGATACCCGCCGAGAGGGCGTTGTTCGCGAGGAACGCGAACATGAACGGGAAGAACACGAGGTAGCCGTAGGCGACGCCGCCCGAGAACAGACCGACCGCAAGCACCGCGATGAGCGCGAGTTTCCAGCGGTCGACCGGCGCCTGCGGCCAGGCGCCCCGCTCACGAAGGGCGTCACGAGAGAAGTACAACAGCGGCGGGATCCCGACGACGATCCCGACGATGAGGCCGATCTTCGCCTGCAGGAGGATCACGTCGAAGGGCGTCTGCGCGATGATCTCGACTTCCTGTCCGGCGGCGTCGCTGAGCTGCGCGCGCGTGACGGACTTCAGGAAGTCCCAGACGTACAGCCGGAGGGCGTAGAACGTTCCCATGAACCCGGCGAGGAAGACGAGGAACACCTTCTGGAGGTCCTTCTGGGCGGACCGAAGCATCGCGCCGGCGGCGGCCCTGCCGTCCGCCAACGTCTGTTGGGTGTCCTCGTCGAGCGCGCTCGACATACCGCATGAGAGCGACTTGCCGGTTATCAACCTTTTCAAGAGTCGCGTCGCCTCGGCGCCGGGAACAGCGGCGGCGACCCGCCACCCACACGGTCGACGGCCGTCGGGTCGTGGGGGTTGCGGGCGCCCTCGGTGACGCCATCAGAAAAGGCCTATAACGCACCGGGGGCGAACCTCACCTATGACTGCGGACTCGGATCCGCCTGAGGAGCCGTCGGCCGATGCCGACGGCGACCGCGACGCCGGGACTGCCGAGTCCGACGAACCGACCGAGTCCGACGAACCGACCGAGTCCGACGAGGACTCGGGGATCGACCGTCGGAGCCCCTTCGAGGACGGCGACGACGCAGAGGGTACCGAGAGAAACGACGACGATACCGGCGACGGCAACGACGACGCCGACGAGACGGACCAGAGTCCCGACGGGGCCGTCGATCCCGAACGGGGAGATCTCGAGCCGACGCCGATCTCCGGAGACGCTCCCGAGATCGACGACACACAGCCGGTTCCCGACGCGGTCGCCGGCGAGCGCTCGGGCGAGAGCGGACAGCCGACCGCGAACGACGGGGGGGCAATGACCGCGGCCCAGAAAGGGATGGAGGCGGTGAACAAGGGCGTCGGCGCGCTCGGCGGCGAGAGCGGCGAGGGTGGCGGCCCGGACTCCGACCAGGAGATGCCGCTGGCCGAGCACATCGAGGAGATGATGCGCCGACTCGGCATCGTGTTCGGCATCGCCGGCGTCGTCGTGGTCGCGGTGTTGCTGATCGGCACCGTCTCGCCGACCGTGCCCAGCGCCGAGCAGATCATCGAGTTCCTGTGGGACACCCACGTCGGGTTCGAGCAGAACCAACCGCGGGTGTACGGCCCGCTCGAGTTCCTGCTCACGAAGCTGAAGGTCGCCTCGCTCGCGGGGCTGCTCGTGGGACTGCCGGTGTTCGTCTACGAGACGTACCGGTTCATGCGCCCCGGGCTCTACCCGCACGAGCGACGCTACTACCTCGCGGCGGTGCCGACGAGCCTGATCCTCGGGCTCATCGGCGTCGCGTTCGCGCACTTCATCGTCCTGCCGGTCATCTTCGACTACTTCATCAGTTACACCGAGGGGAGCGCGGAGCTGGCGTTCAGTCTCCGGGAGACGTTCAACCTCATCCTGCTGTTGATGGGGTACATGGCGATCGTCTTCCAGATCCCGCTGTTCATCCAACTGGCCATCATGATGGGGCTGGTGACCCGCGAGTGGATGGAGGACCGCCGGCTGCTGTTCTGGTCGGCGTTCGTCGGCCTCGCGTTCATCGTCTCGCCGGACCCGACGGGGATGGCGCCCATCATCGTCGGCGCGACGATGATCGCGCTGTTCGAGGGGACGCTCGCGCTGTTGCGCTGGACCGGGAACTAGCCGCGGCCACGCCGACCGCGGCGCCGTCGCGGTCTCCCCGACAGTCGGACCGCCGGCGACCTTTTGACGCCTCCCCACACACCATCGGCCGAATGGGAACGATCCTCCTGTGTCGCCACGGCGAGACGCCGTGGAACCGCGACCGGCGCGTCCAGGGGTGGGCGCCGACCGACCTGACCGACCGCGGCCGCGAGCAGGCGG
>Ga0207733_100341_pt1 | contig 35189 bp, 33 predicted proteins | sample A23P3SouthBayCA_FD_187735 | JGI IMG/M metagenome (GOLD analysis project Ga0207733, IMG submission 187735) | Aerobic enrichment media microbial communities from Eden Landing Ponds, California, USA - A23 P3 (SPAdes) | ecosystem: Environmental > Aquatic > Marine > Unclassified | place: Emeryville... | reverse complement strand
CGCCGATGCAGTCCCCGGGATGTCGGGCGGGACCATCGCGCTGATTACAGGCATCTACGAGCGGCTCATCACGGCGATCACCGCCCTCGATCCGTCGGTCCTCGCCCACCTTCCGGCGTTGCGTACGACCGCAGGGCGACGATCGCTGATCGCCGAACTCCGGTCGATGGACGTTCCGTTCTTGCTCGCGCTGGGATTGGGTATCGGGACGGCCCTGATCACCGTTGCACGCGCCGCTCACTGGGCACTGCAGTCACAAGAAACGGCGACCTACGCCTTCTTCTTCGGATTGATCGGCGCGTCGGCGATCATTCTGTTTCGCGAGGTCGAACCGGCGACGCCGTCGGCCGTGCTCGCTGGCGTGGCCGGCTTCGCGATTGCATTCGTCCTTTCTGGACTCTCCGGCCAGGAACTGCCGCCGCCTTCACTGTGGCTCGTCGCGGTGACCGGCGTCATCACCATCCCGGCGATGATCCTGCCTGGTATCTCCGGTGCCTCCATTCTCCTCCTGCTCGGCCGCTACGAGTACCTCTCGGGAACGCTGAGTGAGTTCGTCGATGGCGTCCTCGCGCTGGCTTCGGGTGGATCGATCGAACGACTCGTCGATCCGGGGGCCGTGATTCTGGCCTTTGGAAGTGGTGCGGTTGTCGGATTGTTCACCGTCGCCTACGGTATCAAGCTGGCCTTCGAGCGAAATCGAGCGGCGACGCTGACGTTTCTCGTCAGCTTGCTCGTCGGCACCCTTCGGTTGCCGCTCATCAAGTTTCGAGAGAACGTCGCGACAGTCACCGTCGAATCTGCAATGTTGATCCTCGTTCCGATTATCATTGGCGCGGCGGCCGTCCTGGGGCTCGATTATTTCACTGACGATCTTTCCTACTGAACGGAATCAACAACATTCATTTATAGGCCGCCTGATATACGATTCAGTTAGGATGAATAGACGCTGGCTCGACCGATTTGGATTCGTCACCATCGTCGTTGCTGTCTTCGCCATCGGTATTTTACAGGGCCAGCTCGTCTTCGTGCTTCGATTCGAGATTGCTGCCTGGGCAGCGGTCCTCGTTCTCGCACAGGCAGTGTTCGCGAGTCTCACGTTTACCGGATTCATGATCGCGACGGGTGTGTTGTTGTTCTGGAACATGTATCGCGATCAGCCCTCCGTCGAGACGACTGACGTCGGTACAATAACCGCCATCGTCCCGGCGTATCACGACGCTCCGGTGATGCATCGTAGCGTCGAGAGCCTGCGGGAGAGCGCATACGAGGACCTCTCAATTGTGGTCGTCGTCGAGGACGAGGATAGTGCCGGCAAGCAACGCGCGGCCGAATTGGCTGCATACGACGACGTCGAGTATCTGGTGAACGAGGGATACCCGGGATCGAAATCCGGGGCCATCAACTACGCAGCCGAAGAGGTTGAGAGCGAATACCTGGCAGTGTTCGATGCCGATGAAATCGTCGATCCAGACTTCCTTCCCGCCGGCATGTCGAAAATGGAGGCCGGCGCGGAGGTCGTCCAGGGTCGCACTGTCCCGGAACCTGATGGACTCGTCGAATCACTCGCGTACGCCGAGTCGGTCCTGTTGAGTTACGCCGCGCGCCGGTTTTTGTATCTATTCACGGATTTCCGGATGGCGGCGAGTCGAGCGGTTCTGCTGCGACGGTCCGCCCTTGAGACGGTTGGCGGCTACGACGAAGACATGCTCACGGAGGACTTTGCCTTCGCCTACGCCTGCTATAAATCTCGGATCGATGTCGAAGAGCAGCTTTCCTACCCGTCGAAGATCGAAGCCGCCCACGACATTCAGGACTGGTGGGGCCAGCGGAAGCGGTGGATGACGGGATACGCACAGGTCCTCCATCGGCTCGTGACGTCGATGCGTCCGATCGACGATTACCGGAACGTGCTTTCTCCCGTCCTCTGTGCGACCATGATGAGTGGGAGCTTGCTGTTGCTATCCTTGCTCTCGAAGTTCACGCTCCTGTTGTTGGCCGGCCAGGAGCTGTTCTTCGCGCTCCCGATCGTCGTGGCGATTGGGCTTACTATCGGGTTCGCTTATACGGATTACACGGCGGGGACGATCAGTCGAATCCCGCCCGCACTGGTGCTGGTACCGCTCATTCTGCCGTTTTACAGCCTCGCCGCGCTGAAGGCGATCACTGAATACGTCTTCACGTGGCAAGGAGATTGGTACAGCGTCTCCAAAGGCGTAAAATAGGAGTTACGGGCCGAGCGGATTGTACGTCCCGTTGATGTCCCAGTCGTGCAAACACTGTGGTTGCCCGGACTGCTTTTCGCCGTCAACCGTCGCGATGGCCCAGGTCTGGCGGGCGTCGTCCCACACGTCGTGGCGACCACACCGCTCGCAGACCCGTTCAGTCGGAGGAACGACCGTTTCCATACCTGAATTCTCGAATGCACCGCCTTCAGCCTACCGGTCCGTGAGAATGCGTTGTTCTGCGCGCGTCATTCGAATTCCGGCAAGTCCTCACCAACGGCCGATTCGGTGTCCCAGTCGACGTACTCCTCGGTAAGTATCGTACTCGTTCGACTGCCGAGTTCAGCGAGGGACGCGTTGATGGTCGATGCCGTTTCCCAGGAATCGAGCGCCGGATGCAACTCTCGCTCGCGCCAATCTTCCGGCAGCCCGGGCGCGTGATACCCAACCCGGGAGACGAAGTCGTCCCAGAAGAAGTCGAACTGCTGGATCATCTCGAGGTCGACCACGACGGCGAATTCCGACTCCGTCAGGGCGGTGTGCTCCGCCCACGTCGTAAAGGCACTTTCCCAGGCGCCGGCTTCGAGAAACTCTCCGAGGTCTACTCGGTGGTACGATTCGTCACTCTCGACTGGATCGAGGGTGGGTGGTGGCGGGACGTCGACGTTGAGGCTCATATCCAGAAACTCGATTGCTGTGGACAAAAGGGTACACATCTACAGAGACGTCACTCTACGGGGGTGGGGGTTTGATGCCGGTGACCGGCGCGGGAGGGAATTCGGTGCGTTGGGACGAAGCTATGAACGTGCACCTTGGATCGTCGCGGCAAGCGATGACAGTACTCGTTCGTTGAGCCAGCGCTGGCGCTCACAAGCACATTCCGACGCCGTCAGGAACCGACGAAACGGCGTCCGCCCTCGACCCCCTGGACTCCCAATTCGTCAGTCGTTACGCAGAAACGTACTGTGATTCCCAGTCTTGCCGAGCCGAAAGCTCACGCTCTCCACGGCTCGTGAGGCTGTAGAAATTCGTCCGCCGGTCACGTTGGCCTTTTTCGACCAGCCCCTTCTCGACCAGTGTGTCCAGATTCGGATATAGCCGGCCGTGATTCACGTCGCTCTCGTAGTAACTTTCGAGTTCTTCCTTGATCGCTAAGCCGTGTGGGTCATCCCTACCGGCAATGACGTACAGAAGATCCCGTTGGAATCCAGTCAGGTCGTGCATGGTACCTGGCAAACGATTTACTCGGTCTACGTATCAGGCTTTCTGAGATGGAAGAAACCTGGTTACTCCAAGGTAATCCTCTATTGTCTGCTTATTAACTCTTCATTCAACCGTGCAATTATGTATATCGGATCACTGCCGTCTCACCGAACGGTCGCTCGGCCCGGACGCACGCCAGTCGACCGGTCGATGCCGACAGGGATAACACGGGGCGCCGTGTACGCCCGGCAATGTCCGAATCACAGGACGGACCGGCGGAATTGCCGGAGCCGTCCGGTGAAGGGCGGATAACTGTCGTCGGCACCGCCCACGTCTCCCAGGAAAGCATCGACGAGGTCGAGGCCACCATCGACGAGGAACGGCCTGACGTCGTCGCCGTCGAACTCGACGACTCCCGTTATCGGCAGCTCAAGGGAAAAGAACCAGACGACCTCGCAGCCGGCGACCTCCTCCACGGTAACACCGTCTTCCAGTTTCTCGCGTACTGGATCCTTTCCTACGTTCAGACCAGGATGGGCAAAAAATTCGATATTTCGCCGGGTGCGGAGATGCTCGCCGCCATCGAGCGGGCTGAATCCATCGGGCTGGGCGTCTCACTCGTTGATCGGGATATTCAGACCACCGTCCAGCGATTCTGGGCCAGACTGAGTACGCGAGAGAAATTCGTCATGCTGGGTGGGCTGATGGCAGGGATGGGTCCCCCACTCCAGGTTGGCCTGTGGCTCGGTATCGCGCTGGGGGCATTTTTCGTTATCCCCGCAGAGATACTGATGGGGCCCCTCCTGCTACCGACGGGGGCGTGGCTTACGACGCCGGTGCCGATCCTCGGTGGCTTCGGTGGCATCCTGATTTCTCTGGCCGACGGGGCGATCATCGTCATGGCGATCGGACTGCTCGTCGGCGTCCCACTTTCATTCCTCTTCAAACGCTTCCAGACGGCCGAGGAAACCGAGGAGTTTGATCCCGCCGACCTGACTGACGCCGACGTGGTCACGGCCGTCATGGAGGAGTTCCGCCGGTTTTCACCGGGGGGCGCGGAAGCGCTGATCGACGAACGCGACGCCTTCATTGCTCACCGGCTGGTCTCGTTGCGAGAGGCCGGCTACGACGTGGTCGCGGTCGTCGGTGCCGGTCACCGGGCGGGCATCGAACGATACCTGGAGAATCCAGAAACGTTGCCGCCGATGGAGAGTCTCGTCGGCCAACAATCCTCCAGTCGGTTTTCCCTGTATCGATTGTTCGGCTACGCGATCACGCTCGGCTTCCTGGCGTTCTTCGTGCTACTCGCCCTCGCCGGCGTCGAGAACGCGCTGCTCTTGCGACTGTTCGGTGCGTGGTTCCTGGTCAATGGGATTATCGCCGGCGGTCTCGCCTTGCTCGCTGGTGCACACCTCACGAGTGCACTCGTCGGTGGTGGGGTTGCGTGGATGACGAGTGTAAACCCCCTGCTCGCACCGGGGTGGTTCGCCGGCTACGTCGAACTGCGTTATCTTCAGGTCAATGTCAGTGACATCAGCCGTCTAAACGAGATTCTCGACGACGAGGAGTCCCCGATGGCAGATATCCTCGCCCGTCTCAGGGAAGTCCCGCTCTTTCGACTGATTCTCATCGTCGCGTTGACGAACCTCGGTAGTATGATCGCGAGCATGCTCTTTTTGACGACCGTATTGCCCATCTTCGCGAGTGACTTCACCTGCCAGACGACGACGATGTTCGGGCCGATCGATGGCATGGGCTGTGCGCTGATCGAGGGTGCGCGAAACGGCGCCGACATTCTCCGTGGGTTCCTCCCCGTATGAACCTGCAATTCAGCACCCGTGAACTGCGGGATCTACTTCTCGCGTGGCTCGCCCTTGGCGTGGCGTTCACCGTGTTCCTGGAGCGTGACCTCGTTCGCGCCCTCCAGCAGGCACCGGGGACTATCGATCCTGGCGTCGCGGTGACGCTGTTGCTGATGAGCCTGGGCACTGCCGGAATGGGCTTTTTACTGCACGAACTCGCTCACAAAGTCGTCGCGATTCGGTTCGGTCAGGATGCAGCGTTTCGCGCTGACTATGGGATGCTGTTGCTCGCGATACTCGGCGGCCTCATCGGCTTTCTCTTCGCGGCACCGGGCGCCGTCGTGCATCGCGGCCGAATCTCTGCCCGGGAACGCGGCCTGATCGCACTCGCAGGCCCGCTCACGAACCTCGTTCTCGCCGGGCTATTCCTGGGTGCTCTCCTGGCCCTCGATCCCGCGGGACAATCACTACTGGCGGCGGTCGGCTCCCGCGGGTTTTTGATCAATCTCTTGCTGGCGGGCTTCAACATGATTCCGTTCGGCCCTCTCGACGGGGCGACCGTCCTCGCCTGGAACAAGATCGTGTTCGCCATCACGTTCCTCGTGACGGCCGGGCCAGCACTGGCGATTGTGCTCGGTGTGTTCCCCTGACTATTGGGGAACTGCTCAGATTCAATTAACTTCATATATCAATCGCTTGAACGGGAATCCATGACGATGAACCGGCGTTCGTTCATGAAGGCGAGTGGAATGGCCGCAGCACTGGGAGTGACGGGGTTGGCCGGCTGTAACGGCCTCCTTGGTGGTGGGGGTTCCGGGCCAACGAACTGGCAGTACGATCCGGAAACGCTCTCCTCGACGCAGATGCGAATGTTCGGCTCGATGCAGTATGGTGATCTGTACGAAATGCGAGACGAACTCCCCGGCTCGATGGGATCAGCGTTCGAGACCGAGTCGACGAGTTCAGTGAGCCAAGAAGATATTGACATGTTCTCCGGCGTCGCTGGCGGCCAGCTCTCGATGGAAACCCAGAGTGGCTCCTTCTTCGGGTCGATGGTTATCACCGGCTCGTTCGATCCGGACGCCATCGGCCAGGAAATGGCCTCCAGCGAGAATACACAGGAGAGTGGTGAGTACGAGGGGTACACGCTCTACGAAGGCGCGAACCTCGATCAGGAACTCCCCGGTGGCTCGATGCCCGGACAGACGCCGACCGACGCGACTGCGACGGTTGCTGTGAGTGCCGACGCAGTCGTGTTCGGCGTGACTGTCGACCAGGGGACCGATCTCGGCGTAAACGGCCAGCAGAGCGTCGAAGCGATGATCGACGCCAATTCCGGCAGTGGCACCCGCCTGGCGGATGCCAACGACCACGTCAGGCAATTTCACAGCAAACTCGGCGGCGACACGATGGTCGTCGGCGGTGACGTGGACCCAGAACTCCTCGAAATGGCCCAGGAACAGAGTGGCGCTGGCATGGGCTCACAGATGATGAACGGACTTCGTGCGGCCGGGTTTAGCGCGGGTATCGATCCGAGTACGACCACGTACACGTTCGCACTGATCTACGAGAGCTCACAGGCTGCAGAAGACTCCGGAATCGTCGGCCTGGTCAACATGATGAGCCAGCAGGCGAGTGAGTCCGAGGAAATCAACAGCATCGACGCGAACCAGGATGGCTCGAGCATCGTCGTTACCGTCGAGGGCGACACCCAGGCGCTTCTTTCGCAGGGGCAGAACCAGGTCCCGATGGGCTCGATGAGTGCTGGTGCGATCCCGGGTGACGTGTAAACGGTCGGCAGCACAGAATCGAGAGCGGTCCTCGAACGTCGAATGGAGAGTTTTTTGCTCCGGGGGAGTGCGCCATTGGTATGAGCGAGGACGAGGCCGACGAGGAGGGACTTACCTACGCCGAGGCGGGTGTCGACATCGGCGGTCAGGAGGCAGCCACCGCGGCGCTGATCGGCGCTGCTGGCGACTTCGAGGGTGATTATGCCGGGCTCGTCGACATCGGCGACCGTGTCCTGGCGCTCGCAACCGACGGCGTCGGAACGAAGCTACTGGTCGCCGAAGCAATCGGCGATTATTCCACGGTCGGCATCGACTGTGTCGCGATGAACGCGAACGACCTGATCGCTGCGGGGATCGAACCGGTCGCGTTCGTCGATTACCTGGCCGTCGAGACCCCAGACGACGAGGAGGCCGAGCAAATCGGCGAAGGCCTGCGCGCTGGTGCGCAGCAGGCTGGTGTCTCTCTCGTGGGCGGGGAGACCGCCGTCTTGCCCGACGTCATTCGTGGCCTCGATATCGCGGGCACCTGCGCGGGCCTGGCACCGAAGGATGCCGTGTTTCCCGGCGAGGCCGAATCCGGCGACGCGCTGGTCGCGTGGCCATCCTCGGGCATCCATTCGAACGGCTTGACGCTTGCTCGTGAGGCAGTCACGCGGAATTACGAGTACACCGACCCATTCCCGCCAGCGACCGACCGAACGATCGCTGCGGAATTGCTGACGCCGACGCGCATCTACGCAGAAGTCCTCGAACCACTTCGAGACGCCGATACTCACGCCGCCGCACACGTCACTGGTGGTGGCTGGACGAACCTCACGCGAATGGGCGAGCACGAGTACGTCGTCGAAGCACCGTTCCCGGCCCAGGACGTGTTCGAGTTCGTCCAGGCCGAGGGCGACGTCTCCGACGAAGAGATGCACCGTACGTTCAATATGGGCACTGGCTTCGTCGCCGCCGTCGCGCCGGACGTAGCGGACGACCTCGCGGCGGCTACCGACGACGGGCGAGTTATCGGTCGCGTCGAAGACGGGACCGGAACGGTATCGATTCGCGGACTGACCCTCTCCTGACCTGCGCTGGGCTCAGTACGGATCCGTGGGCGCGAGCGTTAACTGCAGGGCTTCTCGCAAGTGATAGCGGGCGTCGCGGTCGACTGTCGCGTCGAGTGCCATCAACAGATGTTCGTCGGTTCGATCGAGGTCCTCCTTCGAGTGGTCCTCGAGTGCGCTCGATTCGTCGGCCAGCGGATCCACGTGAGAGGCCATGGTTCGAGGTGGATACGCCCCGGTATATACCGGATCGACCGTTCAGAGTCGTAGCCTCTAACTAACGTGTGCTGCGAGGTCGGCTTCGGTGATGATGCCGACCGTCTCGCCACCGTCGACGACGAGGACTGCGGCGTTGTGATTCAGGTAGGCGTCGATTTCGTCGACCGGTGCCGCGCGCTCGACCGTTGCGATCGACTCGTGCATGACCTCCGCGACCGGCAAGTCACCGACGTTTTCTTCGGATCGCTGGCGAATGTCCGAGTTACCGATCAGTCCCTGGGGCACGCCGTCTCGAACCACCGGGACCTGCGAGTAGCCTTTCTCGTCCATCAGCCGCTTGGTCTCGCGGACGGCGTCGTCAGGTGCCACACTGACCACCGGCGAGTGCATGAGATCCTCTGCGCGAAGGATCGCCCCCTGTGCTTTTTCGAGGGCGGTGACGATCCGCCGGAGCGTCGACAGCCGGGGATCGACGTCCCCGCCTTCGATCCGCGCGATCAGCGGCTGGGAAACGTCGGCACGTTCGGCGAGTTCACTCTGGGTGAGCCCCAGATCAGTACGCCGTTCCCGCAGATCTTCGGGCGTCGGTAAGTCCATGCCACTAATAACCAACGGTAATACAAAAAGCCACCGACAGGGGCGACGCGTTCCCGCTAAATGAATCCATCACGGGCTGCATTCCCCCTACTCGTCGTCTTCTTCCATCTCGATGGTCTCGACGACCTCGAGGGGAACGTCTCGGAGCGAGCCCCCGATCTCGCTTTTCGCGATCCGCTGTGCGTGTTCGACGGATTCGGCGTTGAAGACCTTCATTTCGAGGACGAGACCGACGAGGGCCGTACTGGCCGCGATAAACGCGGAGTCGAACGGTTCGCCGCAGGCGGGACAGCCGGTGGCGCCGACGTCCACTTCCACGTAATCCATGTCCCTGTCGTTGAGTCGTTTGCCAGCTTCGCTGACGGCCACGCCGATCGCGTCGTCTATGTCTTCGACGTCTCGGACCAACCAGGCTGCTTCCATCGCGACCAGGTAGTTCATGCACTGGAGTGCACGGCCTGGCTACACGTGTGTTTTGATTCACGTCTCCCGCGGCCACTGGCCGACGCCTGCGGACCGCCGTCAGCCTGCGCACGTCACCGTAATCATTCTCATATGTTATAGGAACGACCCGCCATACCAACCCGGACCGTACGGCTGGCACACCGCCGGCAGGTGCCGATCGTTCACTCATCGGCCGTATTGATCGAACCGCAAGACCGCAGTAGGACATCGTTCGCTCTCCGCGCAGGATTTGGCGCGGACGACCAGTAGACTTATGCCCCACTATCACTGCGTCCACGAGTATCGAGATGGTACCCAACCCCCGGCGGCTCATCGTCCTCACGCTGTACCAGTTGAGCCTGGTCATCGGCATCGTCATGTTTCCGCTCGCGGTCCTCACGCGCAAAGCTGGCGTCCCACTCCCCTTCCACCGCGTCGTTTCGCGGCTCGGTGAGGCCTACGAACGCACGAGTCCCCAGTAATCCACCGGTCGATCGATTTCGTTTTCCGCGACACTCATCCGCAGCCGGCGGTAGGGACCGAGTCCGGGTGAAAGGGTGGTTTTATCAGCACAGGACTGATATCCGGCACCAATGAGCGACGCTCCATTCCCCAACTCCGGACCGCTCGACGCCGACGCCTTCCAGGCTGATCCCTACGAGCCGGAACTGGGCTCGTTGCCCGATAGCGGCAATCGCGACGAAGAAACCGTCAACAAGACGGGCACGACGACCATCGGCATCACGACCGAGGACGGCGTCGTCATCGCGACGGACAAGCGGGCATCGCTGGGCGGTCGCTTCGTCTCGAACAAGAACGTCCAGAAGGTCGAGCAGATCCACCCGACGGCTGCGCTCACCCTGGTCGGCAGCGTCGGTGGTGCCCAATCGTTCATCCGGACGCTGCGCGCTGAAGTCAACCTCTACGAAGCCCGTCGCGGCACCGAAATGTCGATCAGCGCACTCGCGACGCTGGCGGGGAACTTCGCCCGCGGGGGCCCCTTCTTCGCGATCAACCCCATTCTCGGTGGGGTCGACGAGGATGGCCACCACGTCTACAGCATCGATCCGGCCGGTGGCGTGATGGAAGACGACTACACGGTCACCGGCTCCGGTCTCACGGTCGCGTACGGTACCCTCGAGGATCGCTACGAGGACGGCATGTCCAACGAGGAGGCGTGTGAAGTTGCTGCCGCCTCGATCAACGCGGCCGCCGAACGTGACACTGGCTCCGGCAACGGCATCTTCCTGGCGGAAGTCACGAGTGACGGCGTCGACATCGAAGGCTACGACTTCGACGACCTCCTGTAACATCGGTTCCCAGGATTCCGGTTTTTCGAGCGTTCGACACCGAGGCAGTCGTGCCTGCAATCGGTCGACCCTCGCTTTCGTCACCGCCAAGTGACCACGCTTCGACCAATCCCCATGGAACTCTTTGGGACGGCCGGCATCAGGGGGCCGATCGATGACCGGCTGACGCCCGAACTCGCGATGGCGGTCGGTGCCGCGGCGGCCCAGGACGGGGAGGAGTTCGTGGTCGGCCGCGACGGCCGAACCTCCGGTGGGGCACTGGCACAGGCCGTCAGCGCTGGGCTCACGAGCGGTGGGGCCCGCGTTCGACAGGCCGGTGTGGTGCCGACGCCGACCCTCGCCTTCGCCGCTCGTGGTCGGCACGGAATCATGGTGACGGCCAGTCACAACCCTCCCGCTGACAACGGCCTGAAACTTTTCGCCGACGGTGTGGAGTACGACGAGGCGGCCGAAGCTCGGATCGAATCGCGGGTCGCCGCCAGTGAGGGTCGCGTCGCCTGGAACGAGTGGGAATCGATCGACCGAATTGACCCACTTCCGACCTATCGTGACGCCGTCGAAGCTTATGCCCGGGAACAGACCACCAGCGACGACGCAAGGCATTCACCCGAGCCGCTCACGGTCGCGGTCGACTGTGGGAACGGGATGGCGGGTCTCGCGACCCCAGACGTCCTGTCCGCGCTCGACGTGGAGGTCGTCGCCCTGGAAGCGAACGTCGACGGCCACTTTCCGGCTCGTGAGAGCAAACCCACGCCGGAGACCCTGACCGCCTTGCGGCGGTTCGTCGCCGATACCGACGCTGACCTCGGTATTGGACACGACGGTGACGCCGACAGAATCGTCGTGGTCGACGTGGATGGGGAGGTCGTCCACGAAGACACGATTCTCGCGATGCTCGCCGAACACTTCGTGCGACGCAGCGACCACCCGGACGCGACAGTCGTCACGACGCCGAACGCCTCCGAGCGCGTCGACGAGCGCGTATCGGCGGTCGGCGGTCGCGTCGAACGCGTCAAACTCGGTTCGTTGCACGAGGGCATCGCGAACGCGTCGGGGCCGGTCGTCTTCGCGGGCGAGCCGTGGAAGCACGTGCATCCGGGCCTGGGCGGCTGGATCGACGGCGTCGCCAGTGCCGCAGTGCTCACTCAGTTGTTCGCGGTCGAACCCCTGGAGGCGCGTCGGCAACGCATCACCGAGCGACCCTACCGGAAGAAAAGTGTCTCCTGCCCGGATGCCGCAAAGTCAGCGGTGATGGAGCGCCTCGGTACCGCTCTCCCCGAGGCCTTCCCCGCAGCGAGCGTCGACAAAGAGTATGGGGTGCGGTTGTCGTTCGACGACGGCGCCTGGGTGCTCGTCCGCCCCTCTGGAACGGAGCCGTACGTGCGAGTGTACGCCGAGAGCGAGACTGTCGACGCGTTGACGGAGAAGGTGAGAGAAGTGGTGGCCGGGGCCGTCGACGCGGCCGAGTGAATCGGCCTCGTCGATGGCTATTTGTCAGCCCGGCGTACACCAGCATGCATGGACTCCCTGCTGGAAGCGGCCCGTGAGGCGATCGATGCCGCGTACGCGCCGTACTCGGAGTATCAGGTCGGCGCAGCGCTCTTGACTGCGGATGGATCGGTATTCACCGGGTGTAACATCGAGAACGCGAATTACAGCAATAGTCTCCACGCAGAAGACGTCGCGATCGGCTCGGCCGTCCGGGCTGGCCATCGTGACTTCGAGCGACTCGCCGTCAGTACGGCTGCCAGGGATGGGGTCACGCCCTGCGGGAAATGTAGACAGACGCTGTCGGAATTCTGTGGGGCCGATTTCGTCATCACTTGCGAAGGCGCGGACGAACCCGTCGAATATCGACTCGGGGACCTCTTGCCGACGACGATCACGAAATCCCACCTGGAGGAGTGACCATGGCGAACGAAGATCCACAGTCCGACGTCCAGTATCACCTTGGATTGGGCGCTGGCGACATGGCCGACAGCGTCTTGCTCCCCGGCGATCCGGAACGACTCGAGCGCGTCGTGGAGGCGTGGGACGACCACGAGTTCGTCGCGAGTCATCGCGAGTACCGCACTGCGACGGGTACCGTCGACGACACGCCAATCTCGGTCACCTCTACCGGGATCGGATCGCCATCGGCCGCGATCGCCGTCGAGGAACTCGCACGGATCGGGGCCGACACGCTGCTTCGCGTCGGCTCTTGCGGTGCCATCACGCCAGCGGCCGACATCGGTGATCTCATCATCTCACGTGGTGCGGTCCGTCAGGAGGGAACGAGCAAAGAGTACGTCCGCGAAGACTATCCCGCGGTCGCCGACCACGCCGTCGTCTCCGCACTCGTCGCCGCGGCCGAGGAACTCGGCTACGACTACCACGTCGGGCTAACGTGTAGCACGGACAGTTTCTACGCCGGCCAGTCACGACCGGGATTCGAGGGATTCGAGGCGGCGGGTAGTGAGGAGCGCATCAAAGCGCTGCGCGAGGCCGGCGTGCTAAACTTCGAGATGGAAGCGAGTGCGATCATGACCCTGGCAAATCTGTACGGACTTCGAGCGGGGGCGGTTTGTACCGTCTTCGCGAATCGAGAAACGGGGGAGTTCAGAACCGAGGGTGAAGGCCGCGCGGTCGAGGTCGCGAGTCGTGCCGTCGCCATCCTCGCGGAGATGGACGCTGCGGTCGCTGCGGCCGATGCGGATTGCTGGCACGCTGGGCTCTCTCGCTAAGCGATTGGGGGAGGGAACGTCGAGCGAGAAGTGCTGGGGTTGAAACGGAGTTCGCTCAGTTCGCGGACTGTGCGCCGTCAGATTACATATCGGGCCAGGCGCTCGCCGCGCGCCTGACGCCAGTGATTCGATTGATCCACTTCGCCGCGATGCCCTTCTTCAGACTGCGCGCCATGAACCCCTTCGTGATTGGCAGGCTGATGCCCATATACGACGTGTCGTGGGCGACGGCGTCTTCGCCGATGGAGACGACCGTTCCCATATCGTTGTACGTCCAGGTTTCGAGCGAGTCGTCTTCGATGGCGTGAACGAGGTTGTCCGCGGCGACGTCGGCGGCTTGCCAGGCGGCCTGTGCAGTGGGCGGCGCGAGGTCGTCGCCAGGCTGTTCGATGAGGGCGCAGTCGCCGATTGCGAAAATTCGCTCGTCGCTGGTTTCGAACGTCTGTTCGGTTTCGATCCGCTGGGATCGCTCGTCCTTGTCGACGTCGAGCGTCGACGCCGCTTCCTGGCCGGTGATCCCGCCCGTCCAGATCAAGACGTCGTAGGCCAGGCTTGCCTCGTCACCGTAGAACACCTCGTCTTCGTCGACGCCGCTGACGAACTCGCCGGTGATTATGTTGACGCCCCGGTCGTCGAGGCGACGTTCGAGTTTCTCCTGGAGTGGGGCCGGGCCGTTGGGCAAGACGCTGTCGAGCCCTTCGACGAGGGTGATATCGATCGGCTGGTCGTGGTGATCCCGGTACTCCGCAACCTCGCCGGCGGTCTGGACACCGGAGAGGCCGGCTCCACCGATGACGACCTTCGCGGGATCTGTGCGTGTCCCAGCCCGCGCCGCGTTCGCGACGTCGTCGTGGATACCCAGCGCGTCGTCCAGGCTCTTGAGCGTGTGCGCGTACTCTGCCAGTCCATCGATGCCGAAAAAGGCCGTTTGTGAACCCATCGCGACCAGCAGGTAGTCGTATGGGACGGTCGCCCCATCTGCGAGGCCGATGGCTCGTTCGGCTTCGTCAACGTCGACGACCTCACCCTCGATGAACGTCGTCGAGCTCGATTTGATGTCGTCGACGGGGATGGTGATCTTGTCCTGGACGGAGGGATTGCTGATACAGCGATGAGATTCGTGGAGAACGAGGTGATAGTCAGTCTCGGAGACCCAGGTCAGGTCCGTGTCCCGCCCGAGTCGCTTTTCGAGACGTTTGATCGCGCCAGCCCCAGCGTAGCCGGCACCCAGCACTACGACGTGATCCGTCATGTATCGCCAACTCGGTGAGCGGGTGATACAAAGGTGTTGAAATCGCCGTGCAGCGGCCTAACGTTCGGGAATTATCATTCGCGTTCCGCCTGTGCACACATCGCATATATCGAGAGAGAATCAGGTTCGGCCTCAGATCCAGTCGACGGAAGAAAACTGACGCGCTAGTGTTCGGGCTCGCCAGCGGGGGCCCGCATATCATCGATTGTCAGGATGAGAACATTGTTCGTATCGTCCTTGCCGGCTAACGTGCCGATGATCTGAAGTTTCGACAGCGGCGTTGGGCCGACGGTGATCGAATCGCCCTCGGCGAACGGCGACAGTGATCCCTGAAGCTTGATCTCTGCGCGACAGTTCTCGGGGTGGTGGACGCTCGTCAGATCGATCTCCTCGACGTTTGCTTCCTCGACCAATTCACTGTTGAGACGAAGTGGAACGACGGCGGCGTCGTCCAGATCCTGCATCTGCAGCGCGTCGTAAGCGTTCGCCGTTGGCTTGTACCCGCCTTTCGGCCCGGGGACACCCTCGACCAATTGAAGAGCCTTCAGACTCTGCATCTGGTTTCGAATCGTGCCGGGATTCCGATCGACGCGATCCGCAATGTCCTCGCCTTTCACCGCAGAATCGGACTTCTTGTGGAGATTGACGAGTTCCTGGAGAATGTTTTGTTGGCTGGGCGTTAGTTCGATCGATGACATTGCAATAATGTTTGGCTTGCCGTTCCTTAAACCCGACGGTGGCGGTGCTGCCCCGTCAATTCTGGGGGTCTGAGAACCGGGGTCGGCGAAGCGACACGCATTTCCCACGACCCCGCGCAACTGATTCCATGCAGGATCAGCAGATTCTCGTCACCGGCGGCGCTGGCTTCATCGGTTCTAACCTCGCCAACGCGCTGGCGGACGAGAACGAAGTCATCGCCCTCGACGACGGTTATCTCGGGACGCCGGAGAACCTCACGGCGGACGTCAAGTACGTCGAGGCAAGCGTCACCGAGGAAGACCTCCCCACGGACGTCGACGTGGTCTTCCACCTCGCGGCGCTCTCGTCCTACGCGATGCACGAAGAGGATCCCACGCGTGGCGCACAGGTCAACGTCGAGGGATTCGTCAACACAGTCGATCAGGCCAAAGAAGACGGCTGTGAAACCATCGTCTACGCCTCGACTTCCTCGATCTACGGGAGTCGAACGGAGCCCTCACCCGAGTCGATGGACGTGACAGTCAATACCGGCTACGAGGCCTCGAAGATGGCACGAGAGACGTACGCCGAATACTTCCAGAACCACTACGATCTGACCCTCGCTGGCATGCGATTTTTCTCGGTGTATCAGGGCTACGGCGGCGCTGAGGCCCACAAGGGCGAGTACGCGAACGTGATCGCACAGTTTGCCGACGATGTCGCGAACGGCACTGCACCCAAACTCTACGGCGACGGCGAACAGACGAGGGACTTCACGCACGTGGAGGACATCGTCAGCGGTCTGGTCGCCGCCGCCGAACACCGACTGAACGGCGTCTACAACCTGGGCACCGGCGAGGCCTACGACTTCAACACCGTCGTCGAGATGATCAACGACGAACTGGGAACCGACGTCGAACCCGAGTACGTCGAGAATCCAATCCCCGACGACGTCTACGTCCACGACACCTGTGCGGATTCGAGCAAGATGCGGGCCGAAACCGGGTGGGAACCGACGATTTCCTTCGCCGAGGGCATCGAGCGCGTCTGTCGCCAGTACCAGTAATCGCTGGCCGACCTCACGCTGAGGGTGGCGACTTTTACCGATCGGCAGTGTAGCGACAGCCGATGTCCGCGCCGGTAACCCTGCTTGGCGTGCCGATGGACCTGGGGGCGGATCGTCGTGGCGTCGACATGGGCCCCTCCGCGATTCGATACGCCGGGTTACAGCAACAGATCGCCGCAACCGGCCGGTCCGTGACCGACGCTGGTGATCTCTCCGTGCCCCATCCTGCACAGCGCGAGCCGACCACCGACGACTCCGTGCCGGGCCGGGCAAAGTACCTGACCGAGGCGAAAACTGTCTGTGGACGTGTTGCGTCCGCGGTCGAAGACGTCGTGGCCGACGACGGCCTTCCACTCGTGCTGGGCGGCGACCACTCGATCGCCATCGGCACTGCTCGTGGTGCGTCGACGGCCGCTGGTGACCTCGGCGTGCTCTGGTTCGATGCGCACGGCGATTTCAACACACCACGGACGACACCGAGTGGAAACGTCCACGGCATGCCACTGGCCGCAATCCTGGGCATCGGCGAGTTCGCCGACCTCGACTGGACCAGTACTGACATTGATCCGGCAAACGTGGCGATCGTTGGCCTTCGAGACGTCGACGACGAGGAGCGAGATTTACTGCGTGACTCTTCCGTCTCCGCGTACACCATGACCGATCTCGACGACCGTGGCGTGCCGACGGTGCTGGGGGAAGCACTCGAGGTAGTGACTCGAGATACGGACGGACTCTATCTAAGCCTGGATATGGACTGGCTCGATCCGGGAGAAGCACCGGGCGTTGGGACGCCCGTTCGGGGCGGCGTCTCCTATCGGGAGGCCCACTACGCGATGGAGACGATTGCCCGCCAGGAGACGCCACTGCAAGCACTCGAAATCGCGGAAGTCAATCCGATCCTCGACGATCACAACCGGACGGCCGAACTCGCCTGTGAAATCGCTGCCAGCGCTCTCGGCAAGCGGATCCTGTGAACCCGGGTCGTCGTCCGTCCCCGTCCCATCCCGAACGACGACGAACCCCTCTAAAAAACTTCTATCTGATAGCGTTTCGATATCAACTAGAAGCCATTCTGTGGCGGAAGTGGGGTGAGCTTCGAACGGTGAGTGAATCTGGGAAGATTACTCGTCCGTCGCTGGGACGACCGTCACGCTCGCGACGCGATCACCGGTGTCGAGTTCCATAATCGTCACGCCCTTCGTGTTCCGACCGACTTCGCTGATGTCGCCCGCGCGGATCCGCATGATCTGGCCGGCCTCGCTCATGATGACGAGGTGATCGTCGTCGGTGACGGCTTTCGCCGTCGCGACGTGTCCGTTTCGTTCGTCGGTCTTGATGTCGATCAGGCCGAGTCCGGCCCGTGACTGCGCACGATACTCCGTCAATTGAGTCCGTTTGCCGAAGCCGTTCCGGGTGACAGTCAACAGCGAGCGTGGGTCCGCGTCGTCGGTCGCGACCATGCCCGCGACCTTGTCCCCACCGCGCAGTTCGACCCCGCGAACGCCGCGCGTGTTGCGGCCCATCTCCCGCACCTCGGCCTCGTCGAACCGGATCGTCATGCCGTGTTCGGTGGCGATGACCAGATCACGGGTGCCGTCGGTCACCTCCACGTCGACGAGTTCGTCGCCGTCCTCGACCTTGGCCGCGATGATCCCCGTCGAGAGGATGTTCTGGAACTCCTCGGCGCTGGTGCGCTTGACGTAGCCGTCGCGAGTCACCATCGTGATGTCCTCGTCTTCGCCGAACTCGTCGGTAGAGACGACAGCCGTCAACTCCTCACCGCGGTCCAGATCCAGGAGGTTCACCGCGGATTTCCCGCGTGCGGTGCGTGACATCTCTGGCACTTCGTAGGTCTTCAACCGGTAGACCTGGCCCTGGTTGGTGAAACAGAGCAGATAATCGTGGGAGTGGGCGCGGAACACCTTCGAGACCCGATCACCCTCTTTCGGATCGGCGCCGATGATTCCCTTCCCGCCGCGGTTCTGGGGATCGAACGCGTCGATGGGCATCCGCTTGATGTAGTCGTCCTCCGTGATGACGACGAGTGAATCCTCCTCGGGGATCAGGTCTTCGTGGGTAACCTGCCCGTCGGCTTCGAGGATCGACGTTCGGCGCTCGTCGTCGTACTCCTCGCGCATCGCCCGGAGTTCGTCCTTGATGACGCCGAGCAGCTCTTCCTCCGAGCCGAGAATCTCCTTCAGGCGTTCGATGGTCGCCTGGACCTCCTCGTACTCGGCCTTGATCTCCTCGGCCTCCATGTTCGTCAACGAACCGAGTTGCATCCGGACGATGTGGGCCGCCTGTGGCTCGGTGAAATCGAGGTCGTCCTGCAGGCCAGTGCGGGCCGCATCCCGGTTCTCGGAGTTACGGATGAGGTCGACGACAGTGTCGATCATATCCAGGGCTTTCAATCGCCCTTCGAGGATGTGGGCCCGTTCCTCGGCCTCGGCGAGGTCGTGCTCGGACCGTCGCGTGACGACCTCTTTGCGGTGTTCGACGTAGTGCTCCAGGGTTTCTTTCAGACTCAGCACCTGGGGCTGGCCATCGACCAGTGCGAGGTTGATGACGCCGAACGTCGACTCGAGGTGGTTCTCGAGCAGTCGATTTTCGACCACGTCGATGTTTGCGCCACGTTTCAACTCGATGACCACGCGAACGCCGTCGCGATCGGACTCGTCTCTGAGATCCGAGATTCCCTCGATGGCGCCATCGTTCACGTCGTCGGCGATCTTTTCGACGAGTTTGGCCTTGTTCTGCTGGAAGGGAAGTTCGGAGATGACGATGCGACGCTCTTCCCGGTCAACCTCGTACTCCGCCCGCATCGTTAGCCGGCCACGACCCGTCGAATACGCCGAATAGATGGCGTCTTTGCCGACGATGCTCGCGCCAGTCGGGAAGTCCGGGCCCTTGACGTGGGCCATCAGGTCCTCGACGGTCGCACTCGGATCGTCGATCAACTCGATCGTGGCGTCGACGATTTCGCCGAGGTTGTGTGGCGGAATGTTCGTCGACATACCGACGGCGATCCCCGAGGAGCCGTTGAGCAGCAGGTTCGGTAACTTCGCCGGGAGGACGTCCGGTTCGGTCAGCCGGTCGTCGTAGTTGGCCGTGAAATCGACCGTGTCCTTCTCGATGTCCGCCAGCATTTCCTCCGCAATTGGGGCCATGCGAGCCTCGGTGTAGCGCATGGCCGCCGCCGGATCGCCGTCCATCGAGCCGAAATTCCCCTGGCCGTCGACCAGCGGATAGCGCATCGAGAACTCCTGGGCCATCCGGACGAGTGTGTCGTAGATCGCGCTGTCACCGTGGGGGTGATAATCACCCATCGTCTCGCCGACGATGGAGGATGACTTTCGGTGCGAGGAACTCGACGTAACGCCCATCTCGTGCATCGCGTAGAGGATGCGCCGATGGACGGGTTTCATGCCGTCCCGGACGTCCGGCAGCGCGCGACCCGCGATGACCGACATCGCATAGTCGATGTAACTCTGCTCCATCTCGTCCTCGATACGGACGTTTTTGATGCGCTGGGCTGCCCCGGGAACGTCGTCGGGTGCTTCGGAGCTCATATGTCCACCCACTCCGCTTCCGGCGAGTGTTCCTTGATGAACTGCTTTCGCGGCCCGACCGCGTCACCCATCAGGACATTAAACATCTTGTCCGCCGCCGCAGCGTCCTCGATGGTGATCTGTTTAAGGATTCGGCTATCGGGATCCATCGTCGTGTCCCACAGTTGCTGTGGGTTCATCTCGCCCAGGCCCTTGAACCGCTGGACTTGCGTCGGGTTGCCGTCACACTTCTCTTCGATGATCTGTTCGCGCTCGGCCTCGGTCATCGCGTCGTAGGTGTTCCCCCGATAGCGGATGCGGTACAGTGGCGGCTGGGCGGCGTACACGTAGCCTGCCTCGATGAGCGGCTTCATGTGGCGATAGAACAGGGTCAAGAGGAGCGTGCGAATGTGGGCACCGTCGACGTCGGCGTCCGTCATCATGATGATCTTGTGGTAGCGGGCATCCTCGATGTCGAACTCGTCACCGATGCCGGTCCCAATGGCGGTGATCATGTTCCGAATCTCGTTGTTCTCCAGAATCCGGTCGAGGCGGTGTTTCTCGACGTTGAGGATCTTTCCACCGAGTGGCAAAATCGCCTGAATTTCCGGGTTTCGACCCTGCTTTGCGCTGCCGCCCGCGGAGTCACCCTCCACGATGAACAGCTCCGAATCGGCGGGGGCCTTCGTCTGGCAATCGGCCAGTTTTCCAGGCAGGGCAGTCGATTCGAGGGCGGACTTGCGACGCGTCAATTCCTCTGCCTTCTTCGCGGCCATGCGGGCCTTCGCGGCTTCGACGGCCTTAGCGATGATCCGCTCCGCGGTGTCCGGATGTTCTTCGAAAAATGTCGACAGGCCCTCGTGCATCGAGGACTCGACGATGCCCCGTACTTCACTGTTGCCGAGTTTCGTCTTCGTCTGGCCTTCGAACTGTGGATCCGGATGTTTCACCGAGATGACGGCCGTCAACCCCTCGCGGATGTCCTCACCTTTGAGGTTGCCGTCGATGTCGGCGATCAGGCCGTGTTCGCCGGCGTAATCGTTGACGACCCGTGTCAACGCCGTCTTGAACCCGGTCATGTGGGTCCCACCCTCACGGGTGTTGATGTTGTTCGCGAAGGCATGGATCGAGCCTTGCAGGTCTTCTGTGCCCTGCATGGCGATTTCGACCTGGACGTCGCCACCCTCGGTGCCGTCACCGGTCTCGATCGCGTCGGTGCTCTCGAAGTAGATGACGTCCTCGTGGAGGGCGGATTTCGTCTCGTTCAGGTATTCGACGAACTCTCGAATACCGCCCTCGTAGCGGAACTGTTCGGTCGTCTCGTCACGTTCGTCGGTGAGCGTAATCTCGACGCCGGAGTTGAGAAAGGCGAGTTCTCGCAGTCGTGATTCCAGTGTCGAGTAGGTGAAGTCAGTCGTTTCGAAGATGTCGGTATCCGGCCAGAACCGGATTCTCGTGCCGGTCCCCTCGCCGTCCTCTAGGTCACGGACGCGTTCAAGGCCCGCTGGCTCGCCGTGATCAAAGGCTTCGCGGAAGACGCCACCGTCACGTTTGACCTCGACTTCGAGGGCTTCTGAGAGCGCGTTGACGACGCTCACGCCGACGCCGTGCAGTCCGCCCGATACTTGATAGGATTTGTTGTCGAACTTCCCGCCGGCGTGCAGGACGGTCATGATCACTTCGAGGGCTGGCCGGTCGTACTCGCCGTGGGTGTCAACCGGAATGCCACGGCCGTCGTCCGAGACGGAAACCGAGCCGTCTTCGTGGATCGTCACGCCGATGGTGTCGCAATACCCGGCGAGTGCTTCGTCGATCGAGTTGTCGACGACTTCGTAAACGAGGTGGTGGAGGCCCCTGGCATCGGTCGAACCGATGTACATTGCCGGCCGCTTCTGTACGGCCTGGAGGCCCTCCAGGACCTGAATCTGGCTGGCGCCGTATTCCCTGTCCTGTGACATAGAATCTACCCGACGTAATCGGGCAGGGTGTATAAAACTCCCGCACGCGCGCGCACGAAAATCGCAAGCCCAAAGTGAGATCCACTCTCCAAAAACTGACCGTCGACCCACCATTTCTCACCAGATAGTCTTTCCCTCCAGCACGGGTCTCACACGGTATGGGTACCGATCCCGGGTGGGTACCTACAGAGTTTGGCCATGCGGTCAAGACCCCACGGGCGCATCTACCGCCATGTCCCTCCGTGAGACAGTCGCCAGCTACTTCGCAGCGAGTGATGCCCCGAAAGACGAGCAATCCACGGATGTCGAGCGAGTGGGCCTCTTCGAGTGCAGTGACTGTAACCGGACCTACGTCAGCGAGGAAATGCACGATTGTCCGAACTGTTCTGGTCCAGTCGAACCGGTCCCGACGGCGAAAGACCTCGGAATGTGCGACTGAGGTCCTCGGCGAGCGAAAACAGCGGATCGCGGTCTCGACGGCTCGGAAGTGTGTCCCGTCGACTGCGCCCTCGTTCCGAGGGATTTCTCCTCCCGCTCACCGAGAACTGAACGGTCCCGCAATGGGAACTGTTCGGTCCCTGCAGCGAGGGTGACGAAAACCTCCAGCAACGCAGTCCTTGCGGCTGGTATCACTTTCACCCGGGTACCACGGTGGTTTTATCCCCACGACCGCTAACGTGTCCGTACGAATGCCCTCGATTCAGTCCCAACTCGGTGAGGGAGACGGTATCGCGGAGGAGCTGGCCGAAAACCAGCGTGCCATCTCCATCGCCGAGTTCTTCGAGAAAAACAAGCACATGCTCGGGTTCGACTCGGGCGCCCGTGGGCTCGTCACGGCCGTCAAGGAGGCCGTGGACAATGCCCTCGACGCGTGCGAGGAGGCCGGCATCGCGCCGGACATCTACGTCGAAATTCAGGAGGCTGGCGATTACTATCGGCTCATCGTCGAAGATAACGGTCCCGGGATCACCAGAGAACAGATCCCGAAGATCTTCGGCAAACTCCTCTATGGTTCCCGATTCCACGCACGTGAGCAAAACCGCGGCCAGCAAGGGATCGGTATCTCGGCCGCTGTTCTGTACTCACAACTGACCAGCGGGAAACCCGCCAAGATCACCTCCAGAACGCAGAACAACGACGAGGCCGAGTACTTCGAACTCATCATCGACACGGACGACAACGAGCCCGAAATCGACCTCGCCGAGACGACGACCTGGGACCGTCCCCACGGCACGCGCATCGAACTCGAGATGGAGGGGAACATGCGTGCCCGCGGCCAGCTGCACGACTACATCAAGCACACCGCCGTCGTCAACCCACACGCCCGAATCGAACTCCGCGAACCCGGCGAGACGTTCAAATACGAGCGTGTCACGGACGAACTCCCCGACGAGACCGAGGAGATCCGGCCACACCCCCACGGGGTCGAACTCGGCACGCTCCTGAAGATGCTCGCGGCGACCGATTCCTACTCCGTCTCGGGCTTCCTCCAAGAGGAGTTCACGCGGGTCGGACAGAAGACGGCCGACGGCGTCATTGATGGTTTTCGCGACCGACACTTCGGGCGAGAACTGGCCTGGCGTCCGGACCGAGACAACACTGCCCGCGACTACAAGGCGTTTCTCGAACGCGCCGTTTCTAACAAGGGCGCAGAAGCGACGGGCGACTTCGCCACCCAGGTCGCCGACGTGGTCACCAATCGCGAGCGGCTGGCCCACCACGAGGTCAGGGAAATCGTCGACAACGTCTCCGACGCGGTCGAGGAAGAGTATGGCAAGACGTTCGGTGAGACCGTCCGGGAGAGCGCGACCGAGGCCGTCTGGAACCTTTTGACGGGCCGAAGTGCGGTGGATGACGACGCCGCAACCGGCGAGGACGGCGCCGTCGAGCGCAAGGCTGCCGACCTGTACGAGATCATCGACGAGGCGACGAGCACGCGGAAGGACGACGCGGCGGTCAAGGGACTGGCCGACCGCATCGCCCCGAAACTCGCTCGCGACGACGACCATCGCGATCGTTTTACTCGCGATGAACTCTCCGATATCGTCGCGAAATCCGCCGACGATACCGAGGAGTACGACGACGTCACCTTCGGCGAAACGGCTCGCGAGAACGTCCTCGACCGGCTGTGGTCCATCGCCCGCACCGTCCCGGACGACGTGCCGAACGTCTCGACTATCGCGGACGACCGGGATGCGGCAAGCGACCTCATCGAAGGGATGCGCGAGACGGACATCATCTCGCCACCGACGGACTGTCTCGCGCCGATCAAAGCCGACCTCGTCGAGGAGGGGCTCACCAAGGAGTTCGACGCGGATTTCTACGCCGCATCGACCCGCGACGCTGCCGTCCACGGTGGTGATCCGTTCATCGTCGAGGCTGGCATCGCCTTCGGCGGCGACGTCGATCCCGAGGGCAAAGCCCAGGTGATGCGCTTTGCCAATCGCGTCCCGTTGGTGTACCAGCGTGGTGCGTGTGCCACGACCGACGTGGTAAAATCGATTAACTGGCGGAACTACGGCCTGGATCAGCCAGGGGGTAGCGGCATTCCAAACGGCCCCGCCGTCATCATGATCCACGTCGCGTCCACGAACGTCCCATTTACGAGCGAGTCCAAAGACGCCGTCGCGAACGTCCCGGAGATCGAGTCGGAGATCGAACTCGCGATCAGGGAGGCCGCACGCGAACTCAAATCCTTCCTCAACAAGCGCCGATCGATGGAAAAACGGCGGAAGAAGCGGGACAAACTCGCGACCATTCTCCCAGAGATGGCCGATAAGCTGTCTCAGGTGACCGAGCGGCCCGCACTCGACATCGACGACTCGATCGCCCGGATCATGAACAACGTCCTTGTCGAGCGCGAGGTCGAGGACGGCGAGGTCAGGGTCATCATCGAAAACAACACTGATCGCAACGCCGACCTCGATCTTACTGACATCGTGACGACCGAACCGACCGACACGAACGGCGCCAACGTCATCGAGATGGACGGCGAGTGGTTCGTCAAGTGGGACATTACAGTGGCTGCTGGTGAGGAAGCCGAACTCGTCTACTCGATCGACGAGGACGCGGAGTTCGACCTCACGATCGATGGCGTCGAAACGGAGAAAATCACGGTGAACGCATAGATGAGTACCGATACACCAAGCGAGGCTGACGAACGAGCCAGAGCAAAGCTCCTCGATCTCGCGATCGATTTCTACGACCAGTTCGACCAGGGAGAAGTCCCGACGATGACGCTCCCGACGCGGACCAAGAGCAACATCGTCTTCGACGAGGAAGCGGACGTCTGGGTGTACGGCGACCGGAGTTCCACCCGTTCGGCAAAGACGGTCTCCGGGGCCCAGAAACTCCTGAAAGCAACGTACGCGATCGACTTCCTCGCCCAGCAACTCGAGGAGAATCGCTCGTCGACCCTGCGTGAGTTGTACTACCTCTCCGAATCGTGGGACCTCGACGAGGCACAGTTCAACACGCAGGACGAGTCGAACAATCTCATCGAGGATCTGGAAATCATCTCGGACGTCAAGCGGGAGGACTTCCACATGCGCCCGGAGGAATCCGGCGCGAAGGTGATGGGGCCACTGTATCTTCGGGAACAGACCCGCCGTGGCGACCGCGACATTCACTGCCAGGAGGACGTCGGACAGGGTGGCTATCAGATTCCGAACAACCCGGACACGATCGAGTTTCTCGACAACGACGCGGACTTCGTCATGTGCGTGGAGACCGGTGGGATGCGTGATCGACTCGTCGAGAACGGCTTCGACGACGAGTACGACGTCATCGTCGTTCACCTCGGCGGCCAGCCAGCACGCGCAACTCGCCGGTTGACCAAACGCCTGCACGACGAACTCGACCTGCCAGTCGTGGTCTTCACTGACGGCGATCCGTGGTCCTACCGGATCTACGGCTCCGTGGCGTACGGGTCGATCAAATCGGCCCACCTCTCGAAATACCTCGCGACGCCCCAGGCCGATTTCATCGGCATTCGCCCGGAGGATATCGTCGAGTACGACCTGCCGACCGACCCACTCGCCGATTCCGACGTCAACGCGCTCGAGAGCGAACTCGAGGACCCACGATTCCAGACGGAGTTCTGGAAAGAGCAGATCGAACTACAGCTCGAAATCGACAAAAAGGCAGAACAGCAGGCACTGGCCTCTCGGGGCCTCGACTTCGTGACTGACACGTACCTTCCAGAACGGCTCAGTGAAATGGGACTGATCTAACCACACCTCAGAATCCTGACTCACTGGATCGGTGGAGCGCTGTGTCGACGGGCGTGGACGTTCCGTTTTGATAACCTATTTATCCGGATGACGTATTCGCTATATCCATGGCGATGCCTCCCTCCCTTTCGCGTACGCGTATCGCCCTCCTGGCAGTGATACTCGTGGTCATCGCCGCGGCGGTTACCCTCCTGCTCTCCGGTGCTATCTCCGTTTCCGTTGGGGTCCTCGGTGGAACGGGTGACCCTCCCCCGCAGGGGAGCTTCCACTTCGAAACCGACGCGGAGAGCGTGACTATCGTCCGCGACGTTGGGGAGGAAGTCGATGCGACGAAACTCGAGATACGAGTCGATAATAACACGCTCGGCACCTGGTCGTCGCTGGCCAACGGGACCAGCACGGTCAAACATGGCGGACGGCTCCGGATAACGAACGTCGATCCCGGGGACCGCGTCGGCCTCTACTGGACTGGTGGCGAGCAGCCACACCGGTTACAACATCACGAAGTCGCCGATTAGTGTGAGTCCAGGGCGACCGGGATTCCACGACCGGCGACGTCCGCGGCGAAGGCATCGTCGTCAGCTTTGAGCCCGTCGAACGTGTTGTAGTGAATCGGGACGACGAGGTCGGGATCCATCGACTCGGCCAATTCGGCCGCATCGTGACGGTCCATGGTGTAGTTACTCGCTATCGTCGGACAGAACAGTGAGACGTCGAGTTCGCTGTGCCCGTCGAGCACGTCGCTATCGCCGGGCCAGAAGACAGTGGTTCCCTCGACGCTGACGAGATAGCCACAGCCGATCCCTTCTGGGTGGATCGGTGTGCCGTCCCTGAGAACGTTGGGTCCGTCAGCGTGGTTGTACGCCGGGACCGTCAACACCGGGAGCCCATTGGCGACGAGATCTGCCTCGTCGCCGACTTTGACAACGTCGTGGGGAAGCTCACTCGGGGGGCGAACGTCGCGGTCTGTCTCCGTGACGTCGATTCCCTCGTAGATGAGCACTGTCGCGTCTTCGCTCGCGACCCGCTCGATACCATCCGGGTCGTAATGATGGATGTGGGTGACACAGACCAGGTCACCGTCCTGTTGAGTGTAGTCCTGGGTCGGTGGATGGGAACCACAGACTGGATCCGGTTCCCATTCGCCAGTGAGCACGCCGTAGCGACCGGGATCGAAGTACACCGTCGCGCCAGCGCCTTCGATACGGAGGGTCGCGTAGCCAAGCCAATCGACCGTGAGGTCGTCGTGTCGAACGGTCATATCTGTACACCTTCACCGCATCCGCTTAAACCGGCCGCTCTGGCCCTCGGATCACCCACTGATCGGGGAGGTGAACGGTACCCACGAATCCGGTTATCGCTGGGAGCGGGGAATCGTCAGCGAGACGATTTCCCCGGCGGTCGTCGCGTCATACGGTCGATCGACCTGGGTGCCGTCGTAGGTCAGGATCTGGTTGTCGTCGGTGTCGAAGTGGGCAACGGCGACGACGTCAGTGTTCGAATCGGGAATCCCCTCCACGTCGATGACGACGTCCTTGTGTGTTCCCGCGACCAGGTACTCCGAGTGCCCGAGCATGTCACCCTCGATGCCTTCCTCGTACACCGCCACGTAGCCGCCATCGGACAGCGAGGCGGAATCGATCGTCACCGACCCGTCATCGATGGCCCCCGTACTCGCCGTGATGGACGCGACGGGCGAGGAAAGTACGATGAACGCGAGGTAGGCCACGCCGAGCATGATCGCCGCGTGTTTCGCCCCGTCACGAAGTGACCCCTCGCCGATCTGGCCCCCGACGAATCCCGACAGGACGGCCTGGAGCAGTGCGACGTGGAAAAAGACGAGCGTGTACGCCGCCTTATCTACCCGGCCGAAACGGGCAAACTGCTGGGCGTCGATCGCCAGGCCGTCGGTTTCCGGCGTAGCTACCTGTGTCGGCAAGTTTGGGACGAGTACCTCCTGTACGGCGACGATGATGACCAAGAAGACCAGAAACGAGATGTAGATGACAACGAGGTAGGTGAGCATTTGTCGCTTCCGCTGTCGGTGCATTCGTAGATCCGCGCGGGCTTGCCTCGCGGCGATGCGCAGTACTGGGCCAAGCTTTCCGCTTGCTCGCACCGCATTCGTCAGTAGCGTCACGACCCGGATGATCGGCGTCGTTCTGATCCGTCGGCCGAAGCGGACCAGCGCGTCTTCGACGTTCGATCCCATCGAGACGTCGGCCCAGATGCGATCGACCTCTGGCGTCAACGCACCGAGGTCCGACCCCTTGATTCGCGAGAGGCTTTCGACCATGGTCATGCCTGCCTCGTTGAGACTGGCCAGGCGTTCCAGCAGATCCGGAGTCGCGTTTTCGATCCGGTCGATCCGGCGAACGTATACAGTGCGTGCGATCGCATACGTTCCGAGAACGAACAGTGTGGCCTGTATCAGCAGGTCATCGAGGTACCGAATGTTCAGCGCGTCGGCGGCGAAGGCGTCCGGTAATCGGACGATGAGATACAAAAGCGCCAGTGGCAGCGTGACGTACAGCAGGCGGGTGGGATTCCAATGGATCGTCTCTAGCGGGGAGGCTGCGACGCGCTTGACACGCCTGAATCGATCGTAGAGGGCCAGTTGAACCCATCGCTCGTCACTGGCCGCGACGCCACCGTCTGCTCGCGCCGTGTCGGTCGGTCCGGCGGGGCGGCCAAAGGTCGTCGTCTCGCGCCGATCGAGCACGTCCGACGTCCCGCGGCGGGCCACCCCGAGGGCGTCGAGTTTGTCCGCGAGATACACCATGAACCCGGCGTTGGCCAGCGGGACCATCACGTACCCCAGCAACTGGAGGAAGGGGAGCGTATCGACGAGGACGAGACCGAACACCAGCAGGATGGTGAACAGAAAGAGTACCGCCGCGACGAGAACCGTGACGTACGCCTCGGCGATGGTCGCCAGTCGCTCGAGAATATCTTCTTGGCGCTCTGCGGCCTCGGATTGGTGGCGCTCGTACTGATCGTTCAAGAACGCCGAGAGGGACTGTCCGCTTTGCAGTACGCTCGCGAGATTCTCCGAAAACGTTTTGAATTCGTCACTTGGCGTCCGCTGGCTCATGGATCGGACCGCACTGATGAGGTCCTGCCCGAACAGATCCATCTGACGGACGGCGACGCCGATTTCCCGCGCGTTCTCGCCGTAGATTTCGTCGTTTTCCGCGATCGTTCGCAACACGGCGGGGAACGGGACGCCACCGCGAGACATTGCATACATGAACGCGATCATCCGTGCCATCCCCTCGTCGATCGCCCGTTGCCGTTCCACGGCGTGGCTCTTGGGGAGCAGCCAGCGCGACCAGTAGGTGATGCCCGCACCCAGGAGCCCGCCGATCGTCCCACCGACGGTGAGGATCACTAACGTCGTCGACTCGGACAGCGAGGGGGCTTCGGCTGGAATCCCCAGGCCGTTGACGATCGTGTTGGGCAGTCCCTGGAGCAACGTCAGCACGGGATCGAGGATCAACAGCGCCCCTGTGGTCAGATACACGCCGGAGATGGCGCCCCCGATGGCCGCCAGCGCCGTGAACAGAATCGTCCGGGCGGCGTAGGCACGGTAGGTTCGGCCGATGTAAGCCGACCGCAGGATGCGCTTTCGCTCCTCGTTTTCAGTGACGTAGCGGCCAAAGACGCGGCGCGTGATTCGCGTGATCGATCTGTCGACCGAGGGCTCCACCTTCGCGAGGACGAGCAAACCGATCATGCCGACGACGACCAGCAGCGGGGCAAGTCCGATCGGGTTCAGTGCCATCTTAGACCGAGGGCGCGGTGCCCTCCTCGATACGTTCCATCACGGCTTCGGCGTCGGCGTAGTATTGGTTGACCATCGCGGTGAACCGCCGGTAATCGGAGATGCCCTCCCTGCGGAGGTGCTGGAGAAACTGCTTGCGATTGCGCAATTCTCGTCGAAGCTCCGGTTCGGTCCATCCCCGCTCGCGCCGGATTTCTTCCAGCAGGTCGCTCTGACTCTGGGTGAACGAGTCGTTCGTCGCGTCCCAGTCGTAGGTGTTCGAGTAATCGAGTTCCCCGGTCCGCTGGTCGATGCCTTCGATTTCTGCGAGCGTCTTCGCGCGCCGCACTCGCTCGCCACCCGATCGCCCGAGGACCTGTACGCAGAGGATGTCGAGAGACTGGACCATTGGCCGCGGGACGTTGATCGGTTCGTTTTCGAGTCGATTGATGACCGTCTGGACGCTGTCCGCGTGCATCGTCGAGAAGGTCGTGTGCCCGGTGTTCATCGCCTGGAACAGTGTGATGGCTTCCTCGCCACGAACCTCCCCGACGATGATGTACTCGGGCCGGTGTCGCAGTGCCGACCGCAACAGGTCGTACATCGTGATGTCGGACTCATCCAGCCGCTCCCGGGTCACACTGGAGAGCCAGTTGTCGTGATACAGCGCGAGCTCACGCGTGTCCTCGATCGTGAGCACTTTCGAGCGGGGCGGGATGAACATCGAGACCGCGTTCATCGACGTCGTCTTCCCGGCCGCGGTCCCACCCGCGAAGATCAGGGACTTGTTGGACTCGATGGCGAGCCAGAGGTACGCGAGCATGTCCACGGAGAAGGTGCCGTATTCAAGCAGGTCGATCGGCGTGAACGGTTCCTCGGCGTACTTCCGGATTGTAAAGGCCGAGCCCCGGGGGGTCACTTCCTCTCCGAGTGAGAGTTCGATCCGGGACCCATCCGGTAACGTCGTCGAGACGACGGGATCGGAGACGGACACGTGACGGCCAGATCGCTGGGCGAGCTGAATGACGAAACTGTCGAGCTCGGTCTCCCCGAACACGACGTCGGTCTCCACGTCGGTGTACTGATCGTGGTAGACGAAGATCGGCAAGTCCGCTCCATCACAGGAGATGTCCTCGATGTGGGGATCGTACATCAGCGGGTCGATGCGGCCGTAGCCCTGAAACGAGCGGTGCAGGTAGTAGTAGAGTCGAAAGAACGTCTCCGGCTCGATCACGACGCCGTATTCCTCAATCCTCGCCCTGAGCTCATTGGCGATCGCCCCATCTGGGTCCTCCTCGATGGTGTCACTGTAGATCAGCGGGTCACGAATGTCGTCGAACAGGCGATCCAGTAGTTCCTGCTCGAAGGCGTCGAGGGAGGGTTCGACGACGTTGTAACGGTGCTCGTTGGTCTGGGGAGATTCCGTGATGACGGCGTAGGCGAATGGCGCGTTGAGCCAGTATCGATCCACTTCGTTCCCGCTGACGTTCGCATCGGAACCGACGAGGTGACCGTGCCGGTTCGGATCGTACTTCGTCTCGGGAACCGCGGCACCAGTCAGCAACTGGCCAGTGCGTGCGAGCCAGCGACGAGCGCCAGCCAGGAACGCATCCTCGTTGCCAGTCTGGGGAGTCTCGTTGTCGGACATCGATGAAGGTGGGCCGCCTGTGCCCGGAGTTACTGCTGGTTGCGGAGCCTCCTACTTAAATTAGACAGGCCGATTATCATTCGATGTGCTGGGCGGCGACGCCGTCGCCGGTTCTCCGCGTGCTATCGGTCAACTGGCTCGCCAGAGCATGATCGCGAAAACGCCAAACAGGACGACACCGATGGGTACCGGCAATCCGTATGCACCGTCTGACTGTGAAAACGCCACGGTTGCCCCGCTCAGAAGCACCGTGAGCAGCCCAAACCCGATTGCCGTTGCTCGAACGTACCCGATCGGCAGCCGCCTGGCAACCATCTCTTCGCGTGCATACGTCAGAACACTCAGCACCAGCAGGGCCAGCGACACGCCCATCGCTGCGGTCCACAGCAGGTACGCGGTCCAGGCTGGGCCGGCGACCGATCCAAGCCGCGTCGGCGGGAGGACCAGATGGACGTTTCCAAGCAGCGAGACGCCACCGTACTCCGCAGCGAGCATCTCGGGCACCCCGGCATCGACGACACTTCCGTCGACGGTCACCTCGGTCGGGAACCGAATCTGAAGGTCGAACGCGGCGATCCGGACGAAGTAGAGCCAACTTTCGGCCGGCGCCTCGTCGGTGAAGGATACGGACCACGGGAGGAGGGTCCCGAGCCACGTCGTCAGGACGGCGACCTCATTCGCGTATTCGGCGTCGATCCAGGCCATCGAGGTGGCCAAGGTGTACTGGTGTGAAAAACTGTCGGGTCCCCGGCCGGAAAACTGCTGACGATCCTCTTCACGCTGCTATGGCGAACAGCGACGATAGGTTCCGGAATTGTGGCCAGTCGTGGTGTAGTGGCGTCTGAAACGGCGCAATATTTGCGTCGCGGACGGTACTGACGACGGTGGATAGCGGGATTTATGCAGCGTGGTCCCGCGTCATCGAATGACATGAGACTGCACGAGTTCCAGGCGAAGGAAGTCTTCGCTGACGCCGGGCTTCCCACCCCTGCGGCTTCACTCGCCGGAACGGTCGAGGAGGCGGTCGCTGCGGCCGAAGATATCGGGTATCCAGTCGCCATCAAGGCACAGGTCCACGTCGGTGGACGCGGCAAAGCTGGCGGCATCAAACTGGTCGAGAACGAGGCCGAAGCGCGCGAGGCGGCCGAGGCCATCATCGGGATGGACCTCAAGGGCTACACCGTAAGCCGCGTCCTCGTCGAGGAAGCGGTCGACTTCGTAAACGAACTGTACGTTGGCGTAACGATGGATCGCGGCGAGGGCCGCCCGGTCGCGATGGTTTCCACCAAGGGCGGCGTGGACATCGAGTCCGTCGCCGAAGAGACGCCCGAGGCAATCGCCCAGGAGCACATCGATCCCGCCTTCGGCATGCATCCATTCCAGGCACGGAAAGCGGTCTACGATGCTGGCGTCGATCCGGCTCTCGCTCGTGACGTCGCTGGCGTCCTCCAGACGCTGTACGACATCTGGGAGGACACAGACGGGTCCGACGCGGAGATCAACCCGCTGATGGTGACTGCGGACGACGAAGTCGTCGCGGCAGACGCCGTCCTCAACGTTGATTCGGACGCGCTCTTCCGGCACCCCGAACTCGCCGAACTCCAGGAGGAAGGCGAGTTCAACGAGAGCGAACTCGAACAGAAAGCCGACGAGTACGGCTTCGACTACGTCCGTCTCGACGGCAACGTCGGCATCATCGGCAACGGTGCGGGCCTCGTGATGACAACGCTCGACTTGGTCGATTACTACGGTGGCTCCCCGGCGAACTTCCTGGACGTCGGCGGTGGCGCGAAAGCAGAGCGCATCGCGAACGCACTCGATATGGTATTCTCCGACGAGAACGTCGACTCGGTCGTGTTCAACATCTTCGGCGGCATCACCCGCGGTGACGAGGTCGCGAAGGGGATCAACCAGGCGCTGGAGCAGTTCGACGAGATTCCAAAGCCCGTCGTCGTGCGACTTGCGGGCACGAACTGGGAAGAAGGCATGGAGATTCTGAACGAGGATCTGGTGACCGTCGAGAAGACACTGGAGGACGCAGTCCAACGTGCCGTCGACTACGCACAGGAGGTCGAAGCATGAGTGTATTGGTCGACGAGGACACGCGCGTCGTCGTCCAGGGGATCACCGGTGGGGAAGGCAAGTTCCACACCGAACAGATGATCGAATACGGCACCAACGTCGTCGCCGGCGCGGTGCCGGGCAAGGGCGGTCAGGAGGTCGCCGGCGTGCCGGTCTACGACACCGTCGCGAAAGCTGCCCGCGAGGAAGACGCCAACGCCTCGGTCGTCTTCGTGCCACCGGCGTTTGCGGGGGACGCGCTATTCGAGGCCCTCGACGCACCGCTGGACCTCGTCGTCGCCATCACCGAAGGTGTCCCGACCCAGGACATGAGCCGTGTCAAGCGTAAACTGGACGAGGAACCGGACACCTACCTCATCGGCCCCAACTGTCCGGGACTCATCACGCCGGACGTTGCGAAACTCGGCATCCTGCCGGGCAACATCTTCTCGTCGGGTGACGTGGGTTTGATTTCCCGATCGGGAACGCTCACCTACCAGGTCGTCGACAACCTTACCCAGCGGGGGATCGGCCAGACGACCGCGATCGGCATTGGCGGGGACCCAATCATTGGGACGTCGTTCGTCGATGCGCTGGAACTGTTCGAGGAAGATCCAGACACGAAGGCCGTCGTGATGTGCGGTGAGATCGGTGGCGAAGACGAGGAGGAAGCCGCGGCGTACATCGCCGAGAACATGGACACGCCGGTCGCTGGCTTCATCGCTGGCCGGACCGCGCCGCCGGGCAAGCGCATGGGCCACGCCGGTGCCATCGTCTCCGGGTCCGGAACCGGGACTGCCGAGTCGAAGATCACGGCCCTCGAAAACGCTGGCGTGCCGGTCGGCGACACGCCCGAAGAGGTCGCGAGCAACGTCGAAGACCTCCTGTAAGTCGGCAAGTTGTCGGCCATCAGGCGCTTACTCGCCATATTTTGACACCTGAGGCGTGAACAGTCCGGTGGGGATATATATTGGCCGTGAGACTGATAGGTATGCCCCACCGCTGTCGCGACTGCAAGCAGACGTTCGAGAGTTCCCTAGAACTATCCTTGCACATCGACGTCTGCACCGACGGCCAACTTTTCTGTGATTGCTGTGGCGAGCGCTTCGCCGAGCGCCGCGCGACCGAGGATGGCTGGCACTATCGCTGTCCGACCGAGGGCTGTTCAGGAAGCGGTATTGACGACGACATTCACGAGGTAGCGAAGGCACGCGTTCTATCACAGTAACTTCGCCGCGTCCATCTCCCGTTCTCGGGACTGATAGACTGGAGCCAAGGTATACAGTGGTCCGGTCGGAACTCCCGCCAGAATGATCGAGGCCCAGGGCCTTCGGAAAGAATATGGAGGGTTCGTCGCCGTCGAGGGCTCGACCTTCGCGGTCGAGGACGGGGAAGTGTTCGGCATCATCGGCCCGAACGGTGCCGGGAAGACGACGACCTTGAAGATGCTCGCTGGCTTGCTGGAACCGAGCGGCGGGACCGCGACCGTCGCGGGCTTCGACGCCGCCGACTCCGCGATGCGCCAGCGCCTCGGCTTTCTCCCCGAAGAGTCGCCACTCTACGAGGAGATGACGCCGTTGACGTATCTCTCCTTTTTCGCCGATCTGTACGACGTGCCTGCCGG
>Ga0207733_100337_pt1 | contig 35367 bp, 36 predicted proteins | sample A23P3SouthBayCA_FD_187735 | JGI IMG/M metagenome (GOLD analysis project Ga0207733, IMG submission 187735) | Aerobic enrichment media microbial communities from Eden Landing Ponds, California, USA - A23 P3 (SPAdes) | ecosystem: Environmental > Aquatic > Marine > Unclassified | place: Emeryville... | reverse complement strand
CCACCACCCCCGTATACGACTCGGTCCCATGCTCGTGATTCGAAATCCCCACCACCAGCGGCCTCGCCTCCCCCCGCGTAAACTCCGTCGGATAGTCGTCCGCCACCAAACTCCCATTCTCCTGCTGTGTCAAAAGATAGAACTCAGTGAACGACTCCCCCTGTTTGGGCACCGCCACCGCATACCCCACACTCGCCACCGCCACCAACACACTCACCACCAACAACACATTTAACGCCGCATCCAGTTGGGACTCCGGCTCAAACAACTCCCCGCGTGCCTCTCGAATCCAGTTCCGATAGGGTACTCGGAAGCGCTCTTCCGGGGCGAGTTCTCGACGCCGCACCGCCCCAACGACCACCAACGCGACCGTCAACCCAGACACACTCAGGAGGATCGGGAGAAGACGAATCCCGAATGGCGTGAAGTTCAACACCAACCCCACGAGCGGCACCACCGCGATACTCAACCCGAATGAGAGTGCGACTCGCTCGATCCCATCGATGCCCTCGCGCTCACCGTCTTCTTTCCCGCCGTCTTCGGGAAAGAGCGCGGCAATCAACGCATACCCCGGAAGGAAGAGCACGAACGGCAACCCGAACACCACCCGCAGTGGCGTCTCTCGCACCCCAGGGAGGAGAACCACACAAAGTGTTACTAGAACGAGGCCGAGTACTGCTGCGAGGTCGGCGGGCAACTCGCGGACGGGCCGCGGCAGAAGTAACCACCACCGGGACGACTCACTCATTCGACACGTCACTCCGTGGTTCGCCGTCAAAAGTCTCCTGTTCTATCCACGCCACAACCTCTGACACCGCCGCATCGACAGCCGCCCGCTCCCCCTCGTCGAGCGCAGTCTCCGCATAGGTCACGCGTTCGTACGCCCGCGTCACCACCTCCACCGCCTCCACCACCTCGCCGTCGAGCTCTGAGTGGACTGTGTGCGCGAACTCCCAGTGCGTTCGCCCCGGCTCGTCAACGGAAAGAAACGGCGTGAGCGCACGCCGAACCCGACCATACGCCACCACCACGCCATCCGTCTCGTCGAGTCCGCGAAGCCCCTCCACACCAGACCGCGAGGCCGCCGCCGGGTCCGATGTCTCCACGACCGCATCCGCAACACCGTCCGCCGCCTCCGCGGAGTCCACGGTGTCCGCTTGTTGTCGATACCAGACCCCAACACCACCGAGAACGGCGACCGCAAGCACACCCACCAGCCCGATGAGTTCGACTGGTGTGCCCCCCGCCTCCCGTGTTGGGAACTGGACTGACGCGACCGCGGATGCGTCCGCGAGATTCGTCCCCGCACCCGAGAACACCACCCGGACCCGCATCGATTCAGTCCCCTCGTGGGGGATTGTCGTCGAGAACCGGCCGTTCTGTGTGGTCGCCGTCGCCACCGCCGTTCCGTTCTCAACGATGGCTACGCTCATTCCATCGACGGCCGTTCCGTTTGCAGTGAGACGGCCCGACACCACCACCTGGCCATCGTGGACGTCGGTTTCTACAGAGAGCATGGTCGGCGTTTCCACGATCGACACCGACGTGCGCGCGGACGCCGACGCAATCGCGCGATCCGAGTAGGCGATAGTCGCAGCAATCGCACTCGCGTTCACAGAAACCCCTGCAGGGATCGTGATGGTCGTCGCGTATACGCCGCTCTCGTTCGTTCGCACCACTCCGAACGACATTCCATCGATGGTGAGTCGAACCGGCACCCCGGGAACACCCCCACCGTCGACGGTTACCCGACCACGCACGGGAACTACTGTCTTATAGCTGGCTTCTGTTCGCGCACTCTCGACGGTGAGGGTGGGAACGGTTTGCGTAATCTCTGCACGCGTGGTTGTGTTACTCCCCAAGAAGAGCGCTGTGTCTCGCGGGAGGTATCGTACCGTGAGATTCTGTTCGCCAACCCGTACTCCAACTGGTCGATACGTAAGTGTGAACGACCCATTCTGGGTGAGGGAGACGCGTTCTGTGTGGTCGCCCACCGCGAGCGTCACGGTCTCGGGAAGCGAGTGGTTTCTCGCACGCAACTGGCCCGTGACTTGGAGGGGGTCTCGATAACTCCCCGAACGCGTACCCGTCACGGACAGCGTCGTTGATTCGAACTCCGCGCGCACGACTGCACGCCCGCGAGTGGTGACGTTCTCGGTGATATTCTGGACTTGGTGGACGCTCTGAGAGACGTTCGTGTTGGTGGTGTTCCCCACCCGGTTGTATGAGCGAGTCAGATTCCCGCCCGCTGAATTGATCTGATTCGACAACGAGAGGAGTTTCCGTGCGAGTCGTCGCGCCCCCGATTGGTTACCGTTCGCCTTCGCCTCCTGATAGCGCTCATACGTCTTCTCGTACTGTTCGAGGAGTGAGGCGTACCTCGATTGGGTTTGTCGGGTTTCGTTCAACGCGTCTGCGGTTTCTCCTTGGGTTTCACCGGCGACGTCGACATATTTGCCGTAGTACTCCGCGTACTGATCGCCCAAGACCTGACGGGCCGCCTCGTATTCGCCCTGACTAAGTTTGACCGCGCTCTCTCCGAGCAACCCACTCATTTTGCCCTGGAGCCACGATTGGAGGGCTTCTTGATCGCCGTTTTCGTTTACGTTATCGGGGTTTTCCTGCTGGACGGTCGTATTGTTCGCTTGCTGGGCGACCACTGGACTCCCGGCGCTACTTGCGAGCGCACTCCCTGCAACGAGTGAGAGTACGACCGCGACGAGCACTATCCCTGTGGTCGCCCGAAACACACCTTCCAATCGGATGACCACTCGTTTGGCCTTTTCCCTTCCGCACGCCGACAGAGGGATACCTTAAACTATCCGTCCCATCCTCCATGTAGTCATGCGCGTGACGAGACGGTGGATGGCACACGCCGGCACGGCCACCGCGTTCGCCATCCTCGCCGTCCTCCTCGAACGCCCACTCTTCCTCGGCGTCACCATCCTCCTCGCTGCCTACCTCCTCACCGTGCAGTACGCGTTCTCAAGCGACCTCACCACGATCACCGAAACCACCGTCACCCACGCGTTCACCCCCGAGACCGCCATCGAACACGCCCCCATCGAACACACCGCCACTCTCTCACTCCCTACTCCTGTCGAAAGCACCATCACCGTCACCCTCTCACCACCGACGATCTGGCAAACCAGCCCCCCCACTGGCCGCTTACAGGATTCACTCACACTCACCACCCACGACACCATCTCTGTTGCCGGCCAATACACCGCCCCTGCCCCCGAAGCCACCGTCACCGACCCCCATGGCCTCTACACCGAAACCCTCGAACTTGGCTCGCCCGCAACGGTAACCGTCGACCCGAGCACTCCCCGGGATATTGCTGTGTACTCGGGCGGCGACCGCGTCGCCGCCGGCTACGGCGAACACGGCGCCCAACGCGGCAGTGCCGGTCTCGACCCCGGCGAACTCCGAAAATACCTCCCCGGAGATCCGACCAACCGGATCGACTGGAACGCCACCGCCCGCCTCGGCGAACCCCACGTCCGCGAGTTCGACGCCGAAACAGACCGCGACACCATCCTCATCCTCGACCACCGGAGCGCACTCACCGACGGCCCCCCCGGTCGCACGCAACTCGACTACCTTCGAGAGATTGCCCTCTGGTTCGTCGGCCGCGCGAACGACCTCGCAGACCCCCTCGCCCTCTACACCGTCGGCGACGACGGCCTCACCACCCGAACCCAACTCCAGACCGGCCGCAACCACTACCGCCGCCTCGAACACCACCTCTACGACCTCACCCCCACCACTGGAACCACACACCAGGGCCATCGTCGAACCAGCACCGACCTCACCACCGCTGCAAGCCGACTCACCGGGGACGGAGCGTTCGAACGGACGCTCCAGCCGTATGTCGAACACGCAGAATCCTCCATCGAACGCGTCGAAACAGACCCCCTCTTTCACGCGGTCACAACCGCCTTCGACCAGACAACCGGAACGCCCTGGATCGTCCTCCTCACTGATGATACCAATCAGGCCGAACTCTACGAAACCATCCGCGCAACCACGCGTCGCGACACCACCATCACGACGTTCATCACCCCGAACGCCCTGTTCGCTCCCAGTACGCTTACGACCGCCGACACCGCATACGCGGACTACCTAGACTTCCTCGATTTCCGGGACCGCCTCACCGACCGCACGTCGCGCGCCTACGAGGTCGGTCCCGGCGACCGCCTCGAGACAATCCTCTCCAAGACATGAACACGCAGGTTTCCCGCGTCCTCGCAACGCTCGCGCTCACCAGTGCACTCTTCACGCAACTAGGTGTCCTCGCGGTCCCCCTGGGCCTGACACTCCTCCTCTCGTTCTCCCGAGTGCCCCGGCCGCTCGGTGTCGCCTACGCTCAGGCCGCCACCGCCGTGTTCATTTCGCTTACGAGTCTCGGACCGCTCCTTCTCGCCGAGGCTGGCGTCCTCCTCGCGCTCGCCGGGACGTTCGAAACAACGGCTCGCGCGACGATCGCTGTCTCGCTAGCCGGCGTCCTCGGTGTCACTTGGCTCTATGGCGTGTGGCCGCTCACGCACGGGAGTCTCGCTGCGCTTTCGTTCCTCGTGGTCGCCGCAATTGGTTTGTACGCACAGCACCGCTACGAACTCGTTCGACTCGATCTCGTCACCCAATGAGCCAGACCACTCACTCCCCGGACGAACACGCACCCGATGACCAGCACGCGGACACACCAGTCGAGCAGACAACGGAACTCGCCGTTCTCAGAGAAGAGAACAACCGACTCCGCGCCGAATATCGACGCGCCCGCCAACACCAGCACCGACAAAGCGCGCTCGCGCTCGCGGGAACCGCCGTTCTCGCGCTCGCAGCCGCCCTCCTCTTCTCAAGCGCACGCGAGGTCTTGTTTGTTCTCGCGGCAATCGGGGGGTTCGGTGCCATTCTCACCTACTACTTGACGCCCGACCGCGTCACCACGGCGTCCGTCGTCGACGCTATCCACGACACCCACGCCGAGACAATCGCGAGTATTACAGAAGAACTCGGCCTCCAGGACGCACGGCTGTATCTCCCGACCGCGGACCCGACCCTCCCCGCGCGGTTGTTTGTCCCCCAGCACACTGACTTCGACATTCCAGGGGACCCCGAGGATGTGTTCGTCGTAACCGAGACTGACGCAGAACGCGGCGTCTCACTTCCCCCGGTCGGCGTCCGCCTCCTCGAGAGCCTCGAACCCGCCACGCCCGAAACCGATAGTGCGGAGGCGGCGCTCGCACTCGCAACGGATAGTCTGGCCGAACAGTTCGAACTCGTTTCTGGTGTTGACTACGATCTTGCGGATGGACGTGCAACAGTTACGGTTTCGGAGCCCCGGCCACGTGATCTCACGACCCCGGACCATCCCGTTGTGTCACTGTGTGCGGTTGTGCTGGCGACGACGCTCGATACGCCAGTGAGGCTGGCTGATTGTGGTGTTGAGCAGGCTACGTTCACTTGGAATACAGGTTAAATAGGTCAGCTGATTGATGGGGGTGCGTTGTCTCTCCGAACACACCACATCTTGGTAGGTTGAAATATCTAATTTGGTAATGTGTTGTAGCGGTCGTACTAGTGACAGAGGTCCAGTTCGCAGACCACATTGGTTTCAGGTACGATTGACTCAGTTGCTCATTATATGTGTGTACCGCCCAAAATATTGTATTTAAATTACTTACTTCTCTCCAGCACGAGCCAGCCACTATATGTCGGGATGTGGAAACTGGTGAATGAATGATTTAATGTCAATATAAATAAACTCGCAATTTAGATATTTGAGAGAAAGAGTTGGATGGCCTTTGGGAGGATAATGCTGATAAGCAATTGAGTCCACATTGCGAATGTAGCTGGATATTCTTGGGTATTTGTAACACGACTCATTCGATTTTCTAGTTCCTCGATTTGCTCGCGTTTCTCCTCTGGACGCTTGTGGTTCGCGATATCCCAAGCACCATCTGTTAAATCGCGGTACTGTTGATCAAGCTCGAATAACTTTTCGCGCTTCTGTTTGTTCATAACCCGATGAAATATATAGAGCGCAGATGCGAGAGATCCTACCGCAATTAGCCAGCCAGCTGTGAAGACTGTATTAATGAGGGGGCTGGGTTGAACGGGGGACGAGATTACGTTGTCAAAGATCTCTGGCCCATAGACGAACAACGCGAACCCGATTAGGCCAGATATTGTGTAGTAATATGAGTGCTTCACAAGCTCGCCGACCGGACGAAGCCCTCCAAGTCCTTGGGGATCGAGAAAGTCAAGTTCAAAATCGGTGTCTCGAATACGTCGCGGGAGTACGAGTTGCAAACCAAGGTATGTAGCGATAAAGTCCGTCGCAATTGGCACATACACCAGTGGGACGATTACGAAGTTCCCGACTAGGCCCGCAATACCATCGTTTTCGAGAATAACTCGAACTCCGACAAAGAAAAATGAATTTGTCAAAATCAGACCGGCTCCTACGGCAAAAATCCCCCATCGAATTCGGTCATCAATCAATGAGTTAAATTTGTCTTGTTGTGAGGTACGCTTCTCGATACGAATCTCGTGAAGTGCTCGCTGATAGCGTCGTTGTAAATCACGTGTTATGAAGACGGCAGCAAGCATACTAACCGGGATTACTATCCAGAATGGGTTTTTGAAGACTGAAGCAGTTCCGCCAGTAACCTCCTTGTATAATTGGAGTACTACTGCGTCAATAAATACGAACATTGATACAAGTAACATTGACGGGGAAACAACCAATGGAATGTGTTTATTAATTGACTCCATTCCGATCTGAACTGCTATCTCATCCAACCAGGTATTGACGTCGGTTTCCTCAATCATCGTATCGGTTATGACAGTTTGTTGTAGGTCTTAGTGTTTGCCAATCAGGGTGTTAGGGTTCTACCTATACTTCTCGCTAAAATGGGCCGAAAGCGCGGCAAGCGTTTCGCCCATTGTCAGAAACACCTCTCGCCAATATCTCACTGCGATGGGTTAACATCTTCTATAAAAATAATTTATACCCTGAATGAAGGTCATCGGGGGAAACCACCCGGTAGCACACTAGTGGCCTAATTTGCGGTGAATGCACAGATATACTACCCAATTGATCCGCTGCCTACCGCGGGTCTGTCGACACGGGATACAAAGACATTAAAAAATTTGTTAGCCAAATCATACGAACACACGTCCGAAACGATCCTCCACATCATCAAACCCAAGAGACGGACCAAAACCATCGTCGAACTGAGACCGCCGATCTCGTGTGATACAAAACACCACGCGACCCCAACTCTGATCACCTCCAACTGTTCGAAAAATACCAACTAAACGGCTCAAACAGCGGATTAGGAACCATCCTACAGAGACTGGTTTCTTGACGCATCACTTCCACTACACTGCCCTAATCTCCTACACAGCACCATCGGAATCCGCGTACCGTCAATGACTCCTACAACCGCCGCCCGAGATAGTCGTCCACCAACTCGAACGACCGAATCTTCTGTTGGATGTCGCTGGAGCCGTGGCCTTCCTCGCCGAGTTCTTCGTATTCGAAGTCACCGTCCGCGCCTTCCTCCCAGCCCATCTCTTCGAGGGCGTCGCGGAAGACGCGGGCTTGTTCGATGGGACACCGCGGGTCGTTCACGCCGTGGACCATGAAGATGGGGTTCTGGATGTTTTCGACGTGCGTGATGGGCGAGCGCTCCCGGTAGAAGTCGGCGTCCTCGTCGGGGTCACCCAACTGTTGTTCGAGGACGGCCTGGAAGTGCGGCATCGAACTCTCATAGAGCGCTTCGAGGTCGGTGATGCCGACTTGGGCGATGCCGGTCGTCCACAATTCTGGGTACTGCACCATCTGCCAGTACGCCGAATACCCGCCGTACGACCCGCCCATCACGGCGATGCGGTCCTCGTCCACCCAGTCCTGGTCTGCGAGCCAGCGGCCGCCCGCGGCGACGTCCGCCTGCTCGCCGCCACCCCAGTCGCCGTGAATCCGGTTTTTGAACTCGCGACCCCGGCCGGTCGACCCCCGATAGTTCGGCTGCAAGACCGAGTAGCCCCGACTGACGAGGAACTGCGCGTAGAGGTCGAACGCGGGCATCGAGCGCGCGTGCGGGCCGCCGTGCACGAGCACGATGGCGGGACTCGGGCGCTCGCCCGAATCGTACAGTAACGCCCCTATTTCGAGACCGTCACGGCTCTCGTAGGTGACGTACTCGGATTCGACGAACGTCTCCGGATCTATCTCTCCATAGGCGGGCGCGATGAGGGTGTCCGTCCCATCGGTGTCGAAGTCGTACGCGTAGAGGGTCTTGCGTTCGTCCGAGGCGGTGTGCGCGAGGAGCGCGCGCCCCGACGAATCGAAGTGCTCGCCGCCCGCGAGCCCCGCGACGCCGGCGGGGAGGTCGAGTTCGCGCACCATGCCGTCGAGGTCGTAGACGACGGGCATCGTCGCCGCCTCGCGCACTCGATTCGCCACCACGGTCTCGCCATCGGGGCCGAACGCCGCGCCCGACTCCTCGAACTCGCCGCCCGACAGCCACTTCACTGAATCCGCTTCGAGGTCGTATATCCCTACTCGTCCGAGGTCGGGCGTGTTGTCCGTGACGAGGAGGCGAGAGCCGTCGGGGTGCCAGTCGTTCACGTCGGCCTCCGCGCCCTCCTCGCCGACGTCGAGTTTCCGTTTCTCGCTTCCATCAGAACGCATCACGTACGCGTCCCGGTTCTCGAGGTCGTCGGACTCGTTCGTCGTGTACGCGATGCGGTCGCCCTCGGGACTGAACGACCCCGAATGGACGGGTTTCTCGTATTCGGTCAACTGTTCTGACTCCCCGGACTCGGTGTCGTGGCGGTAGAGGTTCATCTGCTCGCCCTCGTCGCTCCCGTAGAGGAGATACCGACCGTCCTCGCGCACGTCGTGCAGGACGGCTTGGCCCGGAACTTCGACGACCGATTCGACCTCGCCGGAGAGCGAGATGGCGTGGATGTCGTTTTGCTCGTCGCCGTCGTCGTCCTGGTGGAAGAACACGCGTTCTCCGGAGGGGTCCCACGCGAGCGGCCAGCGCGCAGACCGCGGGACGTCCCCGTCGCTCACCTGTTCGCGATTTCCTGTTTCGATGTCTTGGACGTAGAGTTCGTTTCTCCCCGACTCGTCGTAGTAGAACGCCACGCGCTCGCCGTCCGGCGACACGCGCGGATGATAGAACTCGGGAAGACTCGCCAACTCCGCTAACTCGACCTCCTGACTCATGTCCCGGAGTTGTCAGCCCGCGGGAAAAGCCTTCGCGTACCCCACGCGTTCGACCCCGAGACGACAAGCGCTTTGGCGCTCGCCCGCCACCCACGCGTATGTCGATTCCCGACCCCAGCGAGATTCGCCGCGGGGCGCGCGACGTCCTCCCGCTCGTCCCCGCCATCGCCGGGTTCGGCCTCGTCGTCGGCGTCGCCGCCGGAAACGCCGGGTTCACCATCCCACAAGCGATCGGGCTCTCCGTGTTCGTGTTCGCCGGCGCGTCCCAACTCGCCGCCATCGAACTCGTCCGCGACGGCGCGCCCTTCCTCGTCGTTGTCGTCACCGTCGTCGTCATCAACCTCCGCATGATGATGTACTCCGCCTCGATCTCCTCCTATTTCCGCGACCACGCAGAACGCTGGCGCGCCGCCCTCGCCTACCTCCTCACCGACCAGGCGTACGCGCTCTCGATCAGTCACTACCGCGAGAACGAACCTGCGGACACTCGCGCCTACTACCTCGGCGTCGCCTTCCCCCTCTGGGCCGTCTGGCAGACCTGCACTATCGTGGGTATCGTCGCCGGCGCGAACATCCCCGACTCGTGGGGTATCACGTTCGCCGTCCCGCTCGTCTTCCTCGCGCTCCTCGTCCCCGCGATGAAAGACCGGGAGAGCACCGCCGCCGCCGTCGTTTCGGGGACCGTCGCCGCTGCGGGCGCGGGCCTCCCGCTCAACCTCGGTCTCCTCGCCGGCGCGGGCTGCGGCCTCCTCGCCGCCGTCGTCGCGGGTGATGTCGCGTGAACACCTGGCTCTGGGGACTCATCCTCGTCGCCGGCGTCCTCACCTTCAGTATCAGGTACTCCTTCATCTACCTCGTCGCGAAGACCGGCGACCTCCCACCGCGCGCGAAACGCGTCCTCGCCTACGTCCCGCCCGCCGTGTTCGCCGCGCTCGTCATCCCCGAGTTCGTCTCCTACGACGCCGGCCTCCACGTCGCCCCCGACCAACTCACCGCCGGCGTCGTCGCCGCCGTCGTCGCCTACCGGACGGAGAACCTCTTCGCCACCATTCTCAGTGGTATGCTAGCGCTCTGGACGCTCCGCTTCCTCCTCTGAGCCGTGTAAACACTTAACACGCCGCTCGGGGATTCCCCGATATGTCAGAGCGCGCGCTCACCTACGAAGCCGTCCAGTCGAAACTCGCGCCCGCGATGGCCGACGCGACCACCGTCGGCGACGCGGTCCGGGCCGCCGCCAGCCTGTGGCCCGACCGCGACTACCTGACGTTCGCCCCCACCGGCGAGACGCTCACCTTCGAAGACGTCCACAGGCAGTCGAACCGACTCGCCAACGCACTCGCCGACATCGGCGTCGAACCCGGCGATAGGGTAGGAATCTACTACGAGAACAGTCCCGCGTTCGTCGTCGCCATCTACGCGTGTGCGAAACTCGGCGCGATACAGGCCCCGATCAACTGGAAGTACCGAGAACGAGAAGTCACGCACGCCATTGAGGCCGCCGAAATCTCCACCGTACTCGTACAGGCCGACGACGACTACCACGAACGGCTCGCGCCCGTCGCCGCCGACTACGACACCCTCGAACGCGTCGCCGTCACCGACGGGAGTATCGACCTCGACGGCGTCGACACCTACTCACTCCCCAGCCTACTCAGGGAGGCGAGCGACGACCCGCCCGCGCGGGACGTCGAGTACGAGGACGCGTTCGCCATCATGTACACCTCGGGGACGACGGGCCTCCCGAAACCCGCCGTGCTCACCCATCGCTCCTACCTGCTCGCCGCGAAGAGCTTCCTCGGCGCACCGCTCTCCCCCGACGGCGCGAACTACAACCCCTACCCGCTCTTTCACGTGAACAACCAGGCGTACTCCATGCTCGGGTCGCTCGTGCTCGGCGGCCGGTACGTCCTCGGCGACGCCTTCACCGCCTCCGGCTTCTTCGACATCGTTTCAAAATATGACGTCACCTCCTTCAACCTCATCGGCGGCGTCCCGAAGATGCTCGACGCGACCTACGACGAGATTCCGGAGAATTCGCTCGACCTCGCCATCGGTCCGATTTCGGGCGAACTCTGGGAGCCCTTCGAGGAGCGCCTCGACCTCGACGTCGTCCAGATTTACTCACAGACAGAGAGTCCGGTCCTCCTGATGAACCACCCCGACCTCGACGCGCGCCGGGTTCCCGCCATCGGCAAACCGATGTTCCCCGACCTCGGCCACGAAGCCTGGGTGCAGGGCGACGACGGCGAGGAACGAATCGACGAGACGGGCGAACTCGTGCGCACCGACCCGGGTGCGATGAACGGCTACTGGAAGCGCCCCGAGAAAACCGAAGAGACCCTGCGCGAGGGCCGCATCTACTCGGGAGACGTCGCGCGCAAGGACGCCGAGGGCTTTCTCTACTACGTCGACCGGAAGAAGTTCATGGTGCGTCGGGGCGGCGAGAACATCTCCGCCCAGGAGGTCGAGAACGTCATCGACGAACTCCCCGGCGTCTCCGAATCCGCGGTCCTCCCGGTCCCCCACGACGTGCTCGGAGAGGAAGTGAAAGCGCTCGTCCAGCGCCGCGACGACTCCGTCACGGAACGCGATATCGTCGACCGCGTGGCGGAGACGCTCGCACCGTACAAAGTCCCGCGGTACGTCGAATTCACGGAGTCGTTCCCGCGCACTCCCACGGAGCGCATCCGCCGCGTTCAGCTCGCCGACGAGGAAGCAGAGCGAGCGGACCACGGCTGGGACCGAAACAAGGAGTACCCTGACTGGGAGGGGGAGTAGCTTATTCGAACGCGCGTTTGAGGGCGAGGAGGACGCCGCCGAACATCGCGAGGGGTAGCGGTTATTTCCTGGAGGGGGTCCGACGAACGGTCTGTGGGGTCTGCTGATTTACTGGTTATTTTCGGACTTATGTTCGGAACATTCTCACAAAAAGATTAATAATCATGATATGTAAGTGGGCCTTAGGATTCAATGAAACGGTCTTATGTTGTTTTTGTCATCGCTCTCTTCGTGTTGGCAGGGTCTACCGGGGTGTCTGTCGCCCACTCACCCGTCAAGCAGTCGTCCCCCCTGCCTGGACCGCCTGCTTCCGATATCGGTACAACGAACAAAGCGAGTGATTCTCTGAACCCTGACCCAGAACTCGTTGATGTTGCAGTTTCAGATGAGTCGATCACGCTTGGGGAATCCGTCACAGTCACGATCACCGCTGACAACCGGGGTGGGGATGGCGGACAGTCCTCGACAATCTCGGCAAGTTTCCCGACTCTCGACGAGTATGATGATGACTCTCAAGTATCTATTCAACGGAACACGCTCGATAACACTAACATCGAAACTGCCGGGAATACGATCCATACGAACAGGGGGGACTCTCGTACTGCTGACTATTTACTCGCAGAGGGAACCTCCGGGGGGTCCTCGTGGTACGGGGGAAACCAAAACACACTCTCACTTACGGTAACTCCTGACTCCGCGGGGACCTTCGTTATCTACGTCCGCGCTACCCTCACCGACGATGGGGATATGAGTCAACACTTCACCGCACCATCGGTGGGGGATAGTGAGGACCAACAAGGATACGCCGTCAAGAAAATTACAGTCGATGTAACGAAACCGTCGGAGAGCATTGCTATTTTTCCCGAAAACGAGAATGATGAAGTGCCCCACGACCCGACGATCCTCCTTGTCCGTCAATCTGACGGCGAATCCAAGAGCCTCCCGCTCGACGCTCGCGGGAAGTGTTCTGAATGCGCTTGGTTCCGAGATGGGTTCGTCAGTCCTGGCGACTATATGGCGTACGTCAAAGTTGACTCGAATTACTGGGGATGGCGCCACATACACGTCTCGAAAGACGAAGACGAGTACATCGTATTCGACCGTGGCGGTGTCTGGGAATCTCGATCCTCTGTCTCTGGAGCAACCACCACAGATGGTCTCCCTCGAGTCGCCCCTGGCGAACCATTATCAGTAACTATCAACACTCGGAAAAAACACCACGGCTCACAAGCAAAGATAAAAGTATATCTCCACGAACGGGGGACATCTCGTCCATCTAACCCTACGACATCAATAACTCGTACGCCGAGTGAGGGTTCTCACTCATACCGTATTGATGTACCGACAACCGGGTTCGAAGCCGGCGAGTACGAACTTGACTACGTACTCCGCACCTATTTCGACGAGATGGGGGGATACCGAACCACGGACATCGTCGATGGACCTACGATCAAAATCGCACCCTATGAACCTCCTTCGATAACTGACTCTTCACCCGGTAAGCACGACCTCACAATAACTCCGAGTGACTCCCGGACGTTTTCGGTTACCCCCACCGATCCCGACACGCAACAGTCGAATCTCGACGTCAATTGGTATGTTGACGGAACCCACACCGTCTCAGGGACCTCGTTCGAGTTCTCTCCCGATTCGTACGAACCTGGCTCGCATACGGTGCGCGTAGCAGTTTCTGACGGCTCTTCGCGTACAGACGATGTTCAACGGTCGTGGACGATTTCTGTGATTAAGCCCCCTCGTATCGAGTCGGTCGAACATGAAGCGTCATCGATTACTGCTGGCAAACCGGTCTCGTTCTCAGTTGATGCGACGAATCCGAACGGACGAACCGTAACGAATTATTCTTGGTCGATTCAGGGCGACCACCTCGTCGGACGGGACGTATCCTATCGATTCACCGAAACCGGTACGGTTTCAGTGACGGTTACAGTTACAAATCCTGCAGGTCTCTCCACCTCGAAGACTGTTAGGGTCTCGGTTGAGGGGGCAAAACCCCAAATCGAGTCGTTCTCACCGGAAGAGAGACGTGTCGTCGTCGGAACTGATGTTCCATTTACTGTTACTGCACGAGATCCATTGGGGCGGAATGTTTCGATGAAGTATCGTTGGCGGGTTGATGGGGAGACCGCGTTCACGACCCGTTCGGGGACGCGGTCATTCTCACAGGTCGGCGCTCACCAGGTCGCGGTGCGAGTTTCGAACGAGTTCGGTGCGGTGACTGAGAAAACGGTCACACTGAACGTGGTCAACGACCGTCCGACTGTCGAACGAATGGCACCACACACTGAAACCCCGACTGTGGAGTCCGAGCAAACTATGCGGTTCGTCGCTCGCGTTCGAAACAACGACTCTTCGGCAGTTCGTGCACAACTGGTCGTTGATGGGAATGTCGTGTCCACGAAGAGGGTTCACCAAACCGTAGCCAAGGTTTCCTTTGAAACGTCTTTCTCTACTCCGGGCTCGCATACAGTCAATATGCGTGTTACCGATGGTCACGGTGTATCGAACTCACTGTCGTGGTCTGTTCGTGTGACGAGTCAGGAACCCGTTTTTGACTCGTGGACGCCGTCTCCCACGTCGATTTCTGGGTCGACACCGGCGAATTACACGTTCAGTGTTAACGCGCACGACCCGGAGGGTCAGTCGCTCTCTTACGCTTGGTATGTCAATGACAACTACGTAGGTGATGGAGCGCGGCTTTCACAGCACTTTCCGACGCATGGAACGTACGACGTGCGCGTGGAGGCGAGCGATCCGCAGGGGGTGAAAGCGTCTCACTCGTGGACGGTTGATGTTGACAGTTTCGTTGTGAAACCAAAACTCCGGAAACATGCGACTGAAACCTCTGTTCGGGTTGATAATGGTACGACGACGTTTTTGTCTGTGGCTCTGCGCAATCCGAAGAGCAATAATCGGACGATGGCGGTGTCTTTCATAGTTGATCTTCCCGATGGTCTCGCAATCAAACGAATGGCTAACGTGAAGGCGTCGAGTGAAGGGAATGCTATCGGTTACGCGACGCTCAAACCTGGTGAACAGAAGTCTATGCGACTCGGCGTGTTCGTAAAAGATGAACGTCTTGCTGGCACGTCAGTTGCGATCGGCTACGACGTGCGGTATTATCCTGTCGGGCAGAAGAAAGACTATCATTCAGTGTTGAATCAGTCGTCTTCTCTGCAGATCCTCGGAAACGATGAACGTGACTCGTCCGCGAGTACGTCGGCGACAGGTTCGATTGGTGGACGAGGATCGTCTGGTGGTGCGATTCCTGGGGTGTCTTTTGCTGGGTGGGTACTTGCTCTGTTCGTAGCTACGTTCGTTCTGGGCGTCCGGAACGACTGAACCCACCCAGTTCTGTACTAGTACAAAGTACTAGTAGTCCAAACTACTAAGTAATACTAGTATGAATGGTGGGGTGTAGTCGGACAATGATACACAACAACCAAGTCAAAAACGTGGCACTGGCTTTCGTGGCAGCAGCACTCCTCGTCACGAGCACAACTGCTCCTGCCCTCGCAGCAACCACCACCCCATACGCTGCGACCAACAACACCACTACTACCGCTCACTCGTGCGGCTCTCCCGACCTCCAACAGGCGCGCCTCTACACAGACGACCCAACGGTGAAAAAGGACAACCCCGGAGTCATCGCGGGCACTATCGTCTCCGACGTCACTAACAACTGTGATATCGTCGTACAACTAACTCTCACCGTCCCGAACGGCATGTACATTCAGGGTTCCGGGGATGTCGGAAGCGGTGGCGCCGGTGTCATCACAAACACCTTCACGGTTAAACCCGGACAGAGCAAATCGCTTCGTGCGACCGTCTACAGCAATAACATCGGCGACAAAACGGTCACCGCCGACATCACGTACTTCCCCGAAGGGGAGAAAGACAAAGCAAAAGAGCTCGATGGACAGATGCTCGAATTCTCTGTCCGCGAAAAGACCATGCCCGACGATACAACGGCTACCACTGGTACCACCGCGGCCGCGAGCGCTCCTCCCAACAAGGAAATGAACGCGACCCCGGCGAACCAACTGTTCGGAATCAGTTGGCCGAAGGCCGTTCTCACTATCGTTATCATCGCCCTTCTCTTCTTGGTCGGGCTTGGCATGTTGAGCATCCGGGGCGCACTCCCCGATAGCCTCGACATCGACATCGGGCTCCGAAAATAACTCTCTGTATCCATGTTTGATTGGTTCAAAGACGACGATGACGATCCCGACCGTGACGCCACTGATGACTGGACGGTGGACGTCTCGACAAATGTAGATCATTTGATGGATGTGGACGTTTCCGTCTCCGTCGATCACGCCTACACACAGAAGGCCGACGGACCAACAGGAACACTTGACCCAGAACCCACGGTCGGACCCGCAACCCCCAAGGATACACCGGACCCAACCCCAAAAACTCGCGGGCGATTCCAATTCCCTTCCCAGAAATCGTTTATGCAAGCGCTGGAGATTCGAGCGAAGAACGGCGCACAAACCCGTGTTGAGACAGTTTACGTTATAACAGGTAATACATACACTACGCCGACAGATATATTCGCTCTTGACGATCCAGAATTTTACTCGGAGGCTACGCCAACCAGCGTTCGCTCGAACGGGAAGGCTATGGCCGAACGCATCGCTCAACACTACCCTGCCGGCGAAGCGCCTAGATTGATTGCCCGTATCCACACCCACCCGCGCGGGAAAGTCATTCCCAGTTCCGCCGACCAAGATAGCGCCAGCCGTGTGAAAGAACACTTCGAGGAGGTCTTCAACACCACAGACTTCGAGTTCTTCCATGGCATCCACGCGTACCAACACAGCAATACTCATTCAGAAAATCGACACACTCCCGAACAGACCGGAAATAACGTCACGTGGTATGGTGAACAGTACGTTCACGAACTGGGGCTCTTCGATGAAACCTTCCAAACACCAAAAGAAGTCCTCGTACCATGACTAACGATCTCGACCTCTCAGATCTCGACCCCGAACTCCGAGACGCACTCAAAACCGCACTCGCCGAACGACCCGGCGAACTCAGAGATTTTCTTTCAACTCGCGGATTCCTCACCACCGAGGACAACCCAGACATCATCGGGAACGAGCAAGAACTATCTAACCCTGAAGCTCGACTCCTGACCGTCGTCGAAGATCTCTCCTCACCACGCTCCACAAAACAAATAGTTGAACTCATCCAACGCGAAGATCAATACGAAGACCTCCGCGAAGAGTACAACTCAGTCAAACACCGCCCTTGGGTCAATGACAAACTCAACAAGCTCGCAGAAAAAGGAGAAATCGGCGGATACCGTGACGGACGGACCAAGATGTACACCGGTAGCGTCAAAGACGCTATCCGCCACTGGGCACGCGTAAACAACCGCTTTGTCAGCGACCTCAGTATGGACGATGTCGATGACATCGTCCGGGACACCACAATGAACCGACAGGCAGTCGCGAACGCGCTATACAGCCTCCTCCAAGAATAACCCACTACTACGACTCAGAACACTCGTCTATCCAAGGCCCACCCTCACGACGCCACCGCCGCTACTTCTGGGAAAACGCGCGTTTGAGGGCGAGGAGGACGCCGCCGAACATCGCGAGGTTCCCGAAGAACGCGAGGCGTTCTCCGCTCCGGTCGTCTTCGTCGGCGTTCCAGAAGTCGTGCATCGTCATCGTCACCGTCGCGAGGAACCCCGCGGCGGCGACCGTCGCGGCCCGCGGGCGCTTCCAGAGCGCGATTCCGATACCGGAGAGGACCATCGTCGCGGACGCGAGCGGTGCGAGTACCGAGGGCATCGGCACGCCCGCGGATTCGGCGTACTCGGCCTGTCCTTCGAGGTCGCGGAAGTCCTCTGAGGCCTGCAGTGCGAGTCCGAGTCCGAGCGCCAATCGGCCGAGGAGCCACGGTTTGTCGTCTGAATCGTCGGTCATACGCGAGGGTTCGCCCGTCTGTCACAAAAACATACGCGTGGACGGCGGTCCCGTCCAACGAGTAGACTTATTCGGGTGCCGTCACTCCCCACCTATGTGTCGTCTCTGCTACAGTACGTGGTCGCCGTTCTCCTCTGGACCGCGCTCGCCGTCTACGGGTTCTCCGTCGTCTGGTGGCTCGCAGAAACCGTCCTCCTCTCGCGCGGCTGGCGGCCCACTGAATCGATGTGGGGACTCGACGACATCCAAGTCCGCGTCCTCACCGTCGACGCCGACGCCGTCGTCCAAACCACGGTCAACTCCGTACCGGACGCCGTCACGGACGTACGCGTCATCGCGGAGAAACCGATGGACATCGACGGCGCGACGGTCCACGTCGTCCCCGACGACTTCGACTGCACCGCGACGAACAAAGGCCGCGCCGTCGAGTGGGCAGCCCGGAACGTCCCCTGCGAGAGCGAGTACGTCCTCTACCTCGACGAAGACACCCTCGTCGCCGGCCTCGACGGACTGCCGGACGCCGACTTCGTCCAGTTCACCGAGAAACCCCTCTACACGGGCTCACGCCTCACCTACCTCTGCGAGGTGTTCCGCACCGGCTACCAGTTCGAACAACTCGGCTTCCACCGACTCACCTATCCCCTGTACGCGTGGGGCGGCGGCTTCGCCATCCGCCACAGCGTCGAACAGACCGTCGGCTGGGACGTCGAAACCATCACCGAGGACACGAACCTCGTCTGGCGGGCCGCCGACGCGATGGACCTCGACTACCGCCTCGTCGACGCCCGCTTTCGGAATCAAGCGCCGCCGTCGGTGCGAGCGATGCTGAAACAGCGCCGCCGCTGGATGTCCGGCACCATGGCCGACGACCACCTCCTCCCCCTCCGCTACCGACCACTCTACTTCACGCGCGTCGTCGCGTGGGCGTTCTCACCACTCGTCCCCGTCCTCGTCGTCGCCGCCTACCTCCTGCCCGGCACCACCCCCGGTATGGAGTTGTACAGCCTCCTCTCCACGCTCCTCCTGCTCGTCCTCTTCGTCTACATGCTCGGCGGCGCGATCGCCTACAAGAAACACCCCGTCCTCTGGCCGGTCTTCGTCGCGCTCACACCGCTCGCGGTCGTCCTCCACGCCGCCGGCGCGATGTGGGGCGTCGTCAGCCCCGTCGCCGACTTCGAAGTCACCGAGAAAGTGACCGCGGACACCATCGAAGACGTGAACGCCGGGCTCTCCGACGGCGAACTCGACGCCCACGACGGCACCGACCGCCTCGTCCGCGACTCCGCCGACGAGTACGACTTCAACGTCTTCGACGATTGAGAGTTAGACACCGCGGAGTCGCTTCTACCGATACCGTGCCGAGCGCGCTCCGCGCGCTCGGCTTTTTCCCTCCAGCGTCAGAGCGACGCGCTGACTGGCCCCCCCGCGCTCTGCTCACGGGGTCCCCGTTCGCGCGTTCAGCGGCCTTCGGCCGCCCGTTCGCTCGCGGGAACAGGTGTTTGCCCCGGGAGTCGCGTCAGCGACCCCCCAGGCGGAAAAAGGTGGGTTCCTAGTCCATCGAGATGTACGTCTCGGTGCTTTCGATGCCGTCGATGCGTTGGATGGCGTTGGCGCTGATGTCTTTGACTTTCGTGGGGGTGTCGACGTCGACTTTGGCGATGAAGTCGACGTCGCCGGCGACGATGTGAGCGTCGACGATGCCGTCGACGTCGCTGATCTCTTCGAGGAGGCGGTCGGCTTCGCCGGTGTTGGCTTTGACGAGGACGTAGGCGACGACCATGCTAGTTCACCCCCTTGGCGCGCCCGGGTTCCTCGCCGACGAGTATCTGGCGGACGTCGTCGATGGCGTCGAACTCGGCGAGCACGGCGATGCGGTCGCCGACTTCGAGGGTGTCGTCGGGGAGGGGGAGGCCGAGGGATTCCTCTTTCTTCCCGAACGCGAGGATGCGGCTCCGGGAGGGGAGTTCGAGTTCGGTGATGGTGTAGCCGCGCATCGGCGCGTCCTTCGTGACGGTGAACTGCACGACCTGGAGGTTCTCGGCGAGATCGGCGATGGCGGTGACGTTCCCGCCGAGGAGCGCGTTCTTCGCGCCGATCGCGCCGAGGCGTTCGGGGTAGACGATTTCGTTCACCTCGTCCGCGTACTTCCGGTAGATGTTCTCCCGGTAGTCCTCGTCGATGCGGAGGACGGTCCGACAGCCGTGGGCGTTCGCGACCATGCACGCGGCGAAGTTCACGTTCAGGTCGCCGGTAAGCGCGCCCACCGCGTCCGTCGCGTCGAGGTCGGCGGACGTGAGCACGTCCTCGCTCGCGCCGTCCCCGTGGATGACCTCGAACCCCTCGTTGCGGGCGCGGTCGACTTTCTCCTCGGCGTCGTCGATGAGAACGACGTCGTGGCCCTCGTTCGCGATGACGCGGGCCGTGCGGAACCCGACCCGGCCCGCACCAATGATAACGAATCGCATGGTACAGCGTACGCCCGGCCACCCCATATAGGTTGAGGGGGCGCGGCAACCTTTTTGCGCACACCGAGCGAACACGCTAACATGGTACACGCGTTCATCATGGTCCAGACGGAGGCTGGGGCCTCCCAATCCGTCTGCGACGCCATCCTCGACCTCGACCACATACAGGAAGCACACGTCGTCGCCGGCGAGTACGACGTCATCGCCGAATCCGACGGCGACGACGTCGGGGACGTCCTCGGCACCGCGTCGAACGAGATACAGGCCCTCGACGCGGTCGTCGACACGAAGACCTACATCTCGCTCTCCGCCTGAGACCGAAGGGGAAAAACACCTCCCCACCTACTCCCGCGTATGGTGTCGCTCGCGGTCGCGCTCGGAACCACAGTCCTCGTCCTCGTCAACGCCGCCGTCGCGGCCGTCCTCTCCCGATACTTCCGCCTCGCGCTCGAAACTCGCTGGGGCGCCTACCTGTTCACGGTCTGTTTCGTTCCAGTTACCTACGTCGCCACCACCATCGTCCTCGGCGGCGTCCTCGGCCTCGCGGACGGCGCGTTCGAGGGCGCGAAAGGCTGGTTCTTCACCGTCTGCTGGGCGTTCCCGTTCTTCCTCGGCCTCTCACTCCACCTGTTCTGGCTCCCTCCGGTGTCAGCCGTCGAGTAACTCGGAGAGCGCGTCCTCCACCTCGTCGAGCACGGCTTCCGGCGACTGACTGGCGTCCACGCGCACGAACCGCTCCGGCTCCATCTCGATGAGGCGCTCGTAGTTCTCCCCTACTTTCTCGAGGAACTCCGCCTGCTCGAACTTGTTCGTCGCCCCGGACCGCGCCGCCCCCGTCTCCGGGTCGACGTCGAAGTAGAACGTCACGTCCGGCGGCCGCGTCCACGGCCCGTGCACGCCCCGCAGGTACTCCATCGGCCGCGGCACCAATCCGTCGAGCGCCACCCCCTGGTACGCGTACCGCGAATCCGAGTAGCGGTCCGAAACCACCACGTCACCGTCGTCGAGCGCGGGCCGCACGACCCGCGAGAGGTGGGCGGCGTGGTCGGCCGTGTAGAGAAACGCCTCCGCGATGGGGTCGGCGTCCGCCTCCCGCATCGACCGCTCGACGGCGTCACCGTACCACGAATCCGTCGGTTCGCGCGTGAACACGACGTCGTCGTAGGACGCCCGCAACGCCTCCCAGACCGTGGTCTTCCCGCTCCCGTCGAGCCCCTCCAGCGTGATGAGCATTCGTCTGCACCTCACTCTCCGGCGAGTAAACCGCTTCGGGTCGGGACAGGCGCACCCTTTAGGACAGTTCGCGTCGTGGTAGAACGTATGCATGTACTCGTGACGGGCGGAACGGGGTTCATCGGCCGGAACCTCTGCCGCGAACTCGCGGACCGCGACCACGACGTCACCGCGCTCGCACGGTCGCCCGACGACGCCGACCTCCCATCTGGCGTCGACACGTACGTCGGCGACGTGACCGCGCTCGACTCCATCCGCGGCGGATTCGAAGGCGTCGACGCCGTCGTCAACCTCGTCGCGCTCAGCCCCCTCTTCAAACCGAACGGCGGGGACGAACGACACCTCGAAGTCCACTACGGCGGCACGCAGAACGTCCTCGACGCCGCAGAAGACCACGACGTCGAGAAGATCGTCCAGATGAGCGCGCTCGGCGCGGACCCCACCGGCCCGACCGCGTACATCCGCGCGAAAGGCCTCGCCGAGGACGCGGTTCGCGACGCCGACATCGACCACACCATCCTCCGCCCCTCCGTCGTGTTCGGCGACGGCGGCGAGTTCGTCGCGTTCACGAAACTGCTCACCACGCCGTACGTCACCGCACTCCCCGGCGGCGGCGACACCCGATTCCAACCCATCTGGGTCGACGACCTCGTGCCGATGATAGCCGACAGCCTCGACGCGGACCACGACGGCGAGACGTACGAACTCGGCGGCCCCGAGGTGTTGACGCTCGCCGACGTCACCCGCCTCGTCTACCGCGCCGAAGGCAAATCCACGACCGTCCTCCCGGTCCCGATGGCGCTCGCGCGCTTCGGCCTCTCACTCGCCGACTTCGTGCCGGGCACGCCGATGGGCGCAGACCAGTACCGGTCCCTGAAGTTCGACAACACCGTCTCCGAAAACGACGTAACCGCGTTCGGCGTCGACCCCGACGACCTCCGCACGTTCGCGGACTACCTCGGGCTGTGAACGCCCGCGAACGCCTCGGCGGCGCGTTCACCGTCGCGATGGCCGGCACCTACGGCGTCCTCGTCGGCCTGCCCGCTGTCGGATTCGCCCTTCCGATGCCCGCGTCGGTGACGCTCGGACTGTTCGCCACCGCCTGCGGCTTCTGCGCGGCGTACTTCCTCGCGCGGTCGCTCGGCGAACGCCTCACGACCTGATTAATCATACGTTAACGCCCGATTTACGACGCCGAATTCGCCGGACGGCGCGGCCATGAATCGGAAAAATCCGCGTTCGCTGGCGTCGGGAGCGTTAGGACCATCAAAAGGCTTATCTTCGTCTTTGCATTGTCTTCAGCAAAGGTAGCCACCAATGAAACTCGCAATGATCGGGTTCGGTCAAGCCGGCGGGAAGGTACTCGATAAATTCCTCGAGTACGACCAGCGACACGACTCCGGTATCGTCCGGGCCGCCGTCGCGGTCAACACCGCCAAGGCCGACCTGATGGGGCTGGAACACGTGCCGGAACAGAACCGCGTCCTCATCGGCCAGTCCCGCGTGAAGGGCCACGGGGTCGGGGCAGACAACGAACTGGGGGCGGAAATAGCGGAAGAAGACATCGACGAAGTACAGGGTGCGATAGACAGCATTCCCGTCCACGAGGTGGACGCGTTCCTCGTCGTCGCCGGACTCGGCGGCGGCACCGGGAGCGGCGGCGCGCCCGTACTCGCAAAGCACATCAAACGCATCTACACCGAACCCGTCTACGGTCTCGGCATCCTCCCCGGCGGCGACGAGGGTGGTATCTACACGCTGAACGCGGCGCGCTCCTTCCAGACGTTCGTGCGCGAGGTCGACAACCTCCTCGTGTTCGACAACGACGCGTGGCGCAAAACCGGCGAATCCGTTCAAGGCGGCTACGACGAGATCAACGACGAGATCGTCAAGCGATTCGGCGTGCTGTTCGGCGCGGGCGAAGTCGAACAGGGCGGCGAAGTCGCCGAATCCGTCGTCGACTCCTCCGAAATCATCAACACGCTCGCGGGCGGCGGCGTCTCCACCGTCGGATACGCCTCCGAAACCGTCGAGAACTCCTCTAACTCCGGTGGCGGCCTCCTCTCTAAGTTCACGGGCGGAAAGAAGAGCCAGCCCGAGGACTCCGCGAACACGACCAACCGCATCACCTCGCTCGTGCGGAAAGCGGCGCTCGGCCGCCTCACGCTCCCGTGTGAGATAGATGGCTCCGAGCGCGCGCTCCTCGTCACCGCGGGCCCGCCGGCCTACCTCAACCGGAAAGGCATCGAGCGCGGCCGGAAGTGGCTCGAGGAGCAGACCGGGTCGATGGAGGTCCGGGGCGGCGACTACCCCGTGCGGAACTCCGGGAGCGTCGCCGCCGTCGTCCTGCTCGCCGGCGTGACGAACGTCCCCCGCATCAAGGAACTCCAGCAGGTCGCCATCGAAGCACAGGACAACATCGACGACATCCGCCAGGAGAGCGAAGAGAACTTGCACGAGCTTGTCGAAGACGACGACGATGAACTGGAACCGCTCTTCTAGCGCGCTCGTCGTCGCCGCCCTCCTGCTCGTCGCGGTCGTTCCCGCGGCGGCGGCAGTGCCAACTGTCTCCGGCGACGCGCCACAGAAGGCGCAGGTCAACGACTCGGTCGACCAGACGTACACGCTGAACAACCTCTTCGAGGAGTACAACGAGTGGACGCTCAGCGGCGAAACCGACCTCACCGCGGTCACGTGGACGGTGACGACGTACGACAACACCGGCCAACAGATCGACAAAGAGACGTACACCGGAACGTCGTTCTCACACCACCTCCTCGCGAGTGACGGTGCGGTGAAAACGACCGTTCGCCTGCAGGCGACCGTCCCCGAGGTCCCGGACTCGAAGTGGAGTTACGACCCCGCCCAGCAGTACACGGTCGCGGCGTTCTCGCAAGCCCAAGAGGGCGGGTCGAGCACCGAACTCGCGAGTTACGCGACCCAGCCGTTCACGGACAAATCCCAGCAGGCGCAGTCCGCGATAGGGACCGCCCAGCAAGCGATCGCGGACGCCGAGGACGCGGGCGCTGACGTCTCGGAGGCCCAGACCTCGCTCGACAACGCGATTTCGGCGTACGAGAACGCGAACTTCGACCTCGCGTCGAACCTCGCCTCGGAAGCCGAGGAGAAGGCGAACAACGCGAAGCAGTCGAAGGAGAGCTCCCAGCAGACGACCCAACTCCTCATCTACGGTGTCGTCGGGTTGGTCGTCCTGTTGGTCGTGGCCGGTGGCGCGCTCTACTTCCTCCGGAACCGCGACAGCCACGACAAACTCGCATAGTGCGCGTTCTCGTTCCGTTCGACGGCCGGAACCCGAACTCGCGGCTCTCCCCCACGCTCTCCGCCGCGGAGCGACGCGAACTCGCCGACGCACTCCGCGAGGACGTCCTCGACGCGATTCGTAACGCGGGCGCAGAGCCGCTCGTCGTCGCGACGACCGACGTCGAGGCGAGCGCGCCGGTCTCCGTGGACGACCGCTCGCTCTCCACGGCAGTGAACGCCCGCCTCGAAGCGGAGACGCCGACCGCGGTGGTGATGGCCGACCTCGGCCTCGCCACCCCCCGCGTTCTCTCCCGCTTCTTCGACGCGTCCGGCGACCTCGTGGTCGCGCCCGGCCGCGGCGGCGGGACGAACGCGCTCGTCGTCCGCCACCCCGACTTCCGCACCGACTACCACGGCGCGTCCTACCGCGACCACCTCCGCGCCGCCCACGAGTTGGGTGCGAGCGTGCGCGAGTTCGACTCCCACCGCCTCGCGACCGACGTGGACGAACCCGCGGACCTCGCGGAACTCCTCCTCCACGGCGACGGCCGCGCGACCGACTGGCTCAGAGACGCCGGGTTCGAACTCGCGACGACGGACGGCCGTGTCGGCGTCGAACGACACCACTAAACCCGCGCGTCAGCCAGTCACGTGCATGTCGACGGTTTCCTCGCGACTCGTGCGCGCCGCAGCGTCCATCGCCGCCACCGCCGTGGTCGCGCTCACGGTCTGGTACGTCGTACAGATCGGCGTGGTCACGCTCGGCGCGTCACCCGTCACCGCGAACGTCGCGTCCTCCGGGGCCGCCATCGCGCTCGCGCTCTCCCTCTCCGACATCTACCTCCCCATCGGCGGCGGCCCCCGGACCGACGTCCTCCGCGAACGCCCGCCGCTGCAGAACGCGCTCGACGCATTGTCCGCGGCTATCCTCGCGGGCGTCGCCGGATACGCGCTCGGCTGGAGCGGGTTCACGGACTGGGTCGGCATCGCGCTTGCAGCCGTCGTCGGGTACGGGTCGTTCGTCGTCCGCCACCGCGAGGAGTACATCGCCCGAGAGTAGCAAGCGTTTTCGGCGTGTGCGATAGACTCGCACACGAATGATACCGGGCGCGTCGGAGTACGGCATCGACATCGAAATCGACGACCGAGCCATCGAGGACGCGCTCACCGCGACGCCCGCGGACGTCTCTCCCGCACCTGAACTCACGTTCGCGCGGAACGTCTTCGTCCCGCTCACCACCGCCTGCCGCTACACGTGCACGTACTGCACGTACTACGACCCGCCCGGACAGGCGAGCCTGATGAGCCCCGAAGAAGTACGAGAGAGCGTTCGGCGCGGGGCGGACGCCGGGTGTACCGAGGCGTTGTTCACGTTCGGCGACGACCCCGACGACCGCTACACGGCGGTCCACGACCAACTCGACGAGTGGGGGTTTTCCTCGATTCACGACTACCTCCGGCGCGCCTGCGAGATCGCCCTCGAAGAGGGCCTCCTGCCGCACGCGAACCCGGGCGACCAGACACGCGAGGAGATGGAACTCGTCGCGGACGTGAACGCCTCGATGGGCGTGATGCTCGAAACCACCGCCGAGGTGCAGGCCCACGGCGGCCCGCGCGGAAAGAACCCGGGCCAGCGCCTCAACACGATCCGGAACGCGGGCGAACTCGGCGTTCCGTTCACGACGGGCATCCTCGTCGGCATCGGCGAGGACTGGCGCGACCGCGCCGAGTCCTTGCTCGCCATCCGCGAATTGCACGAGCGCTACGGCCACGTCCAGGAAGTCATCGTCCAACCAGTCTCCGACAACGAACGCTGGAAAGAGGGGTCGCCGAGCGTCGACGCGTTCCGCCGCGTCGTCGCGATGGCCCGACACGTCCTCCCGGAGTCCGTGAGCGTGCAGGTGCCGCCGAACCTCGCGCCCGTGCGCGAGGTGCTCGACTGCGGCGTCGACGACCTCGGCGGCGTGTCGCCCGTGACGGACGACTACGTGAACCCCGACTACGAGTGGCCCGCAGTCCGCGAACTCGAAGTCATCGCGGACGACGCGGGCGTCCCGCTCCGCGAACGCCTCCCCGTCTACGAACGCTACCTCACCGACGACTGGGTGTCGGAGACGATACGGGACGCCATCGACGCGAACGACGACGCCGGCGAACGCTACCGCGCCGTGCTCGCGGACTGACCCGGGGACCTAGATGGCCACCCACTCGGCGATGCGCTTCCGGAGGACCGTGTAGACCACGGACACTGCGAAGCCAGCGAGCAGAAGGAGGCGGACGCCGTCCTCGAACAACAGGACGCCCGGGACGGTGAGCAGGGCGCAGAGCGCGAGGTCCATGGGCGCGCCGTCGTAGGGAATCACGCGACGCGGGGTCAGCCAGCGGTCGCCGAGGTGGGAGTAGACGCCGCGTTCGTCGTCCTCGAGCCACGGTCGCCGGCCGAGGCCGCCGCCCAGGACTTCGCTGAGACAGTGGAGGGCGGCCGACGCGAGGAAGAACGCGACGCCCACGGTGAGGGGTGACGGACGGAGGAGGGCGACGACGAGCGCGAGCGCAGCGAGCGCGGGATAGATGGCGGGGTAGTGGAGGGTCCGTCGATGGGCGGCGGCGAGGTCGAGGTCGGGGAACACGCCGCCCGCGTACGCGGCGTACGCGGCGACGACCGCCAGCGACGGGTCGAACGGGAGGGCGAGTGCGGCGACGAGCACGCCGAGCGCGGCGTGCGTGGTCGTCATCACGGCTACGACGAGTCGAGCAGCGGCGTGCCGTCCGCTTTCGGCCCGAGCGTCGGACCGTAGGGCGCGTCGCCCGTGACATGGCGGCGTTCGGTGTAGTCGGTCGAGCGTTCGACGGGCACGCGGCCGATGGCCTCTATCATCTCCACGTAGTCGTCGAACGACCGGAACTCGCCGTACTCGCCGCCCGCGCGCTTCGTGATTTCCTCGGAGAGGATGGTGCCCATGAAGTCGTCCGCGCCGCAGTTCAGGAGTTTCATGCCGTGTTCGTCGCCGTACTTCACCCACGACGACTGCACGTGTTCGACGTTGTCGAGGAAGAGCCGAGACACCGCGATGAGCAACTCGTCTTCCTCCCGGGTCGCGCCCGATTCCACCACACCATGCTCGTAGAGCGGCGTGTTCTGGTGGACGAACGAGAGCGGGACGAACTCCGTGATGTTCCCCGTCCTGTCCTGGAGGTCGCGGATGACGTCGAGGTGTTTCACGCGATGCATCTCGTTTTCGACGTGGCCGTACATGATGGTCGCCGTCATCGGCAGTCCCACTTCGGCGGCGGCCTCCATCGACGCCATCCACTCCCCGGTATCTATCTTCCCCGGACAGATGATTTCTCGTACTTCGTCGACGAGGATTTCGGCCGCCGTTCCCGGCACCGTGTCCAAACCGACGTCCGCGAGTTCGCGGTAGACGTGTTCGTAGTCCCAGTTCGCGCCCCGCTGGGCGTGATGGACTTCCTCGGGCGTCATCGAGTGAACGTGCGCGCCAGTCTCCGCCATCGCCCGGATGTGCTCCTCGTACGTCCGGGGGTCCGTCTCGTACACCTCGGGCGGTTTGAAGTTCAGTTCGGGGTCGTCGGGGTCTAAGAGTTCGCGGTGTTCGGCGTTCAGCGCCATCCCCGGGTGGAGTCCCGACACCGAGGTCACCTCGTAGACGCCGCGGTCAACCGCGTCCTGCACGATTTCGCGGGATTCCGCGAGCGTCTTCGTGAACCCGGCGTGCTCGTCCTCGTGTCCTTTCTCGAACTGGTGGGCGGTGTCCTTGAAGTTACAGAACAGACACCCCGTGTTGCACGCGGTGGTGATGTTGTTGTTCACGTTCGCGACGAACGTCACCTCCTCGCCCACCACCTCCGCGCGCCGCCGATCCGCGGCTTCGAGGACGAGTTCCTTGCGCTCGGGGTCGATTCCGGGCGTTTCCGTGCCGGTGGTGAGGAGTTCCACGCCGTCCGCGACGGTGAGGCGGTCGCCCGCCCGCGCCTTCGCGAGCGCGTTCTCGAACGACTGGTCCGTCTCGGGGACGTGTTCGAAGTCGAACTTGTCGTCCTCCGGCACGGCGGCGGCGTCGGACATACCAAATCCATCCCCGCGCGCCGTCAAAAACGAGTGGGTAGCGACAACCCGGGAAGACGCACGAACGCGCATACTTTTCCATTCGAAATCATAAATCTGGGCACGGTAATGGAAACCACTTTGTGCGCGCCCCTCCCTCCCACACCTATGACGAGCGTCAAGGACCTCCGCGTCGAACGCGCGGCGACCGCGGAGCGCCTCGGCCGCGGCCGCTTCGTCTTCACCGACGACTACTCCGTCTTCGACTGGGGGAAGATGCCCGACGAAATCCCCGGGAAGGGCGCGAGCCTCTGCGCGATGGGCGCGTACAACTTCGAACGCTTCGAGGACGCCGGAATCCCCACCCACTACGCGGGTGTCGTCGACTCGAACGACGACGTCGTCCCGCTCGAAGACACCGACGTCCCTCCCGAGGAGATGGCCATCGAACTCGCCACCGTCCCCGACCTCCCGCACGACGGCCGCGACTACGACTACGACGCCTACTACGCCGCCGCCCGCGACAACGTCCTCGTCCCCCTCGAAATCGTCTTCCGTAACTCTGTACCGGTGGGGTCGAGCCTCCGCGGCCGCGCCACCCCCGCCGAGTGCTGTCTCGACTACGACGACTGGCCGGACGAACCAGTCTCGCTCCCCGAACCCGTCGTCGAGTTCTCCACCAAACTCGAAGAGGGCGACAGATACCTCGACCGCGAGGAGGCCGCGCGCATCGCCGGCCCCGCCGCGCTGGACGACCTCGAATCCGTCGCGCTCCGCGTGAACGAACTCGTCACGGACCGCGCGGCCGAGGTCGGTCTCACGCATCAGGACGGCAAAATCGAGTGCATCCTCGCGGACGGCGAGGTCACCGTCGCGGACGTCGCGGGGACGTTCGACGAGAACCGCTTCGAGTACGACGGCCAGCAAGTCTCGAAGGAAGTCGTCCGCCAGTACTACAAGAAAACGCAACCCGACTGGGTCGACGCCGTCGCGGACGCGAAAACGCGCGCGAAAGCCGAGGACGTCGCCGACTGGAAGTCGCTCTGCGAGCGCGAACCGAACCCGCTCCCCGACTCCGTCGTGCGAGCGACGAGCGATCTCTACCGGGCGGGCGCGAACACGTACACCGGAATCGAGTTCTTCGATGCGCCGTCGCTCGCCGAAGCGGTCGACGCGGTCCGTGACCTCTGAGGCTCAGTCGTCGGTGTTGACTTCGAGCCGGTCGCGTTCGCGCTCTACGTCGTCGTCAACGGGCGCGCTCGGGTTCGCGGCGCGCGCCTCCGGCGACAGGCCGAGCTGGTAGTCGTCGGGGTCGCCGCGGACGTCGACGGTGCCCCGGTGGACGACAACGTCGTCGTTCAAGTGGAGCCGCAACGCTTCGAACAAGACCTCGGCCTCCAAGGGTTGGCCGCGGGCGCGCATGTCCGCGACCGTCGCGTCCGGCGGCACGTCGAACGCGCGCTGCGCGATGACGGGACCCTGGTCGAGGTCGGTGGTGACGTAGTGGGCGGTCACGCCCGCGATGCGGACGCCCGCGTCGAGCGCTTGCCGGTACGGCTGTGCGCCCGGGAACGCCGGGAGGAGGCTCGGGTGGACGTTGATGATGCGGCTCTCGTACCGGAACACCACGTCCGGGCTGAGGATGCGCATGTAGCGCGCGAGCGCCACCACGTCGACGTCGTAGTCGTCGAGCAGGTCGAGTAACTCGTCCTCGTCGGGCGTCCCGCTCCCGTCGCCGATGTCGTGGAAGGGGACGTCGTGGGCGTCCGCGACCGGTTCGAGGTCGTCGTGGTTCCCTACCACCACCGAGATTTCCGCACCGAGTTCGTCGCGGCGGTCGAGGATGTACTCGAGCGGATGGGACTCCTTCGTCACGAGCACGGCGATGCGCTTTTCGTCGTGTTCGTTCGGGAATCGAATCCGAATGTCGACGCCGAGGTCGTCCGCGAGGTCCGCGAGCGCGTCCGACAGCGTCTCGCGCGTACACACCATCTCGCTCGTGTCCGCGTGCAACGTCATCCGGAAGACGCCCTCCCGCACCGCCTGGTCTAAGTCCTCGACGTTGATTCCGCGTTCGAACAGGAGGCTGGTGACGTTCGCTATCAGTCCGGTCTTGTCGTCTCCGACGACCGTGATCTCTGCGTACTGGTCGGTCACTGCCGCCACCTCCGTTCGAGGGAAGTCATCACCCATTGGAAGCGGCGGGCGGGCAAAAGGATGGCTCTCGACGCAATCCCTGTGACTCAAACCGCCGTCTGAGTCTCCCGCGGATACAAGTGTCACGCTACCGGTCAGTCGGTATGGACAGACGACGCTTCCTCGCGGCCGCCGGAACGACGGGCGCGGTCGGCCTCGCCGGGTGTTCCGCGCTCTCCTCGACCACCGACGCGAACGCGACGTTCGTCTCCGAGGGGAAGAACCGATATTTCCTGTTCAGCGTCGACGGCGACGAGGTCGCGACCGCCGGAATCCGCCTCTACACCGGCACCGCGGCGGACGGCCCCGTATTGTTCACGTTCTGGGCCGAACAGCAGCGTGAGACGTCGTTTTCCGACTTCCGCCTCGAACTCACGCCGTCGAATCGGAACGCCGCCATCTACATGCAAGCGCCCTCCGGGTCGCCGTTCCCCGAGTTCCGGTACGCGCACGCACGGGACGGGCCGGGAACGGTCGTCGAAATCTCGGATTTCGGCGCGCAGGCGGAGGGGACGCTCCCGCTCGAATTCGCGTACGACCCGTGGGTCGACGACCCGACGCTCGGGTTCGACGCGGCGTTCTCGCTCTCGACGGGCGGCCTGGTCTCCGACGAGATTCGGTGCGAAGCCAGCCGCGACATCCCCGTGCCCGCCGAGACGTAAGCACGTTCGTGCAGTACCGAGCGTAACCACAATCGTTTTTGGACACGAACGCGCCACTCTACGTAATGGCTGCCTACACCGCGACGGTGACCGTCCGACTCAAGCGCGGCGTCCTCGACCCCGAAGCCGAAACCACGAAGAAGGCGCTCGAACGACTCGGGTTCGAACTCGACGACCTCCGCTCCGCGGACCGCTTCGAACTCGACCTCGACGCGGAGAGCGCCGACGACGCCGCGGACCGCGCGGAAGAGATGGCAGAACGCCTCCTCGCCAACCCCACCATCCACGACTACACCGTGGAGGTCGACGCGCGCGAATGACGGTATCGATAGTGCGATTCGGCGGGTCGAACTGCGACCGCGACGCCCTCCGCGCACTCCACCACCTCGACGTCGACGCCGAAATCGTCTGGCACGAGGACGGCCTCCCCGCGGACACCTCCGGAATCGTCCTCCCCGGCGGGTTCTCGTACGGCGACTACCTCCGCGCGGGTGCGATGGCCGCCCACTCTCCGGTGATGGCGGACGTCCGCGACCTCGCGGCCGACGGCGTGCCCGTCCTCGGCGTCTGCAACGGCGCACAGGTCGGCAGCGAGTCCGGATTGACGCCGGGCGCGTTCACGACGAACGCGAGCGCCCGCTTCCAGTGCGAACACGTCCACCTCCGCGTCGAGAACGCGGACACACCGTGGACGCGCGCGTACGACGAAGGGGACGTCCTCTCCATTCCCATCGCGCACGGGGAAGGCCGCTTCGAAATCAGCGACGACCGACTCGACACGTTAGAGGACGAGAATCGCGTGCTCTTCCGATACTGCGACGCCTCTGGCGAAGTCAGTCCCGAGTCGAACCCGAACGGCTCGAAGCACAGCATCGCGGGCGTGCTCGGCGAGCGCGAGACGGTCGCGGTGATGATGCCGCACCCCGAACGCGCCACCCTCCCCGACGTCGGCGGGACGGACGGCCAGGGCGTGCTCGAAGGGTTCGCCTGATTACTTCGGCACCCAGACGACGGGGTGGTTTCGCCACATCCAGCGCTGGTCGGGTTTCTCGACGACCTCCCAGAGGCTCCGCGGCCAGGTATCGAGCGCGTCGTGTATCTGACGGTAGGAGAGCGTACTCTCGTCGGAGAGCACGAGGCTGAAGCGCTCTGCGAACCGGTCGGGGTCAATGTCGCGGCCCGCTTCGTCGGGGTCGGGCGGGTTCGCGACCACGTTCTCGTAGTGGGATTTCGCGAAGCGGTTGGTGTATCCGAGGATGAGGACGCCGCCGGGCGCGACGGCGTCGTAGAGCGCGCGGAGCGCGCCTTCGGAGTCCGCGACGTAGCACATTGTCGCGTAACACACCACGACGTCGAATTCGACACCTGGGTTCCAGTCGGGGAGGACGCCGCGCTCGAACGAGACGTTCTCGACGCCATCGTCCCGGGCGCGCTCCCTGTTCTCCGCGAGCACGGGTTCTGCGGCGTCGTAGCCCGTCACCTCGGTATCGTAATTCTCGGCGACGAAGAAACTCGTTACACCCGCGCCGCAGCCGACGTCCGCGAACGTGTCGGGGACGCCGCGTTCGGCGAAGAAGTCCGCGAGCACGTCGGTGAGGACGGCCGCGCTCGGGGACGCGCTCTCCCGGTCGTCGTCGCTCGCGTCCGTCCAGAAATCGGTCCAGTCGATAGTCTCTGGGTGTGTTCCGGCCATGCGGAGAAATCGCTACGCGGAACTGATAGAAGAAGACGACGATTTAATTTCGCACTACTTCTTCTCTAATAATTCTCGGCCGGGGGACTTGTTCGTTTTCCCGCTTTCGCTGTCACTTCGCGAGCGGGAGGTTGTAACTCGTCTCCCGTTCCACGACTTCTTCCCACGTCCGCTCGCACTCACACGAGACCTCCGAGAAGACGCTCGGGTCCTGCCGGACGTCGAAATCCTTGATTGCTTCTTGCACGAGGTCGTCGCACTCGCCGCAGTTGTGCGGTCCGCGGTCGCTCCCGTGGCCCACGGGGTCGCTCACGACGATGGCGTCCGCGTCGACGGTGTCTTCGAGGACGTCACAGATGCTCCACATCCACGGCGGCCGATACCCGCCGCGGAAGTGGAGTTGGTCGACCATCGTGTACCGCTGGACGTTACACGGGTTCATCGACACCGTGTGACAGTTCTCGACCTCCGCGCACTCCCTGATCGAGTTCTTCATGTCCTCGATGGCCTCCGACTCCGCGAGGAACGGCGGCTTCATCAGGAGATATGCTTTGATGCCCGCGCCCACTTCGGCCGCGGACTCGGCGGCGTCCTCGAAGTCCGAGAAGTCGAAGTACTTATTCACGCAGTCGTGACGCACCCGGTCGTTCGCCGTCTCCAGGCCGATGGCGACGTCGGTTTCGAGACCGACGTCCACGAAGTCACGCACACGCTCCTCCTGCACGAAATCCGGGAGGGATTCGACGACGATGCGCTCGCGGTCCGCGAACGTCTCCGCGATGGCCTTCCGAGTCTCGGCGGGCACCTCGCGCTCGTCGAGGAAACTCCCGCTCGTGTAGATCTTGATTAGGCCCGACTTCTCCTCGGCGTTCTCCGCCTCGTGGTCGAGACAGACCTGAATCTGGTCCATCAGGGCGTCGTGCTCGACGCTCCCGTCCTCCACGGACTCGGCGACGTACCCGCACATGGTGCAGCCGCCGGCGCGCGCCCACCGACACCCGCCCGTGTTCAGGATGATGGTGAGGCTCTGGTAGACGCCGCTCGGCGTGTTGTCCTCGTCCAGCCAGACGCGGGTCGGCTCGTGGGGGTCGTAGGTCTCGTCGCGCTCGCCGCGCAACTCCCGCATCACCTTGTTGTGCGCGTCCATCCCCCGGCCGGACTCGTAGACGTCGGGGCTCGGCTTACTCATTACCCGGGATAGCCGACCTGTGCGTAAAGCCGCTTCGTCCTCACGCGTCCCGCGGGTCGAGCGTGTCCCGGAGGCGGTCGCCGACGACGTTGAACGCGACGACGGTGAGCGCGAGGACGACCACCGGTTCGAGCGCCACCCACCACATCGCGCTCGCGACGCCGGCTTCGAGGCCGCGGTTGATGAGGACGCCCCACGAGTAGATGTCCGTGTCCCCGATGTTGAGGAAGCCGATGGTCGCCTCCACGACGATGAACGTCGGTAACTGGAGTGAAGCGGTGGTGACGACGGTGCTGGAGACGTTCGGGAGGACGTGCTTCCGGATGGCGTACAGCGTCCCCGCCCCGTGGCCCTTCGCCGCCTGCACGTACTCCTCTTCGCGGACTTTCAGCGCTTCGCTGCGGACGATGCGCGCGATACCACCCCAGCTCGTGAGGCCGAACACCGCGACGAGGAAGAACGGGTCGAGCGTGTAGAGCGCGAGGACGGCGAGGTAGACGAACAGCGACGGGATGGACTGCTGGACGTCGACGTACCGCATGAGGAGTTCGTCGGTCCAGCCGCCCGCGTACGCCGCGGTGACGCCGACGGTGGTGCCGATGAGTACGACGAGCGTC
>Ga0207733_100336_pt1 | contig 35403 bp, 38 predicted proteins | sample A23P3SouthBayCA_FD_187735 | JGI IMG/M metagenome (GOLD analysis project Ga0207733, IMG submission 187735) | Aerobic enrichment media microbial communities from Eden Landing Ponds, California, USA - A23 P3 (SPAdes) | ecosystem: Environmental > Aquatic > Marine > Unclassified | place: Emeryville... | reverse complement strand
GGGAGGCGGAGGCTTCCAAGGCCGAGGTGTATCCGCACCGAAGCTCGAATACCCTATGAGTGCGGCGCTATGTCCAGCTAAGCCACCCGGGCGCAGTAGACCGTAGGCAAATCCCGCCCTTGAAGCTTCCCATATCGGTTCACCCCCCGGATTTATCACGCGCGGCGGGGACACTCCCTCCATGAGTTTGCCGGAGATCGTCCAGGCCACCCTCGATGGCGAGTCCGTGGCGGCGCGCGTAGGACTCGGCGGCGACGACCTGCTTCTCGTGACGCCGACGCGGACGCTCGTCTACCGGGCGGAGGGGCTGCTCTCCGACGAGACGGTCGAGGAGTACCCCCACGACGCCGAGCACGTCGGCGTCTCCGAAGGGCGACGCAAGGCCAAGGTCACGCTCGACTACGGACTCGACGGCGAGCGCACGTTCTCGGTGCCGACGAAACAGCTCGACCAGGTGCTCCACCCGGTGCTCGCGGGCGTGTTCAACGCCCGCGGCATCACGAACTCGGGGGAGAGCGTCAAGAAGACGTTCCGGTTCAGCGAGCTGACGATCGTCATCACGAGCGCACGGCTCGTGCGCCACATCGGCGCCGCCATCTGGGACGAGGAGTACGAGGAGTACCACTTCGACGACGTGACCGACCTCGACTTCGAGGAGGGGAGCGTCGCGACGTCGGTAGTCCTCACGGTCGACGGCCGGCAGGAGCGATTCAAGACGCCGAACGACCAGGCGCGGGCGGTCCGCGAGGCCCTCGTTTCGGCGGTGTGTGCGTACCACGGCGTCGACGACGTCGACGAACTCCGTGCGGCCGCGGCTCGGGGGACCGAGACAGACCAAGGCGAGGAGGTAGACGACGAAGACGAGATGTCGTTCGGCGACGGTCCCGCACCGCTCGACACGAGCGGCGTCGACGGCGACGTGGACGGCGAGAGCGACGCCGAGAACGTGGCGCAGACGGTGGACCGTGGACCGGCCGCGGAGGCGACCGGGGCGAAACGCGACGACGGCTTCGGTGATTCGGGCTTCGAGTCGGCGGGCGTCGTCGACGACGACGCGGTCGCCCGGGAACTGGCCGAACTCCGCGAGATAGTCGAGACCCAGAACGAACGGCTCGAACGGCAGGAGCGGACGATCCGGAAACTGATCGAAGAGCTTCGACGGGGCCGTTAGTCGCGGCCGAGTACGGTCCGCACACAGGAGGGACCGAACGGCCCGAGTTCGCCGGATTCGAACCGGACGAAGTGGCCGGTCGAGAGCGACGCGCCACAGCGCCGGCAGTCGAAGTCGCCCTCGCGCGTGACGACCTGACGCTCGAAGCGGACGAAGCCGTCGCGGCGCATGCGGACGCGACCGTCGTCACGCTCGACGATGCCCCGGAGTTCGGCTTCGTCGAGGATCGTCCGGACGAGCGTCGGATCGGTCGTCACCGTCTCGATGCGGTCGACCACCGCCGACAGCGGCAGGTCGTCGTGTTCGAGGGCCGCGAGCAGGTCGAGGGCGAGTTCGACCCGCGCGCTCGCTCGCCCGTGTGCGCTATCGTCCATCATCCGTCACGGCGGTGCTTCACGGTGCGCACTCATCAACGTCTCGGCGGGGCAGTCCGACGCGGTTCGTTCGTCTCGTTGCCGACGTGTCGCTGGCTTCGCCGCCGGTGTTTCGCGCCGGCTACCCGAGGGAGCGTCGACCCTCCCGGGAAAGCGCAAGCCGTTTGCAGCGGGACCGCGAGCGACGAGTATGGATCGGCGCGTGCGGCTCCTCGCCGGCGTGGGTCTCGTCGCCCTCGTCGGCGCCTTCGGGGTGGTTACCTCGCCGTCGACGGTCCTCGACCGGCTGGCGTGGGTCGTCGCCGACCCTCGCCGCCTTACCCTCGCGCTCGTCGCCGTCGCCGTCGTCCGCCCGCTGTTCGCGTGGCCGACGACGCTGCTCGCCGTCGTCGCCGGCTACGGGTTCGGTCTCGGTGGGTTCCCGCTCGCCCTCGGTCTCGTCGTCGTGACGAGCCTCCCCCCGTACTGGGTGGCCGGACTGGGCGCGGGCGACGGGTCGGTCGCTACCGCGGGGAGGCGACTCGTCGACGAGACGGGCGACGTCCGGAGCGTCGCCGGTAGTCGCCTCTTGCCGCTCCCCTCGGACGTCGTCTCCGCCGGGGCGGGCATCGCGGGCGTCCCGCTCCGGGCGTTCGTGCTGGGGACCGCGATTGGCGAAGTGCCGTGGGTCGCGGCGGGCGTCGTCGCCGGCGACTCGTTCGGGACGCTCTCGGCGGCGTCGCCGTCCGCCGTGATGGACCCGCGAGTGGTCGTCGGGGCGGCGATGCTGGCCGCGCTCGTCTTCGCCGGGCCGACGTATCGCCTACTCCAGGAGTGATTCGCCGGTCATCGCCGACGGCTGCTCGATCCCGACGAGTTCGAGGAGAGTGGGCGCCACGTCACACAGCGAGCCACCGGATCGGACCCGCCGGCCACCCGACGGATCGTCGCCGGGCGCGAGGTAGACGAACGGGACGGGGTTGGCCGTGTGGGCGGTGTGGGGGTCGTCGGCCGTCCCCATGTCGTCGGCGTTGCCGTGATCGGCGGTGACGAGGACGTGCCCGCCGGCGGCACGGACGGTCTCGACCAACCGGCCGAGTTGCGAATCGACGGTTTCGACCGCCACGACTGCCGCCTCGAAGTCGCCCGTATGTCCGACCATGTCGGGGTTGGCGTAGTTCAGCACCAGCACGTCGGGATCGTCGCGCTCGACGTAGTCGACGGCGGTGTCGGTCACCTCGACGGCGCTCATCTCCGGGCGTCGGTCGTAGGTGGGCACGTTCGGGCTTTCGACGATGTGTCGGCTCTCGCCCTCGAACTCCACCTCCCGGCCCCCGTTGAGGAAGTAGGTGACGTGGGGGTACTTCTCCGACTCGGCGATCCGCAACTGGGTCTTGCCGGCGCGTGCGAGCGTCTCGCCCAGCGTGTCGGGAAGCGAAAGCGGGGGGAAGGCGACCGGGAAGTGGAACCGCTCGTCGTAGGCGGTCATCGTGACGAGGTGGACGTCGGGGGGGTCGGTCTCGAACGACCACTCGGGGTTGACGCCGGTGAGCATGCGGACGAGTTGCCGGGCGCGGTCGGCGCGGAAGTTGGCGAAGACGACGGCGTCGCCGTCCCGGAGCGGGGAGCCGCCCTCGACGAGCGTCGGCTCGACGAACTCGTCGGTCTCGCCGCGGTCGTAGGCCGCCTCGACGGCCCCGACGGCGGAGTCGGCCGTGTAGTCGGTCTCGCGGTCGACGATTGCGTCGTAGGCGCGTCTCGTCCGTTCCCAGTTGGCGTCGCGGTCCATCGCGTAGTAGCGGCCGATCACGGTCGCGACGCCGCCGGTGCCGTACTCGTCGACGGCGGCGGACAGTTCGGCGACGGCGTCGGCGCCGTCGGTCGGCTGCGTGTCGCGGCCGTCGGTGAAGGCGTGGGTAACCGCCTCGACGTCGTGGCGGGCCGCGAGGTCGATCAGCGCGTGGAGGTGTCGCTGGTGGGAGTGGACGCCGCCGGTGCTGACGAGACCCATGAGATGCAGACGGCCGCCCGTCTCGGCGACGTGGTCGACCGCGCCGAGGAGAGCGTCGTTCTCGAAGAAGGAGCCGTCGTCGATGGAATCGTTGATACGCGAAAGCGGCTGGGGGACCACCCGACCGGCGCCGATGTTGAGGTGGCCGACTTCGCTGTTGCCCATCTGTCCCTCGGGGAGTCCGACCCGCCGCCCGGAGACGTCGAGCGCGCCCGACGCACCGGTGGCGACGAGGTGGTCGAACGTCGGCGTGTCGGCGACCGAGACGGCGTTACGGCCGGGACCGTCGAGACCCCAGCCGTCGAGGACGACCAGCGCGGCTTCCATGGTTCGAGCCAAGCCGGCGGTCGTTAATTAGCTGTTGCATCGCACCCGGCACGGTCCCGCGGCGATCCATCGGCACGTCTTTGAACGACGGCGCGGAAGGCGGAGGTATGCCAAGCGACGAGCAGGGAACCGTTCGTGTCGGGGTACTCTCCCTGCACAACAGCAAGGAGACGAAAGCGATCCTGAACGCGGTCGAGGACCTCGGTCACGAGCCGGTGTGGCTCCGCCGCGAGAACACGACGGTCACCATCGAGGACAGCGAGGTGACGGTCGACCCGGACGTGGACGTGGTCGCCAACCGACTCCTCCTGTCGACGACGAGCGAACCCGCCGAGCTGCTGGGGCTGGCGACGACGTTCAACCGCATCCGCCCCATGTTGAACGAGCCGGACGCGGTGTTGACGGCGATCCACAAGTTCGCGACGGCGGCGACGCTCGCGGACTGGAACGTGCGGGTCCCGGACGCCTTCCTCGCGCTGTCGAACGACCGCCTCAACGGCGGCCGGGAGCGATTCGGCGACGTCGGCGTCTACAAGACGGCCATCGGCACCCACGGCGGCGGCACCTGGAAGGTGGATCTGACGGAGCCGGTGAACCCCCGGGTCGGCAACCGACAGGCGTTCCTGCAGGACCTCGTGGAGCGCGACGAGAACGAGCACCGCGACCTCCGGGTGTACATCGTCGACGACGAAATCGTGGGCGCGATGTACCGCTACGCCCCGGAAGGGGACTGGCGGACCAACGTCGCTCTCGGGGGCGCAGTGGCCGACGCGAGCGACGACCTGCCCGAGACTGCCGCGGAGACGGCGCTCTACACGGCCGAGGTGATGGGGCTGGACTACGCCGGCGTCGACCTCATCGAGGGCGAGGACGGCTGGTTCGTCCTCGAGGTCAACCCCACGGCAGGGTTCAAGGGGCTGTACGAGGCGACCGGCACCAGCCCCGCACCCTACGTGGCAAAACTCGCCATCGAGCAGGCCGGCGGGAGCGTCGAGGACGAACGGGTCGAGAGCCTCGCGGCGACGCTCGACGACTCGACGCCGTCCTGTAAGCCGCGCATCACGCCGCCAGAACGCGAGGACCTCCCGATCATCGGCTACATCGAGGACGTGATCGTCAGCGGTACGAGCGGGTCGACGCAGGTGAAAGCGAAGTCGGACACCGGCGCGACCCGGACCAGCATCGACACGGGTCTCGCCGCCGACATCGGCGCCGGGCCGATCAAGAGCATGACGCGCGTGAAGTCGGGGAGCGTCAAGTCGGGGAAGGCCCGACCGGTGGTCGACCTGGTCATCGGCATCGGGGGCACCCAACACACCGTCACCGCGAGCGTCGAGGACCGGAGTCACATGGACTACCCGCTCTTGCTCGGGCGGGACGTCCTCGAACACTACCGCGTCGACGTGCGGCGCCGATCCGACGACGACGAGCGGAGCGACGGCGAGCTACTGGAGGAGTAGGGTTAAACCGCTCGTGTCGGTAGACGCGACCGATGACTCCGCTGGAAACAGGGCTCCGGCTGGTGGCTGGCGTGCTTCTCATCCTCGCGAACGGCTTCTTCGTCGCGGTCGAGTTCGCTCTGACCCGGGTTCGCCAGTATCCCGAATCCGAGTTCGACACCCCTGCCCTCCGCCGGGCGTGGGAGATGACACAGGATCTCGAAATCTACCTGACGAGCTGTCAGGTCGGCATCACCGCCACCAGCATCGCGGTCGGGATCGTCGCCGAACCCGCGCTGGCGTCGCTGTTCGAACCCTACTTCGTCGGGAGCGCGCTGGCGTCGGTCGGTGCCGGTGCCCTGATCGCGTACGCCATCATCAACCTCGTCCACCTGACCCACGGCGAGCAGACGCCGACGTACCTCGGCGTCGAGCGCTCGAAGTTCGTCTGCCAGTACGGCGCGCGGCCGCTGTACTGGTTCGCGTGGCTCATCTCGCCGATCATGCGTATCGGCGACGGCGTCGCGAAGGCGACGCTCAAACTGTTCGGGGTCGAGATGACCGGGGCGTGGCTCGAAACCGAACAGGAGGTGATCGAGTCGCGGGCGGATCTCCGCAACCGGCTCGGCTCGCTGCTCGACGAGGGGGGCGTGCCGGCTGATCGCCAGGAGGAGGTGCTCAACGCCCTCGCTGTCGACGAGATGGCGGTCGCGGAGATCGTGACCGACGTCGACGACGTCGTCGCGCTGTCGGCGACGGCGTCGGTCGAGGAGAACCTGGAGACGATGCGTGAGACCCCCCACACCCGGTTCCCGCTCGTCGGCGAGGAACTGGCGGACCTCCGGGGCATCGTCTACACGCCGTCGGTGCTGACCCACCGGGAGGCGCTCGAACGCGGCGAGCGAACGTTCGAAGACATCGCCGCGCCGCCGATGACGCTCGCGGCGGAGACGAGCGTCAGCAACGCCTTCGACCAGTTCCAGGCCCAGGACCAGGAACTCGCGCTGGTGCTCGAAGCCGGCGAGGTGGTCGGTCTCCTGACCGCGACGGACACGCTGGAAGCCGTGATGGGCCAACTCGAAGATCCGCTGGATCGGGCGTACGGATCGGACGAGACTCAATCGTCGTCCGACTCGTAGTGCGCCCAGACGTAGCGCGTCCCGTAGGAGCGGTACGGTCGCCACGCCTCGGCGACCTCGCGCATCTCGGTGCGGGAATCACAGCCGTACAGCGATTCGAGTCCGCGGCGGACGGCGAGGTCGCCGAGCGGGAGGACGTCCTCCCGGCCGAGGACGAAAAGCAGGTACATCTCCGCCGTCCACCGGCCGACGCCCGTGATCGTCGTGAGTTCGTCGACGACGGTCTCGTCGGCGTGGTCGGCGAGACCCTCGCGGGTGAGGTCGCGCTCCTGGAAGGCCGTGGCGGCGTTTCGCAGGTAGTCGACCTTGGTCGCCGAGAGACCGGCGTCGCGGAGCGCGTCGCGGTCGGCGGCGAGCACCGCCGCCGGGGTCACCTCGCCGAGCAGGTCGAAGGCGCGCTCGCGGATCGCCGCGGCGCTCGCGGTCGACAGTTGCTGGTTGACGATGCTGACGGCGAGTCGCCTGAACTCGTTCTCGGCGGGCTCGACGGGCAGGTGCCCGTGCGCGTCGAGCAGGTCGGCCATCACGGGGTCGGCGCCGAGGACGCGCCGCCAGTCGGGATCTGTCGCCGTCATCCGTCGTCCCCCCGTCGACTCGGCACCGGCGGATCGACCCGGTCCACGCGGTCGAAGACGCGGTCGGCGAGGAGGACGGTCCCGACCGACAGGACGAGCGTCGCGAGGATCAGGGGAATCCCGGGATCGTAGCGGAGCGGCGGGTGGTAGCCGAGGACGTAGTCGAAGGCGTCGTTCGCGAGGAGGGCGACGAGCGCGGCCGCGAGCGCCCGGCCGGTCGTCCGGCCGTAGTAGGGGATGGCGAAGGCCTCGACGACGAAGAGGAGGTGCGTGAGCATGATCCCCCAGTAGTCCCAGAGTGCGGCGGCGCCGAACCCGACGTACTGGTCGGGATGGAGGTTGAGGGCGACGACGGTCCAGAGACCGTACTTGACCAGCCAGACGAACGCGAAGGTGTGGAGATAGACGAGCGGAGCGTTGGTCGGCGCGTCGCGGACGCGATTGCCGAGGTTGGGGAGAAGCGTCGCGAGCGAGAGCGTCGCCAGCGCGATAGCGGTCGGGGAGTCGCCGAAGAGAGGGTAGAGGAAGGTCGGCAGGGCCGCCAGCGACGGATCGGAGTGGACGTAGAAGCTCACGCCGACGAGGAAGGCGGCGCCGTTGGCGACGAGCAGCGTCGAGAGGCTGGGCGCGTTGCCGAGGTAGTACTCCACGTAGCGCCCGCCGTCGAACGGGACCGTGACCATCGGTGAGGTGGTGGGTCGGTCGGCGGTAAAAGCTGTCGCGTCACGCGCCCGCGATACGTCTGCCCGGATCAGCCGGACCGGACCGGTTTGGCGGTGAACGGGGACTCGCCGATGCGGACGGTCCGGTCAGTCCCAGAGCAGTCACATCCTGTCGACGGCGACGGCGCCGTCGTGTGCGTGTTCGGACCCGGCCACGTCGTGACGTGTCGCTATCGCTCGGTGATTTAAGTGCCCTCCTCGCCGAGTAGGGGGCATGACTTCGGACGCGGCCTTCACGTACAACGGCGGGAAGGTCGCCCCCGGCGAGCGACAGAACCTCCGGTACGGCATCAGCGAGACGTATCTCGGCGATCCGGTACGCATTCCGGTGACGATCATCAACGGCGAGCGACCGGGACCGACGGTGTTCCTGTCGGCGGCCGCCCACGGTGACGAACTCAACGGCATCGAGGTGGTGCGCGAGGTGGCGTTCGAGTGGGACCTCGACGACCTCGCGGGGACCATCGTCTGTCTGCCGGTGTTGAACGTACAGGGCTTTCTCACCCAGCAACGCTATCTCCCCATCTACGACCGCGACCTCAACCGCTCGTTCCCGGGCGATCCGACCTCGACGAGCGCCAAACGGATGGCCCACGCCATCTTCCGGAACTTCATCGAGCCCTGCGACTTCGGCCTCGACTTTCACACCTCGACGCGCGGGCGGACGAACATGCTCCACGTCCGCGCGGATACGGGCGACGACGCGGTGTCGCGGCTGGCCTACGCCTTCGGCGCGAGCGTCATCATCGACGGCGCGGGCAGCGACGGGACGCTCCGGGGGGAGGCGACCAAGGCGGGCGTCCCGACGATCACGGTCGAGATGGGACAGGCCCACCGGTTCGAACGCTCGCTGATCGACGACGCCCTCGACGGCGTCCGGAGCGTGTTCGCGGAGTACGGCCTCCAAGAATCCGGGCGCGTCCGCTGGCCGGGGTGGCGGACAGTCGTGACCGAGAAGACGTGGATTCGGGCCGACGCGGGTGGCATCGTCGACATGCACCACGACCGCGGGAGCCTCGTCCACGAGGGCGAGCGCGTCTGCACGATCACCGATCCGTTCAAGGCGGCCGGCACGCCGGTCGAGGCGCCGTTCACCGGCGTCCTGATCGGCGTGCTCGAGAATCCGGTCGTGTATCCGGGGAATCCGATCTGTCATCTGGCGGAGCTCGATCCGGAGACGGCGCGAATCGTCGACCGCCGACAGGCAGGTCGATGATCGACGGAATCGACAGCCAGCGGCGCCACGAACGCGTTCGAGCGTACGTAACTTCTATACGACACCGGTCCCGACTGCCGGACGAGCATGAGTCAGTCCTATGATCGGGGCCTCATCGAGGACTTCGGCCGGTGGCGGGAGTTCTCGGCTGGTATGTGGGCCTGGATCTTTCACAAGTTCACCGGCTGGGTGCTGATCGGCTACCTGTTCACCCACATCGCCGTCCTGAGTACGGCGCTCACGTCGGCCAGCGCCGATCCCGCGACCGTCGCGGCGAATCAGGACCTCTACACGCAGACGATCCGAACGCTGGAGAGCCTGCTGGTGGTCCGCATCCTCGAAGTCGGGTTGCTGGCGGTGGCGGTGTTCCACATCCTGAACGGGACTCGCCTGCTGCTGGTCGACCTCGGAATCGGTCTGGACAGTCAGGACAAGAGTTTCTACGCGTCGCTGATCCTGACCGGCGTCATCGTCGTGGCGAGCATCCCCACCTTCCTCGCGGGGGTGTCGCTCTGATGGCCGAGCGCTACTCCTCCTTTACCGAGGGCGGACGCCTGTGGCTCTGGCAGCGCATCACCGCCGCCTTCCTCATCGTCGTGCTCGCCTTCCACTTCTTCCTCCTCCACTTCGTCCACCACGCGGACGAGGTGACGTTCGCGATGAGTGCCGGGCGGATGGAGACGTGGAGCTACTACTCGCTGATGATCCTCTTCCTCGTGACCGCGACGTTCCACGGCGTCAACGGCGTCTACAACGCGCTCATCAACGCCGGGCTGACGGGCACGAAACGACAGGTCGTGAAGGTGGTCCTCGGCGCCGCGAGCCTCCTCTTGCTCGTGCAAGGCTTCCGGACCGCGAACGCGTGGGCCGGCATCGACCTCCTCCCAATCCTATGAGTACGCAACGACAGCAACCGGAGACCGAGACGGACAGCACGGAAACCGAAGCGGAGACGGCCCAAGAGCGCCGGCTCGACGAGAAACGCCGGCGGGCCGAGGAGCGCGAACGCGAACGCGTCGCGGCCGAGGAACGCGCCGCGGCCGACGCGGAGCGCTACCACCTCAAGGTGTTCCGGTACGACCCCGAAGTCGAGGGGAAACAGGAGCCCCGCTTCGACGACTTCCACGTCCCCTACGAGCCGGGGATGACGGTCCTCGACGCGCTCATCTACGCGCGCGACGAGTTCGACGCCAGCCTCACCTTCCGTCACTCCTGCCGGCAGGCGATCTGTGGCTCGGACGCCCTGTTCGTCAACGGCCGGCAGCGACTCGGGTGTCAGACGCAGCTCTCCGACCTCGACCAGCCGGTGCGAATCGAACCCCTCCCCCACTCGGAGGTGGTGAAGGATCTGGTCGTCGACATGGAACACTTCTACGACCAGATGGAGGCCGTCGAACCGTACTTCCAGACGACCGACCGGCCGGACGGGGAGTTAGAAGAACAGCGCCAGAGCCGCGAAAACCGCGAGAAGATCAAGAAGTCGACGCGGTGTATCTGGTGTGGCGCGTGTATGTCCTCCTGTAACATCGCGGCGGGCGACAACCAGTATCTGGGCCCGGCGGCGATCAACAAGGCCTACCGGTTCGCGATGGACGAGCGGGAAGGCGAGGACATGAAACAGCGGCGCTTGGAGATCGTCGAGCAGGAACACGGCGTCTGGCGGTGTCAGACGCAGTTCTCCTGTACGGAGGTGTGTCCGAAGGATATCCCCCTGACCGAGCACATCCAAGAGCTGAAACGCGAGGCAGTCAAGAGCAACCTGAAGTTCTGGTAACTATGCACGAACACGACGTCATCGTGGTCGGCGCGGGCGGGGCGGGCCTGCGCGCGGCCATCGCGGCACAGGAAGCGGGGGCAGACGTGGCGATGGTCACGAAACTCCACCCCGTCAGAAGTCACACGGGCGCGGCAGAGGGCGGTATCAACGCCGCCCTCCGCGACGGCGACGACTGGGAACTCCACGCCTACGACACGATGAAGGGCTCGGACTATCTCGCGGACGCCCCCGCCGCGGAGGCGCTGTGTCAGGAGAGTCCGAAAGAGGCCATCCAGTTGGAGCACTGGGGCATGGCCTTCTCCCGCGAGGACGACGGCCGCGTCTCCCAGCGGCCGTTCGGCGGCCTCTCGTTCCCGCGGACGACCTACGCGGGCGCGGAGACGGGTCACCACCTCCTCCACACGCTGTACGAACAGGTGGTGAAACGCGGTATCGAGGTGTTCGACGAGTGGTACGTCCTCAACCTCGCCGTCTCGGACGAGGCGGACCCGGCGGACCGCACCTGTCACGGCGTCGTCGCCTACGAGACGGCGACGGGGAACGTGGAGGCGTTCGCCGCCCGCGACGGCGTCATCCTCGCCACCGGTGGGCTGGGGCAGGTGTACGACCACACCACCAACGCGGTGGCGAACACGGGCGACGGCGTGGCGATGGCCTACCGCGCGGGCGTCCCCGCCGAGGACATGGAGATGATCCAGTTCCACCCGACGACGCTTCCGTCGACGGGCGTCCTGATTTCGGAGGGGGTGCGCGGCGAGGGCGGCATCCTCTACAACGACGAGGGCGAGCGGTTCATGTTCGAGCACGGCTACGCGAAAAACGACGGAGAACTCGCCTCTCGTGACGTGGTCGCGCGGGCGGAGTTGACGGAGGTCAACGAGGGGCGGGGCATCGAAGACGAGTACGTCCACCTCGACATGCGCCACCTCGGGGAGGAGCGTATCCTCGACCGCCTCGAGAACATCCTCCACCTCGCGGAGGACTTCGAGGGCGTCGACGGCCTCGAAGAACCCATGCCGGTCAAACCCGGCCAACACTACGCGATGGGTGGCATCGAAACCGACGAGTACGGCCAGACCTGCGTCGACGGTCTGTACGCCGTCGGGGAGTGTGCCTGTGCGAGCGTCCACGGCGCGAACCGCCTCGGCGGCAACGCGCTCCCCGAACTCACCGTGTTCGGCAAGCGCGCCGGAATGCACGCCGCCGGCGGGGAGACCGACGAACCTGAGATTCCGGTCGGCAAGACCGACGACGCCGAACCCGGCGACGTGGAGGCGCCGGTGGAACTCGGCGAGCCGTGGGAGAGCGAGGCTGTCGCGGACGGCGGCGCGACCACCGAGACCGGCGAGGAAGTCGTCGAGCGGGCGCTGGAACGGGAGCGCGAACGCGTGAACCGTCTGCTCGAACGCGACGAGGGGACCCAGCACGCGGAGATTCGCGCGTCGGTCCAGCACACGATGACGAAAAACGTCAACGTGTTCCGCGAGGAGGAGGCGCTGAAGGAGGCGCTGGTCGACATCCACGCCGCCCGACAGCGCTACCGGGACGTGTACGTCGCCGACCCGTCGAGCACGTACAACACGGACCTGATCCAGACCATCGAGACGCGGAACCTGCTGGACATCGCGGAGATGATCACCGTGGGCGCGCTCGCGCGCGAAGAGTTCCGGGGCGCTCACTGGCGAAAGCAGTATCAGGAACGCCGCGACGACGAGTGGCTCAAGCACACGATGGTGTCGTGGTCGGACGGCTCGCCGGAACTCTGGTACAAACCGGTCGTCCTCGAAGGGAAGAATCAGACGTACGAGCCGAAAGAGCGGAGTTACTGAGAGTCGGCGGGCGCGAGGGGCTATCGCCACGAATCGCCAGACTGCGGCGGGTCGAAGGGCGAGCTTTCTACCGTGGCGGCGGTGTTCAACGTCGGCCTGAGCCCCAAATGTAGCTCTAATTATCTCTCGTGATATTCGAACGCCCGGATTTATCACTCACCACCGCATTTGTCGGGGCAACACGCCGACGCGTGTCCGTGCGGGAGCAGCGAAACCGATCCCCCCGGCTCCGGCCCGGCGTGTCGACAAACCATGCAACTGAAAGAACTACTGACGGAAGACCGTGCAGTCAGCCCGGTCATCGGCGTGATCCTGATGGTGGCGATTACCGTCATCCTCGCCGCCGTGATCGGCACGTTCGTGCTCGGGCTGGGTGACCAAGTGAGTGAAAACGCGCCGCAAGCCAGCTTCAGCTTCGACTTCGACGACACTAGTGGGTTCGACGGCAGCGCTGACGACTACGTCAACGTGACCCACGAGGGTGGTGCGACCATCGACAACTCGACGCTCAGCGTCGAGGGCGACGGCACCAACGATCTCGCCCTCGAGGATGCTGGTGGCTGGAGTGACGGCACCGTCGAGGCTGGTGACCAGATCTCTTACAACAGCGTCAACAGCGGCGAGACGATCCGTGTCATCTGGACGAACCCGGCCGGTGGCAGCACGAACACCATCTCCCGGGCGACCGCACCGCAGTAAGCCGACTGCGACATTGCCATCCATTTTTTGAGCGCCACACCGGAGAGCGGCAGCGCCGTCCTGGCGCCCCGTGACTCAACTATGTTATCAGACAGGATAATTAGCCGCGCAGATTTATGATTCGTGATCCCATCCGTCGGGCTAACACGTCGACGCGTGTCCGCGTGGGAACAGCGCTCCCCCCGGTTCCGGCCCGGCGTGTCCACGCAACCATGCAACTGAAAGACCTACTGACGGAAGACCGTGCAGTCAGCCCGGTCATCGGCGTGATCCTGATGGTGGCGATTACCGTCATCCTCGCCGCTGTGATCGGCACCTTCGTCCTCGGCCTCGGGGATCAAGTCGACGAAAACGCACCGCAAGCCAGCTTCAGCTTCGAATTCGCCGATAACGGTGGATTCGATGGTGGGACCGGCGACTACGTAAATATCACACACGACGGCGGCGAGACGCTCGACAACTCGACGCTCGAAGTTCAGGGCGACGGGTCGACCGACCTCTCGTACGTCAGCGACTCGACGTGGGACGATGCGGTCGATTCAGGCGATCAGATTGTCTACGAGAACGTCGACAGCGGCGAGACGGTTCGCATCGTCTGGACCAGTCCCAACGGCGGCAGCACGAACACCATCGCACGGTCGACCGCACCGCAGTAACCGCGTCGCTACCGTTCGATTTTTTCCCGACCAAACCGTCACCCTCAGTAACGACGACGCCGTACCACCGCACATGGACACCGACACATTCCTCACCCGCGACACGGCGCTCATCATCCTCCTGCTCGTCCTCGGCATCGGCGGCTCGGGGCTCGCCCGCGGCCTCCTCGCCGAACAGGGCCACGACGCGCTGGGCTCGGCCGTGTTCGTGATGGGCTACGGGACCATGGTGTTGCTGTTGTGGTGGGGATGGATTCGGCCGCTCGACATCACCGGACCGAGCGGACGATGAGCGGGGGGACCACGAGCGCCCGTCGGTAAACGGAACTTTAATGGCCGATTCCGGGTGAGTTGTGGGTACGAATGCTCCCGCTACAGCTCATCGACAGTTTCCTGCTCAACTACAACGTCGGGCAGGCGCTGTTGCTGGTTTTCATCCTCGCGACGGTCGGGGCACTCCCGCTGAAATCCCGGCGGATCATCGCCGCCAACGTGACCATCTTCGGCCTCGTGTTCATCATGACGCCCCAAGCGCTCGCGCCGATGCACTACCTGTTCCTCGGCATCGTCCTGCTGGTCGTCGGACCGGTGCTGTGGGTGACGGCCGACCGATAAGCGCGACGTTTAACCGGACGAGGATGCAACCGACGCTATGACGAAACCGGGCGCCCCCGGCGACGACGTGCGGACGGTCGACCTTCCATGTGGTGAAACCGTCCGGGCAACCGACCTCGACTTGGGGATGCGGGAGTTCGAGTGTCCCTGTGGCGACAGCCACGCCGTCGTGATGGACGTCCACCCACCGGAGCGATTTCTGCCCGAATTCCTCGTCGACCTCCTGCGGGAGACGGTCGAGACGAGCAGCGACGAGATGCCGGAGTTCGACACGCCCCACCTGCTCGGCGTCGTCTTGGAGGAGTTCCCCGACCAAGTGGCCGTGGCGGATCTGAGCGACGAGGGCGACGTGGGCTACGCCCTCCTCTGGGTGACGGACTTCGACTCCCGGCGCCTCCACGAAGTCGTCGTCGAACTCGTGGTGGAGCTGATGGAACACGCCGTCAGCCACGCCGACGACGACGCGGCGATTCAGGAGTTCGAGCAACAGATGCTCGAATTCGACGTGTCGGCGTTCGTCGATCAGTACCGCGCGGAGCGCGATCTGGACGCCGACGACGTCTACAACAGCGTCTGACCGGTGCCGGGGGCGACGACGTGGGGACGCGACTGTCCGTCTGACAGCCGACGACACCGGCGTCTGACAGTCGTCGGACGGTCGTCTCACTGAACACTAAGTCGTTCCCAGCCGTTGTCGGACGTATGCGCCCCCAATCCCGGCAGTACGAGCAACTCCGGGGCGTGCTCTCCGAGGCCGACGAGCCGCTCACGGCGCGTGAGATTCTGACGCTCTTAGAGGAACAGGAGGAGTTCGAGAGCGCCCACCGCGTCGCGACGATTCTCGGTCGCTGGGCCGAGGAGGGCGACGTGGAAGTCCTCCACGGCAGTCCCTATCGCTACCGGCTGAACAACTGAGCCGTCGGCGACCCGCCCACACCCCCGGAGACGCCGCCGAGCGCGGCCCCCTTGTTACCGACCCTCGTTTCGAAATCCGTAATTTCGTTTCGTATCTCGTACTGTTTCGTGGGGCTTATTACGATGTGCGAACTCCGATTCGACGATGACCGACGAGGCCACCGTGGCGGACACAAGCGCCGCCACCGACTCCGAGGATCGGACGATACTGTTGATCGGGAGCGGCCCGATTCAGATCGGACAGGCCGCCGAGTTCGACTACTCCGGCGCGCAGGCCTGCCGAGCCCTGCAGGAGGAAGGGGCCCGAGTCGTCCTCGTCAACTCGAACCCCGCGACCATCATGACCGACCCCGACATGGCCGACCGGGTGTACATCGAACCCATCACGACCGAGGCCATCGCGGAGATCATCCGGCAGGAGAAGCCGGACGGCGTGATCGCGGGACTGGGCGGCCAGACGGGACTGAACGTCACCGCCGAACTCGCCGAAGAGGGTGTGCTGGAGGAACACGACGTAGAGATCATGGGGACGCCGCTCGACACCATCTACGCGACGGAGGACCGCGACCTCTTCCGCCAGCGGATGGAGAAGATCGGTCAGCCGGTCCCCGGATCGACCACCATCTCGCTCGACGAGGGCGAGGAGGTGAGCGGCCTCGACGAGGACGCGCTCCGCGAACGCGTCGAGGCGGCAGTCGAGGAGGTCGGTGGCCTCCCCGTGATCGCCCGGACGACCTACACGCTCGGCGGGTCGGGATCGGGCGTCGTCGACAACATGCCGGAACTCCTCGAACGCGTTCGCAAGGGGCTCCGCCTCTCGCGCAACAACGAGGTGCTCATCACCGAATCCATCGCGGGCTGGGTCGAACTGGAGTACGAGGTGATGCGTGACGCCGACGACTCGACGATCATCATCTGCAACATGGAGAACCTCGACCCGATGGGCATCCACACGGGCGAGTCGATGGTCGTCACGCCGTCGCAGGTGATTCCGGACGAGGGCCACCAAGAGATGCGCGACGCCGCGCTCGAAGTGATCCGCGAACTCGGTATTCAGGGTGGCTGTAACATCCAGTTCGCGTGGCACGACGACGGAACGCCCGGCGGCGAGTACCGGGTGGTCGAGGTGAACCCGCGCGTCTCGCGCTCCTCCGCACTGGCGTCGAAGGCGACGGGCTACCCCATCGCCCGCGTCACCGCGAAGGTGGCCCTCGGCAAGCGCCTCCACCAGATCGAAAACGAGATCACCGGCGAGACGACGGCCGCGTTCGAGCCGGCCATCGACTACGTCGTGACGAAGATTCCCCGGTGGCCGAAAGACAAGTTCGGCGACGTGGACTTCACGCTCGGCACGGCGATGAAGTCGACGGGTGAGGCGATGTCCATCGGCCGGACCTTCGAGGAGTCCCTCCTGAAGGCGCTCCGGTCGACGGAGTACGACCCCGCCGTCGACTGGGCCGACGTTGACGACGAGATGCTGGCGGACGAGTATCTGGCCAAACCCACGCCCGACCGCCCCTACGCCATCTTCGAGGCGTTCGACCGCGGCTACTCCGTCGACGACGTGGTCGACCTGACCGGAATCAAGGAGTGGTACGTCGAGCGATTCGCGCGCATCTCCGCCGCGGTGGCGAACGCCGCCGAGGGCGACTTCACCGAGGCGGCAGTCAAGGGCGTGACGAACGCCGAAATCGCGTCGGCCGCCGGTGCCGACGTGGGCACCGTCGAAACGTCGGTTCCCGGCCGCACGTACAAACAGGTCGACACCTGCGCCGGCGAGTTCGCCGCGCAGACGCCGTACTACTACTCCTCGCGCAAGCCGGAGTACGTCACCGGCCCGTTCGAGGGCGCGGCCGCGGCGGGCGAGTTGCGGGTGAACCGCGACGTGGAGAGTGTCGTGGTCGTCGGCGGCGGCCCCATCCGCATCGGGCAGGGCGTCGAGTTCGACTACTGTTCGGTCCACGCCATTCAGGCGCTCCGAGAGGAGGGCATCGACGCCCACGTCGTCAACAACAACCCCGAGACGGTGTCGACGGACTACGACACCTCCGACGGCCTGTTCTTCGAGCCGATTACGGCCGAAGAAGTGGCGGACGTAATCGAAGCCGCCGACGCCGACGGCGTGATGGTCCAGTTCGGCGGGCAGACCTCCGTGAACATCGGCCACCCGCTCGAAGCGGAGCTGCAGCGTCGCGACCTCGACTGCGAGATTCTGGGGACGAGCGTCGACGCCATGGACCTCGCGGAGGACCGCGACCGCTTCAACCGCCTGATGGACGAGCGCGGCATCGCCCAGCCCGAGGGCGGGTCCGCGACCAGCGAGGCCGAAGCGCTCGAACTCGCCAACCACATCGGCTACCCCGTCCTCGTCCGCCCGTCGTACGTCCTCGGTGGGCGCGCGATGGACGTGGTCTACAACGACGAGGATCTGAAAGAGTACATCGAGGAGGCGGTCCGGGTGTCGCCGGACAAGCCCATCCTCATCGACGAGTTCCTCGACGACGCGGTCGAACTCGACGTGGACGCCGTCGCCGACGGCGAGGACGTCATCATCGGCGGCGTGATGGAACACGTCGAGAGCGCCGGCGTTCACTCCGGCGACTCGGCGTGTATGATCCCGCCACAGGCCGACGAGGTGACCGAGGTGATGGACCGCGTGCGCGAGGTGACGGTCGAAATCGCGCGCGAACTCGACACCGTCGGCCTGCTGAACGTCCAGCTCGCCGTCAAGGACGGCACCGTGTACGTCCTCGAAGCCAACCCGCGCTCGTCGCGGACGGTGCCCTTCGTCTCGAAGGCGACGGGCGTCCCCATCGCCAAGCTCGCGGCGAAGGTGATGGCGGGCTACTCGCTTTCCGACCTCGACGCGCAGGAGCAGATTCCGGAGCAGGTGAGCGTCAAAGAGGTCGTCCTGCCCTTCGACCGTCTGCCCGGCAGCGACCCGCGTCTCGGCCCGGAGATGAAGTCCACGGGCGAGGTGATGGGCACCGCCGAACACTTCGGCAAGGCCTACGAGAAGGCGCAGTCGGCGACGGGCAAGGCCATCCCGAGCGAGGGGACGGCCGTCGTCGACCTCTCGGCCGCGGAGTTCCCCGACCCCGACAGCGAGGAGGGGCAGGCGCTGATCGACGCGTTCGCGGAGTTCTACGACGTACAGGCGTTCGACGACCTGCCCGCAGCCATCCGTGCTGGCGAAGTCGACATCATCGTCTCGCGGAACCGCGAGGCGCTCGAAGTCGCCGTCGAGGAGGACGTAACCTACTTCTCGACGCACGCGTCCGCGGAGGCCGTGCTGGAGGGCCTGCGCCACCAGGACGACCCCATCGACGTGCAGGCCACCTCGGACCGGCCGAAGGTGCAGAAGCAGTGGGGCGACGAGTAAGGTAGCGTAGCGACGAGACGACCGCTAATCCAGTTTTCCGAGCGCTTCGAAGAAATCCGACGTGGGGCCAGCGACGCGCATCGGGGCGTCGGCGCGGCCGACCCGCACCTCGGTCGGCGGGTCGAGTTCGCGAAGGACGCGCCCGTCGCCGACGACGACGGCCTCGTCGGTGCCCGAGACGTGAACCGTAATCTCGCTGTCCAGCCCGACCACGAGCGGCGGCATCCCCCCGCTCGCACACATCTCGTTGACGACGAGGCCGTCGACGCCGGGGTGGACGAGCGGCCCCGACTCGCTGAGGTTGTAAGCCGTACTCCCCGTCGGCGTGGCGATCAGGACGCCGTCGGCGCGACTCGCGGAGTAGCGCGAGCCGTCGACGCGAACGTCGAGGTCGACGCCACCGCTCGGGCCGCGGATCGGCCCCTGCACGACTACCTCGTTGGTGGTCGGTGGCGCGGTCCAGCCGTCGCCGTGGGCGGCCAGTCGGGGCGTCTCGCGGACCGTCATCTCGCCGGCGCGGAACGCGGCCACCTGATCGAGGACCACCTCGACGGCCTCGTCCGGGCCGACAGCGTTGAGAAAGCCTACCTCACCGAGGTTGACGCCGAGGATGGGCGTGCCGTCGGACCCGCGGGCGGCGTAGAGGAAGGTGCCGTCGCCACCGATACTGACCACAAGGTCGCAGTCGTCGAAGTCGTCGATGGACGTGCCGTCGACGTCGAGCGTCTCGGCGGTGGTCGTGTCGACGGCGACCGAGACGCCCTCCGTCCGGAGCTGCTGGCGCAACTCGGCCGCGAGAAACGCCGCCCGACTGTTGCCCTTCTGTGCGACGAGACCGACGTACATACCCCGCCCTTGCCCCGTGAGAAAAAAAGCCCACCGGACGGACAACATTCATGACACCGGCGCGCGCAGGACAACCAATGGGACATCCCGCGAGCGTGACCGTCGGCCACGGCCGTCGCGGGCGAAGGAGTGGGCCACGACGATGACCGACGACGAAGCGGAGGAAGACTGGTTCGAACGGGCGCTTCGGGAGCAGGAAGACTCCGAGCCGGAGACGGGGAACGACGACGCGGCGGACACCGACACCAGTGATCGGGGGTTCGAGGACCTCGGCGACGACGCGAGCGAGACGGAGAGCGACGACGAGTCGACCGACTCGCCGTTCGATCAGGACTTCGCCAGCGCGTTCGAGAACGCGCCGGATATCGACGAGAGCGGCCTCGTCGGTGGGGACGGCGACCCGTTCGGCGGTGGCGGTGGCGGCGCAGGCCCGGAACCGGTCGACGACGCGGAGACGGCCGATCCGTTCGCCGAGGAGGAGGCGGACTTCGACACCTCGATTGCCCGGATCGACCTCGGCATCGAGGGACTCGACAACATGATCCTCGGGGGCGTACCGAAGCGCTCGCTCGTCTCGGTCATCGGGTCGGCAGGGACCGGGAAGACCACGTTCGGCCTCCAGTTCCTCGAAAAGGCGTTGTCGAACGGTGAGCGCGGCGTCTACCTGACGCTGGAAGAGAGCGCGACCCGCATCTACGACACCGCGGCGGAGAAGGGGTGGCCGTTCGAGGAGTACGCCGACGAGGGGCGGCTCGCCGTCGTCCACCTCGACCCCGTCGAGATGGCGAACAGTCTGGCGAGCATCCGCAACGAGTTGCCGGAACTGATCAGTGAGTTCGGCGCCGACCGACTCGTCCTCGACTCGGTGTCGCTGCTGGAGATGATGTACGACCGGCCTGCGGATCGCCGGAGCGAGGTGTACCAGTTCTCCAAGTCGCTCAAGGAGGCAGGCGTGACGACGCTCGTGACCAGCGAAGCCAGCAGCGACACCCCCTACGGCTCCCGGTACGGCATCATCGAGTATCTCGCGGACGCGGTGTTCATCCTCCAGTACGTCCGCGCGTCCGACTTTCAGGAGACGCGACTGGCCGTCGAGATTCAGAAGATCCGCGACGCGAACCACTCGCGGGAGACCAAGCCCTACGAAATCACCAACGAGGGGCTGAGCGTCTACCGGCAGGCCAACATCTTCTAGTCGTCCGCGGGAGGAGCAGACTCGCGCGCCACCGGATCGAACTCGTCGAGGTGGAGGAACTCCTCGGTCGGCCGACGGAACTTCCGGGGGCGTTCGAGGTCCGCCGCCCCGTCTTCGGGGTAGCCGAGCGTGACGAGCATGACCGCCTCGTAGTCGGCCGGCACGTCGAACTCCTCGCGGAGGGCGTCGGCGTCGAACCCACCCATGGGGCAGGACGCGATACCCCGGCCCCACGCGGCGTGCATGAGCGTCATCGCGGCGAGGGTGCTGCTCTGGGTCGTCCAGATGCGGCGCCGCTCGCCGTCGGCGTCCGCGAGGTTTTCCACGGTGTCGAGTCGCGCCTCGGCGGCCTCCTCGTCGGGCAGGTACCCTTTCTCCAGCAGGTCGGACGTGACGCGTTCGGCGTGGTCGCTCGGATCGAGCGTCCCGAGGACGACCACCGCGGCCGCGGCGTCGGTGACGTGTTCCTGTCCGTAGGCGACGGACTGGAGTCGCTCCAAGTCGTCGCCGCGGACGACGAGGAACTCCCACGGCTGGAGGTTGAACGACGAGGGGGCGTGGCGAACGTCCTCGAAGAGGTCGTACAGCGTTTCGTCGTCGATGTCGGCGTCCGAATACTGGTGAACGGACCGCCGCGTGCGAATGACGTCGTCGAACTCCATCGTCGGAGGGAAGGGCTGGATAGACAAGAACCGGCGGAAGCCGGACGAACTCGCCGGGTGTGAACCGATACCGAAGGTCAGATGCCGTCGTCAGCGCACGACGGTCACGGGCACGGGCGACCGGCGGACGACTCCCTCGGCGACGCTCCCGAGCAAGATGCGGGAGACGCCGGCGCGGCCGTGACTCCCGAGGACGACGTGATCGAACGGTCCCTCGTCGACGACGTTGACGATGACGCGGGCGGGGCTGCCCACCTCGATTCGGGTGTCGAAGGCGTGGTCGGTGAGTTCCCGCGCCGCGTCGAACTGCTCCCGTGCCGTCTCGCGTGCGCGTTCGTACCACGCCTCGGAACTGCCGGGGAGGGCCCGCTGTCCGAAGCCGGCCGTGACCGGGTCGATGACGTACAGCAGGGAGAGGTCGGCGTCCGACCACTCGGAAACGGCGAACTCCAGTGCCGCCTCCGACTGTGGCGTGCCGTCGAACGGAACGAGGACGTGGGTCGGCATGTGGTACCGTACGCGAACCGGACACAAAAACGTCCGCGCCGTCCGGCCCCGAACAGGATCGGGCGAGGATTAGGGCCCGGCGACGCGGACATCCGCCGATGCCCGAACGACGACGTGGTCGAACCGAGCACCGCCGTCGTCGTCTTCGCACCGGCGGCGGCGTGAACGGCGCTCGCACGGCACGCGCAGGCCTTTTCAACTACCGTCGCTTACCTCACGTCATGGACTCGGCGGTACTACTCGATCTCTTGGGCAACGAGAACCGCCGGCGGATCCTGCGACTTCTGGCGCGAAAGCCCTGCTACGTGACGGAGATCAGCGAATATCTCGGCGTGAGTCCGAAGGCGGTGATCGACCACCTCCGCAAACTGGAGGAAGCGGGGTTAGTCGAGAGCCACACGGACGACCAGCGGCGGAAGTACTTCCACATCTCGCGGAACCTCCGACTGGAAGTGAGCGTCTCGCCGTACGGCTTCGGCACCAAGAGCGCATATCCGGCCAGTCCCAGTCTCGACATGAACGGCCGGTGTCGACACGTCACTCTCGACGCACCGGGCGAAACGGACGACGACGTGGCCGACCTCGCGACGGCATTCGATCAGCTACAGGCGCTGGAGAACGAACTCTCGCTCGCCCAGCGGTGGGTGTACGGTCGAATCACGGAGATACTGGACCGGCTGAACGATCACCTCGGCGTCGACGCCGACAGCCGTTTCCACGCCGAGGTGCTGGCGGCAGTGGCGACGGGACGGACGACGACGGCGGAGATCGTCGAGGCCGTCGACGCCCCGACCGACGCGGTCCGAGGGGCGTTAAACACGCTCGCAGACAGGGGACTGGTGAGACAGCAGGGCGACGAGTGGCGGATCAGTTGAGGTCCTTCGTCAGGCCTGCTCGCAGGTCGCGACCGAAGTAGTGGCCGACGAGCGCGGCGAGGAGGCCGGCAGTCGTTCCAACGCCGGCAATCTGGAGCCCGTAGTCCGCGACGACGGGGAAGAGGACGGAGTTGAGCGTCCCCAGCACGAAGCCGAGGCCGGCAGTGAGCGCGCCGGCGAGGCCGGCCTCGACGTACCGTCGACCGGTGGCGAGGAAGGCGAGGGCGAAGCCGGCGAGGGCGATGCCGACGAAGCGGCCGAGGTAGCCGACGACGGGGACGAGGCCCCCGGCGACGAGGCCGACGACCGAGAGGACGAGGGCGAGGAGGAAGACGCGGGGGGCGAAGAGTCGACGGACTCGGGCACCGAGGCCGAACCGGCCGCCGCTCGACGTCGAGTCGTCCGCGTCGTCGCTCGTGAGGTCGGGACGGCGCATACCCCGACTCGGGGACGGAGGGAGAAGTGGCTTGCGCCGACGCGCAACGAGTGGATTCAAGTCCGCGCGGGCGGTAGCCCGGCGTATGAATCCAGGGGATCGCGTCCGCGTCGAGCGCGGGGGCGTCGAGAACGAGGGCGTCCTCATGCCATCGACGACGGCCGACCACCTCGTCGTGAAGCTGCCCGGCGGCTACAACGTCGGCATCGACCGCGAGGACGCCGCGACCGAGGTACTCGAACGCGACGTGTACGACGTGGAGAGCGCGAGCGCCGGCGAGGGCGAGTCCTCGACTATCGAGTTCGACGACGACCTGCCCACCGTCTCGCTCATCTCGACCGGCGGAACCATCGCCTCGACCGTCGACTACCGGACCGGCGCCGTGACCGCGCAGTTCGACGCCGAAGACGTGCTCCGCGCGGTGCCGGACCTCGCCGGCCGGGCCAACTACCGCGGCCGCGTCGTCGCCAACATCCTCTCCGAGAACATGACGCCCGCGGTGTGGCAGGATCTCGCCGAAGCCGTGGCCGAGGAGATCGAGGCCGGCGCCGACGGCGTCGTCGTCATGCACGGCACGGACACGATGCAGTACACGGCGTCGGCGCTCGCCTTCATGCTCGATTCGCCGGTCCCAATCGTCTTCACCGGGAGCCAGCGCTCCGCCGACCGCCCCTCCAGCGACAACGTGATGAACGCCGTCTGCGCCGTCGAGGCGGCGAAGGCCGACCGCGCCGAGGTGCTGGTCTGCATGCACGAATCGTCGAGCGACGACGCGTGCGCGCTCCATCGCGCGACGCGCGTGCGGAAGAATCACACGTCGCGCCGCGACGCCTTCGGGACGGTGGGCGCGAAGCCAATCGGACGCGTCGACTACGCCACCGAGACGGTCACGTTCCGGCGCGACGGCCCCGAACGCGGCGAGACGGAACTCGGCCTCACGCCCGACTTGGAGACGAGCGTCGAACTCGTGAAGTTCACGCCGGGGATGAACCCCGCGGCGCTGGATCACCTCGACGAGGCCGACGGCGTCGTCATCGAGGGGACCGGGCTGGGCCACGTCGCGACCGACTGGATCGACCGGATCGAGGCGTTGGTCGAGGCCGGCACGACCGTCGCCATGACGAGCCAGTGTCTCGAAGGCCGGGTGTGTGACCGGGTGTACGACACCGGCCGCGACCTGCTCGATGCGGGCGTCGTGGAGGCGGGCGACACCCTCCCGGAGACGGCGACGGCGAAGCTGATGTGGGTGCTAGCGAACCGGACGGATCCGGCCGCGGCGATGCGGGAGTCGCTGGCGGGCGAACTCCAGCCGCGGTCGGTGCCCTGGACCTGACGCTGGCCGTCGCGCCGCGGACGGCCTTCGCGGTCGGCGGGTTCCGCACCGATGTGTGCCGGTCTAGAGGTCCGTCTGGACGTCGAGTGCGTTCAGTTGGTCGACATCGGCGCTGATCTCCTCGATCCGATTCGTCTGTTCCTCGTTGGCCGCGGCGATGGTTTTCGCCCGGTCGGAGACCTCCTCGAACCCCGCGGTCGTCTCGTCGACCATGCTCGCAATCTCCTCCGTGCTGACGGCCTGGTCGTCGGTGGCTTCCGCGACCTCGGTGATCCCGTCCGACACTTCCTCGACGACCTCCGCGATCTCTTTGAAGTTCTCCCCCGAGTCCCGCACTTTCCCCGCCCCCTCCTGTACGACCTCGTTGGTCTCCTCGAGGCTCTCGACGGTCTCCTCGGTGTCGGTGCGAACCTCGTCGACGATTGCCTCGATCTCTGCGGCGCGACTCTTCGACTCTTCGGCCAGCGACTTCACCTCGTCGGCGACGACCGCGAAGCCCTCGCCTGCCTGGCCGGCGCGAGCGGCCTCGATGCTCGCGTTCAAGGCGAGCAGGTTCGTCTGGTCGGCGATGTCGTTGATCACGTCGACCAGCTCGTCGATCTTCCCGATGCTCTCGTGGAGGTCCTGAATCTCGCTGGTGGCGGTCTGGGCCTCGACTTCGATTGTCTCCATCATCTCAATCGTCGCTTCGGCGTCGTCTTCGCCCGCTCGGGCCTTGTCCCGGGCCCGGTCGCTGATCTCGTTTACCTCGTCCGCCGTGGCGGCGATCTCCTCGACGGTCGCCGACAGGTTCGACACCTCGCTGTCGACCTCGGTGATCGAATCGAGTTGCTCGGCGGCGCTGGCACTGATTTCTTGGGAGGCGTCAGCCACTTCGCGGGCAGTCTCTTTCACCTCGTCGACCGCGGTTTTGATGCTGCCGGTCGCCTCCTTGCGGTCGGTGATATCGTGAAACGTCTCACTGATCGCGACGACCTCGCCGTCCTCGTCGCGGATCGGGCGAACGACGAGTTCCGTCGGGATGACGCGGCCATCGTAGCTCTCCTTCTCGACTTCGACGCGAATCTCCTCTTTGTCGTTGTCGACGATCTGTTTGAGGGTGCAGTTGTCCGTCCCGCAGACATCCGGGTGACAGAACTGGTCGTAGCAGTTGAGGAGCTCGCTCCCCTCCGCTTCGACTCCCCCCATCTCCGTCATCAGATCGTTTTCGAGGACGACGTTGAACTCGGTGTCCAAGATGCGCATCGCTGCCCCCGTCGAGTTCATTATCTCGCGAATGCTGTTCGAGAGGACCTCGTGGAGGTTGTCGTGGTCGAGGGACTTTCCCCCAGCAATCTCCTGTGAAAAGTCGATGCCGCTTGTGGCACCCGCCTCCTGTGTCGCCATGCTACCAACAGCGAGGGTCTTGTATAAAATCACCACCGCTGACTTCTCAGGATTGAAAACTGGATGGCTGTCGAACGAGGCCACTCGGTGGGCGCCGAACCGAGCCACAACCCACTTACCCCTCCCCATCACAGGGCAGGTATGATTCACGTGGTCGGCGGCGGCATCGCCGGACTGGCCGCAGCCTACCGACTCCAGCGACACGGTCACGAGGTGACGGTGCTGGAGGCGAGCGACGACTTGGGCGGGCTGGCAGCGACGTACTCGACCGCCGGCGACGACATCGAGCAGTTCTACCACCACCTCTCGAAGTCGGAGGAGACCATCGTCGAACTGGCCGAGGATCTGGGGCTTGGCGACCGCGTCGAGTGGCTGGTGGGCAAGAACGCCTACTACGTCGACGGCGTCGTCCACCCGCTCGACACGCTGCCACAGATCGCCGCCTACCCACATCTCAGCCTCTACGACACCTTCCGACTGGGGATGCTCACGCTCGAAATCGACGTGCGCGGCGGCCGCCCGCGGTTCGACACCTACGACGACCTGAGCGACTTCGAGGACGTGCCGATCAAGGACTTTCTCCTCGAACACACCACCCGCGGCGTCTACGAGAACTTCTTCGAGCCGCTGTTAGATGCAAAATTCGGTGACCGAAAGGACGACGTGAGCGCCGCGTGGCTCCTCGGCCGGATCAAGTTCCGGGGCGAGCGCGACCTGTTGCGCGGGGAGATCCTCGGCTACTTCGAGGGCGGGTTCGCCGTCCTGATCGACGCGCTCGTGGACGCGGTGGGGCGCGAGAACGTGACGACGGGTGCGCGCGCGACTGATCTCGCGGTCGCGGACGGCGCGGTCGAGTCGATCACCGTCGAGACCGAGTCGGGCGTCGAGACCCACCCGAGCGACGGCGTCGTCGTGGCGACGATGCCGAACGTCCTCGAATCGCTGACGGGCTACGCCTGCGACATCGACTTCCAAGGCGCGGTCTGTGCCGTAGTGACGATGGACGAACCGCTGACCGAAACCTACTGGCTCAACGTCGCCCACGACGCCCCCTTCGGCGCGCTGATCGAACACACGAACTTCGTCTCGCCGGCGCGCTACGGCGGCGACCACCTGTGCTACGTCGCCAGTTACGTACAGGACCCGTCCGAAGCGGTGTGGCAGATGGACGACGACGAGCTACGGGAGACGTGGCTCGACCACGTCGAGGAGATGTTCCCCGAGTTCGATCAGTCCGCCGTCAGCGAGTTCCGCGTGGCGCGCAACCCGCGGGCGGCGCCGGTGTACGAGCGGGGGTATCTGGACATGGTGGTGCCGTACGATCTGGGCGACGCGGTGGGTGACGGGGTGTACTACGCGGGGATGGCGAGTCGGGCGCAGTACCCCGAACGAAGTCTCAACGGCGGCATCGTCGCCGGGTTCGAGTGTGCGGATCGGATCGCGGAGAACTAAGCGTCGTCCTCGACGGCGACTTCGTCGCCGTCCTCCCGAGGGGCCTCCGACCCCTCGCCGACCCCGGGCGCGACGGACACGTCAACGTCTTCGGGTTCCGCCTGCCCGCCGACGACGAGGTTGCCCTCCCCGTCCTCGACGTACACGTCGTCGGCGAACCCGCCCTCGGCGTAGGGGTGGACGGGGTCGTCGAGGCGTTCGGGCGTCGACGGCGCGTCCGGTAGGTCACCGCCGTACTCGCCCAGCGGGTCGGCGATGGTGATCCCCTTCCGCTCGAAGAAGTCCTCGTAGCGCTCGTAGTGGTCGTCGAGTTCGTCGGCCGGGAACTCCATCATCTCGGTCCAGCCGTGGTTGTAGAACTCGAAGTTGGCTTGGATGTGCGTGATTTCGCGCGCCTTCGCCTCGGAGAAGCCCTCGTCGAGGGCGTCGACGTAGGTGTCGAAGGTGTAATCGAAGAAGGCCGCCATCCGTTCCTCGCGCTCCTCGCGGCGGCCCTCGGTGGCTTTCGACCCGAAGACGTCGACGTGGAGGTCGACGAGTTTCTCGCGGACCAGCTCGCCGACGACGGGCATGGTGAGCGCCTGTTTGGCGGCGAAGTGGCGGACGTTCTGGCGGAGTTTCATCGGCGTCCGTTAGGATCGTTCGGCCTTCAGGGTGACGGTCGAATCGGTGTGGCCGCTGATCGGCGTGCGGGCGCCCGGTCTCGCGGGCCACCCACCACCGGAGAACCGACGGTGGTCGAACCCCCATGTCGACGATTGCGGCGAATTTCGCAGATAACAATCGACATTAACGTGTACCCCTAAAGTTCGGGATATGACTCAGTCGTATGTGATCATCGGTGATGGAATCGCGGGGAGCTCTGCCGCCGAGACGCTGCGTGACGAAGCGCCGGACGCCGACATCACCGTCATCACCGACGAGGGGGAAGCCCTCTACAACCGCATCCTGATCAAGGAGTTCGCGAAGGGGAAACTTCCGGAGATGCCCATCTCCATCCACGAGCCGGAGTGGTACGATGACCGTGACATCGACCTGCGGCTCAACACGCTGGTGACGAACATCGACCCCGACGGCCACCGCCTCCGAACCCACGAGGACGAGGTGGTCGAGTACGACAAGCTCCTCGTCGCTACGGGGGGGACGCCGACGCAGCTGCCGGTCGAGAACAGCGACGCCGACGGCATCCACCACTTCTGGACGTTTCAGGACGCCCGCTCGATTCGGGAACACGCGGAGGAGGCCGACACGGGCATCGTCGTCGGTGCGGGGCTGCTGGGAATCGACCTCGCCGCCATCTGTGGCGCCCAAGACGTGGAAGCCCACTACCTGATGCGCGGCGACTGCTGGTGGCGCTACGCGCTCTCGACGGAGGGGGCGGAGATTCTCCACGACGCCATGCGGGAGCAGGGCGTCGAACCCGTCTTCCAGAGCGGCGTCGACCACTTCGAGACGGACGACGACGGCCACGTCACGGCCGCCGTCGACCCCAACGGCGACCGCTACGCGGGCGACTTCGTCGGCATCGCCATCGGCCTCAACTTCAACACCGAGATCCTGCAGGGGACGGGCGTCGAGCGCGACGGCGGCATCCTCGTCGACGAGTACATGCAGACGAACGTCGACGACATCTACGCCGCGGGCGACATCACCCGGTACCACGACACGATCCTCGGCGAGCGCGCCCAGAACGGCTCGTGGGACAGCGCCAAGGCGCAGGGGACCATCGCCGCGAAGAACATGCTCGACCCCGAATCCGAGGCGTTCCGCTTCGTCTCCTCCTACTCCATCACCCACTTCGACTTCCCCTTCCTCTCCTTCGGCCACCCGACCATCGGGGACGACGAGTGCGAGCGCAAGTACTCCGACACCGAGTGGCGGCGGCTGGCGTTCAAGGACGGCAAACTCGTCGGCGGCGTCCTGATCGGCGACCTCTCGCCCCAGAGCGCGTACAAGAAACTGATGCGCGAGGAGCGCGTCGTCGCGGACCAGAAGGACGTACTGCTGGAGAAGTCCGTGGACCTCGACGAGCTGGCGCCGACACAGGAACAGTAAGCGCGCGCCGGCCACAAAATGATTCTCAGTCGATAGGAACGGGCGTGCGGAGTTAGGCCGACTCGGCGCGTAGTTCACCCGTATGACGGTCGACGACCTCGCCGACTACGGGATGCAGCGGATGGACGAAGCGGAGATCGAGGGGTTCCTGTCGAGTCACAGCGTGGGGGTGCTGGGATTACCGACGGAGGGGGCGCCGAGTTTACGCCCCATGTCGTTCGGCTACGACGGGGAGGGGGCGCTGTTCCTGCTCTACATCGTCGGTTCGGAGAGCCGGAAGGCAGCGCTGAGCGACCGCGCGACGGTCGCTCGGTTTCTCGTCTACACCGCGGAGACGACGTTCAACTGGCGGAGCGTGTTGCTCACCGGCCACCTCGAGCGCGTGCCCGACGACGAGGTGGCGACGGTCACGGCGGACGTGGAGATGCCGTGGCAGCCGGACCTGTTCCGACAGGCGAGCGAGGCGGAGCGGACGGCAGTCTACCGGTTCGACATCACGGAGCGGAGCGGGATCGAGCATCTCGGACTGCCGCCGGCCTTCGAGGAGGCAGGCGGCAAGACGTAGCCGGCGACGGGCCGGACCAACCTAGAGGTAGTCGGGCAGCGGTGGGGCCGACGCGGTGTCCCTTCGTCGCGGGCCGATTCCGCTGATCGCCGTACTGTTCGGCCGTCGTTCGTCGATATTCGGCCGGCGAACCGGCCCCTGATTTTATGGGATTACTGAAACATCCGTACGTAGTGAGTGACGGTGACACAGAGAGCCATGGGACGAGATAACATCCTTCGAAGATTCGTCGGCCGGTCGAGACGGCGGCCGCGGGTGACGGCGGTAGGCGAGACGGACCGGAGAGACCGATCATGATCGTCGGCGTACCGGGTGAGACGGCGAGCGACGAGACGCGGGTGGCGCTCACGCCACCGGTCGCGAAGAAGTTGGTCGGCCGGGAGTTGGACGTGTGTGTCGCGAGCGGTGCAGGCGAGGGGTCGGACTGGAGCGACGAGGCGTACCGTGACGTGGGCTGTGACGTAGTCGCCGACCGCGAGACGGTGTTCGAGCGGGCGGACGTGATCTGCCAAGTGAGCGGGCTCGCAGCGAACGCGGAACCGATGGACCCCTACCGCGAGGGGCAGGTCGTGATCGCCACGCTCGGCCCGTACGACCTCACGGACGAGACGTACGACGAACTCGGCGAGCGACGCGTGAGCGCGTTCGCGCTCGAACTCATGCCGCGGATCAGCCGCGCGCAGAGCATGGACGTGCTGTCCTCGATGGCGAGCATCGGCGGCTACAAGGCGGCGCTGGTGGCGGCCGAACAGTTGCCCAAACTGTTCCCGCTGGAGATGACCGCGGCGGGCACTGTCCGGCCGGCGGAGGTGTTCGTCATCGGTGCGGGCGTCGCGGGCCTGAAGGCCATCGCGACGGCCGAACGACTCGGCGCGTCGGTGAAGGGGTACGACATCCGGCTGGAGGTGAAACAGGAGGTGGAGAGCCTCGGCGCCGACTTCGTCGAACTCGACCTCGAGACGGAGGGATCGGGCGACGACGAGGGCTACGCCGTCGAGATGGGCGAGGAGTTCTACGAACAGCAACGGAAGGAACTGAGCCGCGTGGTGCCGGAGTCGGACGTGGTGATCACGACGGCGGCCATCCCCGGCGCGCCCGCCCCCGAACTCGTGAGTGCGGAGATGATCGAGGGGATGGACGACGGCTCGGTCGTCGTCGACCTCTCGGCGCCGACGGGCGGCAACTGCGAACCCACGGTGGCCGGTGAGACAATCGAACACGAAGGCGTGACCATCTTCGGCCCGACCAACCTCCCGGCGACGGTCCCGCACACGGCGAGCCAACTGTTCGCCAACAACCTGTACAACTTCCTCGACCACCTGCTCGACGACGGCGAACTCGTCCTCGACACGGACGACGAAATCGTCGACTCGACGCTACTGACCCACGATGGCACGATACGACGACCCCACGAGGACGACGGCGAGGAGACGAGCGACGAAGGAGCTGAAGACACCGATGGCGAATCGGCGGAGGGTGAGGCAGATGCGTGAGGTGGCACCATGACGTTCGTCCAGAATCTGACGTTTTTCGTCCTCGCAGCCTTCGTCGGTTACGAGATCATCACGAAGATTCCGACCAACCTCCACACGCCGCTGATGTCGGGCGCGAACGCCATCTCGGGGATCACGCTCATCGGATCGGTCGTCGTGGCGGGGTCGGGATCGACGACGCTGGCGACGACGCTCGGCTTTCTGGCCGTCGTCATGGCCACGATCAACGTCGTCGGCGGCTACCTCGTGACGAACAGTATGCTGGACCAGTTCCGGAGCGGGGACGACCGCAAGCGGAGGGGTGACTGATGGCGGCGATTCTCGGCGGCCTCTCGGAGTCGGCGCTCGCCTTCGTCTACCTGGTCGCCGGCGTCCTGTTCATCCAAGGGCTGCGCGACATGACGCACCCCCGGACGGCGCCGCGGGGGAACCTCATCTCCGCGGCGGGGATGGCGCTCGCGGTGGGCGTCACCGTCCTCGTGACCGACATTCTCTCGCCGATCATGCTCTTTGCGGGGCTGCTCGTCGGTGCCGCGGTCGGCGTCTGGCTGGCGGTGACGGTGGAGACGACGGAGATGCCACAGCTCGTCGGCCTGTTCAACGGTTTCGGTGGCGGCGCCTCGGCGCTCGTCGCCGGCGCGGAACTCATCGACATGTTCGGCACCGGGTCGTTCCAAGTGGGGGTCACGTCGACGGCGGCACTCGCGGGCATCATCGGCTCCGTCACGTTCTGGGGGAGCCTCGTCGCCGCGGGCAAACTCCACGGCGTCATCGACGACTCGGCGGTGCGGTACGACGGCGAACAGATCGTCAAGGCGCTATTTCTGGTGCTCGCCGTCCTCGCCGGCCTGCACCTGATCGCCCGGCCGAACCTACTCGGATCGGTGCCGCTTGCGGGCTGGGTGCCCTCGTACTGGGTGCTGGTCGCCGCCGCCTCCATCCTCGGCGTGTTACTGGTGATTCCCATCGGCGGCGCGGACATGCCCGTCGTCATCGCCCTGCTGAACTCCTACTCCGGGCTAGCGGCCGCGACGACGGGGTTCGTCCTCGACAACTCGGTGTTGATCATCGCCGGGACGCTCGTCGGCGCCTCGGGGCTGATCCTCACGGTCATCATGTGCGAGTCGATGAACCGGTCGCTGGCGAACGTCTTCTTCGGCGGTATCGGGGAGGCCAGCGGGAGCGACGAGGAGATGGAAGACATCTACGAGGGGAACATCACCACCACCTCGCCCGAGGAAGTCGAGATGATCCTCGACGTGGCCGACCGCGTCGTGATCGTCCCCGGCTACGGGATGGCGGTCGCGCAGGCCCAACACGCCGTCGCGGAACTGGCCGAACTGCTGGAGGAAGCGGGCGTCGAGGTGGAGTTCGGCATCCACCCCGTCGCGGGCCGGATGCCCGGTCACATGAACGTCCTCCTAGCGGAGGCGGACGTGCCCTACGAGAAACTGAAAGATCTGGAGGAGATCAATCCGACGTTCTCCCAGACGGACGTGGTGATCGTCATCGGCGCCAACGACGTGGTGAACCCGTCGGCGAACACCGCCGACTCCGGGCCGATAGCGGGCATGCCAGTGCTCAACGTCGGTGAAGCGCGGACGGTCATCGTCAACAAGCGGAGCCTCAGCCCCGGCTTCTCCGGGGTTCCCAACCCCCTCTTCGCACAGGACAACACGAACATGCTCTTCGGCGACGGCAAAGAGACGATGCAGGAACTGGTGAACATCTACAAGGAGAACCACTGAGCGGCCGTTCTCTGGCCACGGCGAAATTTGCGAAACCTTTATGATTCTTAATGACAATCGTTGGCACATGGCACGCGCCGTCGACTCGGAATACGACGTGAACAGAACGGATACGGTGCCCGAGACGGCCCGGGTTCGTCACATCGACGAACTCGACGAGTCGGCACAGGAGTATCTGTTCACCGTCGCGGAAGGAGCATCGCCACGGGACCCGAGCAACCTCTCGGGATTGAACGAGGGCGATGTCGTCGTATTTACTGAGTACTACCACATCAAGTAACGGACCGAAGCGGTTTTGTTCGGGCCAGCGATAGGGCGAGTATGGATAGCGGCGGCGACGGGACGATGACACTGGCGTTCGAGTTCGAGGCGCTGCAGGCGCTCGCCGACCCGAACGCGGTGTTCGACGACGCCCGACAGTGGACGAAGTACGTTGGCGTTCTGAGCGACGAACCGACGTACGTCGTCACCAACTTCACGCGGAAGCGACGCCTCCGACAAGACTTCTTCTCCGGACCGCGCGGCGTCGACGAGAGCCTCGACAACGTCCGCGACCAGTTCGACACGGACCGGCACGTCTTCATCGGGACGACCGAGGAGGACCGGGCCACCGCCGAAACCCACGGCTGGGAGTATCTCGACATCGAAGAGGCGGCGGAGTTCGCAGAGTGGGAGCTGGGCGAGGAGACGGAAGACGATCCGTTCGAGGCGGAGACACGGGACGACTGGCCGTAAACGTCGGCCCGAAGGCGGGCATACCGACACCCCCGCTAGGTGGACCGAAAGTCCTAATCGCGGCCGGTCCTTGCCGATAGTCGATGAGTCACCAGTTGCCCGACGTACAGGCAAGTCAGCCCGACGTGACCGTCGGGCTCAGCCAGGTCGGGGTGACGGGCGTTGAGAAGCTCGTCAAACTCGACCGGAACGGCAAGCGTCCCATCGTCCTGATGGCGGAGTTCGAGGTGTTCGTCGATCTGCCGAGCGGCCGCAAGGGCATCGACATGAGTCGAAACATGCAGGTTATCGACGAGACGCTGGAGAAGGCCGTCTCGGAGCCGTCATACCGGGTCGAGGAGGTGTGTGGCGACGTGGCCGAGCGACTGCTCGAAAAACACGACTACACGTCGACTGCCGAGGTGCGGATGGAAGCCGACTACGTCACCCGGGAGAAGACGCCGGCGTCCGGCCTCGACACGCAAAACACCGCGACGATCATCGCGGGCGCCGTCGCCACCGAGGAGGGCACCCGCGAAGAGATCGGCGCCCGCGTCACGGGCATGACCGTCTGTCCGTGCTCGCAAGGCATGTCCGAATCCCGCGCCCGGGACACCCTCCAGAGTCTCGGCGTCGACGAGGAGACGACCGAGGCGTTCCTCGATCAGGTACCCCAGCCCGGCCACTCACAGCGTGGCCACGCCACGCTCACCATCACGAGCGAAGGGGCCCCCGACGTGGACCTGCGGGACGTGATCGACGTGGCCCGCGACGCGATGAGCGCGCGGATCTACAACCTCGCCAAGCGGCCGGACGAGGACCACATGACCTACCACGCCCACGCGAACGCCAAGTTCGTCGAGGACTGCGTGCGGTCGCTCGCCGAGTCCGTCGTCGAGGAGTTCGATCACCTCGACGGCGAGACGGTGATCCACATGAAACAGTCGAACGACGAGTCGATCCACCAGCACAACGCCCACGCGGAGCGCGAACTCACGCTGGACGCCCTCCGTGAGGAAGTCGGCGCGCAGAACTGAGCGGGGTTCCTCGCCGGTACGCACCGGCGAGAGTCCGTCGGCAGTGGCGAGAACCGATACTACGGCGACTGCATCTCTTCGCGGAAATCGAGCGGCTCCGACTCCACCCACTGTTCGTCGAAGACGGTCCGCACGTCGGCGGCGAAGGCGGCGTCCTTGAAGTCGATCATCGCGAACGCCTCGCTCGAGTCGAGCGGATTCGGCACCTCGATACAGACTTCCTCGCCGTCGACGAGCGTGAACGTCCCGTCGATAGCCGTCGACGAGCGGCTC
>Ga0207733_100335_pt1 | contig 35428 bp, 29 predicted proteins | sample A23P3SouthBayCA_FD_187735 | JGI IMG/M metagenome (GOLD analysis project Ga0207733, IMG submission 187735) | Aerobic enrichment media microbial communities from Eden Landing Ponds, California, USA - A23 P3 (SPAdes) | ecosystem: Environmental > Aquatic > Marine > Unclassified | place: Emeryville... | reverse complement strand
ACCGTAGACGATCCTGAGCGCTGAAAGCCCTCGCCCCGCTCGTTCACTGGAACTGCGACCGTAGACGATCCTGAGCGCTGAAAGCCCTCGCCCCGCTCGCGGTCGCTGAGTGGGATATCCTCGGTCGCTCCGCTCCCTCGGATAGTGCCCACTCAGCGACCACGCAAGCGCGAGCGGGCCTCGCCCTTTCAATCCACCAGGGACTGCACGGCACCGCACCGCCACCGCAGACAGCCACACACCTCCCCAGCCGACTGCGTTGCTCGGCTCGCTCCGCTCGCCTGCGCTACTCATCCCTCGCACGACGCCGTCTCGCGACGAGACGCTCACGGGTCACTCTGTTCCCCGTTCACATCGGGGCTTCCCTTCGGTCAGCCTCGCACCGCTCGACGGCGCGCGCCACCGCAACAGCACCGCTCTGCCACCGCACTGCCACCGCACGATACCGCAACAGCACCGCACCGCGCCCCCATCGCAGCAGTCACGAAATCCGAAACTCACCCCGTCAGTCCTCGTCTGGGAATATCTTTCCGGGGTTGAGGGTGCCGTTCGGGTCGAGCGCGTCCTTGATAGCGCGCATCGCGCGGACGCTCCCGTCGCCGTGCTCCGTGGGGAGGAACTCCCGCTTGCCGAGGCCGACGCCGTGCTCGCCGGTGGCGGTGCCACCGAGTTCGATGGCGCGCTCGACGACCGCGGCGTAGACCTCCTCGCCGCGCTCGACCTCGTCTTCGTCGTCGGGGTCGACGAGGATCTCGTAGTGGAGGTTGCCGTCGCCGGCGTGGCCGTAGCAGGCCATGAACAGGTCCGCGGCGTCGGCGCGCTCGCGGGCGAAGCGGATGATAGCCGGGAACTCGCTCATCGGCACGGTCACGTCGCCGGGGTGGAGCTGGCGGGTGTCGGGGTCGTACTCGTCGAGCGCGTAGGCCATGTCCTTCCGGAGCTGCCACAGCTCTGCCATCTCGTCCTCGCCGGCCATCTCGAACTCGATGGGGTCGTGAGCGGCGAAGACCGTCCGGCAGAAGTCGATCTCTTCGTCGACCCCGTGGTCGGCGTGGAATTCGAGGAAGACCATCGGCCGGTCGGGCAGGTCGGTTCCCACGTAGGCATTTGCGACCTCGGCGGCGCGGCGGCCAACGAGTTCGATCTTGGCGACGTCGACGCCCGACTGGACGGCGTCGGCGATGGCGGCGCCGGCGGCTTCGAGGTCGGCGAAGACTGCGCGGCCGCCGCGGATCTGCTGGGGTCGGCCGGCGAGTTCGAGCGTCGCACGGGTGACGACCGCGAGGGTGCCCTCGCTGCCGACGAGCAGGTCCGCGAGGTTGTAGCCGGCGGAGGTCTTGGCGGCTTTGCTCCCCGCCGATATCACGGTGCCGTCGGCGAGGACCGCTTCGAGTTCGAGTACCCAGTCGGCCACCTCGCCGTATTTCACTGTCTGCATCCCGCTGGCGTCGGTCGCGATCATCCCGCCGATAGTCGAGATGTCGCCCGAGGAGGGCAGCGGCGGAAAGAGAAGCCCGTGGTCGGCGGCGGCCTCGTCGACGGCGCTGCCGAGGACGCCGGGCTGGACGTCGATCTGGTGGTCCGCCGGGCGCACGTCGAGAATCTCGTCCATCCGGGTCAGGTCCATGCTGATGCCCGCCTCGGCGGGGACTGCACCGCCTTCGAGTCCCGTCCCGGCGGCGTAGGGTGTGACCGGGACTCCGCGCTCGTCGGCGGCTGCGAGGACCGCCGAGACGTCGTCGGTCGATTCCGGCCAGACCACGACGTCCGGTCGGACGGCTGCTTCGGGGGTGGTGCTCCAGTCGCCGGACCGCTCGTCGCGGGCGTACTCGTCGACGGAGACCTGTCCGTCGGCCAGCAGGTCGTCGAGAAAGGCGTAGCCGTCGATATCGGTCATTGCCGACGCACGGACCCGGCGACGTAAATCTCCGTCGGCGGGGGAAGCCGGTTCCGCGAGTCCGTCGCGCGGTCGTGCGTCGACCGTGCTGTTGGCCGCCACCGACGGCTCACTCGACCGGGAACGCCGAGAGGTCCACGGTCTCGCGGCGGCCGTCGAGAACGGCGAAGCGCTCGTCGCGGCGCAGTTCGAGCCAGCGCAGCAATCGCTCGGCCCAGGCGAGTTTGCGGCGTTTCATCGGGTCGACGTCGGGGTCGTCGAAGTCCCAGCCCGCGAACACGAGGGCGGCGGCCCCGCAGTGGTCCGCGAGAAACGCGGCGCGGTCGCCGTCGGTGAACCCGCCCGTGTTGGAGACGGGCGGGGCCGGCGCGGCCTGCGTCGTCGGGAGCACCGCGTCGAGCGCGAGGCGGGGCACCCGCTCGCGCAGCGCCGGGCGGTTGTCGCCGTGGGCGTGGACTGCGACGGGCGTCCCCGCCGCCGTCAGCGTCCGTGCGATGTCACCCTCTTCGTCGAGGTCCGTTACCATGCAGTCGATTGCGACGCCGGCGTCACGGAGGACCGTCGCCGCGTCCGAGGCCGCGACGACGCTGTCGGCGGCGTCGATCGCCGGATCCGTCGGATCGAGTGAGGGCGCGGCGCCGACGACGGCGACCGTCTCGCCGGTGAAATCGAGGTCCCCGGGCGTGAGCGTGGGGGCGGTCGCGGCGTCGGCGTTCCCGCCTGTCTCGGCGGGTCCGTGACCCGACGCGGACGCGTCTGACGCCGCCGCGTCGGGTGGTTCAGTTCCACTGCTGGACGCCGGCGTTGCCGCCGTCCGAACGAGGTCGGCCAGCAGGTCGCGGGCGGCCTCGTCGGCCTCGCGACCGAACCCGAAATCGGCCAGTATCGCCTCGTAGACGGGTTCGAAGTCCTGAAATTCCATAGCTACGACTCGCGAGTGTTGGTCCAATAAACCGGATTAGCCGAAGTGGCACAACAAGGTACCCCTACCCAGGTGCCCTTTCGGCCTTCACTTCCGTGGTTTTCGCGCATACGGTATAAGCTTTCTCACCTGTTAGAGGCCGAACGACCCCCGAGGGCCGCCGCCAGCGGGCGTGGGACGGCCGTTTCCTCCCCCAGCGCCGCCAGCGCCGCGGTAGACCCGCAGAGGAGCCCCCCGTGTCCGTTCCCGTTCCCATCGGACCCGGTTTCGCCCGCTTCGCCAACTCGGAACTGGCAGCCGTGGTCGGCGGCCGCCGCGGCGAGGCGTTCGCGCTCGCCCTCGTCCAGCCCCGTGACCGCGTAGACGCGACCGACGGCTGCCGGCGCGACCGCGGTGTCGACGCCGAGGCGTTCGGCGTGGCGCTCGACCTCCGCGGGCGTCGTCACGTCGAGTTCCGCGACAGCGACCCCGCTCGACTCCGCCCGCATGCGCTCGCTGTCGAACGCGTCACCGACCAGCGCGGCGTCGCACGTCTCGGCCACGTCGTGGGTCCGGATGACGTGAGCGCCGCGCTCGACGGCCATCGACGTGGCGGCGAGACTGACCGGCAGCGCCGCTTCGGTCGACCGGTCGGCGAGCGTCCGCAGGAACGTCTTCCGGTTGATCGAGACGAGCATCGGGCAGTCGAGCCCGCGGAACTCCCGCAGGCGCCGGAACGCCTCGCGGTCGTCCGCGACGGTCTGGTCCTCGGACCAGCGGCCGAACGCCGGGTCGACGATCGTCTTGTCGGTGAGACCGTTCTGTTTCAGGGCCTCGTAGACCTGGTCGACGTAGTCGGCCTCGGCAGCCCACTCCCGAGAGCGCCGCTCGGCCCACGGCGTCGCTCGCACGGCGCCTGGCTTCGTCAGGTCGGGCGGGCTCGCCATCTTCGCGACGGCCACGTCGTACTCGCGGCAGACCTCGGGCATCTCCGGGTCGGCGAAGCCGGCGATGTCGTTGACCATGTCGTAGCCGCGGTCCAGGGCCTCGGCGGCCACCTCGGCGTAGCGCGTCTCGATGCTCCAGACGGCGTCGCCAGAGGTGGATTCGAGCGTCTCGATGGCGGTGTCGAGTCGGTCGAGTTCCTGCTCGGCCGAGAGGACGTCGAAACGCTTGTTCGCCGATTCGAGGCCGACGTCGACGATGTCGGCACCCTCGCCGATCAGTTCCTCGTCGACGTAGGCCGCGGCCTCGCCGGGGTCGTCGAAGACGCTCGGGTCGTAGGGCGACTCCTTGCTGACGTTGAGCACGCCCATGATACGCGGCGGGTGGTCGTCGCCGATTCCCAGCCCCGCGGCGTCGACGTTTTGCATACCCGGCGCTGAGGACTCGGTGGGCAAAAGCGGTCCGGTGGCGTCGTTCCCCGGGCGCACCTCGCCGGCGCGGCCGGCTCCGACCGCGGACACGCCCACTCGTGGCGCCCGCGACACGGGCTCTTTTTGTCCGGCAATCGTCTACCGGATAGTATGGGCAAGGTATCGATCGGCTTTCGCGGCTGGCGCTTCGAGGAAGACGAGGTTTTCGGCAGCGACGGGCGCGTCCGGCCGCTGGACAACATGCCGGAGAACACCCGCACCCGGATCCTCCGGCTCTCGGGCCTGCTGGGCGAGCCCTGCGACGCCTGCTATCTGAACTACTCCGCCGACGAGATCGAGCAGTGCAAGCCCGCACAGGCGATCTACGGCGAACCGGAGGGGGAAGTCCTGCTCTGCAACGCCCACGAGGCCGACTTCGTCTACTGGTTTCAGGAAGCGGGCGGGCGCGAGTTCGCCGGCGAGACCGAGCTGCAAGACCGCTTCCACGAGTGGTTCGCCGACGGCGGTCGCGCCCCGGAGTCCTTCGAGGTCGAACACGTCGAGGAAGACCCCGACGACGTTCCGGAGGCACCCGACGCACAGGCGGAGATCCCCGGTATCGAGGAGGAAATCGAGCAGATGCCCGAGGAGGAGGTCGAGGCGCTCGACGTGGACCTGAGCGACCTCGACTTCGACTAATGGCCGGCGACGGCGGCGCTACCGGGGGCGAACGCGACTCCTCGGTCGCTGCTGACGGCGCGAGCGCGGCGGACGGCGACCGCTCGATAGCGGTCGCAGTCGTCGACGCGGAGACGCCGGGCAACGTCGGCACCATCGCCCGGTCGATGAAGAACTTCGGCTTCGCCGAGCTACTGCTCGTCGACCCGCCAGCCCTCGACCCCGAGGGCGAGGCCTACGGCTTCGCCGGGCAGGCTCGCGAGGACGTCCTCCCCGACGCCCGCGAGGTCAGCTTCGACCACCTCGTCGAGAACTTCCACACCGTCGGAACCACGGCGGTCACCAACGAGGACGAGACCAGCCACGTCCGCTACCCCGTGCGGACGCCCGCCGAACTCGCCGACGGTCTTGCGGGGATCGACGCGGACACCTGCGTCGTCTTCGGGCGCGAGCGCGTCGGCCTCACGAACGACGAACTCGCGCGACTGGACCAGGTGTGTTCGATCCCCGCCGCCGCCGACTACCCCGTCCTGAATCTCGGGCAGGCCGCGACCATCGTGTTGTACGAACTCCGGACGCTGACGCTCGAGGCGACCCAGCACCCCAACGAGCGCCACCAGCGCGCCGACGAACACCTCGTTGAGGGGCTCCACGAGGAGTTCGACGACTTCCTCGCCGCGACCGACTACCCGGCCGAGAAGCGCGCGAAGACGCGCCGGCTCTGGCGGCGGTTCGTCGGTCGCGCGCACCCCACCGGCCGTGAGGCGACGACCCTCCGGGGGATCTTCCGCCGGGCGCGCCAGCGACTCGGCGGCCGCGACGAGGGCTGAGACTCGGCGGCCGCGACGAGTGTGAGACTCGTCGCGACCAGCGCGAACCCGAACGCGTCGGGGCTTTCAGGCTGTCTGGGTGGTCGTCGCGGGTTTCCAGGCGGGGGCGTTCACGCAGTTGGCAGTCGCGATCACTCCTCCGGGGAGTTTCAGACCGTTCGCCGAAACAACCCCGCGTCGAACGGGCGCCCAAAACACTACTGCCGAGGACGCCGACGCTCGGATATGGCCGACTACAGAGCCAACTACGCCACCGTGGAGTTCCAGACCTACCTCGGACAGAACGAGGAGAGCCTCGCGGTCCCGTGGGCCGAGTTCGTCGGCAACGCGACCGACCCCCACACCTTCACCGTCCCGACCGACGAAGCGGTCGACCCGTACCTCGAACTCCAGGCCTACGATGTCGAGGAGTACGGCCACGAGATCCGCGTCAATGGGACTTCGCTGTCGGGGTTCGACATCCCACCAGCCGAGGGGTGGCAACACTGGATGGACACGCTCGCGGGTTCGTCGCTCGTCGAGGGCGAAAACCGCATCCGGATCGAGCGCGACACCTCGACGGCCGACGCGTTCGTCGTCGGCGTCGCCGTCGTCCACTGGCGCGAACCCGTCGAGTGACTGCCCGACTGGTCCGTCGCGCCGACCGGATCCCGCCCGCGTCGGCCCGACTCTGCCCGCGCCGACTCAGTCCTGCCCACGCAGACTCGGCCCCGTCCGCGACGAAATCTACCATATAAACCCCGCGATACGGCCGGGGACAACCGTTGCTAACAACCCACACACTTCGGGCGGGTTTCGGGCGTTCTGTGCCGCTCTGTGGGTGAATCGACGGTCACCGGTCAGCCGATCGCTCCGCTCCCGACCACACACATTTATATAGAAGCACATTCATACTCCCAGGTGACTATGAGTCAGCAGCGAATGCAGGGTCAGCCCATGATCATTCTGGGCGAGGACTCCCAGCGGATGAAAGACAAGGACGCGCAGAGCCACAACATCTCGGCGGCGCGAGCGGTCGCCGATTCGGTCAAGTCCACACTCGGGCCGAAGGGGATGGACAAGATGCTCGTCTCCTCGATCGGCGACGTAACCGTCACGAACGACGGTGTCACCATCCTCACCGAGATGGACATCGACAACCCGACGGCCTCGATGATCGTCGAGGTCGCCGAGGCCCAGGAGGAAGAGGCCGGCGACGGGACGACGACTGCGGTCGCCATCGCGGGCGAACTCCTCAAGAACGCCGAGGACCTGCTCGAACAGGACATCCACCCGACCTCGATCATCCGCGGATTCAACCTCGCGAGCAAGCGTGCCCGTGAGGAAGTCGACGAGATCGCCGCGGACGTCGACTCCAGCGACGAGGACGTTCTGGCGTCGGTCGCCGAGACCTCCATGACCGGCAAGGGCGCCGAACTCAACAAGGACGTCCTCGTCGACCTGGTCGTCGAGGCCATCCAGCGCGTCACCGTCGAGGCCGACGACGGCTCGCACGTCCCGGACCTCGAGTTCCTCAACATCCAGACACAGACCGGCCGCGCCGTTTCCGAGTCCGAACTGCTCACGGGCGGTATCATCGACAAGGACCCCGTCCACGCCGACATGCCGACCGACATCGACGACGCGAAGGTCGCGATCCTCAACACGCCAGTCGAGGTCGACGAGACCGAGGCCGACGCCCAGCTGAACCTCGACAGCCCCGACCAGCTCCAGCAGTTCATCGAGCAGGAAGAAGAGCAGCTCAAGGAGATGGTCCAGACGCTGAAAGACGCCGGTGCCAACGCCGTCTTCTGCCAGAAGGGCATCGACGACATGGCCCAGCACTACTTCGCTCGCGAGGGCATCCTGGCCGTCCGCCGCGTGAAGAAATCCGACCTGGAGTTCCTCGGCGAGATCCTCGAGACCCGCATCGTCTCCGACATCGACTCTATCACCGAGGAAGACGTCGCCAACGCGACCGTCACGCGCGACGAGGACGAAGAGCTGTTCTACGTCACCGGTGAGGCCGGCCACGGCGCGACGCTGCTGCTCCGCGGCTCGACCGACCACGTCGTCGACGAACTCGAGCGCGGTATCAACGACGCGCTCGACGTCGTCGCCGCGACCGTCGCCGACGGCCGCGTGCTCGCGGGCGGCGGCGCCGCCGAGGTCGAACTCGCGAGTCGCGTCCGCGACTACGCCGACTCCGTCGAGGGCCGCGAGCAGCTCGCGGTCGAGGCCTTCGCCGACTCGCTGGAACTCGTCCCGCGCGTCCTCGCCGAGAACGCCGGGCTCGACTCCATCGACACGCTCGTCGACCTGCGCGCCGCCCACGAGGACGGCGACGAACACGCCGGCCTGGACGTCCACGCCGGCGAAGTCGTCGACACCTTCGAGTCCGGCGTCGTCGAACCGGCCCACGCGAAACAGCAGGCCGTCTCCTCGGCCTCCGAGGCCGCGAACCTGGTCCTCAAGATCGACGACATCATCGCCGCGGGCGACCTCTCGACCTCGGGCGGCGAGGAAGAGGGCGCCGGCGGTCCCGGTGGCGGCATGGGCGGCGGCATGGGCGGCATGGGCGGCGGCATGGGCGGCATGATGTGACGCCGGCCACAGCCACATCCACACGCTGACTCCCCCGCTTCGAATCGCATCACGAAACCGCGTTGCGGCACCGGTTTTTCCATGCTCCGGCATCGCCAGTGACCGCTCAGCGCGCACCAGCCGCCGCTCAGCGCGTGCCAGCCGCCGCTCTGCCCGATCTCTGTCACTGCGTCCGGTGGCCGCTCCGGGCCAGTCCAGCAACTCACAGCCGGCCAGCACGCCCGTAACGGCGACCACGAGAACGGTGTGGTGAGCGGTCGAAGAAACGCGACTGTGTACCGCTGTCAGCGATGGCATCCTGTGGCCCGTTCGACCGAACTAGGAGGGTTCAGTCCGTCCGGTCACGGACCCGCCGGAGGTCGGCGGCGAACGTCTCGACGGAGTCATAGCGCTTGAGTTTCCGCTTGGCGAGCGCCTTCGCGAGCACCGGGTCGGCGTCGGCGGGCACAGTGTCGGCCACTGCACTCGGCGCGCGCGGCGATCCGTCGAGGACGCCGCGCCGGACGTCGCTGTAGCTGCCGTCGAACGGCGGGCGCCCGGTCAGGAGGAAATAACAGGTCGCGCCGAGCCCGTAGACGTCCGTCGCGGTGTCGACGGCGCCGAAGTCGTCGTCGAAGTACTCCGGCGCGGCAAAGCGCGGGTCGAGGTAGTCGGCGGGCTCGAAGTACCGGCGGAAGACGCCCATGAGGCCGGGATTGTCGAGGACCGGCTCGTCGAGACCGGTGAGGTCGTCGCCGGGATAGACGACGGATTTCGGGTCGAGTCCGCCGTGGACGGCGCCGTGGCGATGGCAGTGGCCGAGTGCGTCGGCGAGCGCGACGGCCTGGTCGACGGCGCGGTCGACCGGCGGCCGCCCGCGGTCGGCCAGTGACGCGTCGACTGGCTGAGCCGCGACCCACGGTCGCGGGCGCTCGCCCCAGTCGACCACCGTGACGACCGAGTCGCCGTCGCCGAGGGCTTCCCAGCGACCGAGCGCGTCCGACAGCGCCGCCCGGAAGTCGAGTCGGTCGCTCGCTTCCGGACGGTCGAATAGACGGGCGGCGACGCCGCGCTCGTCCTCGTCGACTGCGGCGCGACACCGGTAGCCCGTCGCGTAGCGGTCCTCGACGCCGCGGGCGACGGCCGACAGCCGGTCGAAGTCGCTCAGCGCCGCGATGGAGGCGAACGTCTCCGGCGTCTCCGGTCGGTGGTCGTCCTCGGTGACCGGCGGCGCCGCCGGGTCGGCCGGCGTCGACCGGTCCGGTTCGGCGGGGCTGTCGGTGGCCGGACTCTCCGCCGTCTGACTGTCGGTAGGAGACGCGGTCGTCGGACTCGAACCCCCGTCGAAGTCAGTGTCGGTCGGGTGCGTCGGTCGCTGTGCGGGCGATTGGTCGTCCGGACGAGCGCGCGCTTGGGACTGGGGCGTTGGCCGCGACCGCGAGTCACCGGGCGCGACCGTCGGTTCCGGCGGACGGTCGGGCCGCGGGCGCTGGCTCCCGTTGTCGCGGTCCGGGCGGACGACCTGCCGGCCGTCCCCCAGGTCGGCGACTGCACCGGCGGGAACGCCGCCGTCGGTCTGGATACGCCTGGACTCGTCGTGACCACTCCCGGCGCCGTCCGCACGTGCGGGCCTGCCGGTCCGTGTGCCGCTGTTGGACCGAGCGGCCGTCTCGGGCCGACGGGGTGATTCGACCTGTCCGTGGCGGCTGTGGCCGTCGGTCGGTTCGCCCAGCGAGTCCTGCGCGGCCGCCACGTCGAGCGCGTCGGCGACGCGCTTGGGGTAGCGACCGCGCAGGTACGAGAGCACCTGTCTGACCTCGAAGGGGGCATCGTCGCCGGCACGCTCGGCGACGCGTTCGGTGAGGTACTCGACGGTGGCGGGCTGGTCGTCGGCGAGGGCGCACAGCGTCCACGACGCGCCGATTCTGACCGCGGTCGCCCCGTCGTCGAGCGCCGCCAGGAGCGCGGGGACGAGCCGGTCGCTCCCGCCTGCCGCACGGGCGACCGCCCGGAGTGTGACCTCGGGGCCGCCGTCGTCGACGACGAGGCGCGAGAGCACGTCCCGCAGGTCTCTCCCGTCACCGCGGTCGGGGTCGCTGGCCCGGCGGCCGGTGCCTCCGTCTCCGCGGTCGCCATCGCCCCGGTGGTCGGCGCGGCGACCGCTGTCGGGTTCGAGCACGTCCGGCCGGTCGGTGTTGCGGGGGCTGTCCATACGCGCACTGAGTCTGTTTATCGTACAAGAAAACCCGTCAGACAAACGCACGACAGCAAGCAGACATACCGTATCAGTCCGTGAAAACAAGCGGGTCGTGGTCGGGAGCGACGAGCGGATCCGGAAGCGACGAGCGGCCGGCCGGCGGGCGAGCCGGCGGCTCCGGAGTCGGGCAGCGGCGTCCCGGAGCGTCGCGCTGCGGGAGAAAGAAGACCGGACGGCGCGGACGCGCTCCGTTACTTGTCGACGTCGAGTTCGAACTGTTCGTGCTCGGAGGCGGCGTTGAGCACGACGCTGGTGTTGGATTCTTTGATCTCGGGGTCGACGAGGAGTTCCTTGATGTGGCGGTTCATGCCGTCGGTGTCGGCGAACTTGCCGACGGCGATGATGTCGTAGTCGCCGGTGACCTCGTAGACGGAGATCATCTGTTCGTGCTCGCGCAGCGAGTCGGTGACTTCGGGGAGGGCACTCCCCTCGACTTTGAGCTGGAGGACGGCGGTCACGTCGTAGCCGAGTTTGTCGTAATCGACCTTCGGCGTGTACCCCTCGATTATCCCGTCGTCTTCGAGGTCGGAGAGGTGGTTCGAGACGGTCGTCACCGACACGTCGAGGTCCTCGCCGAGGCTTCGCAGACTGGCGCGGCCGTCGTCCAGCAGGGCATTCACTAGCTTGCGGTCGAGATTTTCGTACGTCATTAGGTCCACACACACCCCCAGGGCATTAGAATTTTACGAATATTCAGTTCCGGTCGCTGTACAGGAAGATTTGCGCAGAAGGATAGGGTTTTAGTATCAGGGGTATACTCTGCGATTGTCGATAAACATGACAAGCGACAACGCGAAAACGGACGGTGGGCTCTCCGCCGAGGCACAGGACGTCCTCGACGAAATCGACGAGAAAAACGTCGACTTCCTCCGACTGCAGTTCACGGACATTCTGGGTACAGTCAAGAACGTCTCCGTACCGGCCGACCAGGCCGAGAAGGCGTTCACAGAAGGCATCTACTTCGACGGCTCTTCGATCAACGGCTTCGTCCGCATCCAGGAGTCGGACATGCGTCTCGACCCCGACCCCTCGACGTTCGCCGTGCTCCCGTGGCGGAGCGACGAGGACAGCGCCGCCGGGCGCCTCATCTGTGACGTTATCAACACATCGACCGGCGAGGCCTTCACCGGTGACCCGCGCTACGTCCTCAAGCAGGCCATCGAACGCGCCGAGGAGATGGGCTACACGGTCAACGCCGCGCCCGAACCCGAGTTCTTCCTCTTCGAAGAGGACGACGACGGGCGTGCGACGACGGAGACTGGCGACCACGGTGGCTACTTCGACCTCGCGCCGAAGGACCTGGCCTCCGACGTGCGCCGGGACATCATCTTCGGTCTCGAGGACATGGGCTTCGACATCGAGGCCTCTCACCACGAGGTCGCCCGCGGCCAGCACGAGATCAACTTCACGTACGACGACGCGCTGTCGACGGCCGACAACGTCGCCACCTTCCGCGCGGTGGTCCGTGCCATCGCGGCCGAGCACGACCTCCACGCGACGTTCATGCCCAAGCCCATCCCGCGGATCAACGGGTCGGGCATGCACACGCACATGTCGCTGTTCGACGAGGACGGCAACAACGCCTTCCACGACGAGGACGACGAGTTCGACCTGAGCGACACGGCCAAGAGCTACCTCGCCGGCATCCTCGAGCACGCGCCGGCGATCGCGGCCATCTCGAACCCCACAGTCAACTCCTACAAGCGACTCGTCCCGGGCTACGAGGCGCCGGTGTACGTCGCCTGGTCCGACCGGAACCGCTCGGCGCTCATCCGCAAGCCCGCCGCCCGCGTCCCGGCCGCCTCCCGCATCGAGGCGCGCTTCCCGGACCCGTCGTGTAACCCCTATCTCGCCTTCGCCGCACTCATCCACGCCGGTCTCGACGGCATCGAGAGCGACCTCGACTGTGACGACCCGATCCGCGAGAACATCTACGAGTTCGACGACGAAAAGCGCGAAGAGTACGGCATCACCACGCTGCCGTCGAACCTCGGCGAGGCTCTCGACGCCCTCGAATCCGACGAGGTCATCGAGGACGCGCTGGGCGAGCACGTCTACGAGAACTTCATCGAGGCCAAAACCCAGGAGTACGACGACTACCGCGTCGACGTCTCCGACTGGGAACTCGACCGCTACCTCGAGACGTTCTGAATCCGACCGCGTCGGATTCGGTGCACGGGAGACGGCGTCTCCCGGCGTTCTGAATCCGACCGCGTCGAATTCAGAGTCCGCAAATCTCCGATTTGCGACGTTCTAGGCGGCTCCGCCGCTTGGAGCGAGATAGGCGGCGAAGCCGTCTATCGAACGTTCTGAACCCGACCGAACGCGACCGGTCGGCCGCTCCGTTCTGCGGTTTTTTCGACTGGCCGACAGCGCTGTTGCCGTCGAGCGCTCCCACCAACGGTTTTAAGCGGGTGTACCGGCTCGGAGAGCACAAGACGACTGATCGTCGGTGACACCGTGAAGGTACTCTCAGCCAACGCCGGCTATCTGCTGGATTACGACGGCTCGCTCAGTGGGTACGCCCTGAAACCCCATCGCGCGATGGTCGGGAGTCGCGCTGCGGAAGAACGCGCCACCGACCGCCTCGTCGATGTCATCGCCGACGAACGGCCGGATATCGTCACGCTCGTCGAGGTCGACCAGGGCTCGCTGCGGACCGCCACCGACGGCCAGGTCGCCCGGATCGCCGAGAAACTCGCCGAGCGCGGGCTCGGCTACGAGGCTCGCGCAGACGGCAAGTACGGCGACGGGAACGTCCTCGCGAACCTGCCCGTCCTCGCACACCTCTCGAACGGCCTGCTCGTCCGCTCGGACCTGGACTGCGAGACGACCGCCCACTACCTCGACACCGGGCCCAAGCGGCTGGTCAGTGAGGCCCGCATCGGGGACCTCTCGGTGTTCGGCGTCCACCTCGCGATGAGCGGCCGGGGGCGACGGCGGCAACTGGCGGAGATCGCCGACCTGGTCGCCGACCGCGAGCGCGTCGTCGTCGCCGGCGACTTCAACGCCTACGACGGCCTCGACGAGGTCGAGGAGACGCTTGGTGCCGCCGGGCTCGTGTTGCACAACCCAGGTGAAACCGTCCCACCGCGCCCGCTGGACGGGGTCGTCACCGATACGCGCACCCTCGATCTCTTTCTCACCTCGCCCGCGATCGCCGTCACGCGCTGTGACGTCATCGACGTGCAGGTCTCGGACCACCGCCCCGTAGTCCTCGAGTTCGAGGCCTGAGACGGTCGGTTCGAAGTCAGTTCCGGGAGTCGTCGGGACACCCGGCGAACCACCGGCACACAGTGACGACCGACCGTGCGAACCGGCTGTCGTAACATTGAAACGCCGGGTTGCGTACCACGATCCATGACCGGCGACGACGATGTCGGAGCGGGCGACGGCGCGGACGGCGACGCCGCCGCCGTCGACACTGCGGACGCTGCCGTCGTCGACGGCGACGCCGCTGCCGTCGACACCGCCGACGGGGACGCTGCGGACGCTGCCGTCGTCGACGGCGACACCGCTGCCGTCGACACCGCAGACGGGGACGCTGCGGACGCTGCCGCCGTCGACGGCGACATGGCCGGCGGTGCGGTGACCCGCGTCGACCTCCACGTCAAGGTAGTCGACGAGCGCGTCGTCGAGCGGGCCAAGGCTGCGGGACTGGATGTCCTCGTCTACGCCCCGCACTTCGAGCATCTCTCGACTATCACCGAGCGTGCCGATCGATTTTCGGACGACGAGTTGCTGGTCGTGCCCGGCCGCGAGTACTTCACGGGCAAGTGGTCCAGGAGGAAACACGTCCTCGCGGTCGACCCCGACTCCCCCGTCCCGGACTTTCTCACGCTCGACGACACGATGGCCGAACTCGACGACCAGGACGTCGCCGTGTTGGCTCCGCATCCGGAGTTTCTGACACTCAGTCTCAATCGCGAGGACATCGCCGCCTACGAGAACCGGATCGACGCCGTCGAGGTGTACAACCCGAAACACTGGTCGCGAGACAACCGCCGCGCCCGCGAAATCGCTCGTGAATCCGGCCTCCCCACGTATCTCTCGTCCTACGCTCACCTGCGCTCGACGGTCGGCGAAGCCTGGGTCGAACTCGAAGCCGAGGTCGACTGCGCCGCGGACCTGGTGACCGCGCTCCGCGATGGCGTTCCTCGGCGGATGTTCCACCGCAAGGGTGTCGGGCACGCGGTCAAGTGCCGCGCCGAGTTCGCCCACCTCGGGTGGGAGAACTCCTGGGACAAGTTCGAGCGCGTCGTCCTCTCGGATATGGAGCCGACCCACCCGGCCGGCGAGGGCTACGACGACCGCTTCGCCGAACTGAACGCCTACCGCTGATTGTGGACGGTCAGGCCCCGTCAGTGGCGACTGCCGCCAGACCCGCGAGCTGTTCGCCGAGTAGTCCCACCGCGAGCAGCGCCATCGCGACGGCGGCGAGCGCGTAGACGGCCGCCGCGCCCCGCTGAGTCCGAACCCACGCGGCATCGGTCAGCTCGCGGGCGACGAACAGCGTGTAGTCAGCGACGGCCAGCGCCGACGCGACCGCCAGCAGCCAGCAGAGCGCCTCGACGGCACCGGCGTGTGGCACGAGCATCGCCACCAGCGCGAAAAACTGGCCGTTCGTGACGACTTTCCCGAAGAACCTGGCCCGGACCTTGCTCGTGTCGAAGCCGTACAGCGGCACCAGTGGGACGAGCGCGACGACGAACAGATCCCGCGCGAAGAAGAACACGAGGAACTCCACGGCCAGGTCGGTCCGCGGGAACAGGGCGGCGACGAGCACGAGCGCCGTGAACTTGTCGAGCACGGGGTCGAGCAGCGCACCGAGTTCGGTGGTCTGGTCGAGCCGGCGGGCGACCCAGCCGTCGACCCCGTCGGAGGCCACGACGAGCGCGAACAGGACGTATCGCAGCGGCGAATCGAGCAGGAAGACGACCCCGACGACCAGCGGGAGTCGCGAGAGGCTGATCAGGTTCGGGAGCGTCCAGAGTTCACCAGCGCGTTCGCGCCACGCGACCATCGTATCGGTGGCACTCCGGCGTCGCAAATGTGTCCTCCGGTTCGGGCGAACCGGCCTCGGCCGGGCGAGTCACTCCTCGAAGACGCGTAGCGTCTCGAATTCGAACCGTGCGCCCGTCCCGGTTTCGGGGTCGGCGTCGGTCACCGAGACCCCCCAGCCGTGGGCTTCCGCGATGGTCCGGACGATAGAGAGGCCGAGACCGGTGCCGTCGTCGCCGGTCGTGTAGCCCGGTTCGAAGATGTCGTCGCGCTCCTCTGCCGGGATGCCCGGGCCGTCGTCGGCGACGAAAAAGCCCTCGCGGTCGGCGAAGTCGCCGACGGTCACGGTCGCCTCGGCATCGGCGTGCTGGACCGCGTTGCGGAAGACGTTCTCCAGCAGTTGCTGGAGGCGGCTCGGGTCGGCGCGGAGGGTGCGCTCCGTCTCGACGTCGAGCGTGGCCGTCTCGGTGTCGACGACGGTCCAGGCGTCGGTCGCGACGGTCGCGAGGTCCGTCCGGACGGGGTCGCTGACCGTCTCGCCCTCCTTGGCGAGCGTGAGGACGTCGTCGATGAGCGAGTCGATCCGGTGGAGCGACTGCTCGACGATGTCGAAATGTTCCTCGTCGCCGTCCTTGCGGGCGAACTCGATGCGTCCGAGCGCGACTTCCAGGGGGTTGCGCAGGTCGTGGGAGACGACGCTCGCGAAGCGTTCGAGTCGTTCGTTCTGTCGTTCGAGCTGTTGCTCGTACTGCATGCGCTCGGTGATGTCGCGGGTGACGCCGACGAGGCCGGTGATATCGCCGGACTCGTCGTACCACGGCGCTTTCGCGGTGGCGACGTAGGTCCCCTCGAGCTTGTCGCCGTAGGCACGCTCGACGCGGTCCTCGACCGACTCGCCGTCCTCGATGACGCGCTCGTCGTCCGCGGTGGTCTCCTCGGCGAACTCGGCCGGATAGAGGTCGAAATCCGTCTTCCCCTCGACGTCGGCGGGCGCGTGGTGACGCTTCCCGTCGGGACTCTCGAGGTAGTCCGGCGGCGTGAGCGTCGGCATCGCGTCGCTGACGCGGACGTGGCGGCCGTCGCGGTCCTTGACGTAGATGGACAGCGGGACCTGTTCGAGCAGCGAATCGAGGATGGTCCGGTCGCGGTGGCGCTCGCGGTGGCGTTCGACCTGTGGGACGAGGTCCGCGAGCCGGGCGACGGCGTCGAAGTCGGCGTCGACCTGGAGATAGGTCGTCACACCCAGGTCGGCCGCCGCGGCGGCGTCCAGCCGCCCGGTCGAGGCGAAGACGACGACCGGGAGGTGGTCCGAGCGCTCGCGGACCCGAGCGACGACCGCCGCGGCGTCGAACGCGGCCGTGTCGTGGCAGGCGACGGTGTCGAACCGCCCGTCGGTGAGCGCCGCCGCGACGCGCTCGGGCGTCGACTCGGGACCACCGTCGTCGCTGTCGCTCTCGGTCCCGTTGGCCGTCGGATCCAGCCCGGTGACGGCGAGATCGGCGGCGTCGTCGGCCTCGTGCCACTCCTGCTCGACGGCCGCCGCGTCGGGCCCGACGTAGAGCAGTCGCGGACGGCCACGGAGCGTGTGCATGCGACTCGTATCTTCCGTCTCAGTGTTTCTCGGATATACGCGTTTGGGTGGGTGGAACGGTTTTTCACCGCGGCGACTCTACACCGGGTATGGCGACACGGTCTTGCGACGGCTGTGGCGAAGACGTCTCCATCGCCGGCGGCATCGCGAACATCTGGACGCTGGAGAAAGACACCACCGACGGGCTCACGCTCGAACTCGCCGACGGCACCGAACACTTCCTCTGTTACCCCTGTATCGAACGCCTGCCCGACGACCGCGAACCGACCGCCGAGGACGTCGCAGCGCTGTGAGCCAGCGTGACTGGTGTCGCGTCTCTCTGGACCTGCCGCTCCCGATGCCGGCACGTGCCCGCAGACTGCGACACCGATCTATCACTCGACGTCAGACCCGGGAAACGGCAGTCCGGAGACCGTCTCGTCGGTGGGCCGTGTCGTCGCCGTCGCGGTGACGACGCGACCGTCGGTCGACGCGTCGAACTCCACGTCCCGGAACGCCGGCGAGCGTTCGGTCCAGTCGGTCACGGCGGCCGGTTCGACCGCCCCGTCGGCGAAGACGACACTCGCCCGTATCTCCGACTCGTCCGCGCTCATGTCGACCCCGATGCCGTCGCCGACCGCCCCATCGACGGAGTACTCCCCATCGTGGGTGCGACCCTTGAGAAGGTGGCAGTCACCGATCCCCTCGACGAGGCGCTCGCAGTCGGACACCGCGTCGACGTAGCGGGCCGCCTCACCCGCGTTCACGTCGAGCAGTGTCTCGACGACCGCCCGCTTGTCCGCATCGTCCTCGCTGCTGAACGGGCTCGCGACGACGAGTTCGCCATCGGCGACCGCGGCCGCCCGCTGTCCGCGTGTGGTGAAGACCTGCCTGCCGCGGTACGTGCCGACGTCGCTGAAGCCGGCGTCCACGAGCGCGTCGACGACCGGATCGGCCTCGAAATCCCCCTCGACGATCGGGCGCTGGGCCCCCGCCAGATGCATCGCGCGGATCTGCGAGACAGAGTCGATACCCGGGATCGAACGTGCCCGCTCGAGTTCTCTCACCTCCTCGAGGCCGGCCTCGTCCGCGATCTCCCGGATCCGTCGCGGAGCCATCGAAAAGAACGCGTACTCCCCTCGCGGGACGACGTCCGGCGCTGGCAACCACTCGCTGTAATCGTCGTTCGGTACCGGCCCCGAGGAACCACTGCCGCCGGTGAGCCTGTTCAGACAGCCCGGTGCTGACGCGAGCGCGACGGTGAGTCCCCCCATCGCGAGCGCCTCACGACGCGTTTTTTCCATGACATTTCGGTCCGGCGACGCGATATAATAGTTACGAACGGTCGCTGACGACCGACAGGGTTAGGCGGACGCCACCACTCGGTTCGCACGTGTACCCCGGCCGGATCACCGACGAGTTCCCGGCGCCCTCGTACCGGGGGGCCCAGGAACAGGCGCTCGCCGACATCCGCGCGGCCTTCGAGGCCGGCAACGACGTCGTCCTCGTGCGCGCGCCGACCGGGAGCGGCAAGAGCCTCCTCGCGCGGGCCATCGCGGGGTGTGCCCGCACGGCCGGTGCGGCGGAGGCCGGCGAGGTCATCGACGCCTACTACACCACGCCGCAGGTCTCGCAACTCGACGACGTTGCCGGCGACGACCTCCTCACGGACCTGAAGGTCATCCGCGGGAAGAACAACTACGACTGCATCCTGCCTGGCGAGACTGACACCCCTGTCGACCAGGCGCCCTGCGCCCGCGAGCGGATGTTCGACTGCCAGGTCGAACACCGCTGTCCGTACTTCTCCGACAGAACGATCGCCGCCAACAACCCCATCGCCGCGATGACGCTCGCCTACTTCATGCAGACCGCCGGCTCCGACGTCTTCGGCCAGCGGGACGTCCTCGTCATCGACGAGGCCCACGGCCTCGGCAACTGGGCCGAGATGTACGCTACCATCGACCTGGGTCCCGACACGGTCCCCATCTGGGACGCTTGCGAACCGCCCGCCATCGAGGGTCTCGACGACGCCGCCCGCTACGCCGACCAGCTCGACACGATGGCCGACCGGCGGCTCACCGAGGTGCGCTCGCAGGCCGAACTCGACCCCGAGGAGGCCGCCGAGCGCGACACGCTCGTCCAGTTGCAGTCGGATCTGTCGTGGTTCGTCGAGGACTACCGCGACACCGACAGCGCCACGACGTGGGTCGTCGACCAGCCCGACGGTGCGGGCTCCCGCGTCACGATCAAGCCGATGGCCCCCGAGAAGTACCTCACACACACCGTCTGGGACCGCGCCGAGAAGTTCGCACTCCTCTCGGCGACCATCCTCAACAAGGATGCCTTCTGTGCGAACGTCGGCCTCGCGCCCGACCGCGTCGCACTGGTCGAAGTGCCTCACACCTTCCCCGTCGAACACCGCCCGCTCTACGACGTGACCCAGGGGAAGATGACCTACGAGGACCGCGACGCGACCATCCCGAAAGTCGCCGAGACGCTCGTCCGGATCATGGCCGCCCACCCCGACGAGAAGGGGCTCGTCCACTGTCACTCCTACGCGATCCAGGACCGCCTGCGCTCGCATCTCGACGAGTTCGGCGTCGACTCGCGGGTCCGCGCCCACGACACAGACGACCGCGACGCGCAACTGTCGACGTGGAAGCGCCTCGACGACCCCGACGTCTTCCTCTCGGTGAAGATGGAGGAAGCCCTCGACCTGGAGGGCGACCTCTGTCGCTGGCAACTGCTCTGCAAGGCGCCATATCCGAACACCCGCGACTCGCGCGTGGCCGCTCGTCTGGAAGACGACCAGTGGGGCTGGTACTACCGGACCGCGCTGCGGACCGTGATCCAGGCCTGCGGGCGGGTCGTCCGCGCGCCCGACGACCACGGCGCCACCTACCTGGCCGACTCGTCGCTGCTGGACCTCTTCGAGCGCGCCCGCGTCGACATGCCCGACTGGTTCGCCGAGCAGGTCGACCGGATGCACAGTCCGGACCTGCCCGAGTTCGACCCGAGCGCCGCCACTGCGGGCGTCAGCGGCCGGCGGCGCTCCTCGTCGCAGTCGCGCTCGTCCCGGAGCGGATCCGGATCGGGGTCGAGCGATTCCGACACGAGCGACGGCGGGGCGAGCGCCGACGGGGCGTCCGACGGCCGCTCGCGCAGCCGCTCGCGGCGCTCTTCGGAGAAGAGCCCGATGGCCGACGTGTGGGATACGGAGTGAGCGCGTCGGGGGTTACGCGTCGGACGCACCGTTGTCGAGGGCCGCCCGGACGAGTTTCGTCTCGGCCCTGCGGAGGAAACAAGCGACAACAGTCAGTATCAGACGGCGGGTCCGAACTCGTCGAGCACTGCGTCGACGAGTTTCGCCTCGGCGGCCTGGAGGTGGCGGCTCGCGGTCGACGGCGCGCAGTCGAGTTCGGCGGCCACGTCTCCGTGGGTCGCTCGCCGGGGCCGGTCGTAGTATCCCAGTTCGTGAGCGACGGCGAGCGCCTCGCGCTGGCGCTCGCTCAGCCGCGAGGCGGGGTGGTCGACCGCGCCGCGGAACGTGCCGACAGTCTCGACGGTCACGTCCATCGCGTCGGGCGCCTCGCCCAGTGCGGCCTGGAGCGCTCCGACATCGCCGACGACGCGAAAGCGCATGTCGCCGTCGCGGTAGACGATCGGCTTGCGGACGACCAGTCCCGGCCGCGTCCGCGCCTCGCGGACGGCCGCGAACATGGCGGTCGCGCGCGGTCGCACCGCGACGAGCGCGTAGGTCCACGGCCCCTCGGCCGCCGAGAGCTCGACTGATTCGATCCCGTCCAGGTCCGGCGCCGCCGCCGCGAACGGGTCGGCGTCGCCGCGAACGGCGAACAGGACGGTCTCGACAGTGTCGGGCGTCGTGTTCCACTCCAGCAGCTGTGTCTCGGCGATCCCCGGCGCGTCGGCCAGCATCGTGTAGAAGGCCGGCGCGCGTTCGCCGTCGACCGCAGCGGTGACCCGGAGCCGTTTCATCGTCCGTCGGTGTCGCCCGCTGTACTTAAATCACTGCCACATACTGCACCGAATACCGACCCGTCCGGGCCCCGTCCGTCGTGGTATGACCGAGACGACGCAGGCCGGCGGTGACCAGCCGACCGACGGTGACCAGCCGACCGACGGTGGCCTGACGAACGACAGTGACCAGACAGCCGACAGTGATCAGACGACCGGTGGCGACCTGACGACAGGCCGCCCCCTCGACGACCACGGCCGCCCGCAGGCCGGACCAGCGCTCGAACTCGACCCCGACGGCCCGTCGGCGGCGCTCCTCCGCGAGTCGCCGCGGGCGCTCGTCGCCAGTCCCGGCGCGGGCACCTGGTCGACGCTACTCGAACGACCGGACGAGGGCGAGACGGACCGTCCGGTCCTCGTCCAGTGGCTCGAACCCGACGCCACCGAGCCGCCGGTCCACTACCATCCGCGGAGCGAGACGTTCGAGGTCCTCGACGGAGCCTTGACCGTCGAGGTGGCGGGCGAGCGGCGCCGGCTCGGCCCCGGCGAATCGGTCACGATCGACGCGGGCGTCGAGCACGCGTTCAGCAACGAGACCGACGAGACGGTCGCCTTCCGGGCGGAACTGCCGTCGATGCGGACCGTCGCCTCGCTGTATACGGTCTGGGGGCTGGATATCGAGGGCGCGTTCGGGGACGGAGACGAGTACGGCGAACCCGGACTCCTCGCGGCGCTGCCGCTCAGCGAAGACGTGTATCCGGACACCGTGACGCCGGTCGCACCCGTTCCGGTCCAGCGGGCGCTCTGGGCGACCGTCGGTCGCGCGGCGCGGGCGCTGGGCTACTCCGGTATCGACGACCGATACCTCGACGACGCGTTCTGGGAGCGCCGCGTCGAGCAGGGGGTGACCCGCGACGGTTGAGCAGGCGCACGGTTCCGCGCAGGGCGGGAGCGCAGCGGTCAGACGTCCGGACCGAACTCGTCGAGGGCGGCATCGACGAGTTTGGTCTCGGCCTTCTGGAGGTGGTTGCTCGCCGTCGCCGGCGCGCAGTCGAGTTCGGCGGCCACGTCCTCGTGGGTCGCCTCTCTGGGCGTCTCGTAGTAGCCAAGCTCCTGTGCGACCTCCAGCGCCTCGCGCTGGCGCTCGCTCAGGGCGACCGTCGGGTCGTCCAGGCCGCCGCGATACGTGCCGACCTCGTCGATGCGCAGGTCCAACTCCTCGGGCACGTTCTCCAGCGCCCGCTGCAGCGGTTCGGGGTCGCCGACCGCGTGGCCGGACATCGCACCGTCACGGTAGACGAAGGGTGTCCGGACGACGAAGCCGGCGTCGTCGCCGAGTTCGTGGATCCGGTCGAACAGCGGCGTCTCCGGCGAGCGCATCACCAACAGCGCGTACGCACGGCCGTCGCCGACGGACGAAACGTCGACCGACTCGACGCCGGGTGTCTCGGTCGCGCGCGCCGCGAACGCCGAGTGGTCGCCGTCGATGGCGATCAGGAACGTCTCGCGGCCCTCGGCGGTCGTGTTCACCTCCAGGACCCGAGCTTCCGTGACAGCGTCGTCGTGTGCGAGCAGGGTGAAAAACGTCGGCGCGTCCTCGGGGGCGATCCGCGCGGTTGCCCGCAATCGTTTCATTGCCCCGGACTGGGACTCACCGACAGATAAAACCGGGCGCTGTCGGCCGTCTTTCGCCACAGTTCGGCGCCCGGACTCGACCACCGGGTCAGTGCGCGCGGCCGAACCCGTCCACACCGGCGCGGATGAGCTTCGCTTCGGCCTTCTGGAGGTGGTCGCTGGCCGTCGCGGGTGCACAGTCGAGTTCGGCGGCTACGTCCTCGTGGGTGGCGCCGCGGGGCTGGTCGTAGTAGCCCAGCTCCAGCGCGACGTCGACGGCCTCGCGCTGCCTGTCGCTCAGGCTCGTCCCCGGAGTCGCCCGAGCACATGGGTAGGTACCGATCTCGTCGATGCGAACGTCCACGCCGGGCGGCGCCGCGTCGAGCGCGGCCTGGAGCGGTTCGGGATCGCCGACGACGTGGGCGTGAGCCGTGCCGTCGCGGTAGACGACCGGTTTCCTGACGATGAGGCCCGTGCGCGCCAGGGCTTCGGCGATGGCGCTGAACAGTGGGATCGCCGCCGGTTCCGCCCTGACCAGCGCGTGGGAGGTCGGCGCGTCGACAGCCGAGAGCTCGACGGATTCGATCCCGGCGGTGTCCAGCGCGGCCTCGCGGAACGGTACGGGGTCACCGTCGATGGCGTACAGCAGCGTCTCCCGCTCGGGCGCGGCCATGTTCCAGTCGACGGCCCGCGCCTCCGTCACGTGCTCTGAGTCGGCCAGCACACGGAAGAACGTCGGCGCCCGGTCCGGGTCCGGCCGCGAGGTGATCTGGAGGTGTTTCATCGCCGACGGCTGGCCGCCGACGTGGCTTAAACCCCCCGACTATACCGCACAGAAACGGCTCCCGGGCGGCGCCGCTCCCATCGGATGATGAGACACAGCGAGAGCCGAACGGCATCGGGACGTGCCCGTCGACGGGCACGCAGTGGGACGGGGCGCGGTGGGACGGCGCACAGTGAGACGGCGCCCAGCGGGTCCCGGACGGACGGGAGGCGCGGCCGGGAGGGTGGTCGCTGATGGACCCAGTCGACAGCGTGGCCGCCCTGGTCGCCCGCCGCAGCCGCCTCGTGATCGCGGCGATGCTCGTCCTGACGCTCGCAGTCGGGGCTGGGGCAGGGGCGGTCGAGCAGTCGGCGTCGCTCGCGGCCGTCGCTACCGAGTCCGACAGCGCCGCCGCGAACGACTACGTCCGCGAGAACTTTTCGGCCAGGGACGGCAACACGACCACCGCGCTGTTCGCCGTCAGGGACACCGACGGGAACGTCCTCTCGCGTGACTCGCTGGTGCGCTCGCTGCGCCTCCAGCAGCGGCTCCACGAGAACGCGACTGTCAATCGGACGCTCGTCGCGAACCGCTCGACAGTCGGCGTGGCGAACGTCGTCGCTCGCGCGGCGATCGCGGCTGAACACCGCCGCGAGGGCTCGGCACACCGGGACCGCCCGACGGCGAACCCCACGCTCGACGACCAGATCGCCCAGCTCGAGTCGATGAACGCGAGCGGGGTGGCGGCGACCGTCGGTCGCGTGCTCAGCGCCGACGGCGACGGGAGCGGCCGCACGGCGCGCCGGCTGCTGCCCCGGGGGTACGACCCGGGCGACACGACCGCACCGTCGCGGCTGCTCGTCGTGACGTACCGGACCGACCAGCTCATCCGCGCGGCCCCGATGATCTCCGAGCCGGTCGCGGACGGGCACTTCGCCGCGCGCGACCTCGCGACGGACCAGCCGGGCCCCGAGACCTACCGCGCGTTCGGACTCGGATTCTTCGCTGAGCAGCAGAACGCGGCCATCGGCGACAGCATGGCAGTCCTCGGCCCGCTGGCGCTCCTGTTCGTCCTCGCGGCGCTGTCAGTCGCCTACCGCGACCCTCTCGACGTGGTCCTCGGCCTGGTCGGGGTCGTTGTCGTGCTCGTCTGGACGTTCGGCGTCATGGGGTGGGCCGGCATTGCGTTCAACCAGATAATGATCGCCGTTCCCCTGTTGCTGATCGGGCTCTCCGTGGACTACGGGCTCCACGTGGTGATGCGTTTTCGGGAGCGGCGCACCCAGTACGGCGAGGGGGTGCGGACGGCGATGGCACGGTCGCTGAGCGGCGTCGGGACCGCGCTCGCGCTCGTGACGGCGACGACCGCGGTTGGGTTCCTCGCGAACCTCACGAGCTCGATGCCGGACTTGCGGCTGTTCGGCGTCGTCACGGCCGTCGGTGTCGGGGCAACCCTCGTGGTGTTCGGGCTCTTCGTGCCGGCGCTGAAGACGGAGACCGACGCCGCCCTCGAATCGCGCGGGTTCGACCGGTCGCGCCGACCGTTCGGGACCGGCGGCCGGTTCGGCCGACTGCTGCGGGGCGGCGCCGTGCTGGCGAAACGGATGCCGCTGGCGGTGCTCGCGGTTGCGCTGGTCGTCAGCGCCGGCGCCGGCTACGCCGCCACAGACATCGATGTCTCCTCGGACACGGAGTCGTTCATGGCCGACGACCCGCCGGGCTGGACCGACGAACTGCCCGCAGCCGTCAGACCCGGCGACTACTGGCTCGACGACAACCGCGAGTTCGTGTACTCGCGCTTCCAGGCGCCCGACCGGCAGACCCACGTCCTCGTGCGAGGGAACGTGACCGACCCGACGACGCTCGACCGCGTCGCCGACGCCGGCGAGGTGGCGCGTTCGGCGGACGTGACCTTCACCCGCTCGACCGGCGATGCGGCCGTCGCATCGCCCGTTTCGGTGATCCGCCGAGCGGCCGCGCGCAACGAGTCGTTCAACGCGACGGTGGCGGCGGCCGACACCGACGGCGACGGCGTCCCCGACCGGAACCTGGCGACGGTCTACGACGAGCTGTTCGCGACGGCGCCGGACCGCGCCGGCCGTGTCCTCCACCGCGTCGACGGCGAACCCGCCGCCCTCCGCCTGCGCGTCGCGGTCGACGGCACCGCCTCGAACGCCGACATCGTCGACGAACTGCGCGGTATCGCTGCCGACCTCGACGGGAACGCAGGCCTGACCGCCACTGCGACCGGATCACCCGTCGTCACCGCGGACCTCGACGCGCGGCTGGCGACGACGATCGTCGAGAGCGTGGCCGTCACGCTGGTCGCGCTCCTCGCGCTGCTGGCCGTCGCGTTCCGTGCCTTCGAGGGCAGCGCCTCGCTCGGAGCGGTGACGCTCGCGCCCGTGGCCGCGACAGTCGCGTGGCTCCTCGGGACGATGGCGGCGCTGGACCTCTCGCTGAACCTCGTGACGGCGCTGGTCGGCAGCGTCTCGCTCGGGCTCGGCGTCGACTACGCGATCCACGTGACCGAACGGTTCGCCGACGAAATCGAGCAGCGCGGTGACCCCGGGCTCGCGGTCGAGCGCACGGTGACGGGGACGGGTGGGGCGTTGCTGTCCAGCGCGGTCACGACTGCCGGCGGGTTCGGCGTGCTGGCGTTCTCTCTGCTGCCCGCCCTCGCACAGTTCGGCCTCGTCCTCGCGGTCAGCATCGGCTACGCCTTCGTCGCGAGCGTGTTCGTCCTCCCGAGTCTGCTCACGCTCTGGGCGCGCTACGGCTCGTCGGCCACCGCCGCGAGCGGAGAGGCGAACGCTATCGCGAGCGACGACTGACTCACAGCTGTCGATAGTGGGAAGCGACCGACGCGCGGCAATCGGCCTCGCGACGACGGCTGGTCGCGCGTTCGGGCCGCTCATACGGTCGGTCGTACCTGTGCCCCGGTGACTCGCCGGGCGTTCCGGCGACCCCCGGACTTCCAACCGACCGTATCAGAACGCGTAGGCGAGCACGCCGACGAACGCTGACCCGATCATCAGGAAGACGAGCGTCAGCGCCATGATCTGCTGGCGGTCCAGCCCGGTAATGTTCATACGTCGCCATTCGCGTCCGAACGGATATGCGTTTCGCGCGACACCCGCCGCGGCCGCTCGACCACCGACACGTTTAACCACTCGGTAGTAAAACTATGTTATCAATGTCGACGCAACTCCAGCGAGCGCGCGAGGGAGAAGTGACGGTAGCGATGGAACGGGTCGCAGCGCGGGAGAACTGCGAGCCCGAGTTCGTCCGCGAGCAGGTCGCCGAGGGGCAGGCTGTGATCCCGGCTAACCACGCTCACGAGAGCCTCGACCCGATGATAATCGGTCGGGAGTTCGGGACGAAGGTCAACGCCAACATCGGCAACAGCGAGGAGACCAGCGACCTCGCGGGCGAAATCGAGAAGCTCCACACGGCCGTCCACTACGGCGCCGACACCGTGATGGACCTCTCGACGGGCGCGAACCTGGACGAGATCCGCGAGGCCAACGTCGAACACTCCCCGGTCCCGGTCGGGACCGTCCCTATCTACGAGGCGGTCAAGCGCGCCGGCGACCCCGTCGACATCACGCACGAACTCCTGCTCGACGTGATCGAGAAACAGGCCGAACAGGGCGTCGACTACATGACGATCCACGCGGGCGTGCTGATGGAACACCTCCCGCTCACGGACGGTCGCAAGACCGGGATCGTCTCTCGCGGAGGGTCCATCCTCGCGCAGTGGATCGAGGAAAACGGGATGGAGAACCCGCTCTACACGAAATTCGACGAGATCTGCGAGATATTCGCCGAGCACGACGTGACGTTCAGCCTCGGCGACGGGCTCCGGCCCGGCTGTCTCGCGGACGCCAGCGACGACGCGCAGTTCGCGGAACTCGACACGCTCGGCGAACTGACCCGGACCGCCTGGGACCACGGCGTGCAGGTGATGGTCGAGGGGCCGGGCCACGTTCCGATGGACGAGATCCGCGAGAACGTCGAGCACCAGCAGGACGTCTGTGACGGCGCCCCCTTCTACGTGCTCGGGCCGCTCGTCACCGACGTGGCGCCGGGGTACGACCACATCACGAGCGCTATCGGCGCGACCGAGGCCGGCCGCGCCGGCGCGGCGATGCTCTGTTACGTCACCCCGAAAGAACACCTCGGTCTGCCCGAGCGCGAAGACGTCCGCGAGGGACTGGCGGCCTATCGCATCGCCGCTCACGCCGCCGACGTGGCAAACGGTCGTCCCGGTGCGCGCGACTGGGACGACGCCCTCTCGGAGGCCCGCTACGAGTTCGACTGGCGCCGGCAGTTCGACCTCGCGCTCGACCCGGAGCGCGCCCGCGAGTACCACGACCAGACCCTGCCCGGTGACAACTACAAGGAGGCCCGTTTCTGCTCGATGTGCGGCGTCGATTTCTGCTCGATGCGTATCGACCAGGACGCCCGGGAGGCCGACGGCGAGATGGAGACCATCGCCGACGAGACCGACATCGACGCGTCCCCGGCGGCCGCGGTCAATCGCCCGCCGGTGGGCGAACACGACGCCAGCGACGTGCCCGACTACTCGCACCTGCTCGACGACGGCCACGACGAGGGTGTCGCCGACGACTGACCGAAATCGAACGGTTGGCGCGCGCTGGAGCGCGCTTTCATGCGCGCGCCGACGTCGTGCGAGGTCTTCGCGAGCCTGCGAGCGAAGGCTCGTCAGAGCTTGCTCTGACGGTGGATGAGCGAACGCGGTTTGTGAGCGAATCGGCTGGGGAGGATTGTGGTTGTCTGCGGTGGCGGTTCGGGTAGGATCCTGGTGTCCTGGCGAACTGTGCGGGGCTCGACGCAGGAGAGCCTCGACGGCGAACGGCGAAGCCGTGAGCGAGCGCGTCGAGGGCTTCCATCTCTCTGTGATGAGTGTAGTCGCGGTATCGTCTGTAGGTGCAGTTTCAGCCAGTGAGTGCGTCGAAACCGATCGTCCCGCACCCAGCTCTACACCGCCCACAGTCCCAACAAACGATAAACTCCGAGTTCGTTTTCCAGAGTGCCAGCGGGCTTAAGCGAGTGGCACGCTAGACGTGCAGTATGCCAACACCCGACAGCGAGGTGGCCGGATGACAGACCGGTTCGCACTCGACGGAACGGCGGTCGTCACGGGCGCGTCGAAGGGGATCGGTCGGGCGGTCGCCGAGCGCTTCGCCGCGGCGGGGGCGAACGTGGCGGTCTGCGCCCGGACCGACGACGAGATCGAGGCGGCGGCCGCCGAGATCAGTGACGCCTACGCGGGCGAGGCGGTCGGCGTGGCCTGCGACGTGCGCGACCGCGAGGCGGTCGCGGCGTTCGTCGAGACGGCCGTCGAGCGCTTCGGCGGCGTGGATACGCTGGTCAACAACGCCGGCGCGAGTTTCGTCGCGGGGTTCGAAGACATCTCCGCGAACGGCTGGCAGTCGGTCGTCGACGTGAACCTCACCGGGACTGTCAACTGCACGCAGGCCGCAGCGGACCCGCTCAAAGAGAGCGGCACCGACGGGACCGCCAGCAGCGTCGTCAACGTCTCCAGCCTCGCGGGCGTGCAGGGTGCGCCGCACATGAGCCACTACGGCGCGGCGAAAGCGGCCATCCAGAACCTTACGCGCTCGCTCGCCGCGGAGTGGGCCGGCGACGGCGTCCGCGTCAACTGCGTCGCACCGGGGTACGTCGCTACCCCCGGCGTCGAGGCGCAGATGGGCATCTCGCCCGGCGAAATCGACCGCGAGACCGTCGACCGCACCGTCGGCACGTCGGCGGAAGTCGCCGACGCCGTCCAGTTTCTCGCCAGCGACGCTGCCTCCTTTGTCACCGGCGAGACGCTGCCCGTCGCCGGCGTCCCAGAAATCGAACACACCCCGAGGACCTGACCATGAGCGAGAACCCCACCGATACGACCGCCGACACCTCAGACTCCCCTGCCCGGGACATCTTCCTCCCGGTCGCCGCACAGCCCTCTCTCGACACGCTCGTCGCCTACGCCGAGGACGCAGAAGAACTGGGCTACGGCCGCGCGTGGCTCCCCGAGACCTGGGGCCGCGACGCCGTGACGGTCCTGACGACGGTCGCCGAGCGCACCGAGTCGATCGGGATCGGTACCTCCATCGTGAACGTCTACTCGCGTTCCCCCGCGCTACTGGGCCAGACCGCTGCGACCCTCCAGGAGGTGTCGGACGGCCGCTTCCGCATGGGACTAGGGCCGAGCGGCCCCGCCGTCGTCGAGGGGTGGCACGGCGTCTCCTACGACCGCCCGCTCCGGCGGACCCGCGAGACCATCGACGTCCTCCGGGCGGTTCTCTCGGGCGAAACCGTCCAGTACGACGGTGATATTTTCACCCTCTCGGGGCTTCGACTGCGCTGTGACCCGCCGGCGTCCCCGCCGGCCATCGACGCCGCCGGCATGGGGCCCACGTCGGTCGAACTCGCCGGGCGCTTCGCCGACGGCTGGCACGGGCTGATGCTCACGAGGGAGGGGGTACGTGAGCGCCTCGACGACCTGCGCCGCGGGGCCGACCTCGGTGACCGCGACCCAGACGATGTGCGCGTCACGCTTTCGCTGCCCTGCATCGCGCTGGAAGACCGCGAGCGCGCCCGGCACCTTGCCCGCGAGCACCTGGCCTTCTACGTCGGCGCGATGGGGACCTTCTACCGCGAGGCGCTCGCCCGCCAGGGCTTCGAGGACGAAGCCACCGAGATCGCGAGCGAGTGGGCAAACCGAAACCGTGAGGCCTCGATAGCCGCGATCTCCGACGAACTCCTCGACGCGCTCGGGCTGGCTGGCACGCCCGAGGAGTGTCGCGAAGGCTACGAGCAGTGGGCCGCCATCGACGGCGTCGACGCGCTGTCGGTGTCGTTCCCCCGCGGCGCCGAACCGGCGGAGATCCGGACGACGATGCGCGCGCTGGCGCCGGAGTGAGGGTCCCGCCGTCTCCGTTGTCGCCGCGACCCCGATTGCCCCATCGTCTCCGGCGTCGCCGTCGCTGCGACAGACTGAAACTACCGCCGCCCATCGACTCAGGTGATGTGGCCCTGGGGACACCTCGCCGCTGCCTTCCTCGTCTACGCCGTCTACTCGCGGGTTCGCTACGGCCACCGTCCCACGGAGGCGACGGCGGTCCTCGTCGCGCTGGGCTCGCAACTGCCCGACCTGGTCGACAAACCGCTGGCCTGGACGGTCGGTGCCCTGCCCACGGGCCGGTCGCTCGCGCACTCGCTGCTGATCCTGGGACCGCTCCTGGCGGTCGCGTACCTCTACGCCAGCCGACGCGACCGCGCCGCGGCTCGGTTCGCGCGTCGCGAGGGCGCGCGAGCGCCGTTAGTCGTCGCCCTCGGTCTCGGTGCGATCGTTCACTCGCTTACTGACGCGCTCTACCCCGTCGTCGAGGGGGAGTTCGGCGGGACTGCCTTCCTCGCGTGGCCGGTCGCCGACCTCCCGCCGACGACCGACCCGCAGAGTTTCGTTGGTCAGTTCACGCAGATGGCGTTCACTCCGGAGTTCGCCTTCGAACTCCTGCTGGTCGCGCTCGCGCTGACCGTCTGGGTTCGGCAGGACTGTCCCGGCCTCGACACCGTCAGGATCCTTCCCGGACGGGTCGTTCAGAGCGTCGTGAGCGACGATCCCTGACAGCAGACGAATGCCAGGGAGTCACCACGTCGCGTCGAGACCATCGTTCGCGTCCGCGATTCGGGACCTGATATCTGCGACCGTCTCGAACCTGTAGCCGTCGACGGTGACACCGATCGCGTCGACGCCGCGGTTCTGGGCGACCGAGAGCGCGCGCTGGTACGCGTCGAGGGCCTGTTCGTAGCGCACCTGTGCCCGCTGTCTGTCGCTGTGTAAGAGTGAGTCGGCGGCTGCGAGTTCCTGCTCGGCCTCGCCGAGAATATCTGCCACCGCTGCGACATCCGGGCCAGTTGCACCCGGAACTCCCGCGCTGCCACCAGTCGCCGGTCCGCTGCCTGGCGGCTGGTTCGGTGGCTGCTGCCCAGGCGGCTGATCGGTGGGTTGGTCGGTCGGCTGGTTCGGTGGTTGCTGTCCGGGGGGCTGGTTCGGTGGCTGCTGGCCAGGCGGCTGATCGGAGGGTTGGTCGGTCGGCTGGTTCGGTGGTTGCTGGTCAGGCGGTTGATTGGGTGGTTGGTTCGGTGGTTGCTGTCCGGGAGGCTGATTCGGTGGCTGCTGGCCAGGCGGCTGATCAGAGGGCTGGTCGGTCGGCTGGTCGGGTGGCTGCTGGCCAGGCGGCTGATCGGAGGGCTGGTCGGGTGGCTGGTTCGTTGGTTGCTGTTCGGTTGGTTGGTTCGGCGGTTGCTGCCCAGGGGGCTGATCGGAGGGTTGGTCGGTCGGCTGGTTCGGTGGTTGCTGGTCAGGCGGCTGATCGGAGGGCTGGTCGGGCGGCTGGTTCGGTGATTGCTGCCCAGGCGGCTGGTTCGGTGATTGCTGCCCAGGCGGCTGGTCGGAGGGTTGATCGGGTGGTTGGTTCGGTGATTGCTGGTCGGTCGGCTGGTCGGAGGGTTGATCGGTCGGCTGGTTCGGTGGTTGCTGTCCGGGGGGTTGGTTCGGTGGTTGCTGTCCGGGGGGTTGGTTCGGTGATTGCTGGTCGATCGGCTGGTTCGGTGGTTGCTGGTCAGACGGTTGATCGGGTGGTTGGTTCGGTGGCTGCTGGCCAGGTGGTTGATCGGAGGGCTGGTCGGTCGGCTGGTTCGGTGGTTGCTGGTCAGACGGTTGATCGGGTGGTTGGTTCGGCGGTTGCTGCCCAGGGGGCTGATCGGAGGGTTGGTCGGTCGGCTGGTTCGGTGGTTGCTGGTCAGGTGGCTGGTTCGGTGGTTGCTGGTCAGGTGGCTGGTTCGGTGGTTGCTGGTCAGGTGGCTGGTTCGGTGGTTGCTGGTCGGTCGGCTGGTCGGGTGGCTGCTGGCCAGGCGGCTGATCGGAGGGCTGGTCGGTCGGCTGGCTGGGTGGTTGTTGATCCGGTGCGGTCGAACCCTCCCCCGGACCGCCGCTCGCCCCCGCAGTCGACGGCTCTGTGCCGGCGTCAGTGGCTGGTTCGGGGCTCGGCGGCTGGTCAGTCCGCGGAGCTGGCGACGATCCGGTCTCCGGGCCGTCCCTCGTAGTGGCACCCCCCTCGGGCTGCGCCGACGAGTCAGTCGCGGTAGCGGATCCGGGCGATCCGGTTCCAGGTGACTCGTCTCGAGTACCGTCTGGTGGCGACCCGTCGTCGTCGCCTCGCCGCGAGAGCAGCCACACCCCGGCTCCCCCGGTCCCGAGGACGCCGACTGCGGCCGCAGCGAGCACTTCGTACCCGGGGAGGTCGGTGCCGCCGCCACCACCGGACTGCCCTGGCGCCGCCGTGGTTCCCGTCCTCGTCGGCGTCGAACTGCCCGCTCCCGGTGTCACAGTTCCCGACACGGGTGTCGGTTGGGGCGTTGGCGTTGCGGTCGGGCTGGCGGTCGGCGTGTCAGTCGGCGTCGCGGTTGGGCTGGCAGTCGGCGACTGGGTCGCGGTCGGCGTGTCGGTCGGCGTCGGCGCGCGCGACACGTCGATCGAAACTGTCTCCGTGGCGCTTTCCCCCTCGTCGTCGGTGACGCGGAGTTCGACCGTCCGGAGTCCGGCGTCGGCGAGCGTGTGCTCGACGGTCGGGCCTGCGGCGGTCGTCCCGTCCGGGAACGTCCACTCGTAGGAGACGATTTCGCCGTCGGGGTCGGCTGAGTCCGACCCGTCGAAGGTGACTGCCGTCTCGGTCGTCACGTCTGTCGGCGAGTAGTCGACGGCGGGGTTCGGGGGTCGGTTGGTCACGCGCACGCTGGTCGTCGCCGTGTCGGTAGCACCCACGTCGTCGGAGACGGTGAGTTCGACCGCGTACTCACCGGCCGCATCGAACGTCCGACTCACCGTGACGCCCGACGCCGACGTTCCATCGATGACCCACTCGTAGGAGACGACTTCGCCGTCGGGGTCGCTCGACTCCGAGGCGTCGAAGGTGACCGTTTCGCCGGTCGCAGGCTCGGCCGGCGCCACGGAAATGTCCGCGGACGGGGTCGCGTTCGCCACTGTGACGGTCCGGGTCTGTGTGTCGGTCCCGCCGGCGTCGTCGGTGACGGTGAGCGTGACCTCGAACGCACCGCTCGTGTCGAAGCTGTGGGTCGCGGTGGCGCCGCGCGCGTCGAACGCCGAATCGGGACTCGCCCACTCGTAGGAGACGATTTCACCGTCGGGGTCGCTCGACTCCGACGCGTCGAAGGTGATCGACTCCCCGACGCCCGGGTCGGTCGGCTCGTACGCGAACGCTGCCGTGGGTGATTCGTTCGCTACTGTGACAGTCCGGGTCCGCGTGTCGGTGGCGCCGCTGTCGTCGGTAACGGTGAGCGTCACGTCGTAGGTGCCCGGCGACCCGAAACTGTAGCTGACTTGTCGACCGGTCGTCGCGAGCGACGCGTCGGGACTCGCCCACTCGTAGGAGACGACTTCGCCGTCGGGGTCGCTCGACTCCGAGGCGTCGAAGGTGACTGTCTCGCCGGACCCGGGTGTCATCGGGTCGTACGCGAACGCTGCCGAGGGTGCGGTGTTGCCGACCTCCACGGTCCGCGTTCGGCTATCGGTCGCGCCTCCGTTGTCGGTGACGGTGAGCGTCACGTCGTAGGTGCCCGGCGACCCGAAGCTGTGCGTGGCGCTCTCGCCGCTCGCCTCGAAGGCCGAATCGGCGCTGCTCCACTCGTGAGAGGCGATTTCGCCGTCGGGGTCGTAGGCGGCGGACTCGAAGGTGACCGTCTCGCCCGCCCTCGGCCCGTCCGGGGAGGCGCTGAACTCCGCCACCGGCCGTTCGTTGTCGATGACGACGGTGTTAGTCACCGAGCTGGTGGCGCCGCTGTCGTCGGTAACGGTGAGCGTCACGTCGTAGGTCCCCGCGCTCTCGAACGTGTAGACCGTCGTCTCGCCCTCCTGGTCGAACGACGTATCGGGGCTCGACCACTCGTAGGAGACGATCTCGCCGTCGTCGTCGCCGGACCCGGTCGCGTCGAACGCGACCAGTTCGCCAGGGTTCGGCGACGCAGGAGCGAACGAGAACCGCGCCGTCGGATGCGTGCTCGCTCGCGTGTCTCCGACGCCGAGCGCTGGCAGTGAAGCGATGCCGATGACTCCGAGGAACTCCCGCCGCGTACGATTCCCGTCCCGCATTGTGCAGAACAGGTAACCACAACCATAATAATGATTTCCTCGCGGTGAAAACCGCAGGTCGATGTACGCGGTCGTCGGCTGTAGCGAGTGTCAGGCGCTGTGGATCGTCGAGGGACGGCCGGACACGAGCGAGTGCCCCCGCTGTGGGACGCAGCGTCAGTACGAAAAGCGCCGGAAGTTCGTCAGCACTGACGACGAGGACCACGCTCGCGAGGTCCGGTCGTCGATCCTCGCCAACCGGCAGGGCCACGGCGACGCCTTCGCCGAACTGGACTCCTTCGCGGAGCTGGACGAACAGGTCGACGCCGCCGGCCCGACCGACGAGGAGTATCTCGAAGGCTCGGGACTCGACGCCGACGCCGTTGCCGAGGCGGGCGAGCGCGCCGAATCGGGGAGCGGAAGCGGCGGCGGGAGCGGAGCAAGTGGGTCGCGCAACCGCCAGCAGGTCGTCCGCGATGCCCTGGGCGAACTGGACGACCCCACCGAGGACGCCGTCGTCGCTTACGCCGACGAGCATGGTGTACCCGCCGACTACACCCGACGAGCGCTGGCGAAACTCGTCCGCGCCGGCGAGGCTACCGAGAACCGGGGCGTCTATCGGCTAGTCTGAATCGCGCGATTCGACAGTCTGTGCGGGTGGGACTGAAAGGGGCGATTCGCGCGAGGCGGCTGCGCCGCCTCGGAATGCGGCGGCCGGCCGTGCCGGCCGCCCTTTCGACCCGTCCCGGACGACGCAAGCCGCGAGGCGTCGGAGACGCCTCGGCCCGTGCGAGCGGGCCTGCGGCCCGCGAGCAGACACCGTAGCGAAGCGAGGAGCGG
>Ga0207733_100334_pt1 | contig 35663 bp, 32 predicted proteins | sample A23P3SouthBayCA_FD_187735 | JGI IMG/M metagenome (GOLD analysis project Ga0207733, IMG submission 187735) | Aerobic enrichment media microbial communities from Eden Landing Ponds, California, USA - A23 P3 (SPAdes) | ecosystem: Environmental > Aquatic > Marine > Unclassified | place: Emeryville... | reverse complement strand
CGTCAACAACGTCACAGCCGGGGTCGTCGAGATCAGCGACTCCGGCAACATCACCGTCTACGAGTCCGGAGCCGACGTGCCCGCGCGGACACCCACCGAGAGCTCGGGCGGCGGCCCGCTCACGCCCGCCCTCGCGGCCACGCTCGTCCTCGGCGTCGCCGCCGGCCTCGCGCTCCGCCTCCGGTCGCGGCTGCGGTGACTACTCCCGGAACGCCGCACCGAGTCAGTCGGTGTCGTCCCCCTCGCTTTCCTCGACGGCGTCGGCCGACTGGAGCGACAGCGTGACCGTCGTCCCCTCGTCGACGTCGAACGCGAGACGCCCGCCTGACTTCTCGGTGACCCAGGTCGCCAGGAAGAGCCCGATCCCGCTCCCGTGTTCGAGGTCGGTCTCCTCGCCCTCGGCGACGACGCGGCGCTCGTACTCCGGGATCCCGGGGCCGTCGTCCGCGATCCGGAGCGCGACGCCGGCCGCAGCGCTGTCGGCGTCGGCGCTGTCGGCGTCGGCGTGGTCGATGTCGGCGGTCCCCTCAGCAGTGACGCGCAACAGCGGTGCCTCGCCGTCGTTGTGTTCGAGCGCGTTCTCACAGAGGCTCTCGACTGCGTAGTGCAGCGACTCGATCCCCGCCACCGGGAGTCGCTCGGGCAGGTCCGATTCGATCCGCGCATCGGGGTGCTCGTCGCCGAGGTCGTCGAGGACGTGCTCGACGATCGTGACGAGGTCGTGCTCGACGAGTCCGTCTTCGGCCGACTCCATCGCCTCTTCGACCTTGCGGGCCTTCTTGCCGTGGGCGACGAGGCCGTTGCCCGTCTCGAGGATCGTCATGACCGCCTCGGCCTCCTGTTCGCCCTCGAGTGACGGCACCATCTCGGCGTAGGAGAGGATCACCGTCATGTCGTTCTGGAGGTTGTGCCGGAGCACGCGGTTGAGGACACCCAGCCGTTGCTCGCGCTCGCGGATGGCGCGCTCGCGCTCGCGCAGGCCAGCGGCCAGCTCGTTGAAGCCGTCGCTGATCTGGGTCCACTCCTCGGCGGCCCGCAGCGAGAGTCGACGGTCGAAGTCCCCGGTCTGGAGCGCGCCGAACCCGTCGAGCAGTTTCCGGGTCTGGGTCAGGTTCGTCGAGTACTCCCAGTAACCCATGCCGAGCACGGCGCCGATGACCAGCAGGAGGCTGACCAGCTGGACGCCCTGGAGGAGGCGAACGCGGTCCGCGAGCGCCGACCGGTCGCGGACGACTGTCAGCGTCCAGACGTCGCCGGACCTCGCGCCGGGAGTGATCGACTCGGTCCGGCTGATCGTCCGGTCGAACGAGTGGGCACCCTCGCGGAGCGAAACGTTCTCTCCCGAGACGTTCTGCGCCACGACCCGGACGACCTGCGTTTCGCGTTCCTGCGGGGCGAGCGAGGCGAACAGCGCCCCGTTCCGGTTGACGAGTTCGGTCCCGCGGCCGGGGTCGGCGTCGACGGGGAAGCCGGCGACGAACACGCCGTCGGCCCGGCCCATCCCGCCGCCACGGAGCCCGAGTGGGACGCTGAACAGGACGAATCGCTGGTCGGTTTCCTGGACCTGTGACGGGCCGAGCACCTCGACGAACCGCGTCCCGTTTATCGACTGCCTGAAATACGCCTGGTCGCTGACGTTCGTGCCGAGGCGACGCTGGCGCTGTTCGGCGGTCAGGACGTTCGCCGACAGCGCGACGACGGTGCCGTTCCCGGCGATCACTTGCGCCTGCGTGTACTCGGTCAGGTTCAGGAACCGCCGGAGTTTCGCAGTCGTCTCGACGCCGGCGTCGAGTTCCGTAGCCCCGTAGTTGGCCATGACCTCCTTCCTGTCGACGATCTCGGTTTCGACCTGGCGCGCGGTCAGGTTCGCGGTATCGGTGATGTCGGCGCGCTCCTGTGCGACCGCGTCATCTTTGAACAGCTCGACGCTCCCGAGGACGACCCCGCTCAGGACGAGCGTCACCACGACGAGCACGATGGCGAACTTCGTCCTGAGCTTCATCGCCAGCGTGTTTCGAATCGACCGACAAAAGCGTCCCGGCGCGGACCGCTGCTTCGACCGCCATCCGCGAGAGCCCACCCTTCCACCGCAACCGCAGCTGTCGAGTAGTTGAATAGACCCGTCCCGTGTCAAACCTATATGCCGATGTCCGACGAAGCCCGAGTATGCCATCACCGGGTTCCGATAGGTCCGTCGCGGGCCGGACCGGGGTGCGGACGGACGGCGGTACCGTGGACGCGACCGAGGACGCGGCCATCGCCGTCTTCCTCCTCTCGCGCGCGTCGAGTTCCGACGTGCAATGACGGGACTGCGGATTCGTCCGGCGTGTCGCAACGCGGGTCGCGAATGCAACACAAGATTCGTTACCTCTGCCTGAGAGGTCGGAGACATGAGCTTCGAGATCGGGGACCCGCTCAGCGAGGGGTTCGACCGGCTGACCGAACGGAACGGGCTGCTATTCGTCGGCCTGTTCGTCGCCCTCGGGGTGATCACCTCGATTCTCGCCGCCGACTTCACCTCGGCGGTGATCGCGGACCTCGTCGAGAGCGGCGACCTCGACCCGGCCGACGTTCCGTCGGACACGAACCCACTGCTCGGCGAGGATCCGACCCAACAGATCGTCGGCCTCCCGGCGTCGGTCGCGCTGTTCGGGATGTTCCTGGGAGTCATCGCTCACGCGTCGGTCTCGATCGCCGCCGCGCGTACTTTCGCGGGTGAGGTGACCGAGTCGATCCCGCGTGAGTACTTCACCAGAAAGCTCGCGTGGTCGCTGGCCAACATTATCGTTGGCGGGATCCTGTTCGGTATCGCCGTCGCGGTCGGGTTCGTGCTGGTCGTTCCGGGCCTGTTCCTGCTCGTCAGCCTCTACTTCTGGCCCTTCGCGGTCGTCCTGAACGACGACAACTTCGTCGGCGGGTTCGCCGAGAGCTGGGCGCTGACGAGCGGGAACCGGATCCCGCTGTTTGTCCTCGGCGTGATCGTGTTCGTGCTCGCGGCCGTCACCAACGTCGTCGGCAGCGTGTTCAGTGCGCCGTTCCCGCCGCTCGCCGAGATCGCCGTCTCCGGTGTGTTCTCCGGCGCCGTGTTCGTCTTCACCGTCGCCGTGGCCGCGCGGGCCTACCGGCAGCTCCAGCGCGAACGGGCCGTCGACACCGGGGCCGAAAGCGGAGCCGGGACCGAATCGGACACGATGTTCTGACCGGGTAATCGAGACGCCGACCGGCGAGGAGTCACCGCGGCTCGAAAACGATCGCGCGGTCGCCGGTCGTCTCGCGCTCACCGACGGTGACGCCGACGGGCATCCCGACCTCGATGTTTTCGGGCTCGACCCCGCGCAACAGGCCGGTCACCTGAACGGCGCCGAAGTCGACGATCGCGGTCGTGTACGGTGCGTCTTCGGCGAACGCCGGCGTCGCGACCGAGACCGTCGTGTAGGTCTCGACCTCGCCCGAATCGGGCAGCGGCGTCTCGGTCAGGTCGCGGCTGCCACAGTCGGGACAGACCCGGCGGGGCGGCAGCCAGCCGTGACCCGCGTCACACTCCAGATAGTAGCCCTCACCGTCGGCGATGGCGTCGAGGAGGTCGTCGTACTCGCCGTCGCGCGCTTTGTCGGTCATTCCGTCACCTCCAGCACGTGGACGGTCGCACTGGCGACGGTCCCACCGGCGTTGTGTGCGACGCCCACCTGCGGGTCGTCGAGGTCGTCGCTCCACGCCGAGCGCCCGCACAGGAGCTTCGCGATGGAGATCACCTGCGCGACGCCCGTCGCACCGACGGGATGACCCTTCGCCTTCAGCCCGCCCGAGAGGTTGGTGGGCATCTCACCGGTGGCGTGGGTCTCGCCATCGCGGGCGGCGGTGACGGCCTCGCCGGGTTCGTACAGCCCCAGCGACTCCAGCGCGAGCACTTCGGCGATGGTGAAACAGTCGTGAACCTCGGCGACGTCGACGTCCGCGGGGCCGACGCCGGCGTCCTCGTAGGCCTCGGCGGCGGCGTCGTCGGCCGCCGGAGTGCGCGCGTAGTACTCGCGGTCGTGCAGGGCCATGCGGTCGCCGCCCTGGCCGGTCCCCGAAATCGCGACCGGTGCGTCCAGGCCCTCCCGTTCGGCGTACTCCTCGCTGACGAGGACGACGGCGCTGGCGCCGTCGGTGATCGGACAGGCGTCGTAGAGCCCGAGCGGGTCGGCGACCATCGGCGACTCCAGCGCGTCGTCGACAGTGATCTCCGTGCGGATCTGTGCGGTCTCGTTGGGGAGGGCGTGTTCGTGATTCTTCACGGCGACGTGGGCCAGGTCCGCACGGGAGCCGCCGTACTCGCGGAAATAGGAGCGGGCCATCAGCGCGTAGGCACCGGGGAAGGTCATCCCGGCGCGGATCTCGTAGAGGTCGTCGGCGGCGATCGAGAGCGCGTCGGTCGCGCCCGCGGTGCCGATGTTGGTCATCCGCTCGCTCCCCCCGACGAGGATGGCGTCGGCCTCGCCCGAGCGAAGTCGGACGACGGCCTCCCGGACCGCCGCGCCGCTGGAGGCACAGGCCGCCTCGTAGCGGGTCGCGGGCACGTCCAGCCCGATGGCCTCGGCCATCAGCGGCGCCTGGTGGCCCTGGTGTTCCGCGAGTTCCCCCATGAAGTTGCCGTAGAACAGGGCCTCGATATCGTCGGGCGGCACGCCCGCGTCGTCGAGCGCCGCGAGCCCCGCCTCGGCGAACAGGTCCCGGCCCGTTCGCTCGGGGAACTTCCCGAAACGAGTCAGGCCGACCCCTGCGACGCGTGGTGCAGTCATCGGATCGATGTACGCGCCCCAGCGGCTAAAAAGAGCGCGTTCACGTGTGAACCGATCGCACGTTCGGCCCCGGCGAGTGGGATGGACAGAGCCGGAGCGAGTGCCCCCCACGTCGCCACCCCATTCTCAGATCTGATTACACGATGCGTGGATTTAACCAGCGAAAATCCACACGAACAATCATGTTGAAGCGTATCCGTGGCAGTTACGGGGCGAAACTCGGGGTCGGCTACGTTGCGGCCGCAATGCTGATGATCGCAGTCGGGGTGACGACGAACGACGTCGGGTCGACGGTTGTCGCGGGCGTCGCGGGGCTGCTGACGCTGGGTTCGATCAACGCCGCCGAGAGCATCGCGAGCATCACGGAACTGTCGGCACAGACCAGACAGATAGCCGAGGGCGACCTCGACACGCGCGTCGAGTCGACGCGGACCGACGAGTTCGGGGAGCTGGCATCGGCGCTGGAGTCGATGCGCCGGTCGCTGTCCGAACGGCTGGCCGAGATGGAGGAAGCGCAGGCCGAACTCGAGACGGCACGCGAGGAGGCCGAGACCGCGAAAGCCGAAGCCGAGCAGGCCGAGCAGGAGGCCCGCGAACAGGCGGCCGCCTATCAGGAGATCGCCGAGCGATACGGCGAGACCATGGAGCGAGCGGCGACTGGCGACCTGACCCAGCGGGTCGACGTCGCTACCGAGTACGAGGCGATGGCGACGGTCGGGACCACGTTCAACCGGATGATGGACGACCTCGAAGCCACGGTCGAGACGGTCGCCGGCGTGACCGACGAGGTCGAGAACGAGGCGGCGACGATGACGGAGATGGGCCAGGAGGTACAGGAGACCGTCGAGGAAGCCGCCGCGGTGACCGACGACATCGAGTCCCGTGCGAGCGACCAGCGGGAAGCCGTCGAGGACATCTCCGCGGACGTCGAACAGGTGAGTGCCTCCTCCGAGGAGATCGCGGCGACCGTCGCCGACCTCGCCGACCAGAGTGACGATGTGACCGAAGCCAGCGAGAGCGCGCGCGAGGCCGCCGAGACGGCCCTGGATGAGATGACCCGGATCGAAGACGACGTCGACCAGGTTGTCGAACAGGTCGACCGACTCCGGAGCATCGCGAGCGATATCACGGAGATCACGGACATCATCGCCGACATCGCCGAGCAGACCAACATCCTCGCGCTGAACGCCTCGATCGAGGCCGCCCACGCCGGCGACGGGGACGGCGGCGGGGGCGGCGACGGGTTCGCTGTCGTCGCCGACGAGGTGAAGTCCCTCTCGGAGGAGACCCGCGAGCGCGCCGACGAGATCGCCGACATGGTCGCCGAGGCCGACGCGCAGACGACCGAGGTGACCGACTCGGTGCGGACGGCACAGGAGCGAGTCGGGGCCGGGTCGGCGACCGTCGAGTCGGCGCTCTCGGAGATCGAGACCATCGCCGAGTCCATCGAGGAGGTGTCGGCGTCGATAGACGAGATAGACCGGACCACCACGGAGCAGGCGGAGACGACCCAACAGACCGCCGTCTCGATCGACGAGATAGCCGACCTGAGCGCCGAGACGGCCGCCGACGCCACCGAGACCGACAGGCTCGTCAGCGAACAGCGACAGACGGTCCGGGTGATCACCGACTCGCTCGAACAGTTCGAGGACAGCGTCGTCGAGCGGCTCAGACGGCAGGTCGAGACCTTCTCGTTCGGCGAGTCGCCCGCAGCCGCGTCGGGCCACCTGAACGCGGCGGCCGACGGGGGGCAGTAGGATGCAAGCGATCGCCTACTGGCTGGCCGCCGGGAGCTTCGCCGTCGGCTGTGCGTTCGTCGCGCTGATGTACTACTCCTTCGAGGGCGAGGAGACGCGAGAACTGGTCGCGTACCTCGGTATCATCCCCGGGTTCGCCGGTCTCGCGTACGTCGGGATGGCGCTCGGCATCGGGACCGTGACGGTGAACGGGACCGAGTTCGTCGGCCTGCGATACGTCGACTGGCTGGTGACGACGCCCGTCCTCGTGGGGTTCGTCGGCTACGTCGCCGGCGCGAGTCGACGTGCCATCGCCGGCGTCATGGTCGCCGACGCCCTGATGATCGTCGTCGGCGCCGGCGCGACTGTCTCGTCGGGCGCGACCAGGTGGGCGCTGTTCGCCGTCTCGTCGGTCTTTCACCTCACACTGTTCGCCTACCTCTACTACGTCTTCCCGCGGACCGTCCCGGACGTGCCCTCCCGTGTCGGCCTCTTTAGCCTCCTGAAAAACCACATCGGGCTCCTGTGGATCGCCTACCCGCTCGTGTGGGTCGCCAGCCCCGCCGGGTTCGGGTACGCGACGGCCACCGGGACCGCGCTCGTGTTCGCCTTCCTCGACGTGTTGGCGAAGGTGCCCTACCTCGTGTTCTTCTACGCACGCCGCCGCGCGTTCGAAGACGAAGTCGTCGAGGAGACTCCGGACGCACCGAGCGTGACCCCCGCCGACGACTGATTTCGGCGTCGGTCCACGAAGCGGTCTTTCCCTTACGGCGTCTGGGTGTACTGTCCCGGGATTTTCAGCTCGTCGACGACGTTCCCCTCGGCGTCGTAACTGATGAGGTGCAGATAGCCGCTGTCCTGCGTGTAGTACATCTCCTTGCGCTCGGCGTCAGGGCCGCTGACCTCCCAGACTGCCTTGCAGGTCTGGCGCCCGTCGTGTTCGACGATACCCTCGACCGACATCATCTTCGTCTGGCCGCTGGAGGGGTCGATCCGCTCCGTCTGCTGGCCCTCGGGACACCACATCGACACGGGTATATCGGTCATGCCGCCCATCCCATCGGTCGCGCCGCTCATCCCATCAGTCATGCCGCCCATACCGCCGCCGAAGCCACCGTCGCCGGTCATCCCGCCGGTCATGTTGATCTCGGTGACGAGGTTGCCCTCGGCGTCCAGGTAGCGGACCTTCTGATAGCTCCCGTCGACCGCGAAGTACATCTCCATCCGCGAGAAGGTGGCGCTTTGCTGGTTCGTTTGCCAGACCGCCTTGCACACCTCGCGGCCGTCGTAGGTGACGATGCCCTCGATCTCCATCGACACCTGCTCGTTCCCGCCCTGCGGGTTCGTGTACGACATCGACTGGCCGGCCGGACAGGAGTCCATCGAGCCGGGCCCGCCGAAGCCGCCGTCGCCGCCGAAGCCGCCGCCGGCCCCCGGATCGGCCGCGTTCGTGTCCGTCGGATCGCTCCCGCCGCCACCGTCGCCGCTGCACCCGGCCAGGACGACCAGGAGTGCCACCGCGACAATCAGTGCGTGCTTGCGCATGCCCTCCCATCAACTGGAGAGAGCATCAATACCGCTGCTAGCTGTCTAGATCCCCGACTGCTGACCGAGGGACGCCGACACGGCTCACTCGGCGCTCGTGGCGCGGACGAACGCGTACAACGCGAACCCGACCGCGACCAGGACGGCGACCGGCAGCGATATCGAGAGTCGCCGCGAGAGGAGGACCAGCTCGACGGCGAGGACGAGCAGGAAGACGAGCCCGAACACCGCGAGCGTGAACACCGTCCGGCGCCCCCCGGGCGCGGCGTCACCCACTACTCCGAGTGCGACGAGCGCGGCGGCTGCCGCGCCCACGGCACCACCGGCCGGGAGGCCGCCAGACAGCCAGACCGCGAGTTCGGTCACCGGCACACCCGCGGCCGACACCACAGCGAGGCCCGCCGCCGCGTCTCCCAGCGCCAGACCGTTCATACCCGGAGTTCGGTCGACCGGGGTAAATAGGACGCGGATACGCGCTCGCATCACTCTGTTGTGAAGGGGTCCCGGCGGGTCGGCGTCTCGTCGACTTCGCCCAGTGGCTGGCGCGCCGAAACGGTGTTGTGTCACGGACGCACGACCGGCGAATGTTGATGCCGAATGTGTGCTCAGCGCCACCGTATGGCATGCGGATACGGGCGTTCGGGGCACATGGGGCGTCGCTGTTGCTGTGGGCTGCAGGCGAGCAAAAACGGCGCAGGCCGACCGACGGACCTGGCGCCGGGAGGCCGTCACCGATGCGGGCGCGGGTCGAGACAAGCGCGGGTCGACACGGACGCGGGGCGGGGACGGTGATGGATCCGCGTGGCGCAGGGCGCGACACCGCCGCTCGCGTGCAACCGGCACAGCGGTCGTTCGCGGTGCTGTTCGCCGCGGCGTTGGTTCTCTCGGCGGTCGTCGGGCCGGCCGGCGCGGCAGTCGGACTCGACGGGTCGCCGGGCACAGACCGGTCGGCCGCGGCGGCAGGCGAGGCATCCACCCAACCCGAGGCCGACATCGTCATCGAGAGCGACGGGGACGAGGTGGACGGTGACGGGAACACGGGCAACGACGAGGACGACGACGGCGATAGCGTGTACGCTACCGGGCAGGACGCGAGCCAGGCGGTCTCAGCGGGCGACCGGGTCGAGTTCTCGGGAGTGCGCCACGAGGGCTCGGACCTGCGGTTCTTCCTCGACGGCACGTCGGACGTGACGATCGCGGGGCGACCCGGGACCGTCATCGCGTCGCCGGACGACCCGAACGTGGCCGGCGGACTGACGATCGTCGAGGCGGGAAGCGTGACGGTCACCGACCTCGTCGCTCGCGGTGAAGACGACTCGGGCGTGGGTCTGCTCGCGAACGACGTCGAGCGCCTCCGGGTCTCTGACCTCGTGACGACGGGATGGTCACGGGGGGTGCGCGTCCTCGACGGGGGGTCCGCCGTGGTCGAGAACGTCACCGCGCGGACCAGCGACCAGGGACTCAAGTTCCAGGACGTCGACCGGGCTACTCTCTCGGACGCCCGTCTGACGGGGAACGGGCGGGCCGTCGCGACCGTCGGCGTCGGGTCGATCAGCGTCCGGAACGCGACGCTCCGGGGCAACGACCAGGGCCTCTTTCTCACCGGTAGCGGCGCCGTCAGAGTAGACGGCGTCCGCGTGTTCGACACCGGAGAGGCCGCGGTGCGGGCGAGCGGCGAGGTCGTGACGGTCGATGGCCTCTCGGTCGACGGCGCCGCGGTAGGCCTCAGCGTCAGCGCGGGCAGCCAGGCGACGGTCGCGAACGTCACGGCCGTCGACACGACCCTCGTCGGCGTCCGCCTGACCGCGAAACGCACGGAGCGCAACGTCACTGCCCGGCAGTTCGTGCTCCGGAACGCGACGGTGCGCAACGCCACCGCGCCGGGGTCGACCAGCGAGGGCCGATTCGCCGCCGTTCGGATCTACCCCGGCGATGACGGCTCGGTGCGTGCCAGCGACGTGACGGTCACCGATAGCGCCAGTGTCGGCATCGCGCTCAACGTGGGCGACTCGCTCGACAGCGGGGCGACCGCGCGGCTCGACGACATCGTGGTGAGGAACGTCGGGTTCGGACTCTCAGAGACCGGTCTGAGCGGGAGCGGGCTGAACGTTGAGGGGCTCGACGCGGTCCGTCTCACGAACTCGACGTTCGCGGGGAACGCCGGCTTCGGAGTTCTGTCGTTCGCCACCGGCGCGCTCTCGCTGTCGGACGTGACGCTCGGGAACAACGGGCTCGGTACCGGCCGCGACAGCGGCGGGCTGGGGGTCCGCGAAGGCAGCGTCTCCCTCTCGGGCGTTCGCGCGACCGGCAACGAAGGGCCGGGCGTCTTCCTGCGCGCCGGAGCGACTGCCACGGTCGGCGGGTCGACGCTCGCCCGCAACCCCGTCGGCGTGAACGTCACCGAGGACGCGAGCGCGACCGTCCGAGGGTCGAACCTCACGGCCAACGGCGTCGGCGTCACCGTCGGCCCGGACGCGAACGCCTCGGAGACGGCGGTCGTCAGGAGCAACATCGTCAGGAACGAGCGGTTCGGCGTGCGCAACCGCAACGGGTCGGCGTCAGTCAACGCAACGCTGAACTACTGGGGCGCCGCCGACGGCCCGGCCTCCGGCGAGGCGGGAGCGGCGGACCGGCCCTACGTCGACCCGCGAACCGGCGAACCGGCGGACGGGGACGGCGACGCCGTCTCCGGCGCTGGCGACACCGCCACGGTCCGGTTCGACCCGTTCCTGGAGTCGCCGAGCGGGAACCGCTCGACTGGGCGGGAGCTAGTCGTCGACGCGGACGGCGACCCCGCCCGCGTGTACCGGGCGATCCAGCCCGCGCTCGACAACGCGACGGCCGGCGACACGGTCACGGTCAGACCCGGCACCTACGACCCCGCGACCGTCTCGACGAGCGTCACGCTCCGGGCGCCCGACGGCGCGACGGTCACGCCGGCGGGCTCGGGTGGCGTCGCCGCGCTCCGGATCGAGGACGGCGAGAACACGACTGACGCGACCGTTCGCGGGTTCACCGTCGAGGAGTTCGAGACTGCGGTCGAGGCGCGCAACACGGCGGGCGACTGGACGGTCGCGGACCTCACCGCCGTCGACACGCCGACGGTCGTGGGAGCGTTCGCGACCGCGGGCAACTGGACGGTCCGGAACGTCGCCCAGCGACTCGACGGGTCGTTCCGGACCGGTGACGCCGCGGGCGTCGACGCTGCGGACGCCACGGGCGACTGGACGGTCACCGGGAGCGAGTTCGCGAGCGTGGCCGCTGGAGTGCGCGCCCGCGACGCCGCGGGCGACTGGCAAGTCGTCGACACGACGGTCGAGACCGCCGCCCGCGGGGTCACCGCCGACGGGGCGACTGGCGCGTGGACCATTCGGGGGCTGACGGTCCACGACCCGACCGACGCGGGCGTGACCGCGGCCGACACCGCCGGCGGGTGGACGCTTTCGAACACGACGGTCACGGGCGGCGAGGGCGACGGCCTGCGGGCGCCGCGCGCCGGGGCGGCCTGGGTCGCCGTCGGGCTGACGGTCGAAGACATCGGCGGCACTGGAGTCGCCGCCGCCGGCGGTGGCGCGGACTGGCGTCTCGCCGACGCCACTATCACAGCGGCGTCAGTCGGCGTCGACGCGGGGTCGACCGACGGGGCGTGGACGCTCTCGGGAGTGACCGTCACCGGGACGACCGGGCCCGGTGTCGTTGCGACGGCGACGACCGGGAACTGGACGGTCACCGAGAGCGAGGTGCGCGACACAGCGACTGGGGTCGACGCCAGGGACGCCCTCGGGGACTGGACGGTCACCGGGAGCGACGTGACCGGCGCCGCCGGCCCCGGCGTCGACGCGCGGCGGACGGCGGGCGCCTGGCGGATCAGGGGCGTAACGAACCTGACCGGCAACGCGGTCGGCGTCGACGCGCGCGAGACGACCGGCCGCTGGGCGGTCCACCGGACGAACTTCGACAACCGCGACCGGGGCGTCGACGCGACCGACGCCGCCCGCGAAGGCAACGCCCGGCGCAACTGGTGGCCCGACCTCGACTCCATCGCGTCCTGTTTCGGCAACGTCTCCTGCGAGAACCGACTCGGGGAACGGGCGAGTCCGACCGCGACCGGAGTCCTCGCGCAGGTGTTCGACGGCGACGCCGACCGGCCGGCCGAGGGCGTCGCAGTGTACCTCTACGAGCGCCGCTCCGACCCGGTTCCGACCGCGGACCTCTTGTCGGCGTACGACGGCCGCGAGCACTACGCCGCGAGCGGTACCGTGGCGGCCGGCCGGGGCGACGAGCGCCGGAGCCAGTCGTCGATACGCCAGCCCGCGCCGGGCCGCAAGTACGGCGACGGGTCGCGCGTCACGAACGTCTCGACGGGGCCGGAAGGGGTCGTCCGCCTGACCGGCCTCGACCCGGGGTCGTACTGCCTGCTGCGGGCGCCGCCGGGCCGCAGTCCGCGGAACGTGACCGCCACCTGCGGGATCGACGTCACCGCGGGGTCGGTGACGACGGACAGCGTCACGCTGACCAACGACACGCACCTGGAGAACGCGGCCGACGACTTCACGTCGCTCGAGTCGGTCTCCGCGTCGGCGGTCGACGACCGTATCCGGGTCGCGGCGGACAGCTACCGAACGGTCCGGGACCTGGTGTCCGAGAGCGACGAGGCGGTCTCCGTGAGCGACGTCCCGGCGATCATCGGGCTCGCGCTCGGCGGGAAGGCCGTCGTCGAGTCGAGCGGGCGCGAGGTCGTCGCGGCCGGGGTCGAACTCGCCGTCGACGCGGGGCTGTTCACGCTGAGCAAGTCCGGTGTCCTCGGGCCGGAGGGTGTCGATCCGGAGCGCGTGTCGATCCCGGAGCCGGAGAACGACCTCGGGCCGCAGGCGCGGGTCGCCAAGTACGCGCTCACGGTCCGCCGGACGGAGTGGCTGTTCCAGTTCGAGCAGGTGTGTTACGGCGGCCGTCCGCCGCAGGGGGACGTGTCGGTGCCGCCGCCGGGCGAGCCGGTCGTGACCGACAGACCGGGGGTCGCGCCGGTCCCGACGGCCGACGGCACGCCGACGGGAACGGCCCCGCCGGTCGGGTCGCCGAGCGAGCCACCAGATGTCGGGGCGAACTGCGGCTTCGAGCGGTCCGGACCAGTCACCGGCCCGGAAGCGCGACTCGAGGACACGGACTTCGTCGAGCGCAACCGCGAGGAACTCGGGTCGGCTCACGACGCGGTCGAGGCGTACCGTCAGGGGGAGGCCGACAGTCCGACCGAGGGGTTCCAGCCGTTCGCGGTCGAGCGGGTCGTCGACCGGGCCCAGCGTTCGCTCGCCGGCGACGGCGTCGTCGAGGGACTGGTCATCTCGCCCGGGGGCAAGGCATACCGGGTGGACAAAGCGCCCCACTCGCTGACTGCGCTCGTGGCGACCGACCGGGAGATAGACCGGATCCAGCGGCGCAAGGCGATAAGCTCCTTCGCGCTCAACGCCATCGGACTGGGCATCGGTGTGGCGATCGCTGTGGCCGGCGGGGGTACGACCACCGCAATAGGTGCGAGCGTCGCAACCGCAGTGGTGTCGACGGCGTCGTCGTTCGTCCAGTCACAGGCCGAAGCAGAGGCGACACAGGCGCTGGTCCAGCAGCACGCGGTGACGGCGATCAAGACGCTCGCAGACATCAATGCCGTCGAGCGGGTGAACAACGACACGACGGCGTTCCTCGACGAACAGTACGAGGACCCGACGGCCGGCCGACTGTCGGGGGAGGTCACCGCCGGCCCGTCGTTCCAGACCGACGACGAGGGTCGCAGCGTCGCCCGGACCGACGGCGAGACCAGTCTCTACACCGACGTCGCGCGCGTCGCCGCCGAGAACACGGGCAACGTCACCGCGGACGCACGGCTGGTGGTCGCCTCCGAGTGGGTCGCGTCGGAGACCGACAGCCGCGGTGACCCGACCGGCGAGCGCGGCGCGAGCGGCACGAACCCGGTCGCGGCGGTGTACCCGGCGAACGACGAGTCGGCGGTCGAACTCGACCCGGGCGAGTCGGTCTCGGGCCGGGTCCGCTACGCGCTCGCCGACTCGCCGACGAACCCCTACCGCACGCACGTCGTCTACACGATGCTCGTCCTCGACGGCGAAGTCGTCGACGTCCAGCAGACGCGAACCTACGTCGCCGCAAACGGCGACGCGACGCCCGGCCCGGGCCAGTCCGTCGAACGGGAGACCGGTCCGGGGGTCGACCGCGCCGACGACGCAGGCACGGACCGCGCCGACGGGGTCGTCGAACCGCTGTCGACTCGCGTGGAGCGCGCACAGTCGGCAGTGATGCGCTCGGACCGGGCCGTCTACACTACCGCTGACGCGGACGGCGCGATGACCCGCGCGGCGTTCCGGGCGGGACGGCCACGGTCGGCGACGCTCGTCGAGACGACGCTCGCACCCGGCGACGTGACGAACGCCGCGCTGGAACCGGACAGGGATGCCGACGAGGTCGCGGTCTACATGGTCGCGCCGCCGGGGGCGGACGCGAACCTCCAGGTCGTGGACGCGTCGGGCGCGACGACCGGGTGGGTCTCGCCGGGGCGGTCGAACGCCACCGAGATCCCGGGGTCGACCTACACTGGTCCCGACGCGACGACCGAAGTGGTCCGAGTCGACGACCCGCCCGCGGCCTTAACCGTCGAGGCGGCCGCGACGGGCCGAACCGAGGTTCCGGTGTCGGTATTCGTCGTCGAGACGCCCGACCGACCGCCGACGATGGGCGTCGCGCCGGGGCACGTGTCGGTTTCGACCGGCCCGAACGAGACCGCGACGCGGTCGCTGTCGGTGTTCGAAGTCGGCCGACAGGACGGCATCGACGGAGTCTCGGCGTCGGTCGACGAGCTGGCGACATCTGCGGGGGTCACCTTCCCCGAGGCGGCCGTCTCGGCGACGGCGAACGCCACGTCTGTCGGACCCGGCGGCGAGACGAGTGTCAACCTATCGGTGCGGCTGCCCGGTGAAGTCGGTATTGCCGCCGAGGACCCGACGCGGTTCGTCGGGTCGGTCACCGTCGCTTCGGAGACCACCGGGGCGGTCACGGTTCCGGTCTCGACACTCGTGCTCGACACCGCCGTCGCGAACGCGACGCTCGTCAGCGCCAACCGGAGTGTCACCGGCGCGCACCTCGACGCGACCGACGCGTCACCCGAGGTTCCGTACTCGCGGGTCGTGACGTTCGATGCCGCAATCACCGGCAACGGGACGGTCACGCTCAGACTGGCCGGGGCGGAGTACGGGGGCAACACGACGGCCTACGCCGTCGCAGACGGCAGCGTCCGCCCGCTCGAGACGGTCGCCGACCCCGCCGGACTGCGGGTCACGGCTCCCGTCGGCGACTACCGCCTCGTCGTCGTCGACACGAGTCGCGGCCCGTCGGCCGCGTCGCGCACGGACGAGAATGTCGACGAGAGCCGCGACGACGGCGGGAGCGACGACGGGCCAGGACTCGGTCCGGTGCTTCTGGTCGTCGCGCTGGTCACTGCCGTCGTCGCGGCACTGGTCGCCCGGCGCGTCCGGGGCGGGGACTGAGCGCCTCACTCCACCAGCGCCGCGAGCAGGTCCGCGGCGAGGCCCTTCTCCAGGGGGTCGTTGGCGTTGCCGCAGTGAGGCGACTGGACGCAGGCCGGACAGCCATCGGCACAGTGGCAGTCGCGGATCATCCCCAGCGTCCGCTCGGCGAGGTCGGTCACCGTCTCGTAGGCGCGACTCGTCAGGCCGACACCCCCGGGATAGCCGTCGTAGACGAAGATCGTCGCCCGCTCGGTGTGGGGATGCATCGGCGTGGAGAGCCCGCCCACGTCCCGGCGGTCACAGAGAAAGGAAAGCGGGAAGAGCGAGATCATGCCGTGCTCGGCGGCGTGGATCGCGCCGGGGAACGCGTCGGGCGACTCCCCTGCGGCCCGGAGGTCCGTCTCGACGGCCGGCGGGACCGTGAAGTAGAGCGCTGCCGTTTCGAGGGTCGTCTCGGGCAGGTCCAACGACTCGCGGCCGATCGGCTCACCGCTCTGGCGGTCGCGGCGCTCGAAGCCCGTGATCTGCTTTTCCATCGTGATATCGGCGAAGCGGACGGTCACGTCTTCCGTGCTCTCCATCGCGATGTGTCGCTCGCGGCGGTCGGCCTCGACCACGATGTCCTTGTCGTGGAGCACCTGCGTGTAGTAGTCGGGGCGCACCGGCGCCATGTCGGCGATGCCGCTCCGGAGGTCCAGGTCCACCACCTCGTAGTCCTGGCCCTGGTGGTGATATATCGCGCCGGGGTGGGCGTCGCGCAGGGCGTCGTCGAACGGGAGCGTCGCGATCACGTCGCCGTCGCGGCGGTCGCGCAGGCGGATCTCCTGGTCGGTGATGGTGCGAAGGCTCATCTCGTGTTGGGGGCTGCCGTCGCCGGCATCGGTCCAGCGCAGGCCCGCGTCGGTCGTCCGCCGGTCGAGGATCCCCCGGTCGGTCAGGTCGGCGACGATGTCCGGGAACCGGTCGCCGAAGTGGTGTTCGTCCTCGGGTCGGAGCCACGTCTCTCGCGCGGCCGAGCGCACGTGGTCAGGCATGAGGTGTTCGTTCGCGGGGTTGGAGATGGCCTCCTCGGGCGGTTCGTCGAAGAAGTCCGTCGGGTGGCCCATCAGGTACTGGTCTAGCTGGTCCTCGCCGGCGACGAGCGCGACGAGCGAGGGGTCGGTCCCTCGGCCCGCTCGCCCGGCCTGCTGGAAGGCGGCCATGCGCGTGCCGGGGTAGCCGTCCAGCAGGACGGCGTCTAACCCGCCGATGTCGACGCCGAGTTCGAGCGCGTTCGTGCTCCAGACGCCCCGCACGTCGCCGGACTGGAGACCGCTCTCGATCTCTGTGCGGCGCTCGTCGGGCAACGCGGCCTGATAGGCCTGGACCGACCGGGCCGCTTCGTGCTCGTCTCGACTCCTGAGGTCGCTCGCGCTGTCGGTGGCGTAGCGCTCGGCGGTCTGTCGCGACTGTGTGAACGCAACAGTCTGGAATCCCCGCGAGACGAGGTCGACGAAGAGGCGCTTGGTCTCGACGTGGTTGGACCGGCGCCGCCCGCTCCCGAAGCCGCCACCGTCGTACTCGGGCGGGTTCCAGAACAGCCAGTGAGTCGGTCCCGTCGCGCTCGTGTCCTCGTCGACGAGGGCGAACGAATCGGGCGACTGGCCCGTCACGGTGGCGGCGTGGTCGACGGGGTTGCCGATGGTCGCCGAGCAGCAGACCCACTCCGGGTCGGCGTCGAATCGGTCACAGATCCGCGCCAGCCGGCGGAAGACGAGCGCGACCTGACTGCCGAACACTCCGCGGTACTCGTGGACCTCGTCTATCACCACGGTTTCGAGTCGCTCGAAGAACCAGTCCCACAGCCGATGGGCGTGGGGCATGATCCCGTAGTGGAGCATGTCCGGCGTCGTCAGCAGGACGGTGGGCTGGCGGTCGCGGATCGCTTCTTTCTCCGAGCGGTCCTGCCGACCGGTGTACTGGGCGACCGAGACGCCCGAGGCGAAGCCCAGGTCCCCCGCGAGGTCCGAGAGGGTCTCCTCCTGGTCGTTGATCAGCGCGACCTGCGGGGCGATATAGAGGGTCGTCGCGCGGTCGTCCAGCGCGCGCTCGACGGCGGGCACCGTGTAGGCCAGCGACTTTCCGCTGGCCGTCCGCGTCGCGAGGACGACGTTCTCGCCGCCGCGGACCGCGTCGACCGCGTCGGCCTGGTGGGCGTAGAGGTCGTCGATCCCCCGCGATCCGAGCGCGCTCGCGAGTCGCCCGTCGATCTCGACGTCGGCGAAGGCGGCCTCACGGCCGGGGACCTGGCGGCGCTCGTGGAGTTGCCCCTCGTAGTAGGGTCGCCCCTGCAGCCAGCGGATGGTCTCGTCCACGCGCCACTCTTGGACGGCGCGGGCAAAGCGGTTGCGGGTCCGGGGTGAAAGTGGTCGGGTGTAGTGCGGGATCCGACCTCGTCCCCGTCGGATTCCATCGACAAAGATTGTCGAAACTCTAATGTGTTCGCCACTCATTACAATTATCGTGAACGAAGGATCGTACGTGTCCCCGTTCTCGGCCGCCGAGCGACGACGCAGTCTCCTGACGCTCGTCGCCGGCGTCGTCGTCACGGCGCTGACCCTCCCCCTCGTCGGTGCCTCGGGGCTGGTCGGGGGGGCAGTCGTCGGCTACTACTTTCGAGGAGGCTACGGCACGAACGCGGTTCTCGGCGCGGGCGTCGGAATCGCGGGAACGGCACTGGTCGTCGTGCCGTTGTTCGCGCTGACTATCGGCCGAATCGAGGTCATGCCGGAGCTGTACTACGTCCTGTTCAACGGCGTGTTCGGCGCTATCGGATCGGTGGTGGCGGTGCTGTTCAGGAGCTGGAGAGGCGGCGACGACCGGACCGCAGTGGCGGGACCCGCTCGATAGACCGCCGCTGAGTAGGCGAAAACGGGGTCACGACACCCGCAGCTTCCGGACGAACGCGAGCGTCGCGAGTCCGGTGACGACGGCGAGGTAGGCCAGCGTCCAGCCGAGCGGTTCGAGCGCGACGCTGTCGGTGAAGCCGGCCTCGACCACCACCTGGAGCGGGTAGTGCCCCGGCAGGAAGGTGGCAGCGTCAGGGGGATCCGTCGCCAGCGGGTTCTGGAAGATGAACAGGTCGATCATCGACCCGAACAGGACGAGGTACACCCCGGGGAGGCGGTCGAGCGCCACGCCAGCGAGGACGCCGATCATGCCATAGACGAGCGCCGTGAGGCCCGTGCCGAGCACGAACCACGCGAGGTGCTCCGGGGTGAACGCGGTGAGCATCACGCCCACCGAGACAGCCGTGGCGACCGCGGCCACGCCGACCAGCAGCCCGAGTCGCGCGAGGACGACCTGGTGGGCACGGTAGCCCGCGACGCCCAGTCTGGCGTCGGCGCTCGCGGCGGTCTGCATCAGGAACAGCCCGGTGATGCCTGCCAGCAGGGCCGCGGTCATCGGCGTGGTGAACGCCGGGAACGCCTCCGGTAACGTCGTCTGGACGACCGCGCCGTCGACGTGGACCGACGCCGGTCCCTCCGGGGCGGCCAGCGTGAACACGTAGATGACGTAGGCCGGCGCGACCACCAGCAGCGCGAGCAACAGCGGTGTCCGTCGGAGTTCGGTCGCGCCGCTGCGGAGCGCGGTGCCGATGCGGGTCACGACGCCACCCCCGTGAGGAATCCGGTGCCCTGCTCACCGGTCACGCGGTCGTAGGCGACGAACGCGACGACGAGCAGGGCGAGGACCCAGAAGACCGTCGGGACGAGGTGCTCGACCGCCAGATCCCCGTCCAGCACGGCTGCGGTGAACAGTTCGTGCGGGTGAAACAGCGGGACGAAGTCGGTCACGCCGACGTCGCCGACGACCGGGAGCGAAGCCGACGCCTCGATGGGGAACAGCCCCGACGAGAGGGCGTTGTCCATATCCGCGAGGAACACGAGAACGATCGAACCCTCGAGTTCGCGGGGGAGAAGCGTCCCGACGATGACGCCCAGCAATCCGTAGACCAGCGCCGCGAGCACGAGGACGCCGAAGGCCAGTCCCGGTGCGGCCACCGCGACACGGTAGTTGAACACGGCGAAGGCGACGCCGGCGCCGACCAGCGCGACGACGAACATCGTCACGAGACGGGTCAGAAGCATCACCCAGCGCGGGAATCCCGCGATTGCGGCCCGTTCGTCGCCGTTGCGGGCGCTGATGACCTGGAAGAGCCCGACGAGTCCGGCGAGAAACGCCACGGCGAACAGTGCGCCGGTCATCCGCCCGACGGTGGCCGGATCGGCGCTCAGCGTAGGGAGCTGTGGAAACGACTCGACGGCGACGCCGTACATCTCGATGACCACCGGCGGGAGCACGAGCAGCAGGCTCAGGGTGAGCGGTTGCCGGACCAGTTCGGACAACCGGAGTCGCGTGCCGGTCACGAGGCGGCTCATGCCTCACCCCCCGTCGGTGGTTCGCTCGCCACCGCCTCGGACTCCGGCGCCTCGGACTCCAGCGCCTCTCCGTCGTGTGCTGCCGAGCGGGCCTGCTGCGGTGGCTCCGCCTGTTCGTGGAGCCGGCCGTCTTTCAGTTCGAGGATGCGGTCGAACCGCTCGCGCTCGCTGATGAGGTGAGAGATGATGGCGATGGCCGTCCCCCCCTCGACGAGTGACTCCGTGAGAGTCCAGAACGCCAGGTACGTCTCCCAGTCGAAGCCCGTGTAGGGCTCGTCGAGCAACAGGACGTCCGGGTCGTGCAGGAGGGCGATAGCGAGGTTGACCTTCTGGCGGTTGCCGCCCGAGAGGTGGTCGATACGGTAGTCGAGGAACCGCTCGAAGTCGAGCTGATCGGCCAGCTCGCCGCGGCGCCGCTCGACGCGCTGGTCGGTCATGCCGTACGCCTCGCCGAACAGGTCGAACGTCTCTCGCACGGTGAGTCGGTCGTACAGCAGCGTCTCCTGGGGACACCAGCCGACGGTCGCGTCACGGGAGACCGACCCGGCGTCGGGCTGGAGGGCCCCGACGAGGAGCTTCATCAGCGTCGACTTCCCCGACCCGTTCGCCCCGACGATACCGACGATCTCGCCTGGCCGGAGTTCGATGTCCGCGCCGGTCAGCACCGCGACCGACCGCCCGACGAACGGGATCTTCGAACGATAGGTCTTCTCGAGTCCGCTCGCCCGGAGGACCGGCGAAGACGACGTGTCACCGTTTTCACTCTCGTCTTCTATATTCGGCATATACCGAATATACCGACCAAAACGTATTAAAGTTTACGCACAGTATCATCGTGCGATGAGCGAATCCGGGTCGGACGACGGTGACGACGTGAGCGAGGCGGTCGCGCAGGCCCGCGAGCGGGTCATCGAGGCGCTGGAGCGGTCCGCCGACGTGTACGGGTTCAACCGGAGCTACGGGCGGCTCTACGGCATCCTCTTTTTCGCCGACGAGCCGGTGTCGCTGGACGAACTGGTCGAGCGAAGCGGCTACGCGAAGTCGACGGTCAGTTCGGCCATGACCGATATGGAGCGGTTCCACATGGTGTATCGGCGGTCCATCCCCGGCGAGGGCAAGAAGGCCTTCTACGAGGCCGAACGTGATTTCTGGACCATCATCCAGGAGATGATCCGGGGAGAGTTCCAGCGCGAGGTCACGATCATGACACAGGCGCTGGCGGACGCCGAAGAATCGCTGGAGGACGTCGACAGCGAGCAAGCCAAGCGCGACCTCGAGAAGATCCGGCAGTTACAGCAGATCTACCGGCGCGGCCAGCAGTTGATCGATCTGCTCACGAGTACCTCGATGGAACGGCTGACGGGACTCGTCGACCAGTTCCGGCGTGACTGACGGACTACTGACCCCCTCAGGCGTCGACGGGCGAGTCCTGTAGTCGCGTGCCGGTGATCAGGAACCAGCCCTGGCCGTAGAGATTGACGGCCTGGGGGGCCTCAGGGCCGCCGGGCATCGCGGCGTTGCGCTGGACCGCGCCGTCGTCGGTGACGACCGTCTTGGCGGCGCCGATGGCGCGCTCGGCGTGTTCAAGGTACGCCTCGTCGACGATCCCGCGGTCGACGGCCTCGGCGAACGCGTAGCCGTACTGGAGCGTCCCCGAGGTTTCGAGGTACATCGTGTCGTCGTCGACGAGATGGTGCCAGAAGCCGCTACGGTCCTGGTAGTCGGCCATGCTGTGGAGGTGGTCCCGAACCATCTCCTCGAGTCGGTCGCGCTCGGGGTGGTCGTCGGGCACGTAGTCGAGGGTGTCGAGAATGCCGTTTGCCATCCAGCCGTTGCCGCGCAGCCACAGCGAGCCGTCGGGGTAGCTGTCGGGTGTCTCGCGCCAGATGTGCCGGTAGAGGTCGGACTTGGGGTCGACGAGGTGGTCGTGGTGGACGATGATCTGGTCGACGGCCTCCTCGAGGGCTTCGGGTCGGTCGGCGATCTGGCCGTAGCGGGCCATGAACGGACACATCATGTAGACGGCGTCGATCCAGAGTTCGATGCCGTCGAGGTGGTGCGAGAGGCCGCCGGCCTCGGAGCGGGGCGCGCCCTCGTGGAAGTAGTCGAACTGCCGGCGCGCGGCGTCGAGGAAGTACTCCGGCCCGCCGTTCTCGTAGACGTCGAGGACGAGATAGCCGAACGCGCCCGCGTCCGGAACCGGGCGAAAGACCCGGTGTTCGTCCCACTCGGGCACGACGTCGATAGAGCCGTAGGCCAGCTGGCCGCGACTGGACTGCGAGCGGACCGCCCTGTCGAGATAGCGCTCGGCGACCGCCGTGTGCTCGTCGTCGTCAGTGGCGAGCAGGCCGCGGAGGACCATCGGGCGCTCGCCCTGAATGAACTCCTCGAAGTCGAGGCCGAGCGTGTAGTCGGCGACCGTCGGGAGCAGTTCGTCGAGGGATCGCTGGTCGACCATACGACACCTGCGAGCGGCCCCGGAATAAGGGTGAATGGATCGGCGGAGGTCGGGGTGGTCACCAGACGCGCCAGCGCCGCACTCGGGCGCCAGGCTGACCGGCGACCGCGGTCAAGCGCCCTCTTCGAGGCGCTCGTACTGCTCGACGAACCGTGACTCACACGAGGAACAGCAGAAGTGTTTCACCTCGCCGCCGACGCGTGTGGAGACGCCCTCGCTGGTGACGGTGTTGCCACACTCCGCGCAGGTCAGCGCGAAGTCCGCGCCGCCGACGGTGGGCGTCCACTCCGCCTCGGTCAACAGCGTCACCGAGTAGTCCTCGACCCCCTCGTCGTCCACGGTCCCCACGACCCACGCGGGCACGTCGCCGTCGGGCACCCGAACGTTACAGACCAGGTTCCCCTCGGCCGTGGTGAAGACGTGCTCGACCGCCTCGGCGGCCCGGACCGTCTCGCGGACGGCGTCGAAGTTCGCGGGTGCGACCGTCAGTTCCAGCAGGACCGGAACGCCCTCGCGCAACTGCGAGCGGTCGACGTCGAGCGTGAACCGGCGGATCACGCCCGAGGCTTCGAGGCGTTCGACCCGGTCGGAGACCGCTGGCGGCGACAGGTCCACCGCCTCGGCGATCTCGGCCCACGGCCGGCGCGCATCGTCCATCAGCAGCCCGAGAATCTCCAGATCCGTCTCGTCGAGGTCGCGCATGTCCCGCTCTCGGAGGCGATGCGGGATAAACGCGACGCCGAGCGCGACTGCCGGGACGGGCAGTCGACCGATGGAGAGACACCCGGTGAGCGCTCCGGGGATTGCGTGGAATATTCGAAGCCGTTTTACCCGGTGGCGAGAGTTGAGCGGGTATGAGCAGGCCGTGGGACGACTGGGACCACATCCTGAAGATCGACCCGGACAAGGATCTGGTCGACGGGGAGCGCTTCGAGGACGTGGCCGCCTGTGGGACCGACGCCATCGAGGTCGGCGGCACCACCGGCGTCACCGACGAGAAGATGCACCGCGTCGTCGAAGCCTGTGCCGAGTACGACGTCCCGGTCTACATCGAGCCGTCGAACCTCACCAACGTCGTCCACCGCGACGGCGTCGACGGGTACCTCGTACCCACAGTGTTGAACGCCGGCGACCCCGCCTGGATCACCGGCATCCACAAGGAGTGGGTCCGCCTCGACGAAGACATCGACTGGTCGCGCACCTTCACCGAGGGGTACATCGTCCTCAACCCCGACTCGGCGGTCGCCGCCTACACCGAGTCCAACTGCGACCTGGGCCCCGATGGCGTCGCCGCCTACGCCGAGGTCGGCGAGCGCATGCTCGGCCAGGAGATCGTCTACATCGAGTGTTCGGGCACCTTCGGCGACACCGATGTCGTCGCCGCCGCGGCCGACGCGCTCGACGAGGCGACGCTCTTCTACGGCGGTGGCATCCACGACTACGACTCCGCCAACGCGATGGCCGAACACGCCGACACCGTCGTCGTCGGCGACCTCGTCCACGACGAGGGCGTCGACGCCGTCCGCGAGACCGTCGAGGGCGCGAAAGACGCCAAAGCCGCGACGCCGACGGACGACTGACAGCTGTCCGCGTCGCCCGGCCGCCGCTATTAATTTGATGCCGCCGGAAGTGACAGCAGTGACAGATGTCAATCTCGCTCGCGCACCCATCGAAGCGGGAGCGGAGCGCCGATTACGCGAGTGGTTCGCGGAACTGAGCGACCGCGAGTCCGAAGTCGTCGAGACGCTCGACCACGAGGGAGTCTACACCGAGACTGCGTTCGTCCTCACTGACGACGAACAGGCGTATCTCTACGTGTACATGGAGGCCGAAGACTTCGAGGCGGCCGACGCGGCCGGCGACGAGGAGGCCTACGACATCGACGAAAAACACCACGAGGTGTTGCGCGAGACCCTCGCCGGCGACTGGGAGAGCCTCGAACCCATCGGCCACTTCACCAATCCGTCACTCCGGTGATCCGGTCGGAAGGTTCAACTGTGACCAGTCCTGCGACCCAGATGGTGTGTCACCATGTGTCACGAATACACGTCCCGCGCCTGGGACCGCGAGCACGAACTGATCGACGCCGACGAAGAGAGTGACGACGGAACGCCGGAGTTCGCGAACGAGGACGGCGGCGACGAAGTCGAGTTGTTGACCGACGGCGGCGACGAGGAGTAACCCTTCCCGATTTTTTGTGCAGTCGGTGGCCCGGGAGCGGCGCGTCTCGAAAACGGACAGAGTCGACCAGGGGCCGGAGAGGCCCCCTGACGCGTCCCGCTGGCGCAGGGCGCTTGCGACCGTCCATCCGTGGCTGTCGACAACGGTGGCGCTGTCGACCCGAAAATCAGATGCGACGGGCAAACGACCGACCCGACAATGACACTCCGAACGGACCCGGAGACGCTGCTGGCGGTGGGGATCATGCTCGCGAGCGCCGCGTTCGTCGGCTATCTCGGCTACCGGATCCGCTATCGAGGGGACGTTCACCTCGTCGCCGGCTACGACGCCGACCGCGTGACCGACGCGGCGGGACTGGCCGACTTCGCCGGCGGCGTCACCATTGCGCTCGGGGCTCTCCACGTTCCCATCGGACTCAGCCTGCTCGTGGCGCCGGCGGACGCGCGGTTCTGGACGGCGTACACCCTCATGCTGGTCGGCGGGGTCGGCGTTCTGTCCGTCGGCAGTAGCCGGTACGCCGAGTGAGCGGGCGCAGGTGGCAGGGCACGGACACACCCGAACACCGCGTGCGTGCCAGCCACACCCACAGTGTGTGAACCGTTCGCCCGGAAGGACTGTCCTTAAGTCGGGGCCACCGATACTGACAGGTATGGACGACCGCACGTACACGGCCGCAGCCGAGCCGGGCGACACCGTCACCGTCGCCGGCTGGGTCCACGAGGTCCGCGACCTCGGTGGCATCGCCTTCCTCATCCTCCGGGACACGACCGGGAAGATCCAGGTCAAGTTCGAGAAAGACGAGATGGACGACGACCTCGTGGAGACGGGACTCGGCGTGCATCGCGAATCCGTCATCGCCGTCACCGGCGACGTCGAGGAGGAACCACGCGCGCCGACGGGCGTCGAGATCACGCCCGACTCCGTCGACGTGGTCGCGGAGGCCGACCCCGAACTGCCGCTGGACCCCTCGGGCAAGGTCGACGCCGACCTCTCGACGCGGCTGGACAACCGCACCCTCGACCTCCGGAAAGCGGAGACCAAGGCCATCTTCGAGATCCGCGCCGAGGTCCTCCGTGCGGTGCGGGACTACTTCCGCGGCGTGGGCTGTACGGAGATCAACACGCCGAAGATCGTCGCCACGGGCACCGAGGGCGGGACGGAGCTGTTCCCGATCACGTACTTCGGGCAAGAGGCGTTCATGAACCAGAGCCCACAGCTGTTCAAGCAGCTGATGGTCGGCTCCGGGCTGGAGCGCGTCTTCGAGGTCGGTCCCATCTTCCGCGCGGAGGAGCACAACACCCCACGCCACCTGAACGAGGCGACGATGATCGACTTCGAGTCCGCGTTCATCGACCACGAGGAAGCGATGGACGTCTGCGAGGGCACGCTGATGGCCGCGTACGAGGCCGTCGCGGAGAACTGCCAGGACGAACTGGAGACGCTGGACATGACCGAGGCGTTCGAGGTCCCCGACGAGGGCTTCCCGCGCCTGACTTACGAGGAGGCCATCGAGCGAATCAACGCGACCGGCGAACTCGAAGAGCAGCTCGTCTGGGGCGACGACCTCCCGACCGAGGGCGAGAAGGCGCTCGGCGACGAGATCGGTGGTCACTATTTCATTCAGGACTGGCCCGCGGAGATCAAGCCGTTCTACATCCAGGACTACGACGACGACCCCGAGTACTCGAAGGGCTTCGACCTGATGCACCCGCAGATGGAACTGGTCTCGGGCGGCCAGCGTGAGCACCGCTACGATGAGCTCGTCGCGGGCTTCGAGCAGCAGGGCCTCGACCCCGACCAGTTCGAGTACTACACGAAGATGTTCAAGTACGGCATGCCGCCCCACGCCGGCTGGGCGTACGGCGTCGAGCGGCTGGTCATGACGATGCTCGGCCTCGGCAACATCCGCGAGGCCGTGCTCTTCCCGCGAGACCGGCAGCGCCTGTCGCCGTAGGCGGGGGCGACTGCAGGGAGCCCTCGAACAGGCGAGCGGGAGCGAAGCGACACGCGAGCGGCGACGGCGCCGCCCGTCGAGCGGGAGCTCGGAAGTCGCAGCCCGCACGTCACTCCTGACGTGGTTCGAGGAACACCACCAGATCGACCGCGCCGGCTGCGTCCTGCCAACCAAGCTGGTCGAAGAGCGCGTCGTCTGCGGTCACGTTGGACGGTATCTCATCGGCATAACTCACTGCCCCCGTGATAGCGAACGGTGACGGCTGGACCGGCCGAGCGCGTCGCCGCGTCAGTCGTCGGCGGGCGCGGCCGCGGCCTCGCTTCCGGTCGTGGTGCCGGCGCTCTCGACCACGTTCTGGTTGGCACCGACCCACCGCAACAGCAGGAACGAGAAGAGATACTTCGCGCCGATGTCGAGCGCGGAGTAGCCCCACGAGGTGGCGCCGACCGACTCGACCAGCGCCAGCCCCTCGACGCCGACGGCCCAGATGACCGGGTAGCCGAGCCAGAGCACGACCGTCAACACGCGGAGCGTGTCGAATATCTCGTCAGTCCCCGCGGCCGCCGCGGACTGTGGCCACTCTACGAAGACCGCGTAGATGACGACGAGGAAGAAGGCACAGCTGATCGCGTAGAACACCCAGCGCAGGCCGTACGACGAAGTGACCAGCGCGGCGGCGAGGCCAGTGACGCACATCCCGATGTCCGCCGCGATGACGGTGAACAGACTCCCGCGGTCGACGTCGGCTAGCATCCCGAGCGCGAGCAGGATCATCGGTGTCGATAGCGCCCACGTGAGGTAGCGTCCCCACTGACTCATCACTTCCTCGCCGGCCAGGGCGTGACCCGCCGGCATCTCGATGAAGCCGACTGTCAGGCCCGAGACCAGCCCGGTGTAGCTCGAGATCGACACGAGCGGGATCATCAGGGTCGCTCCCCATATCATCTTCGCGCGCGACCCCTCGACGTTCCGCCCCATGTATACGAACAGCAGTATCGAGAGCCCTGCGAGCGCGATATTTGCCCACAGTGAAGACGAGAGCAGCGTATCGTTCTCGATCTGGTCGAACGCTTCCGACTGCGTTGCCTGGAGGATTACGGACCCCAGCGTTGCTGGTGACATACACTTCTGGTAAGGTACCCTGTCATGTAAACATCGATACCAAACTATGCAGGGCCGCGCTATCGGGTCGGTAGAATACCGGTGTGAGTTGCCGGTTCGTCGCCTCCGTTCGGACCACTCATACGACGTGCTGTAGATTCTTTCCGGATCGCGCCGACCCCGCTGTCGGCGCGTGCCGGCACATCGCGACAATAATCGGTATCACTCCCCGACTGCGCCGACGGCCCGGGAGCGCATCTCCCCGGTCATCTGGATCCCGTTGGCGTCGATCCGACGGACGATCCGCCTGGCCTGGGACCGCGAGAGGTACTTATCGTCGGTGGCTGCGCGCGCGACGACACCGAAGCAACTGGTGACTGCGCCGCCAAGCCCCTCGACGATGCGCCGAACCCGGCGATCCTCGGAGACGACGGCGACGGCGTAGCGGTCCTCGGAGTCGCTGTGGGCAATGACACCCGCGAGCATCGCGGCCTCGTGGGTCCCGTCCTCGATACCGACCACGTCGACGGCCTGCTCGTAGGCGCCGTCGGGGACGGCGGTCGACACCTCCGTTTCGTCGAGGAACGAGGTCAGCGCCGTCCGCGCTGGCTCGGTCGTCACCTGCTCGCGGACGACATCGGGGACCACCAGTCGCCCGTCGAAGCGCTTCAGCAGGTCGAGTTCGCCCACTTGCCCCAGCGCGTACAGCGACGTGGGACCGACGTAGATGCGGGTCATCTACAGTTCCTGTGCGGTGTACGCGTCGTCGCTCAGGTCCGCCGGCCTGAGTTGCGTGGTCAGGTTCCGCTCGGCGGCGATCTCGAGCCACTCGCCCAGCGAGACGCCCGCGATCCGCGCGGCCTCGCCGACCGACGCCTCACCCGACTGGTACTGCTCGACTGCCCGCCGGACCCGCAACTCCGCAAGCCCTTCGCGGAGCGCCTTCCGGATCGTCGTGCTTCGGTCCTCGTCCAGCAGGTCGGCGACCGCGTCCAGTTCCTCTTTCTCGTCGCTCGGCAACCGCGCACTCACCGAAGGCATTGTGTATCCACTGTCCGACTGCGTGTACTGATAACTGTGTGGGTTCGTTTTGCCGGTCGGGCAGTCACCTATTTGAGCGTGGCAGAACTGCACACGACCATGGTCGTGGACCGTGGGAACCGAGAAGACAGGGGTGACGACTCCGAGGATACGCCGCTGCAGTCGGTCGCGGCAGGCGCGGTGACCTTCCTCACGCTCGGGGTGGCGTTCGGCCTGCTCGCGCTCGGCGTCTCGTTCTGGTGGGTCGTGTTCCCGGTCGGCTTCGGTGGCGGGATGCCGCTCGCGGTCGGCCTCGCTCGCTGGTACGAATCCCGCGAACCGAGTACGAACCGTCGCGACGAGCGCGCCCGACAGGAACGCAGCGACACCGACGCGGCGCTGGCGGACCTGCGCGAGCGGTACGCGCGGGGTGAACTCGACGATGCGGAGTTCGAGGAACGTGTCGAGCGACTGCTCGAAACCGAGTCGACAGGAGACGCAAAAGAGTTCGCCGAGCGCCAGCGCGGGACCGACGGCGAGGAGTCGTCGGTGGGGCGCGAGCGTGCCACCGAGGACGAGCGAGCCTGATAGCGCGGTGGGCTGTCGGATGACGAAACGCATTAGCGGGGGCGACCACTGCATCGGACAATGACCGAGGTCGCAACGACGTTCGTACCCGGGCACGTCACCGGCTTTTTTACCGTCGACCGCGACGACGACCCGACGAAAACGGGCTCGCGCGGCGCAGGACTCGCGCTCACTGAGGGCGTGACCGTCACCGTTCGCCCCGCGACCGAGACCGCAGTCACACTGAACGGTGAGACGGTGACCGTCGAGGCCATCGAGCGCGTCCTCGGCGCGCTACAGGTGACCGCTGACGTGCGCGCGTCGACCGAACTCCCGGTCGGGTCTGGTTTCGGCGTCTCGGGGGCGATGGCGCTCGGGACGGCGCTGGCGGTGAACGACGTCTTCGGGCGCGGCCTCTCGACGTACGAACTCGCGACCGTCGCCCACGGCGCGGAGGTCCAGGCCGGGACGGGACTGGGCGACGTGGTCGCGCAGTTGCACGGCGGCGTGCCGGTCCGGCTGGAGCCTGGCGGCCCCCAGCGCAATCACATGGACGCCGTGCCGGCGCGCTCGCGTATCGAGTACGTCACCTTCGGCGAACTCTCGACGGCGGACGTCATCGGTGGTGAAACCGACGCCATCTCGCGGTCGGGCGAGCAGGCGCTGTCGACGCTGGTGCAGGACCCGACGCTGGAGACGCTGTTCGAAGCCTCGCGGTCGTTCGCGCGCGAGACTGGGTTGCTGACCGAGGACGTGCGCGAGACGGTCATGGACGTGGGCGAGGCCGGCGGGACGGCGACGATGGGGATGCTCGGCGCGACAGTCGTCGCGCTGGACACCGGGCTCTCGGACGCGGGCTACGACCCGCAGGTCTGTGCGGTCGACCCGACCGGCGCGACGCTGTGTCCGCCGACCGACGAGAGCGCCGACACCGAGTGAGCGAGCGCCCCTGGTCTGCGGCCCCCACACCATACTATTGTGGCATGCATTTTTCACCACGGAGTCATTAACAATCGTGTAGAACGATCCGCTCCCGGTCCGCTACCGTGCGGTCCGCCGAGCGCCCGTCAGTCAGACTATCGGACCCTGCATCCGACCCGAGTTCCGCCCCAGCACCCACACCTCCGAGACAAACGATGCGCAAACGAGACTGTCTGTATCTCCACGCACTGTGCGTACTGCTTCGCCGCGAACTCGAAGAGCGTCGTGAGTTCGGCGCCGCCGCGTTCGAGTCCTACGAGGACCTCGACATCGGGCCGGCAGAGATCCATCGGTCGAAAAGCGAACACCGGGAAGCGGTGAGCGCGTTACTCGGGGCGATAGACCGCGCGCTCGACGCTGGCGAGGGAGCGACGCGAGTCGAGGCCAACGGCAGGGCCGACGGTGAGCAGCCGTGAGAGCGAGTCGCTCCACCGATGCCGAGCACGACTACAGCACGAGGTGTCGCTGAGACAGTATGCAGGCCGGGAACACGCTGACAGAACTCGAATTCAGGGTCACAGACGACGACTACCCCTTCGTCGACGGGTCGGAGACCGCCTCCTGTCAGTGCGTGCTCCGGGAACTGCTGCCACGCTCGGACGACGGCTACCTGCAGTTCTTCGAAGTCAGGGACGGCCCGCCACAGACGCTCGAACGTGCTGTCGAGGAGAACCCGACCGCGTCGGCGCGAGTCGTCGACGACCGTGGCGACGCTGGCATCGTCGTCGTCCACGTCGACCGGCCGGGCGACGACGTGGCGACGACGCTCGCAGACCAGGAAGTGTTCCTCCGGGAGTTGCGCGCCGACGACGGCGAAGGCCGCGTTGTCGTCGAGGTCACCCCCTCGAAAGACCCCGGCCGGGTCGTCGACACCGTCACCGACGAACACCCGAGCGTGAACCTCGTGGCGAAACGCGACCGTCCGCCCGAGGGTGCGTTGTTCGTTCGCGAGCGCGTCGAGGGAATCGTCGAACAGCGGCTGACCGACCGACAGCGCGAAGTGCTCGTCGCGGCGTACTGCGGGGGCTACTTCGAGCGGCCGCGGGGGACAACCGGCGCCGACCTGGCCGACCGGCTCGACATCACGCCGGCGACCCTCTCACAGCACCTCCGGGCCGCACAGCGGAAAGTGCTCTCGACGCTTCTGGAGGACGGTCTGGGCGCTCTGTCGGACGAGTCAGGGCGGAGCCTCGACGACGGCTTCCGCGACGACGAGTGAGCGCCGTCCCGAAGCGAGCGTTTTTCCGCGCCGCCGTTCGACCGACGAGTATGACCGACGACATCCCGGAGAGCCATCCGCGCTACGAGTCGCTCATCACGCGTCACCGGATCGAGGCGGGCGTCGAGAAGGGCATCACGTCCCGACAGGGCCTGATCGCGCAGGGCCGCGGCGAGGCTTTCGACTATCTGCTCGGCGAACGCACCATCCCCTCGGCCGACGCCGCCGAGCGCGCCGCCGCCGCGCACCTCCTGCTCGCCGACCACGCCGTCCTCTCTGTCAACGGGAACGTCGCCGCCTTGGTTCCCGGCGAACTCGTCGACCTCGCAGAGGCGACCGACGCCGACCTCGAGGTCAACCTCTTCAACCGCACCGACGAGCGCATGCGAGCCATCGTCGCCCACCTCCGCGAGCACGGGGCCGAGGCAGTCAAAGGTCTCGACGCGGACGGCCGGATCCCGGGACTCGACCACGAGCGCGCGAAAGTCGACGCCGACGGCATCGGCGCCGCCGACGTGGTCCTCGTCCCGCTGGAGGACGGCGACCGCGCCGCCGCGCTCGCCGAGATGGGCAAGACCGAGCTCGTCGTCGACCTCAATCCCCTCTCCCGGTCGGCCCGCGCCGCCGATGTCCCGATCGTCGACAATCTCATCCGCGCTATCCCCGGACTCACCGCCCACGCCCGCAACCTCGCCGACGCTGACCGCGATACCCTCGAAGGCATTATACGGGAGTTCGACGCTGAGGATGCGCTAGTGGCCGCCGAGGAGGCGATCAGGAGCGGTGGCGACGACGGCGAGTCGGTGGCCGCCGACGTGTGAGTTCCAGCGGGGGCAAGCTCGGTTAAGACGCCTGTCGAGCGCTGCGTGCCATGTGCTGGATCGGCAGAAAGAACCTGGCGGGGCGAGGACACCTGGCGGCGACTGAGGGCCACCAGCGCTGTCAGGACGCGGAGACGGTAGCAGTCGGCGCTGTCACCGTGCCGAGACAGCGACGGTCAACGCTATCAGGGCGCTGAAACGGTCACGTTCCCGGTTGCTCCGGTCGCGCTGGCGTTCGCGACGAACGGCTCCGGCCCGGCGAAGGCGACGACGGTGTCCTCGCCGACACGGACCCCCCGAACGTGGGTTGCGTTCCGGCCTTCGAGCGCGGTTTCCAGGTCGGCGAGCGCGGCGGCGAACTCGTCGGCTTCGGCGCGTGTGTCCCAGCGGAGCACCACGGCGAGGCCGACGGACCGACCCTCGCCGCGGAACTGGACGAGCGAGCCGTTGCCCCACCCGGTCGCGGCGGCGTCGACCCGTTCTTCCGAGAGGCCGGTCGCCAGCCACGTTCGCAGGGAGAGCTCTCCCCACCGGTCAGGGGCGCGGGCGTCCCAGGACTCGCTCGACTCGGCCGTTACCGAGAGGTTCTGCGGCGGTTCGCTGTCGGGCGTCTCGGCGTGAATCAGCTGTTCCGTCGTCCGCGGCGAATCCGAGAACACCTCGGGGAGCGCCGTCGGGTGGTCGATCACCCGCTGGAAGTAGAAGCCGCCGTAGTAGTACTCGGCCGAGAGCGAGCGGGCCCGGTACTGTGCCTTCTCGACCATGCACTCGCGCAGTTCCAGCGGCCGCAGGCCGGCCCAGCGTTTGTCGTACTCCCGGGCGTACGTCTCGGCCACGTAGACGGCGCTACCCTCGATCAGCGCCCGCCGGGTCGCTCTCGCATCGGCGTCGCTGAAGTTCTCCACCTCGTCCTGCAGGATGTGTGTGTACTCGTGTGCGAGGACGAGTTCGAGCGCCGCCGCCGAGAGGTTCCGCGGCGCGAGCGTCACCTCGTCGCCGCCGGCGAAGGCGTTCGTCAGCGGTGCGCAGTCGCCGACTGGCCCAGTCTCGTTCCCGTACCCCAGGGCTTCGGTGGCGGGCGAGGTCGGGAACTCCTGCGACTCGGGCGGCGTGACATCCGTCAGTTCGATCGAGGGCGCGGGCGCGTCGACGCCCAGGAGACGCTCGGTGCGGCGGTAGACGACCGTCGCGTTGACCGGGAGCGTGCCGTCCACCTCGACGAGTTCGCTGTCGCCCACGGCCGACTCGTGGGTCGGCGTGGGCGTCCCGTCGTCGGTGGGTGGCGGCGTCAGCCTGTCAGTCGGCGTCGGTGTCGGCCTGTCGGTGGTACCCCCATCGTCGGTCGGTCCGGGTGTCGGGGCGTCGGTCGGTGTCGGAGGGCCGGTCGTCGTCGGCGTGTCGACCACCGTGGACCCGTCGGTTGGCTCGCGGGTCGACCCGTCGGCCGGTGTCGATGCTGCTGTCGGCGTCGCCGGTGCAGTTTCGGGAGACGCAGGGGTGTCGGTCGGGGTCCCGGCCTCGGTCTGGTCCGGAGTCGTGTTCCCGCCCGTCAGGCCGGGACAGCCGGCCAGGACGACGAGGAACGCGACGAGGAGGGCGGCAAGCGGAGGGCTACGTGCCATCGTTCGATACGACAGCCAGACTGAACAAAGGTCTTCCGTCTCCTCGACGGTGCGGGTGGGACAGTGGGGCGCCGCTCACTCGGTAGCCGCCGACTCCACGAGCACGACAGCCAGGTCGACCGCCTCGGTGGCCGTCTCGCCGAGCACGTAACAGACCGGCGGGATGCCGAAGGCGCCTTCGTGGTAGACGACCCGCGGGACGCCGCCGCGCTCGCGGAACGCCGCTCGCAACCGCTCGTCGCGGCCCTCGTAGCCCGCGTCGAAGCGGACAGGGTCGATTCCTCGCTCGTGGGCAGCGGCGAGGAGCGCCTCCGAAGTGGCGAGGTTGAGCGCGCCCCGCAAGTGGGGGTCGACGGACGTGACCGCGAGGATGAGTTCGGCAACCCGCTGTGAGGCGCCGAACTCGGGGTCGGCCGGGACCATGACGCGCGAGCCGACCGCCTGGAGGCGACCCGGGACGGCGGCCACGTCGGTCACGTCCGCGGCCTCGGGCACCGCGGTCGCGACGTTCGTCCCGACGTTGGGGACGTGAGCGGCCACACCCGGCGCGTTCGCGAGCCGGCGCGCTCCGCGCCGGACCGCCGCCAGCGCCTCCCGTTCGGCGAGCACGGTGTCGTCGGTCCCGCGGACACAGAGGTCACAGCCCATCCCCTCGAGCGCGGGCATCTCGTCCTCGTGGACGGCGCAGATCGGCCCGCGGTCCTCGAACTCTCGAACGAGGTCGAGCATCTCGGCGAGCGCCTCGTACCCGTCCATCGATCCGTCGGCGAACCCGTCGGCGATCCGTTCGACCGTCGCCTGCATCCGCTCGTCGTCGGCGAAGCGGTCCTCCACGGTGGCGTCGCCGCGGAGGTACTGACTCACCGCCGCCTGTGTGACGCCGAGGTGGTCGGCGATAGCCTGCTGGGTGAGCCCCCGGTCGGCCAGTTCCCGCGCGAGCATCGCCCGCGCCGTCGGCAGGAAGCGCTCGACCACGATCTCGCTCGGGAGCACCAGCGACATGCCCGCGCTTTCGACCCGCCCTGAAATAAGTCCCCCGCGACGGCCCGCTCCACCGACGGTGTCGTCCGCCCCACTACCAGTATCGCCCGCCCCACTACCAGTGTCGCCCGCCAGTCTCACCGGCCGCTCGCACCCCACGTACCGGTCGTTCCTGCCCAGCCGAACAACGCGCTTGTACAATGCACCGATAACGAAACTGCTATTACCACTCTGTGCTAACACCGAGTGATATGAGCCAGAACGGCTTCGACAAGTTCAGCGACGTCGGCGAGGCGGAAGTCACACGCGCGATCGGACAGGAGTGGACCGAGGAGTTCATGGACTTCTCGGACTCCGACGTGATCATCGTCGGTGGCGGGCCCTCCGGGCTGATGGCCGCGAAGGAACTCTCCGAGCGGGGCGTTCAGGTGATGGTCGTCGAGAAGAACAACTACCTCGGCGGCGGCTTCTGGCTTGGCGGGTTCCTGATGAACAAGGTCACCGTGCGTGACCCGGCCCAGCAGGTCCTCGACGAACTCGACGTCGACCACAAGCAGTCCCAGGATTCCGAGGGGCTGTACGTCGCCAACGGCCCAGAGGCCTGTTCCGGCCTCATCAAGGCCGCCTGCGACGCGGGCGCGAAGATGCAGAACATGACGGAGTTCACCGACATCGTGATCCGCGAGGACCACCGCGTCGGCGGCATCGTCATGAACTGGACGCCGGTCCACGCGCTGCCCCGCGAG
>Ga0207733_100333_pt1 | contig 35779 bp, 31 predicted proteins | sample A23P3SouthBayCA_FD_187735 | JGI IMG/M metagenome (GOLD analysis project Ga0207733, IMG submission 187735) | Aerobic enrichment media microbial communities from Eden Landing Ponds, California, USA - A23 P3 (SPAdes) | ecosystem: Environmental > Aquatic > Marine > Unclassified | place: Emeryville... | reverse complement strand
GTGGTTACGACGCTTTAGACACCACTACAACCACGAACGACCGAATCAAGCGCTCGACGGACGAACGCCAGCTGAGGAGATCCAGAACTAGACAGTGCCGTCGAAGACATTATTGCAGAACACTATCATGACTTCGACCCGGATCAGGCAAGACGTCTCGCAACAGCGTCACTCGAACTCGACCCAGAAGCTGCCGAAATCGCTCGTGATGGGCATCCGTCTCCGCTTGGCGACGTCTTCACAGAGATTTCCTGTCGAACACTCGTGTTACGGCGCGATCTCGACATCGAAACCCGCGTGAAGGACCTTGCTGCCGCAGACGCCTTTCCTGATGGTCGACTGGTACATATCCCGGACGCTGGACACTACGTGTTTCAGCACGAATACGACGCTGCGTACGCTGAACTACAGACCTTTCTACGGCGGGTGTAGACTAGTATCAGAGATATACAACGACGTATAGACCAGGGTGAAACTGGAATATCCCCACAACAGAGGTCAGCCTGGTTGAACACACAGTTGTGAGTGACGAACTCCGTTTGATGACTGGGCAGTTCTACTGTTCGGTTGGAACTGATTCCATGACACGCTAGCGGCAGCTTCCACACCATCCACAGCCACGCCGCCAGCGAATAGCTGACAACGAGCCCCACCGATACTCACTCCGATCCCACGGTATAGTCGGCGGTGGCGACGGCGGCGGCGTTGGGAGCCACGTCGTGGACACGAACGATATCGGCACCGCGCTCGGCGGCCAACGCAGTGGCGGCGACCGTTGGCGCGAAGCGGTCGTCCGACGGGCCGGAGACGCGCTCGAACATCGATTTGTGGGAGTGGCCGACCATGACCGGCGTCCCGAGCGCGCGGAACTCCCCGAGTCTGTCGAGCAGGGCGAAGCTCTCGGCGGCGGTCTTCCCGAATCCCAGGCCAGGATCGACGACCAGTTTCGAGCGGTCGATCCCCGCGCGTTCGGCCAGCAGCAGGCGTTCTGAGAGCGCGGCGAGCACGTCCGAGACCACGTCGTCGTAAGTGCGCGTACGGTTGGGGTCGACGGGGCCCGAGCGGCTGTGCATGACCACGGCAGGCGCGTCGCGCTCGGCGACGACGCGGCGCATCGACGCGTCGGCGAGGCCGGTCACATCGTTGACCAGGTCGGCGCCGGCGTCGAGGGCGGCGGCCGCCACGGCGGGCTTGCGCGTATCGATGGAGATCGTCGCATCTAGCCCGTCGAGGCGTTCGAGCACGGGCACGACGCGCTCGCGCTCGGTCTCGGCGGGGACCGGTTCGGCGCCGGGCCGGGTGGATTCGCCGCCGATATCGACGATGTCCGCGCCTTCGGCGACCATCGCCTCAGCGCGACCGACCGCGTCGTCGACGGCGTCGTACTCGCCGCCGTCGTGGAAGGAGTCCGGCGTGACGTTCAGAATGCCCATGACCGCGGTGACGTCGGTCCAGGGATAGTTGCCCGCAGACTCGTCGCCGCCAGCGGTCGAGCCGCCAGCGGTCGCGCGGCCTCCAGTCGCGCCGCCGGCGCTCCCGATCTCGTTCTCGCGCTCGGCGAGCGCGTCCCGGACCTGCGAGGCGAGGTGGCGACACTCGCCCGACCGGCCACGCAGGTCGCGGACGAGCGCGAGGAACTGCGCGCGGGTGCCCGAGAGCACGCACGCGACGTGCTGGTCGGTCGCCTCGATTCCCGAGACAGCGCAGGTCCCGCCGACCGAGCCCATCGACTCCCGCAACCGCTCCGCGCTCGCGGGGCGGACACACAACTGGAGCGTCCGCGAGACCATCCGGTCGGCGAGGTCGGTCCGCTCGCCGGCGGGCACGTCGGCCCGTTCCATCACCGAACGGGCCCGCGCCACGGTGTCCGTCTCGACGGGCGTCGGCGTGCGCGTCCAGCGGTCACGGGCCTCCGCGACGGTATGCAGCGACCCCGTTATGAGCACGCAGTCGTCTTCGCCAGCGGTCCGGCAGGCCTCGCCCACGGCGTCGAGCACCGCTGGCACGCGTTCGACCGCCGCACTACTCTCACGGCTCGCGACTTCGTCGCTCGCTCCATCCGAGGCCTCGCAGTGCTCGCGGCTCCCGCTGGCCGCCGCTCGCTCGGACCGAGACGCTCCCTTCGGTCGCGTCTCGCACCGCTCGCCCTCGCGTTCAAATACGGCCGCGAGCACCTCGCTCGCCTGGGCGCGCTCGACGGCGGGTTCGGCCACGAGGACGTGGTCGGCGGTTGGGAGCGCGCGAGCCATCTCTCGATGGTCCTTGTCGCGCATCGCGCCGACGACCAGGTGGAGGTCGTCGTAGTCGTAGCGGTCGAGGAGCGCGGGGAGTTTCGCGCACGCGTCGGGGTTGTGCGCGCCGTCGAGCACCGTGAGCGGCGCGTCGTCCATCACCTCGAAACGACCGGGCCAGGTGACGTTCCGGATCCCTGCCGCGACTGCCTCGCTCCCGACCGTCGTCCCCAGCGCGTCACCGACCTGCCGAGCGAGCACCGCAGCGATCCCGGCGTTGACCGCCTGGTGCTGGCCGAGCAGCGGCGTCTCGGCGGTGACTTCCCAGTCCGGGCCGACGAGCGACACCGACGACTCGGCGGGACCGGCCATCTCCAGTTCGGCGGCGCGCACGTCGGGGAAGCTGTCGCCGCCGTCGTCCGCATCCGCATCTCCATCGGGCCCGCCGACGGTGACCACGTCGGTCTCCTCGCTGACGACCGCGAGCGCCTCGCCGGTCGTGCCCGTGACAAGGGGACGGTCGGCGGGCGCGACGGTGGCCTTGTCGCGTGCGATTTCTTCGACCGTCTCGCCGATGATGTCCGTGTGTTCGAGGCTGACGCTGGTGACCGCGCTGGCGACAGGGTCGACGACGCTGGTGGCGTCGTAGCGGCCGCCGATGCCGACTTCGAGGACGGCCACGTCGACGTCTTCACGGCCGAACTCCCAGAGCGCCAGCGCGGTGCAGGCTTCGAAGAAGGTGGGGGCATCGCCGGCGACCGAGCGGTCGACGACGTGTGGCCAGACCTCCTCGACGAACCGGCAGACCGCGCGCTTGGATATCTTCCTGCCGTCGACGCGGACCCGCTCGCGCCGGTCGTTCAGGTCGGGCGAGGTGTAGAGCCCGACCGAGAGGCCGGCCTCACGGAGGACCCGCGCGAGGACGGTCGCCGTCGAGCCCTTCCCGTTCGACCCCGCGACCTGCACACAGGCCAGCCCCTCGTGGGGGTCTCCGAGGTGGGCGAGCAGGGCCGCCGTCGTCTCCGTGCCGAGTTTCGGCCGGAGGCGGCGCAGCCGTTCGAGCCGCTGGATCGCGTCGTGATACTCCATGGCACACCGATCCGCTCGGAGGGCGAAAAGTCCCGACGCCGCCGCGACCAACCACGTCGCATCGGCCAGGCGACACGACGAGCAGGCCGGCGAAACCGGGGCTCGCGCCCGCAAAACACGTCCTCTCCACGAACGTATAGGTCCGCTAACATTGATGGGCAGGTCGTGGGAAGGGGTGGCACACAATGTCACTCCAGGAGGAGCAGTCGATCCCGACGGACTACGAGATCGCACAGGACGTCGAAAAGGAGCCCATCGCGGACGTGGTAGCGCCGTTCGGACTCGGGCGCGAAGACCTCGAACTGTTCGGCGAGCACAAGGCGAAGGTGAAACTGCCGGCCATCGAGCGGATCAAAGCCGAACGGGAGAAATCGGCGAAACTCGTGCTGGTGACGGGGATGACACCGACGCCGATGGGCGAGGGCAAGACCGTGACGACCGTGGGACTGGGACAGGCGTTCAACCGCATCGGCAAGGACGCGCTCGTGGCGGTGCGCGAGCCGTCGCTGGGGCCGGTCTTCGGCGTCAAGGGCGGCGCGGCCGGCGGCGGCTACTCGCAGGTGCTCCCGATGGAGGACATCAACCTCCACTTCACGGGCGACCTGCACGCGCTGACCTCGGCGCACAACCTCGTCTCGACGATGCTGGACAACCACATCAAGCAGGGCAATGACCGCGACATCGCCGTCAACTGGGTGAACTGGCCCCGCGCCATCGACATGAACGACCGCGTGCTCCGGGAGACGGTCATCGGCCTCGGCGGCGACGTGACCGGGGTCCCCCGCGAAGACGGCTTCATTCTCACCGCCGCCTCGGAGATGATGGCCGTCCTCTGTCTCGCCGACTCCATCGCCGACCTGAAAGAACGCGTCGCCCGCATCATCGTCGCCTACGACGACGAGGGCGACCCCGTCACCGTCGACGACATCGACGCTACCGGCGCCGTTACCATCCTCCTCAAGGAGGCCCTGAAACCCAACGTCGTCCAGACCATCGAGGGGACGCCCGCGTTCGTCCACGGCGGTCCCTTCGCCAACATCGCCCACGGCACCAACTCCCTGATGGCCGACGACGTCGCGGCGCGGCTCTCGGACTACCTCGTGACCGAGGCCGGGTTCGGCTCCGACCTCGGTGCGGAGAAGTTCATGAACATCGTCTGTCGCTTCGGCGACATGGCGCCCGACGCCGTCACGCTGGTCGCCTCGGTGCGGGCGCTCAAGTACCACGGCCAGGACATGTGGCCACCCGACCTCGACGAACTCGAAGCCGAGGACGTCGCCGCCGTCGAGCGCGGGTTCGCCAACCTCGACCGCCACGTCGCCAACCTCCGGAAGTTCGGCGTGCCGGTCGTCGTGGCCGTGAACCGCTTCCCCGGCGACACCGACGCCGAAGTCCGGGCCGTGCTCGACCACTGCGAGTCCGACCTGGACGTGCGCGCCGCCGAGTCCAACGTCTTCAGCGACGGCGGAGCGGGCGGCGTGGACCTGGCCGAACAGCTCACCGACGCCGCGGAGTCGGCCTCGGAGTTCGAACCGCTCTACGACCTCGACGCGCCGATCAAAGCGAAGATCGAGACCGTCGCAACCGACGTCTACGGCGCCGACGGCGTGAAGTACCACGGCGACGCCACCGACGACATCGAGCGCATGGAGAAACTGGGCTTCGACGACGTCCCCATCTGTATGTCCAAAACCTTCCACTCACTCAGTGACGACCCCAGCCTGAAAGGCGCCCCCGAGGACTGGACCCTGGAGGTCAAGGAGGTCTACCCCTCCGCCGGCGCCGGCTTCCTCGTCGCGCTCACCGGCGACGTGCTCACACTGCCCGGCCTCCCCGGAGAGCCCGCCGCCGCCAACATGGACGTCGACGACGACGGCACCGTCCACGGCCTGTTCTGACCGACTGACTGGCGTTTTTTGGCGCTCTGTGTTTCCGTCCACGCTGGCGCGCGCCGTCGAGCGGTGCGAGGCTGACCGAAGGGAAGCCTCGATGTGAACGGGGAACGGAGTGACCCGTGAGTGTCTCGTCGTGAGACGGCGCCGTGCGAGGGATGAGGAGCGCAGGAACGAGCACCGCAATCGGCTGGGGAGGCCTGTGGCTGTCCGCGGTCGTGGTGCGGTGGCGGTCCTGGCGGACAGAAAGGGCGAGGTCCGGTCGCGGGATCTGCGCGGGCTCTATCCGAGCGACCGGAGGGAGCGAGGATATCCCGCACAGATCCCACGAGCGGGGCGAGGGCTTTCGGCGATACTGATCACTCATGCTGGCGTCTGCGTGTGAGACGGCGAGCGAGCGGGGCCAGGGCTATCACCAGACGGGATCGAGTACGGGTGCGCTACCGGGCGCACCGTCGGCGACACGCACGGTCACAGCGATCGAGCCGAACTCACACTCCCGCACAGACGCGGGTCCTTCGAAGGCAAATAGTACGAAAACGGACTCAAACGGGTGATTCAACGCAACCAACGGAGAGCCGAACAGCAACAATACCCGAACAAGGCTGACGGCGCAGCCACGCCCACTCCGAGGGGATGTACGACAAGATACTGGTCCCGACGGACGGGAGCGAGGGTGCGCGGGCGGCGATGGTCGAGGCGGTCGCGCTGGCACAGCGACACGACGCCGCAGTGCACGTCCTGCACGTCATCGACGACTGGCACTACGACACCTCCATCGACAGCGCGGTCGAACCCCTACGCCACGAGGGCGAGAGGTACGTCGCCGAACTGGCCGACCTGGCTCGCGAGGCCGCAGTGCCCGTCACGGCCGTCGTCGAACTCGGCCGGCCGGGACGGGACGTACTTGACTACGTCGGCGCCCACGACGTCGACCTGGTCGTGATGGGCGCGACCGGCCGGGGCGGCCTCCCGCGGCGACTCCTGGGGAGCACCACCGACTACGTCGTCACCAACGCCGAGGTACCCGTCCACGTCGTTCCGGCGCCGGCGTGACCGGTCCCGTCGTGAAATTCAAGTGATGCGGACGGGACATCTCGCCCATGCGCGACGCCATCGAGTCGTTCTTCTACGAGTATATGTACGGCGAGTGGGAGTCGGTGACCCGTCCGCTGTGGATCTACGGCCACGCCGCGATTCTGCTCGCGACCGCCCTCGTGGGCTTCACCTTCGCTCGCGGCGAGTTCCTCCTGACGCTCCTCATGCTTCCCTTCCCGCTCGTCTATTTCTATAAACGGTACGAGAAGGCACGAGCGTACACAGTCCAGTCCGAGACGCCTGTGTGAGTTGTGAGCGGTGATCCTGTGGGGTGCATGCCCTCGGTCCGCTCACTCGCTGTTGATTGGACCGCAGTCACTACCGCGACCGCAAACACCACGACCGAACTCGACGCTGTGCGGTGAAAGCCCTCGGCCCGCTCCGGTCCCGCGGACTCTCACGGCTCCCTGCGGTCGCCGTTCGACCGACCGAGGCCTCCCTCCGGTCGGCCTCGCGCCCGCTGCGCTCCTCGCTTCGCTGCGGTGTCCGCTCACGGGCGTGGAGCGCCCGTTCGCGCGTGCCGAGGCGTCTTCGACGCCTCGCGCCTTGCGGGTCCGGGGTTCCCGGAGCGACCCTCGCCCTTTCAGTCCGCCAGGTCCGCACAGCACCGCGCCGCAGACAGCCACGACCCTCCCCAGCCGATTCGCTCCCTGCGGTCGCTCATCCCTCGCGCGGCTTCGTCGCGACACGCAGGTCGCGACGGCGCACGCCACGGTATTTGTCTCGTGTCTACATTGACTGACAGCGTATACACGGCGGTCACTCCTGCTTGTCCGGGTCGTCGCGGATGTCGGGGCGTTCGGGGAACAGCGTGATATCGCGGTCGGCGAGGCGGTCGCGGGCGCGACCGGCGAGGGACGCGTGGCCCTTCTCGTGGCGGGCAAGGGTGAGCGTGAGGCCGGCGAGCGCGACCAGCGAGAGGACGGCGAAGGGGCCGCCGGTGAGGACGGCCATCGTCTGGAGCGACTCGGCGCCGCCGACGAGGAGGGCGGCGACGGCGACGCCACCCTGGAAGACGCCCCAGAAGACGATAGTGCCGGTCGAGGGCGCCACACCGCGGCGAGTGCCGAGGACAGCGACGACGAGCGTCGAGACGGCAGCCGAGGACGTCATGAAGACGAGGATCAGCGCGAGAAAGAGAAACATGAGGAGTTCGCCCAGCGGGAGGGCACCGAAGGCTGCGAACCCGGCGACGGCCTCCGGGATCTCTGCGGCGCCCATCGTCCCGAGGATGTCGGCGCCGCCAGTGTGCTGGAGTTGCAGGGCCGTCCCGCCGACGACGAGGAACCAGACGACCGTCGCCACCGAGGTCGCGCCGACAGCGGTGAGGACGACCGTCCGGACGCGCCGACCTTTCGAGAGCGCGGCGAGAAAGAGCCCGGCAAACGGCGCCCACGAGAACCACCACGACCAGTAGTAGGTGGTCCAGGCGGCCGTCCAGTCGCCGGCGCTCGCGAGACTCATCGGGACGAACGTGGTGGCGTAGCGCTCGAGCGCTGCCGCGCCGCGGTCGGCGACGAACCCGCGCGGACCGACCGCGAGGACGAGCGCGGTCACGAGCGCGAACAGGACGACGGTGACGCCGGCGATCCGCCGGACGCCCCGGTGGACGCCCGACTCGGCGACGACGACGTAAATGCCCGTCAGTCCCGCGGCGAAGACGAGCGGACCGGCGACGCCGACAGTCACGTCCCACTGGTAATCGATGCCGACGAGGAACTGCTGGCTCACGAGGCCGACCGAGGTTCCGACGCCGCCGATAGTCGCGAAGACGGCGAGGACGTCGACGAGCGTGGCCCACCGCGAGTCCAGGCCGTCGACGCCGAGGAAGGGCGCGAGGATGGTCGAGACGCGCAGCGGCGCGCCGCGCTGGTGGACGAAGTAGGCGATGGGCAGGCCGACGGCGAGATACGCCGCCCACGCCGACACGCCCCAGTGAAAGAGCGCGAAGGTCAGCGCCGGCACCACGGCGCCGGACGACTCCGGCGTGGCGCCCACGCCCGGCGGCGGCGACTGGTAGTGGACGAGCGACTCCGCCGGCCCCCAGAAGACGATACCCGCGGCGATGCCCGCTGTGAACACGAGCGCAGCGTAGGTCGGGTAGGTGTAGGTCGGCTCGGCCGCCTCACCGCCGAGTTTCACGTCGCCCCACGGCCCGACGAACAGGAAGAGCGCGTACCCGACTGCCACCAGCACCGCGCCGAAAAAGAGCCAGTGCAAGTCTCGCAGCAACACCCGACGCACCCCGTCGACCACCGCGACCGTCGCTCCCGGCGCCGCCCACCGCGCGAGCAGGAACCCAGCGAGTCCCACCACCGGCACCCCGAACGTCACCGCGTCTTGCCCTCGAAGGAACGATTTCAGCACGGCTCGCGGGCCGTGGTGACGCACGCGGAGCCACAGCGGTGCGGTCCGGTGCTGACCGCCGCCAGTGGCGGTCTCGGCACCGCTGGCATCAGTACCGGTGGCATCAGTACCGCTGGCGTCGGTCTCGGCGCGCTCGCCCACGGGGAGCAAGGCGAGATAGGCGAGGCCGGCGCCGAAAAACGCGAGCGAGACGACGAGCCAGCCCGCCCCGGTGACGGCGCCACCGACGAACCGAGGGAAGAAAAACCCCGAGACGACGACGCCACCGGCGACCACGCACACCGGCAACAGCGCTCGCCGGAGGAGCCGCTCTGCGGGGCGGTCGCCGTGTGTGCCCATGCGTGACACACGCCGGCGGGCGACCAAATGCGTACTCCCCACGGGCGAAACAGACCCTGTCAGTTCGCGGATGGGTCGGGCTCGTGTCGCCGGTTCTGCGGGTCCGTGCCGCGGGGCCGGGCAAGGGTCCGGGTGGGGTCCGGGCGGGGTTTTTGTCCCGAGCGGCCGAAGCCGGGAGTCATGGCCGGTGAGGCGCCCGACGAGCGGTCGAGTGACGCGGCGCTCCGGGAGCTGTTCGACCACCCTGGCCGCGTGCGCTTCGTCGACTGGCGGGCTTTCTCCGGCGCGAAGTCGGCCGTCCTCTTCGTGGTCGCGACCGCCGTGCTCGCCTTCGTCACCGGCCTCTCGGACCTGAGTCAGGGATCAGTCGCGCTCGACGGCCCGCTCGGTGGCCTCTTCCCGGCGACGAGCGCGCTCGTCCGTCTCTACGGCGTCTTCTTCGCGTTCCTGCTGGGGGCGCTCGCCGTCGGGCTCCAGCGCCGGGTGAAAGTCGCGTGGTACCTGGCCGTCGTCGCCCTGCCGCTGGTGGCCCTGCTACCGCTGTTGACCGCTGACCCGACCGACGTACCCCTGTTGCTGTGCTGTCTGGTCACCGCTCCGCTGGTCGTCGCCAACCGGGCGAGCTTCGACCGAGCGGTCGACCTCTCGGCGTTCCAGAAAGCCGCTATCGCCGCGTTCGTCGGCGTCCAGATCTACGGGACGCTGGGCGCGTACGTCATGCGCGAGCAGTACACCGGCGTCGCTTCCGTCACGGATGCGCTCTACTACATCGTCGTCACAGGGACCACCGTAGGCTACGGCGACGCGACGCCGACGACGCAGCTCACGAAGTTGTTCACGCTCTCGGTGATCGTCCTCGGCACCGGCTCCTTTACGATCGCCTCCGGGTCGCTCATCATCCCCGCCATCGAGTCGCGGGTCTCCCGCGCGTTCGGAACCATGACCGCATCGGAACTCAGACTGCTCGAGGACCACGTGCTGGTCCTCGGCTACGGCGCCATCACCGCACCGCTACTGGACAAACTCCGGGCCACGACCGACGTGGTCGTCGTCACGCCCGACACCGACGCCGCCGCGACGCTTCGCGACGACGGCGTGACGGTCCTCACGGCTGACCCGACCGACGAGGAGCCGCTGCTGGACGCCCGCATCGACACCGCCCGCGGCGTCGTCGTCGCCACCGAGGACGACGCCCAGGACGTCCTCGCCATCATCGCGGCCCGCCAGGCCAACCCCGACGTCCGCATCGTCGCCGCCGCCAACGACCAGCGTCACCTCGACAAACTCCAGGGCGTCGGCGCCGACCGCGTCGTCAGCCCCACCGTCATCGGCGGGCGGATGCTCGGCCGCTCGGTGCTCGGCGAGGACGCCTCGCTGTTCGACGACGGCGGCGAGCAAACCGACCGGACTGACCCCACCGGCGACGCGTCGTAACCTCGAAACAGATGGAATCTGTCACGTATTGGTTCGCCTATATCGCCGTGACAAGCTATTTCCTGTCGAGTTGCGAACAATGGTGATCGAGGTTCGAGGATGTACGACCACATTCTGATCCCGACGGACGGGAGCACAGACGCGGAGAAAGGGGAAGAACACGGGGTCGAACTCGCGGCGGCGGTCGACGCGACGGTCTCGGCGCTGTACGTCATCGAAGAGGGGGGCAACCCTTGGCTGTCCGAACCGATGGAGGACCAGCAAGGGCGCGCTCGCGAGTACGGCGAGGATATCCTCGACGACGTGGCGACGGCGGCCGCCGCGGCCGGTGTCGAGTGCGAGACTGCGGTCGAAGTCGGCCCACGCGTCCACGAGGAGATAAACGAGTACGTCGAAGAGGAGGACGTCGACCTCATCGTCATGGGGTCGGGCTATCGCGGGCGCCTCGGCGGCCTCCTCGGCAGCACCGCCGAGAAGGTGCTCCGGGAGGCCGAGGTCCCCATCACGACGATCCGGCGGGACGGCAAGAGCTGACGGCGAGCCGTTTCGAGGCGCTGTAGCTGATCGGAACCGGCGTCGAGTCGCGCGAGCACTGCTTCACAACCGCGTCTCGCGCAGGTAGATCGACAGGCTCAGCCCGAGAAAGCAGACGCCGGCCACGAGGAGCTGGCCGACGAAAAACGCCAGCAGCCCGCCGACGAACAGCATCACGGGAAACGCGGTCAGGAGTCGTTGCTGCGAGATCCTGCCAGTCATTGTCACACGCGGAGTTCTCGACACGGCGTCAAATAGCTTCGCGCCGCTGACACGGCGTCAAATAGCTTCGCGCCGTCGACACGGGATCAAAATAGCTTCGCGCCGGGGACTCCGGGCAGGCCCGGCGCCGCCGCACGCGGTCAGTACCAGTGGTCGAGGTCCCAGTGGTACTGGCAGTCGGGGCAGGTCGCCCACTCGGGGACGTCGTAGGTCTGGGGGTGGCGTCGGCCGTGGTCCATCTCGGTCGCACACCGGGGACAGACCATCCCCAGGAGTTCGTGCTCGGCGAACTCCTCGGGCGAATAGTCGCGGTAGCAGTCGGGGCAGTCGATGTCGTCGAACGACTCGGACTGGAGCACCTGCGAGTCGCACCCGGGACACCGCAGGATAGCGGGCGGTCGGCGCTGCCAACCCTGGACGCTATCGACGGTCGTCGTCTGCGCGTCGGGGATAGCGAGTGAGAAGTTCTGTATCGATTCGTCCGCCCGGAGCGGCCCCACCAGCCGCTCGAAGACTCGTTTGGTGACCCTGAATATCGTCGCTGACGTGCTCATCTCGGTCGGCCTAGGGTAAGGACAACTATAAACGTCGCGCCAGCGCCACGTTGTGGTTCGCTCGCCTGACTGTCCCGGTCGCCGATAGTTATTCACCGGCCCGCGCGGTACGTCGGACGAATGAACGCGCTCGCACTCGCGGCCGCTCCGACGCCCGTACTCGCGGCCGCTCCGACACTCCCGGCCGGCCCAGCGCTCGCGACCGTCGCGCAGCTCCCGGTTGTCTCGGCGCTCACCACCGAGCCGCCGCTGCAGGCTGTCTCGGCGGTCCAGGGGGCCTCTCGTCCGGTGCGGGCGGCGGGCGTGTTTGCCCTCGTCGCTGTCGTCGGCGGGGCGCTGTGCTGGCGCGCCGAACCGTTCCTCGCCCACGCCCGCAAAGCGTCTGTCGACCGTCCGCTCTCGGCGCTGGGGTACGGACTCGCGACCCACGCCGTCATCGCCTTCGGCGGCGTCTACCTCGCCAACAAACTCGCGCGCTTCGCCCCCCTCGGTGAGGGGTCGGGCGTCGTCGGACTGTGGTTCGGCCTCTCGCTGGTCGCCGTCGCCGCAGCCATCGGCTTCACAGTCGTCGGCGTCACCGCCACCGACCTCCTCGGCGAGGACGGCCCGTGGCCCGGCCTGCTCGCGGGGGCCGTCGTCGCCGCCGGGACGACCGTCGTCGCACCGACCGTCGGTGCTGTCGCCTGGTTCGCCCTCGTCTCCGTCGGCATCGGCGGCGCCGTCCGCGAGTGGCTCCACGCCTCCGCTGTCGAGGAGATCCGGGCCGAAGAGGCGTCGTGAGTGCGGGCAGCCCGCTCATCACCGCGAGAGCGCTATTCGACCGCCGCCCGCCGTTCGGTCGCGCGGACGACGTTCTTCAGGAGCGCCGCGATCGTGACCGGCCCGACACCACCGGGAACGGGTGTGAGCGCGCCAGCACGCCCCTCGACAGTGTCGGCATCCACGTCGCCGACGACCGCGTAGCCTCGCTCGGTGTCGGCGGCGACGCGGGTAGCGCTCACGTCGACGACCGTCGCGCCCGCGGCGACCATCTCGCCGTCGACGAGTCCGGGGACACCGGCGGCCGTCACGACGACGTCCGCACCGCGGGTCTTCGCGGCGAGGTCGGCGGTGCCGGAGTGACAGACCGTCACCGTCGCGTCGCCGGGGCCATCGGGACCGTCGGTTCCATCCGAGCCGGCGGTGCCGTCTGGGCCGTCGAAACCGGCCGCGTCGTCGGCCTCGCCGGCGCCGGGTTTCTGCGCGAGGCGGTTCGCCAGCGGGAGACCGATGACCGGCGACCGACCGACGACTGTCACGTCTGCGCCAGTGGTCGCCACGTCGTAAAAATCGAGCAGGCCACAGACCGCGGCGGTCGTCGCCGGGACGAATCTGGGGTCGCCAGCGACGAGTCGACCGAGGGTCGCAGGGTGAAAGCAGTCCACGTCTTTCGCCGGGGCGACGCGCTCTCGCACGGTCGTCGCGTCGACCCCCTCGGGCAGCGGGGCCTGGACGAAGACCGCGTGGACCTCGTGGTCGGCCGAGAGGCTCGCGACGGCGCGTGCAAGGTGGTCGGCCGTCGAGGCGGGGTCGAACCGTCGGTCGCGGGTTGCGATCCCGAGCGCCGCGCAGGCCTCGTGTTTCAGCTCCAGAAACCGCTCGTCCGCGGGGTCGTCGCTCGCGATGACCGTCCCGAGCGTCGGGACGACGCCGCGCTCGCGGAGGGCGTCGACGCGGTCGGCCACGTCGGCGCGGATCCGCTCTGCGAGCGGCGCGCCGCGGAGGCGGGTGGTCTGCATGGGTAGGAGAAACGCGGGCGGTGGCGGCTCTCGAGGGCAGGTAACCGTCCCGCCAGTGACGATTCGCTCGGCGTCTCGCTATTCGGCGTCCTGCTTGGCGTTGAGTTTGGCCTGTTCGCGGGCGCTGGGGTTGACGGAGGGTTTGAACGGGACCTCCGAGACCTTGGCGTAGACCGGCTCGCCCGACTCCTCGGCGTACTCGTCGGGCAGGTGGACCTGGAACTCCGTCTCGATGTCGCCGTCGTAGACGTCCATCGGGTCGCCGTCGAGCTTTTCCGCGGGGACGAACCCGAGCGCGAGGTTCTGCTCCAGTTCGGGGTTGTACCACGGCGAGGTGACGTAGCCACACTCCTCGCCCGTCTCGGGGTCGGAGATGAGCCAGAAGTCCGGGGCGTAGTCCCGGACGGGTTCGCCGGCGAACTTCAGGCCGACCATCTTGTGGACGAACGGGTAGTTCCCGGCCTCGATCTCCTCGCGCTGGTGTTCGAGTGCGTCCTTCCCGACGTAGTCGGCCGCCTTGTCGTCGGGCACCTGATAGCTGAGGTTGACCTGGAACGGCGAGGTTTCGTGGTCCATGTCCTGGCCCCACGAGAGAATACCGGCGGCGATCCGGCGGTGATGCGCCGGCGCGACCTGCATCCCGCCGTGGTCGCGGACGCTCTCGTGGACCGGGTCCCAGACCCGCTCGGCGTACTTCGAGGCCTCCTTCACGTAGATCTCGAAGCCCTTCTCGCCGGAGAAACCGGTCTGACTGACGAGCACGTCCACGCCGTTCACCTCGGCCTCCATCAGGCCGTAGTAAGGAATTTCTCGGACTTCCTCGCCGACGACGTCGACCATCACGTCGACCGAGCGGGGGCCCTGGATCTGCATCGGTGCCACGTCGATCTCGTCGATCTCCACGTCGAAGTCGGCCTCCGCGTTGATCCCCTGGAGCCACAGCATGAGCGTCGAGTCGGAGATGGAAAACCAGAACTCGTCCTCGCCGGGCCGCAGGAGCACTGGGTCGTTGAGGATGCCGCCGTCCTCGTTACAGAGGATGACGTACTTCCCGTTCATCACCTCGATCTCGGTCGCGTCGCGGGTGATGACGTAGTTCGTGAGCGCCTCGGCGTCGGGGCCTTCGACGCGGATCTGGCGTTCGACGGCCACGTCCCAGATAGTCACGCGGTTGACCAGCGCGTCGTACTCCTCCATCATCCCGCCCTCCTCGGGCTTCAGCATCCCTCGCGGGTGATAGAGGCGGTTGTACACCGTCGCGCGCCAGGCGCCGTTCTCGACGAAGGACTTGTGGAAAAACGGCGACTTGCGGACCCGCGTCGAGATGAGCATCTCGATACCGGGGTCGCCCGACTGACGCAGGTTCCGCGGCAACACGCGGTCGGACTGGTCGACGCTCGGATGGTTCGGGTGGTCCTCCCCGCGCTCGCGGGGCAGTTCGTTCTCGGACATCGCCTTTCACGTCTCGCCCGACACTCATAAAAGAGAGGCGTCACTTTCCGCTGCCCCGATACGTCGTGATTTGTCACCGCGGATAATTCGGACTTAGTGCGCCTCAGAACCGATAGATCGGCTATTTCCCAGAGCAGCTATGCCACCCTCGACACTCGTCTCGAACCACTATGTGATAGATTATGTATGTCTTGTGGTTTGCGCGAGCGAGCGAACAGATGGGCTCCTGACGACGACCGCAACGCGGGCAGCGACCGCGGCCACAGACAGCGTGACTCTCGTGTGACGGACGGCACCACTCCACCCGACTCGGTCCGTTCGACCCGAAACGGTCCCCTTCGAGCCGTGGGAACACGGCTCGAACAAGACTCACCTTCACGCAGTGCTGAACGCCCACATGCTCAAAACCCTCTCCATCTACGGGGTCCCACTCCGCGAGCGCGAGCAGACGGGCGAGTGCCCGAACTGCGGGACAGACAACGACGAAACGTTCGACTTCTGTCGCAGCTGTGCGACCGACCTCCGCGAGGACTAACTCTCCGACCGGGCGGTCGGCACTCCTCGAGTCGACCGCAGTCCTCACTCCTCGAGTCGACCCAGCCGCCACTCCTCCGTATCGGGAACCTGATTGAACGTGTAGACGTGGAGGCCCCTGATCCCGTAGTCAGGGTCGTCGGCGTAGGGCGCGAGGCCGTCGACGAGGTCGTCTGGAGTGTACTTCCCGCGCGAGCCGACGAGCTGGCGGACGAACCCGAGGACGCCGCTGGTCTTCTTGAGGAAGTCGATCGAGTCGCCGACGCCGACCTTCCGCGAGATGCCCAGCAGGCGCTGGTACTTCATCACGCCCGGGATGCCGATTTCGACGGGGAGGTCGATCCCCCTGTCGTCGCGGACCCGCTCGATCCACGCCACGACGGCGTCCGGGTCGTAACACAGCTGCGTCGTGAGGTAGGTAGCGTGAGACGCTTTCTTTGCCATCGCCTCGGCGAGCGTGGCCTCGGAGAGGAAGTCGTGGCCCTCGGGGTAGCCGGTGATGCCGACCTCCGCGAAGTCGTGGCCGAGGCGTTCGAGCGCGAGGAGCAAGTCGAGCGCGGACTCGAACTCGCCGACGGGGTCCTCGCGGTCGCCGCCGGGGACGAACACGTCCGTGACGCCCGCATCCGCCAGGCGAGTGGCGATCTCGTCCAGGTGGTCGTCGTCGCGCACGTAGCGCGCGGCGACGTGAGGGACCAGGTCGTACCCACGCCCGGCGGCCCACTCGGTCCACTCGATGGTCGCTTCCAGCCCCTGCGTGGGCGAGGCGGTGATCGTGATCTCGGCGCCGTCGGGGAGGTGAGTGACCTGCTCCTCGAAGCTGTCGAACGGCATCAACTCGTAGCGCGGGTCGGCGAGCAGCGCCGCCGCGCCCGCTGTCGTGGTGGTGGATGTCCCGAGTGCCATTGGTGAGCCCGCCTGACCGGGTGTGTCCGGCCGCTTCCGTTGTTCGTCGGAAGGCGCCACTGCGTGGTAAGGGTGTTCCCGCCCCCCGAGACCGACGGGTCCGACAACACCTGGCAGCGCCCGGAGAGGTTGTGGAACGGAGAGAACGCGGTGAACCGGGCTGCCTCTCGCGGCCACGGGACCGGGCATGGCACCGATACCGGCCAGAGCCACATCGCCAGGCAGGACAACGTCGCCGGTCAGGGCCACGTCGTCGGGCAGGACAACGTCGCCGGTCGGGACCGCGTCGGCGGTCGGACCAGCCTTCCGACAGGTCGTGTTCTCGGTCACACAGGAGCCGACGCCGACCGACGGTGGACCGGTGGAATCGCCAGACTGCGACGGCATCGAGACCGGCGATACACGACACCGGGCGAGCACTTATCCGCGGCGTATGCTGTGGTCTAGCACGGTATCGAGGGACGCCCATGAGTCAGGAATCCTCTCCCGCGGTCACGTTCGCGGACGTCGAGGCGGCGGTCGAGCGGATCGACGACCCGTCGGTCGTGAAGCACACGCCGGTCGAGCGCTCGACCACCCTGGAGTCGATGACCGGCGCGAGCGAAGTGCTGTTGAAGTGCGAACACCTCCAGTGGACGGGGTCGTTCAAGACGCGCGGCGCGTACAACAAGATCACGACGCTGCTGGAGGGGGACGGCGAGGTGTCGGCAGTCGTCGCCGCCAGCGCCGGGAATCACGCCCAGGGCGTCGCGCTCGCGGCGTCCACGCTCGGCGTCGACGCGACCGTCGTGATGCCAAAAACCGCGCCGCAGACGAAAGTCGAGGCCACGCGGGGCTACGGCGCGTCGGTCGAACTGGTCGGGAAGGACTTCCGCGCAGCGACGAGCCACGCTCGCGACCTCGTCGCCGGGACCGACGCCGCGTTCGTCCACGCCTACGACGACCCCGCCATCGTCGCCGGCCAGGGCACCCTCGGCGTCGAGATGTACGAGAACGCCCCCGAGGTCGACACGGTGGTCGTTCCGATCGGCGGCGGCGGGCTCATCAGCGGGATCGCCACCGCGTTCGCCGAGTTGCGCCCGGAGACGCGGATCGTCGGCGTCCAGGCCGAGGGTGCCGCGACAGTCGCGGACAGCCTCGACAAGGGCACGCCCCAGACGCTCGACTCGGTAGATACGATCGCCGACGGCATCGCGACGGGCGGCGTCTCGGAGCTGACGCTGTCGGTCATCGAACGCCACGTCGACGAGGTGGTGACGGTGACCAACGGGGGGATCGCCGACGCGGTCGTGCTCCTGCTGGAGCGGGCGAAACAGTTCGTCGAAGGAGCCGGGGCGGCCTCGGTCGCGGCGGTCAGAGGGGCCGACCTCGACGTGACCGGTGAGCGCGTGATGCCCCTGCTCTGTGGCGGCAACCTCGACATGACGATGCTACGGGCGATCCTCGTCCACGCGCTGACCCACCGCCAGCAGCTGCTGGAGCTGCGGGTCCACATCGACGACCGACCGGGGAAGATGGCCGAACTCTCGGGAGTCATCGGCGACCACGGGGCGAACATCCACACCGTCCACCACGACCGCGCCATCGCCGACCTGGACGTCGGCGAGGCGTATCTCACCTTCGAGGTCGAAACCAGCGGCGCTGCCCACGCGCGCAGTATCGTCGAGTCCATCGCCGACCACGGCTACCCCGTCGAAGTGATCAACCGGGGCGGAACCGCCTGATCCATCTGGGCGGGACTACCTGCTCCGTACCGGAAGTGATCGGTGGAGCGTCGTTCAGGGCCGCGGCGACGGCCCGCGCGGGGTCTCGACCCAGTGCTGCGACCACTGGGACGCCACGCTCGGCCCGAACCGCCGCTACCGTCAGTGGCCACAGATACCCACGGAACACGCGTCTCGACGGCGAATTTCACACGCTTGGACCCACCCGGACCGCCCGACCTGTTATAAAAACACGCATTATTCCAGACGAACGTTTATCAAGGATCCTCGGGTCGTTTCTGTCAGACACTGCAGTATGTTAGCTGGTGGCACGACCGTCGTCGTCGAGCGGGCAAATCGGCCGGCTGCGGGTGCGAGCGCCGGCGCCAGCGGCGGGAACCGACGACTGCAGTGTACCACGACACGAGTCACCGGAGACAGCACCGAGAGAGACGGGGGCCGACCGACCGGACCACGCGCCGACCTGGCCGAGAATAGGCATCACAGCGACCGAGCGGTCACACGACACGAACTATGACACACACGAGTCACAGCGGACGGTATCGGGGTGGGAACGCATGACGGACGGTGAAGAGGAGACGGTCGGTGAGACATCGGAGGGGTTACAGGTCGAACTGTTCCACCCGGACTCCGACCGGGAGCCGGGTGACACGAACATCGAACGCTTCGGGTTCGACGTCCATCCGGTCGTCTTCCCGGTCGCACTGGGACTGATCGTCCTGTTCGTCGCGATCACGCTGTCGTTCGAGACGATCGCCGACACGCTGGGCTGGACGATGGCCGCCGCCGACGGCGGAACGACCACGATGGACGCAGGGAACGCGTTCAACGTCATCTTCGACGAGATCAACGCGAAGTTCGGCTGGTTCTACATCCTCGCAGTCAACGTCTTCATCGCCGCACTGCTGTTTTTCGCCTTCAGCAAGTACGGCAAGATCCGGCTCGGCGGCGTCGAGGCCGAACCGGAGTTCAGCACGTTCGCCTGGATGGCCATGCTGTTCAGCGCCGGGATGGGGATCGGCCTCATGTTCTGGAGCGTGGCCGAGCCGATGTGGCACCTCGGCACCGGCGGGGGCAACCTCTTCGACGTCGCCCCCAACTCCGGAGCGGGCGCACAGGCGGCGATGGGCGTCACCTTCTTCCACTGGGGCTTCCACCCGTGGGCGATATACGGCCTCGTCGCGCTCGGGCTCGGCTTCTTCTCGTTCAACCGCGGGCTCCCGCTGACCTTCCGGTCGGTGTTCTACCCGCTGCTGGGCGACCGTATCTACGGCTGGCCGGGCCACGTCATCGACCTCGTCACGGTGTTCGCGACCATCTTCGGTCTCGGCACGTCGCTGGGACTCGGCGCCCAACAGATAAACGCCGGGCTGGAGGTCGTCAGCGAGGACCTCACCGGGTCGGCGATGGTCGACGTCGCCACCACGCCGCAGATCGCGATCATCGGGGTGATCACCGCCATCGCGACGATATCGGTCGCGGCGGGACTCGAGGGAGGTGTCAAGCGCCTCTCGACGATCAACGTCTACATCATGTTCATCTTCCTCGGATTTCTGCTGGCGGTCGGGCCGACGTTGTATCTGTTCGACAGCATCGTCCAGAGCGTCGGCTTCTACCTCCAGAACCTGGCGTACATGTCCTTCTTCACGGAGAGCTTCATGGGCGAGGGCGTCCAGGGCGGCTACGCCAACTGGGCGCACTTCTGGACGGTGTTCTACTGGGGCTGGTGGATCGCGTGGTCGCCGTTCGTCGGCCTGTTCATCGCCCGCATCTCGCGCGGACGGACGGTCCGACAGATGGTCTTCGGCGTGCTGTTGATCCCGACGGCGTTCTCGTTCGTGTGGCTCGGCGCCTTCGGCGGCGCCGGCATCTACGTCCAGCAGGTGGTGGGCGACGCGAACCTCCAGACCATCGTCACGACCCAGGGCGATATCGGCAACGCCTACGCCATGTTCGCCATGCTGGACTCGTTCCCGCTGTCGACGGTCACCTCGATCGTCGCCATCTCGCTGGTGACGACCTTCTTCGTCACCTCGTCGGACTCGGGGTCGCTGGTCATCGACCACCTGACCTCGGGCGGCAAACACGACGTGCCGCGCACCCAGCGCATCTTCTGGGCGATCTCGGAGGGCGCCGTCGCCGCCACGCTCCTGTGGGGCGGCGGCCTCGGTGCGCTCCAGACGGCCTCGATCACCACCGGCCTGCCGTTCGCCGCCATCCTCCTGTTGATGGTGTACACGGTGTATCTCGGGCTCCGCTCCGAGTACGAGATACTCCAGTCCGAGGAGTTCCGCGAGCGCATCGGCGAGATAAGCGGCGAGGGCGATGTCGATGTCGACCGGTCCGGCGGTGACGTCGTCACCGGCGTCAGGGAGGGCACCGAATCCGGGTCCAGTGACTGACTGGCCGATTTCGCAGTAGTTGCAGTCTCTTTTCCGCGTCTCCGGCCCGAACAGCGACAGGTGCCGAGCGTCGGGGGCAACTGTGTGGGAGCGATAGCCGAATTCAAAATTTACCGGCAGCTGTGTACGGGCGACCTGTGTGCGTGCGACCCTCTCAGTAGTAGTCCCACTCGTCGTCGTTCTGGCCTGTCGTGAGGTCGTCTTCGTCCTCCCGTTCGTCCTCGTCGGGCCAGTCGACGCCGCCGGTGAGCGATTTGTACACGAACGCTCCCATCGCGACGAGGATGAGCAGCAGGATCACCGTGCCGGCGATCCCTACCAGGTCCCCGACGATATCCGGGATACCCTGCTGGCCGGGCGCGACGATCGTGTAGATCATACACACACTACGTGCTCGATACGATTGAGTGTTTCCGCTGTGACTGTTCACGCTCACTCACAGGTAGCGACGAAGTTCTCCAGCATGGCCATCCCGACAGCAGTGAGGATGCTCTCGGGGTGGAACTGGACGCCGACGTGGGGGCGCTCGCGGTGGCGCACGCCCATCACGACACCCGCCTCGTCGTCCGTGTGCGCCGATGTTTCGAGTTCATCGGGCAGGTCCGCGCGCTCGACGGCCAGCGAGTGGTACCGGCCCGCCTCGAAACGGTCGGGCAGGCCCGCGAACACACCGGTTCCGTCGTGGGCAACTGCGGAGGGTTTCCCGTGGACGACGGCCTCGGCGTGACCGACGGGCGCCCCAGCCGCCGCACAGAGCGCCTGATGCCCGAGACAGACGCCCAGCGTGGGATAGGCGAGTTCCCGGAAGATCGGTATCGAAACGCCCGCCTCCTGTGGTGTACCGGGCCCTGGCGAGACCACGATGGCGTCCGGGTCGAGCCGGCGGATCCCCGCCACGTCGACGGCGTCGTTGCGCCGGACGACCACCGTGCCTGCCGCCGGCGCGTCGATAGCTTCACCCACGTACTGGACGAGGTTGTAGGCAAAGGAGTCGTAGTTGTCTATCACGAGCACCTCCATCAGTCACACCCCGTTCCGACGACGACCACGCGAGCCATCAGTCGGCGGCACCCTCCTCGGCGACGGCCATGTCGGCCAGTTCGCCCAGCGCGTCGTCGATGGCGGTGACCAGCGCCCGGCCCTTGTCGAGGGTCTCGTCGTACTCCCGGTCCGGGTCCGAATCGTGGACGATCCCCGCGCCCACTCGGAGATGGTACTCCTCGCCGTATCGCACGAGCGTGCGGATGACGATGTTGAGCGTCGCCCGCCCGTCCAGCCCGAAAATGCCGATACTCCCCGTGTACGGCCCCCGACGCGTCGCCTCCACGTCGTCGATTATCTCCATCGTCCGCGGCTTCGGCGCACCGGTTATCGTCCCGCCGGGGAACATCGCCGCCACGGCGTCGCCCAGGTCGCACTCCGAACGCAACCGACCTTCGACCAGCGAAACCAGATGCATCACTTCCGAGTAGCGGTCCACGCGGCGGTACTCGGTCACGTCCACGCTCCCATAGCTGCTGACTTTCCCCAGGTCGTTGCGCTCTAGATCCACCAGCATCGCGTGTTCCGCCCGCTCTTTCTCGTCGCTCGTCAGATCCGCCTCCAGGTCGGCGTCCTCGCTCTCGGTTGCACCCCGCGGGCGCGTCCCCGCGATCGGTTCCGTCAGGAGCCGCTCCCCGTCGCGCTCCAGGAGCAACTCCGGGCTCGCGCTGACAAGGTCTACCCCGGGGAACTCCAGCAGCGCCGAGTACGGCGCCGGATTCACCTCGCGGAGCGCATCGAACGCCGAGACCGGGTGGACCGCCGCCGGCGCCCGCAACCGCTGGGAGATGTTCGCCTGGAACGTGTCCCCCTCCCGGATCAGCTCCTTGACCTGTCTGACCCGGTCGGCGAACGCGGCGCGGCCGCAGTCGCTCTCGAACGCTGCCCTGTCAGTTCCGACTCGTGGATCCGCGACCCCGGGGTCGCCCGCGACCGCCCGGCGCGCGAGGTCCCGAGCGCGCTCGCGGCCCCGGCCGTACGCCGCGGCCACGGCCTCGGCGTCGGCCGGCCGCTCGACCCGCGGGCACGCCGTCACGCGGAGCGTGGTGGGACCGCTCCCACGCGGTTCCGGCCACGCGGCGAGGCGGTCGTAGAGCGCGACCTGTAGTCTGGGGAGGTCGCGGTCGCGGGCGGCGCTCTCGGGGAGCGCTTCGAGTTCGCGGGCCACGTCGTAGGAGAGCCAGCCGACCGCGCCGCAGGGGTACGGTACCTCGCAGTCGCCGCGGGCCAGATCCTCGCCGGCGAGCAAGCCGGTCAGTTCGGCCAGCGACGGCGAATCGCCGGCCGCGCTGCCATCGGCGCTCGCGTCCGCCGACTCCCCGTCCCACCGTTCGAGTCCGTCGCCGACCTGCAACCGCGCCACCGGGTCGACACCGAAGTAGCCCCAGCCGGACTGGCCGCCGGTGGTCGCGAGATAGGCGCCGCCAGGCCCCTCGCGAGCACGGCGATAGGCGTCGAACGGGTCCGAGACCGCGAGGCGGACCTCGACCGGAACGCGGGCGCCCGGCGCGGCCGCTCGGGCGGCGGCGGTGAACGCGGCGGCGGTCGTGACGACGTGTGTCTCCACCATCCGTGTGGCTCGATACCACATATCAGGCCGAGAGCGACTAAACGCTTTCGCGGCCCGGGGACCCGTCGCGTGACCCGGTTTTCGTGCCGTTTCACGGCCGTGACAGCAGTGCCTACTTAAATACCTTTATTATTAATCATGCAACTTGAATGGGGTAGCCGGAGTGGTACAGTGTGACATGGGACCAGGGAGTGCACTTCGCGAACTCGCGACGTTCGTCGAGGCCTGCGAGTCGGGGGACGGAGCGGTGACCGGCGTCTGCTTCGCGGAGTGTCTCGGCCCCACCGACGACGCGGTGACGGCCGCCGTCGAACTGACGCTCTCGCCTGACGCGACCGGGAGCGGGGGATCGGTGTCGCTCCGCAGTCGGATCGACGACGACGGCCGTCTCACCCTCGCACTCGAGTCGGGCGGAGCCGTCCTCCCGACCGAGGGCCACGGCGCCACCGTCGAACCGACCGACGTGACCGTCGACGGCGACGGTACTATCGCGGTCACGCTCTCGGCGACGGTCCCGATGGACAGCGACGGCGGGGCGACGCCCTCGCGCGTGACCGGTGAACCAGCCTCGTCGAACGGCGGAGGCGAATCCGACTCACCAGACGACGGAAGCCCGTGCGATACAGCCCGCGGCGAGGACGAGCGGGACTCACTACAGTCCGGCCCGGAGGACCGGTCGGCGGCGGCGTCGGACGCCGATCGGGACCGCGACGTCCCGCCGTTCCGGGACCGGGAACTGCTCGCGTCGGTCTACGAGTCCGAGGACACCTTCGCCGAGATGGCCGACCGTCTGGAGATGGACGTCACCGCCGAGACGGTCCGTCGGTACATGATCGACTACGATATCCACCAACCCGACTCCTACGACACTAGCGGGGACGGTGCCGACCGGGAAGGCGACCGAGGGGGCGAGAGCGGCGAGAGCAGCAACGTCGACGGTGGCGGGATCGGCAGTGGCAGCGTCGACGGAACTGCGTCGACAGACAGTCGCGGCGTCGACGGGACAGCGGCGACCGACAGTCGCGGCGTCGACGGGACAGCGGCGACCGACAGCGACGGCTCGCCGGTCGTTCTCTCGGACGGCATCGGCCTGCCCGACGACGTCACCGTCGACACGCTCATCGATTCGGTCAAACGTTCGAACACTATCTACGAGGTGACCCAGGACGTCGACATGGACCGCCACGAGGCGCTCGACATGCTGCAGGACCTGAACCTGCTCGACCTCGTCGTCGGACGGCTGTCGACCGAAACTGACCGACACATCACCCGCGAGGACGTGGTCTCGCGGCTGCGCGAGGTGTCGGCGGCGCAGTGACCGCCGGCCGAGGGCCGTCGGCACTGCCTGCGGAGCCGATACGTCCAGACACGCGGGCCGAACCGTCGAAACGACCACCTATCCCGGCCGACACGCACACACGATGTCACTCGTCACCGAGGTCCGCTTCGCCCACCGCGACGGCGCGCTCGCCGACACACTGAGCGCGCTCCCCGGCCTCGACGCCGTGGTCGTCCCCGAGACGAGCACCGACCCGCGCGGCAGCGTCTACTTCTTCCGGTTCGACCACGAGAGCACGACCGAACTCCGGACGGTCCTCGCCGAAGACCACACCGTCGAGACGGTCACACAGCTGTCGGGGTTCGTCGACGACCAGGTCCTCGGCATCGAGTTCGTCGAGGCGACGGAGCTACTCGCGCCGGAGGTCACGACCCAGGGCGGGTTCGTCCTCGCGGCCCGGAGCGCGGCGATGACCGCCAGCCCGCGCGGGTGGCACGAGCGCTGGCTCCTCCCCGACCGCGAGGCCATCCAGGCGATCTGGCACCACGCCCGCGAGTCCGACTTCGAGTTCGAGGTCCTCGAACTCCGGGAGGGCGGCGGTATCGGCGAGACGTTCCCCGGCGGCGACGCGCTGACCGACCAGCAGCGACGCGCGCTGCAGGTCGCCTACGACCGGGGCTACTTCCGCGAGCCGCGCGAGGCCTCGCTGGCCGAACTGGCCGAGGCGCTCGACCTCTCGGCGTCGGCCGTCGGCGGCCGCCTCCGCCGCGGCATGAAATCGCTCGTCGACCAGACGCTCGTCGCCGACCGCGCCAGCGAGTGAGCAGGAACGAAACCCACCGTTCGCGGCCGTACACCCCGATAACCGCCGTATACCCGCTGTCGTCGCGCACGTGAACCGCCGAAAGTGTTATGACAGGCGCCGTATTAGTTCACCTACCTATCAAGAAGCGTCGGCTTCCGTCCAAGGGGGAGACACCATGGTCATCACGACTGAAGTCTACGTCGAACATCCAGACCTCGCGCTCGCGGACACGATCGAGTCGGTCCACAACCTGGAGGTCGGCGTCGTCTCCGACGCCGGGACCGACCCCGAGCACGACGCGTACTTCTTCTGGGCCGAGGCGCCCGATTTCGAGGCGGTCGAGGACGCGCTCGCGGCGGACCACACCGTCGCGGAGTTCGCCACCATCGTCGAGGCGCGCGGTCGGCGCACCTACCGCGTCGAGTACAGCGACGCGGTGACGCTCGTCTCACCAGTCCTCACCGAAGTCGGTGGCCTGACCCTCGAATCGCGCAGCCACGCCGACGGCTGGCTCCTCCGGCTCCAGCTCGAGGGCCACGAGGCGCTCTACGCCCTCAACGAGCACGCCACCGAGCACGACATCCGTCTCGACATCCTCGAACTCCACCAGCGCGACCACCCCGACGACCCCGCGACGTTCGGGCTCACCGACTCACAGGTCGAAGCGCTGGTCGCCGCCTACGTCCACGGCTACTACGACGAACCCCGCGAGACGTCGCTGGAGGGGCTCGCTTCCCGGCTCGGTATCTCCGAGACGGCCGTCAGCGGTCGGCTCCGCCGTGGTTCCGCGCGGCTGGTCGAAGCAGTGCTCGTCGATGAAAGACCGGACCCCGAGTAACTTCGTGGTCGTTCACGGGCCGTGGCCGCCCACGGACCGTGACTGCATCACCCCTCTTCGGCCTGCGCCTCGACGCGGCGTTTGAGCGCGTCGGCGTGTTCTTTCGCAGCGACGGCGTGGCTCGCGTCTTTCTCGGCGACGAGCTGGTCGACTTCGGTCTGTAATGCGGCGAAATGTTCGGGGTCGTTCTCGAAGAACGAGTCCAGTTGCGCGACCAACTCCTCGGCGGCCACGGCGTTGGTCTCCGAATAGGAGACTTCGAGGCCGGCGAGTCGCGCGTCCAGATCCTCGAGTGTCTCCAGTACGCGCTCGTAGGGCCCCGAGGTCATGTACTCCCCTTCCCACCCCGGAGGTAAAAACTGCTGTGGTGGCGCTCACGTCCTGTCGACCACGTGAACGCTTCGGGAGAACGACGCCGAGCGACCCGCCAGTCAGTCGCCGAGCGACCCGCCAGTCAGTCGACACGCGCGTCGACCACGACGTGGGCGACGCCCTCGCTGTACCCCTTGACGCGCCGCCGGTCGAGCACCTCGACCGACCGGTCGCGGTCGGCGGCGGCCGCCTGCAGGCGCTCGACCGGTCGGTCGAAGACGAGCGCCTCGGGCGTGGCCTCGTGCATGTGGACGACGCCGCCGGGTTCGAGCGCCGCCAGCGCGCTGTCGAGGTACTCGTGGGCCTCGTAGTAGCCCATCACGACCCGCTCGGCGGTCAGGTCCGTCTCCGACCCCGCCTGTTCGAGCACGTCCCGGCAGTCGGCGCGGTAGGGGCGGACCCGGTCGGTCACGCCGTTGCGCCGGACGTTCTCCAGCAGGTACTGGAACGAGGTCGGGTTGCGCTCGACGGCGCTGACGTCGGCGCCGGCCCGGGCCATCGGGAGCGTGAAGTAGCCGATACCGGCGAACATGTCGACCACGCGCTCGCCCGACGAGACGACCTCGCCCATCCGCGCCCGTTCGGCCTTGTTCCCCGGTGAGAACATCACCTCGGCCAGATCCATGGCGTAGGTCGTGCCGTGCTCGACGTGGGCCGTCTCGGTGTCGCCCTCACCCGCGAGCACGCGCACTTCGGGTTCACGGTGGGCGCCGGAGATGCCCTCGCGGGCCAGGACGGTGTCGGCCTCGCCGTGAAGCGCCAGGAGCGCCTCGCCGACCTCTTCAGGTCGGGGCACGTCGCTCGCCGCGACCAGGATCACGGTGCCCAGCACCGCCCACGAGGCGGGCGCTCGGTCGATCTCCTCGTCGGTCCAGCCGCGCTGGCGGAGGTGGTCCGCGAGGCCGCGCAACCGCGGTTCGCCGACCTGCCGGACGACCTCGCGGACCGCGACGCCCTCGGGTGGGGCAGTCACCGGAACCGACACTGCTCCCTCGCCGTACTCGCGGACCGACCGGTCGTCATCGTAGACCCCCTCCGCCCGCAACGCGTCGATGACTGTCTCCGTGCGGACCTGGTCGACGACGACGGCGAGGTCGTCCGCCGGGTCCGCGGCCAGTGCTGGATCGTCCGACTGATCCGCGGCGGGTTCTGGCTCGTCCATCTGTGATTCCCCAGCGGGCGGACAGTCGAAACGGTTTCGGGTCGCGTTCGTGAACGGGCCCGCGCCTCCTGTCGCGCACCTCGTCACCTGCGTTCGTTCAGGAGGAAGCGGACGAGGACGGCCGCGAGAGCGACGGTCGACCGTCGCTGGCGAGTGGTTCGGTCATCCGTGTCACGCCTCGAGGTAGTCAGTGAGTGTTTCGAACTCGTCGGGAGTAAGGATAACCTCTGTCTCGAAGCCGTCGATACGCTCGAAATCGGCGTCCAGCGTCAGTACTGTCCCGACACCTTCCGCCCGCGCGACCTGTGCGTAGTACCCGTCCCACCCATCGACGTTCACGTCGCCAGCGAGTTCGAAACCGGCTCGTACCGTCGATTTCCCCATCCCGTCGTGCCAGTGGACCCGTCCGGCGTCCATGAACCGGCTCATGAGAGCGGTCGCTTCCGCGTTCGAGAACCCGTAGATCCTGACGAGCATATGATGTGCGCCAACGAGTGACGCGTACGGAACCACGGCATCGATCTCTCCCTGGATCGCCTTCCTGACATACGAAAGCGGGCGATCACTCACCGGCGTTTCCGCGTGTGCCAGCGTCGTCACACCGACGTCGAAGAGATACGGCCCCGGTCCCGACGGACCCGCTATCTCAGTCATCGGTCGGTTCGTCAGCCTTCGACTCGTCTTCGTCGTCCGAGCGGGCGCCTCTGCGGATCGTTTCGAGGTGGTCTTCCACGACCGGGTCTCGGTCCGCTTCGTTCACGGTCGGCGACGCGTCGGCACTCGCGATCATCGTTTCGAGGTCGTCGATGATCGCTTCCGGATCGTCTTCTGGTTCGATCACCACTCGCCCGTCCTCTTCGCGGACGGTTACTTCCGTTCCTGGATCGATCCCGAGTCGCTCCCTGACGGCTTTCGGGAGCACGACTCGGCCCTTCGTGTCGACCTTCATATTTCCCACTAACAGTGGGAAAATGATATGCCTTCCGGCCGTCGCCGGTCACTCCTCCGGCATCACGTGCAGACCCGCGCGACTCTTGAGCACCGGCACCTCGTCGGCGTCGGGGTCGAAGTAGTCCGGTCGGGCGATGGTCTTGGCCTCGTAGGTCTCGGGGTCTAACACCTGGACGGCGTTGTCGTCCTCGACGGTCACGACGGTCGTTTCGACGGCGTCCTCGGAGGTGCCCAGCCGCCGCGCGTCGGGCGCGTCGCCGTCTTCGAAACTCGCCTCGTAGGCCTCGCCCGTGGTGAGACGGGTCCCCTTGAGGTTGCCCTGCACCGAGCGCACGAGGACGGGACCGTCGCCGTCCTCGGGGTCGATGACCTCGCCGGGGCGGTACCGCGGCAGGCGAACGGCGAAGGTCACCCGGTACACCTCGTTGCCGTCGCTGTCCTCGGTGACGAGCGTCTCGTAGTCGTCGGACGTGCCGCCCAACTGCTCGACGATCCGGCGGGCGATGCCGCCGCCCATCTGGTTCGTCGATATCTTCATGTTCAGGCCGTCGTCGACCTCGCTGACCTCGGTAATGAAGGCGTTGCGGTCGCCCGTGGCCTCCCGCTCGGCGATGTAGGCTTCGGCGATCTCCTGTGCGCGCTCCGTCTCCTCGTCGGTCGGGGTACGCTCGTCGGCGCGGACCTGGACCACGGCGGCGTAGGAACCGCCGGCGATCCGCCCGCAGCGCTCGCAGGTCTTGCGGGCGATCCGAACCGGGGTGACGACCTCCTCGGTGACGAAGGTTCCACGCACGACCCCCGTAAATTCGCAGTGCATCCGGATAGTGTTCTGGTCGATCTGCTCGGGGGCGACCTCCCAGCCCACGTCGGTGGCGTTGACGTGGACTCCGAGCGCCTCGGCCACCTCGTCGACGGCGATGTCGGTGTAGTCGTCGGCACCGACGTCGACCCAGCGGTTGCCCCGGTGGACCGCGCCACACCGCGAGCAGACCTCGACCTCAACCGTCTCGGGTGCGTCCACGAGGTCGAACTCGTCGAAGTAACAGGCGTCACAGAGGACGCTGTCGGGGTCGCGCGGACTGGAAACGGAGGCCCCAGCGCTCGCCGAATCATCGTCGGGGGCGTCGGCCGCGTGGTCGGCGCCCCCGCTCTCCGCACCGTCGTTGGACCGCTCGGGACCGCGCACTCGCTCCGCGGGATCGACCTCGATCGGGTCCCCGCATCGCGGACAGAACTCGCCGGAGCGACTCATTGCCGTTCGGTAGTAGCCTGGCGGTGTTAAGCGGCGCGTTCCGGAGACAGTGTCACCGACCGCCTCAATCGGTCGCTTCCTCGACGGAATCGGTGCCGGCCGCCTAGTCGCGCTCGGCTCGCGCCCGGTAGGTCGCCAGCGCGCCGTACAGGCCGATGTCGTCGCCGAGGTCGGTCGTCCGGATTTCGGGCGGATCGACGAAGCAGTAGTCGTCGAGGTAGCGGGCGATCCCGTCGCGGATCCGGGGGTCGTTGTTGAGCGCGACGCCGCCGCCCAGCGTGACCAGCCCCGGTTCGACGGCGTTACAGACCGCGGCGATGCCCGCGGCGTTGTACCGGTCGATCCGGTCGAGACACGCCGCTGCGAACGCGTCGTCGGCCGCGTCGAAAACCGCCGCGGCGGTCAGGTCGTCGACATTGGCGAGGGCGCTGTCGGCGCCCGTCTCGCGCAGCCTGTGTTCGACGAACCGGGGGATCCCCCGGCCCGAACAGAGTGCCTCCCAGGCGCCCGGGACGCCACAGCTCGCGAGGTCGCTCGTCGCGTCCAGCGGGAGCAGTCCGAACTCGCCGGCCTGGCCGGACTCGCCACGGTGGAGGCGACCGTCCTCGACGACGCCGCCACCGATCCCCGTCCCGAACGTGATGTGGGCGAGACAGCGCTCGTCCGTCCGCGCCCCGTAGTGCCACTCGCCGAAGGCGGCCGCGTTACAGTCGTTGACGAGCGTCAGCCCGAGGTCGGACGCCTCGGCCAGTCGCGCGCCGAGTTCGATCCGGTCGACCGTCTCCCCAGCCGGCGTATCGAACGCCCGGACGACGCCGCCGTCGGCGTCGACCAGTCCCGCGACGGAGACGGCGACGGCGTCGAGCGGCCGGTCGACCGCGTCCGAGAGCGTCGCGACCGCGTCGAGCACCTGCGCGGCGAGGGCGTCGGGTCGCGTCGGTTCGACCCACGGGTCTGTCAGGAGTCCGTCGTCCGGCGTTGCCGCGGCGTACCGGAAGTTCGTGCTCCCGATACCGAACACGGCGACTCTGTCCATAGACGTGTCACCGGCGCTCGACACTGAAGTATGCTCGGCGTGAGCGGCGGGTAGTGTTTACTGTAGAGACAGATCGGTGAGATCGACCGCAAACAGCGTGAAAGCCCCGGCCGTTCGCGGCGCTACGCGCCGCGAGCTCGGGAGAGCTTCGCTCTCCCAGTGGCTTCGGTCGCGCGCCTCGCTGCGCGCGCTCCCGTGCTCACGGGTCGCTTCGCTCCCCGTTCGCATCGAGGCACTCCCTGCAGTCGTGCCTCGCATGGCTCGCGTGCTTGTTCCGATAGACTCGCTTCGCTCGTCTATCGACGTTCGCCTCACTGCGTTCGGCGAACCGTCGGCGGGCTTCCCGAAGCCGGCCGCCCCTTTCAGTCCCACCCGTTCAGACTGACCAACCGGCTGCATCGGGCGGGACTGAAAGGGGCCTGTCGCTCGTCGCCGCCCCGGCGATGTAAGCACTGGGCCGAGCGGAGCGAGGGAAGCGCGCAGCGAGCGCGAGGCCGACCGGAGGGAGGCCTCGACTGCTCGAACGGTGAGCGAAGCGAACCGTGAGAGCCGCGGCGGTACGAGCGACCGGGGGCTTTCACGCTGTCTGTCTCGACGCCCGCGACAGCAGTTTCTTCACCAACCACCGCCGCACTCGACACCGCTGCTGTCAGTTCGTCAGAACCCCGGCACCCGCGTGGCCTGAGTGAACACGGAACGCGACGAATTGATAAGTGGAGAGGGCCGTAGAAACAGGTATGGAATGGAAAGCGGACTGGAACCTCCGCGGCCGGATGTTCCTGACGATGTTCCTGCTCGCGGCGCTGTACATCGTGTTCATCGCGGTGCTGTCGGTGATGTCGGTGTCGTTCATCTTCATCGTCGGGTTCATGAGCATCTTCCTGATCGGACAGTTTTTCTTCAGCGACAAGCTCGCGCTCAAGAGCATGGGCGCCCGGACGGTCGACGAGGACGAGTATCCCGACCTCCACCGGACGGTGAGTCGGCTCGCCCAGCAGGCGGACCTGCCGAAACCGACCGTCGCCGTCGCCGAGAGCAACACGCCCAACGCCTTCGCGACCGGGCGCTCACAGAAGTCCTCGACGGTCTGTGTCACGACCGGCCTGATGCAGACGCTCGACCAGGACGAACTCGAAGGGGTCATCGCCCACGAACTCGCGCACGTCAAGAACCGCGACGTCATGGTGATGACTATCGCGTCGTTCCTGGCGACCATCGCGATGTTTATCCTCCGGTGGGGCTGGCTGTTCGGCGGCGGCCGCAACCGCGAGGGCGGAGGAGCCGGGATCATCGTCGCGATCGTCGCCTCGCTGGTCGTCTGGATCATTTCGTTCCTGCTCATCCGCGCGCTCTCGCGCTACCGGGAGTTCGCGGCCGACCGCGGCGGCGCCGTCATCACGGGCAAGCCGTCGGCGCTGGCCTCGGCGCTCGTGACCATCGACGAGCGCATGGACCGGGTGCCCGAACAGGACCTGCGCGAGCAGTCGGAGATGAACGCCTTCTTCATCGTCCCGATCAGCAAGGGCGCCATCGCCCGCCTGTTCAGCACGCACCCCGCCACCGAGAAGCGCGTCGAGTACCTCCAGGACCTCGAACGCGAGATGGAGACGGCCTGATTCCCGCGGCCACGTTCGCCTGACTCCCGCGACTACTTCCCCTCGGTTCCTGCACTGAGCCGCGTTTTCCCCGAGCGCTTCCGCTTCCGTAGCCGTTAGGTAGCATCGAGCCAACCGACAGACGTCATGACTGAACTCGACCTGCACGGACTCGGACTCGGGACCTGGGAGAACGCCGACCCCGACCAGTGCGCCGAGAGCGTTCGGACGGCGCTGGAGGCGGGCTATCGCCACATCGACACCGCACAGGCCTACGAGAACGAGGCCGCCGTCGGCGACGGCATTGCTGCCGCGAGCGTCCCCCGCGAGGAGGTCTTCCTCGCGACGAAAGTCGACACCGGCAATCTCGCCGGCGAAGACGTCCTCGCGACGACTCGCGAGAGCCTCGAGAAGCTGGGAACGGACTACCTCGACCTGCTGTACGTCCACTGGCCGATCGACACGTACGACGCCGCGGACACGCTCGCGGCGTTCCAGCAGCTGTACGACGAGGGAACGATCCGCCACATCGGCGTCTCGAACTTCGAGCCGCGGCACCTCGACGAGGCCCGCGAGGTGCTCGACGCGCCGGTTTTCGCCAACCAGGTCGAACTGCACCCCTACCTCCAGCAAGCCGAGGTGCGCGAGTACGCGGCCGAGCACGGCCACCACGTCGTCGCCTACTCGCCGCTCGCGCGGGCCGAACTGCTCGACGACCCCGTGCTCTCCGACATCGCCGAAAAACACGACGCGAGCGTGGCGCAGGTGTCCCTGGCGTGGCTGCGCGAGCTCGACGGTGTCGCGGCCATCCCGAAGGCGACCAGCGCCGAACACATCCGCGACAACTGGGGGTCGTACGACGTGACCCTGGACGACGAGGACCGCGACCGGATCGCCGACCTGGACCAGGGCCACCGGGAAGTCGACTTCGAGGGCGCGCCCTGGAGGTAGGTCGTTCACTCGGCGGACGGGCGGTCTCGGCCCGCGGCAGAAAGGAACTTCAGTGGTGCCGCCTGACAGTGAGACATGGGACTGCTGGACGGGCTGAAGTCGGCGCTCGGACTCAGAGCCGAGGCCGACGCGACGAGCGACGCCGACCCCGAAGACCTGTTCGGGATGAGCACGGCGCACCTGACGATGGAGGCCGACCTCGGGTACGAGCCGCTGGGGACCGCGGCGCTGTGTTTCGCCGACGTCGACAGCACGGACTTCGAGGAGACCGTCGAAGCGGTCGAGACGATCCTCGAAGCCGGCGAGGTCGAGACCGGGACCGAGGCGGAGTTCACCACCGACGACCACGGCTACGAGTGGGTCATCCTCGTCGACGACGACTTCGAGGACCTGGTGACGAGCATCCACTTCGCCGCCGACGAGTTCATCGAGCGCGGCTACGGCTCGCGGTTGCTCGCCGCGCTCTTCGGCTTCGAGAAAGACGACCAGCCGGCCTACTGGGTCTACTCGTTCCGGCGGGGCGACTACTACCCCTTCGCCCCGAGTGGCGACCACGAGCGCTCGAGCCAGGCCGAGCTCAAACTCCAGAGCGTCCTCGACGGCGAACTCTCCGTCGAGGACGACAAGGAGTACTGGTATCCCCTCTGGCCCGACCGCGCCGGCGACCACCCCTGGGAGTGACCGTCCGTGGCGGAATCCGCGCCCGGGATGGGTGACCACCTTCGGGTGACCGACGCCGATGCGGTCGTCGGCACTGGCGACACCACCGTCGACCCCGGCGTCTACCGCGTCGTCGGGACGGGCGACCCCGCGGCGCTGTTGCGCGTCGGCGACGAACGCGGCCGGCGCGAGAACTCCGGCGCTGTCGTCCGGGTCGCTCACGACGACCTCGCGGCCTTCGAACCCGCGGAGAACCCCGACGGGAACCGGCCCCCGAGCGACCTCGTGACCGGGGCGCTCTCCAACCTTGGCTGGCAACTGCGGGCGTTCGTCGGTGGTCTGCGCGCCAATCCCCTGCTCGCCGCCGTCGCGCTCGCGGTTTTGCTGGCCGGCCAGTTCGGCGAGGGACAACTGCCCGGCCCGGATTCCGTTCCCGCAGTACTGGTCATCGTCGGCGCGCTCGGCCTCGCCTACGCCGGGTCGCGTGGCCCCGCCTGATCGTTGTTCGCAGTCGGTTCGTTCGCTTTTTCTCGTGGAGGCGAAACGGCGACCGCACCCGCTCCCGTGCGCCGAACGCCAGCGGCCCTCGCTCTTTCAGTCCGCCGGAAGACTCACCCCGGCCGAGTCCCGTACCGTTCGCTCGCTCATCCCTCGCACGGCACCGTCGTGAGACGAGACTCGCGACGGCGCGCGCCGACGTGGCTGAGCGGGTGACTCACCGCCGACTGCCACCCGCGGGTCGCTCTCTCGGTTCAACCTTCGGACGCGCCGTCGCGGATCCGGTCGCATGCCCTCGGTTTCACTTTCACTACGGTGTTAACGAGGCTTTATATGACGGGGGGCACAACGGCCGTCCATGGCGACAGACGACCTCCAAGACCTGTCGGGCGTGGGCCCGGCGACGGCGGAGAAGCTGAAAGACAACGGGTTCGACTCCTACCAGGGCATCGCGGTCGCGAGCCCGGGCGAGCTCTCGAACTCGGCGGACATCGGGGAATCGAGCGCGGCGGACATCATCAATTCCGCCCGCGACTCGGCCGACATCGGCGGGTTCGAGACGGGCGCGCAGGTGCTGGAACGGCGCGAGCAGATCGGCAAGCTCACCTGGGGCGTCGGCGAGGTCGACGACCTGCTCGGCGGCGGCGTCGAAACCCAGTCGATCACCGAAGTGTACGGTGAGTTCGGCGCCGGCAAGTCCCAGGTCACCCACCAGCTGTCGATCAACGTTCAGCTCCCGCGCGAGCACGGCGGCCTCGAGGGGTCGGCGATGTTCGTCGACAGCGAGGACACGTTCCGGCCCGAGCGAATCGACCAGATGGTGAAGGGCCTGCCCGACGACGTCATCGAGGACACGATGGTCTTTCACGACGTCGCCGAAGAGGGCGAGGCCGACGCCGGTGACGAGGACCTGCTCGACGACCTCGTGGAATCGATCCTCGACAAGATCCACGTCGCGAAGGCGTTCAACTCCAACCACCAGATCCTGCTGGCCGAACAGGCCCAGGAGCTCGCCAGCGAGAGTCAGGACGAGGAGTTCCCCATCCGCCTGCTCTGTGTCGACTCGCTGACCGCGCACTTCCGTGCGGAGTACGTCGGCCGCGGCGAACTCGCCGAGCGCCAGCAGAAGCTCAACAAACACCTCCACGACCTGATGCGCGTCGGCGACCTCCACAACACCGCCGTCGTCGTCACCAACCAGGTCGCCTCCAAC
>Ga0207733_100332_pt1 | contig 35825 bp, 34 predicted proteins | sample A23P3SouthBayCA_FD_187735 | JGI IMG/M metagenome (GOLD analysis project Ga0207733, IMG submission 187735) | Aerobic enrichment media microbial communities from Eden Landing Ponds, California, USA - A23 P3 (SPAdes) | ecosystem: Environmental > Aquatic > Marine > Unclassified | place: Emeryville... | reverse complement strand
CTCTGGGCGGCGACCGGCTGGACAGCGAACAGGCTCAGGAGGACGACGGTGAGCGCTGCCTGTCGAGGGATCTTCCCGGTCAGCGGTGACTGGTTTTCGACGCTACACTCAGGGTCGGAGGGAGACTGGTCCTGTGACATAACGTGTTACTCTTGGGCGGCATCTTCGGGGAGTGACTGATTTTGCTGGTCTTCGACGAGTGCTTGGAGATCGCCGAAACGATTGGTGTTCTCTGCGATTTCGTCGAGCGTATAGCCCTGCTCGCGGGCCCGTTCGAGGAGGTTCCGGAGTTCGTCAGGGTCGACATCTCGGACATTCATCTCCTCACGCAGGGCACGGCGATAGAGGGCGGAAGCATTGATGTGGTCGTTCCACATCAGGTATAACTCATCGATCTCTTCGATGGTGACTGACCTCGTAATCATACATGCGGGGATGGGCATACACCGGCTGAGTCCCGGTGCATATCGGCGCGATAGCGCGATGAGTGGTATATGTCTTCTGGCTATCAATCATCAAAATAATGTGATTGAATCAACCGAATTCCTTGGTCTTCGTACAGAGATATTAACCAACATATCGGGATGAGATTGAAGTATTGTTGGTTAATATATTTATCCACTACATCTTCTCTGAGTTCCGTAGAGGCGTTTCGTGATCGAGTCGGCAGCGGTACACGGTCACAATGTAGTATTTCGAGTCAACACCTCGATCTCAAGGGGATCATAGAAATACTCGTAGGGACCGAAACAATAGTCAATGGTAACGGATACTCCAAGTTCCTCCTCGATGACGCGGTGGACAGCTTCTGTCCGAGCTTCGCTATTCAGCAGTTTCGAAGCATAGCCTCCGGGCTCAAGGAGCGAGGACTTCCGACGACAGTCGGAAGGACGACGCGAGTAGGCCGGAGAGGAAGCCGACAACCCCGAAACATACCACGGACTGTTGCCGCCCCTTCTCCCCAATGTTGATAAACCACCAGCCATACATCTGACGTATGGGGGTGCGGCGTACTGTCCCGGTGAAACTCGACGTGGACAGCGACGACGCCGCACGTCTCCGCGAGACAGTCGATGAGTTTCTGTGGGCCGCCAACTACGTCGTGGACCACGCATGGCAGGGTGAATACAAGACCACGAGCAAGGCCCAATTGCAAGAGGAAACCTACGACGAGGTACGCGACCAGACACGGTTGCACGCGAATCTCGTCCAGAACGCCCGCAACAAGGCCGCCGACACCGTACAGGGCGTCGTCGCCCGCTGGAAACAGGGCGAGTACGCGGGCAAACCTCACTTCTCGACCCCGACCGTCGTCTACGACAAACGGTGTGCGACCTTCCACGACGAGTCCGTGTCGCTAGCAACCGTTGACGGACGTATCGAAGCCCAGTACGTCCTGCCTGACGGGGACCGCGACACACCTCACAGCCGGTATCTCGACAACGACGATTACGAGGTGACGAGCGCAGAACTCCACAACAAGGACGGCGAGTGGTTCCTTCACCTCCGCACAAAGGCGGAGATGGAGTCGGACACGTCGGAACAGGCAACGACCGGGCACAGCACAGTCCTCGGCGTTGACCTCGGCGTGAACCAACTTGCGGTCACTTCGACGGGTACCTTCTGGAGCGGCCACGAGTTCGACCACTGGCGGCGGGAGTACGAGAAACGCCGAGCCTCACTCCAACGGTGTGGCTCACGTCACGCTCACGAGAACATCCAAGCGGTCGGTCGCAAGGAGACGGGTCGGTTCACGATGATGCTCCACCGGATTGCGAACGGCATCATTGAGGAAGCCGTCGAGAACGGTTGTACGGTCATCGCCTTCGAGGCGTTAACCGGCATCCGCGACCGCCTCTCCGGTGCCTCGTGGGGGCACAAGTGGGCGTTTGAGCGGTTGTACGGGTACGTCGAATACAAGGCCGAACTCCACGGTATCAACGTGGAGCAGGTGGGCCCAGAGAATACATCACGCCGTTGTTCACACTGTGGGTTCACGCACCCAGACAACCGCGACGGCGAGGACTTCGAGTGCCTGAAATGCGGGTACGAGAACCACGCTGACTACAACGCCGCCAAGAACATCGGCTTGCGGTATCTCCGCCGTAACCAAACTGGGGACGGCGGAGGCGCACCCGTAGGCGTGCGCTTGAATCGCGGGACGTTGAACGCGAACGGAGAGTATGAGCCTCCTGCCGGGGAGTCCGGCCAGAGCGGGAGTCCACGCGAAAGCCCCACCCGCAACGAAGCGAACGGCGAAGCCGTGAGCGAGTAGGGTGGGGTAGTTTACAACTACGGGGTACCCATCGGGTAGTCCATTTTGCAGGAAGGACTTTTCGTGAGCGCAGTCCTCGGTAGTCCCCGTCCCATATCAGTGACTACCAAGTCAGCCCTTCGTAGACGATGCCGTCACGTCGGTCGATAGCACGCCGACCGTCGATCACCACGGGCGTCGCCATCGTATCGAATTCCTCGTCAAGCTCGGTGATTTCCTCCCAGTCAGTTACGACGAGCGCGGCAACAGCGCTATCGAGGGCGGTCGATGCGCTCGAAGCGTAGTTGATGTCGGGAAAGTGCTCCCGCATATTCTCGGCCGCAACCGGATCGTAGGCGACGACGTTAGCACCGCGTTCCTGTAGTCCCTCGATGATGGGAATCGCACGAGAGTCCCGGATATCGTCGGTGCCTGGCTTGAACGCGAGACCGAGCACGGCGACTTGCTCTCTCGAAACATCGACGTGGTCGTCCATGAGCGAGAGGAGCCGATTCGGTTGGCGGTCGTTCACCTCGACTGTAGCGCGAAGCATAGCAGGGTCGTACTCACGCTCTTGGGCCGCAGCTGTGATCGCAGCAACGTCCTTCCCGAAGCAGGACCCGCCCCAGCCGAGACCACTACGAAGGAATCGTTCGCTGATGCGGTCGTCGAGACCGATGGCGTCGGCGACCTCGTAGGCGTCGATACCGTGTTCCTTGCAAATGTTCCCGATATCGTTGATGAGTGAGACCTTCGCAGCGAGGAAACTGTTGTTCGCGTACTTGATCATCTCTGCAGTCCGTGTGTCCGTTTCCACGACTGGCGCGTCCGTCTTCGAGATGAGCGGTTGAAAGACATCGTGCATATCGGCGAGCGCTCGGTCGTCGTCTGCGCCGAGGACGATTTTATCCGGGTTCAAGAAATCCTGTACTGCGGTTCCTTCCCGGAGGAATTCCGGGTTCATGCCGACACCGAAGTCTTCGCCGGCTGTCTTCTCGCTTTCCTCCTCCAAAATTGGCGTGATCACATCTTCAGTAGAGCCGGGGACGACCGTACTCTTCACGACGACAGTGTGCCAGTCATCTGTCGCTTCAAGCGTCTTTCCCAGTTGGACTGCGCCGGTTTCCATGATCGAGAGGTCGATGCTGCCGTCATTGTTCTGTGGTGTCGGTAGACAGAGAAACGTTGCACCGGTATCGAAGATTGCGTCGTACTTAGTGGTCGCCCGCAGTCGTCCGGTGCCGTCTTGGCCTGCGTGTTCCGCGACAAGTTTAGGAAGTCCGTCCTCGTGGATCGGTGGGGTTCCGCTATTAATCGTCTCGACAATATCTTCGTCAATATCGATATTGGTGACCTCGTGACCGAGATCCGCAAAACACGCTGCGATGGTCGTTCCCACGTATCCGCTTCCAATTACGGAGAGTTCCATGCTATCTGCGAATTTGTAGGTTGCCTACAAGAAACACCCGATAGGGACTCTCGCCTTGGTTGATTCTAGTTCTCTGTGAAATATTCCTGAGTGTGATGACACTGCTGATGAGAAGAAGTATCTATGTCGAGTATGGATAGGTGAGTAACAGATGAACGTCACAAAAGCTGTGATTCCAGCAGCAGGATTTGGAACGCGATTTCTCCCCGTGACTAAATCTCAGCCAAAGGAAATGATGCCTGTACTGGACAAGCCGACAATCCAGTACGTTGTTGAGGAAGCCGTCGAAGCAGGAATCGACGACATCCTGATCATCACTGGCAGGGGAAAACAGGCAATCGAACGCCACTTCGATAAATCGTACGAACTTGAAGAGGAACTCAAAGCCGACGGCAAACTGGACAGGCTTGATCGTGTGCAAGAGATCGCCGACCTCGCCGACATCCATTACGTTCGGCAGAAGGAGCGGGAAGGACTCGGCGACGCCGTGTTGTACGCGCGAAAGCACGTTGGAGATGAGCCGTTCGCGTTACTGCTGGGGGATACGATCATCGAGAACGACAGAGGATGTACGGAGACGCTCATCAAGCAGGCCGAAGAGTACGAAAGCTCCGTACTCTCTCTCGAACGGGTCCCCTGGGAACAGGTGCCGTCGTATGGCGTCGCCGATGTGGATGGGGCGGCGTCTGCTGATGGGAGCTTCCCAGTAACTGATTTCGTCGAGAAGCCGCCACAAGATGAGGCTCCGTCGAACCTGGCAATCACAGGACGATACGTACTTACACCCCAGATTTTTGAACTGCTCACAGAGACAGAGAAAGGCGTCGGTGGGGAACTCCAGTTGACGGACGCAATTCGGAAACTTGACCACGTTCGTGGGGTCGAACTGGCCGGGGATCGCTACGATATCGGGAACATCCCGAGCTGGCTTCAAGCGAATATCGAGATGGCAATCCGGCACGATGACGGGGAGATGAATGAGGCCGTCGAGGCATTACTTAAGGAACAGTTCGCATGAGTCGGATTCTCGTTACCGGAGCTGCCGGATTTCTCGGCTCCCACCTCTGTGATCAACTGCTAGAGGAGGGGCACGAAGTGATCGGGATGGACAACCGCGTCAGCGGACAGACCGAAAACCTAGACGATGCGTTCGAACACTCGGCGTTCTCCTTCTACGAACACGACGTCACCGAATTTATCCACGTCTCTGGTGATTTGGACGCCGTGTTACACCTGGCAAGCCTCGCGTCGCCGGTGTTCTATCGTGACTATCCAATCAAGACCCTGAAAGTCGGTGCGCTGGGCACGCACAAAACACTGGGACTCGCAAAGGAGAAGGACGCAACGTATTTGTTTACTTCAACTAGCGAAGTGTACGGCGATCCCGAAGTAAACCCACAGCCCGAGGATTACCGTGGAAACGTTGATCCTTATGGGCCGCGGTCGTGTTACGACGAGTCCAAGCGTTACGGTGAATCGCTCGTTCGTGCTTACCGCGATAAGCACGGGCTGGATGTACGAGTGGCGCGTATCTTCAACACGTACGGCCCTCGGATGCGGATTGACGATGGCCGGGTGATTCCGAACTTTATCGGACAGGCGTTGACTGGAGAGGATTTGACTGTGTACGGGGACGGTGAGCAGACTCGGAGCTTCTGCTATGTTTCAGATATGATTGATGGGCTAGTGGCGCTGTTAGAGTCGGACGTAGAGGAACCTGTGAACATCGGCAATCCCGACGAGCGGACAATCAATGAACTCGCCGAGGTTGTACTGGATGTGGTCGGAAGTAATAGTGGGATTACGTACGAGGAGTTGCCACCACAAGATCCGGAAGTAAGACGACCGGATATTTCGAAGGCAACGGCAGGATTAGGATGGAAACCTGAAATCCCGCTACGAGAAGGGCTTATAGATTCAATTCCATATTTCAAAAAACAAATATGACACGTGTGTTAGTCACCGGATCAAGTGGATTCATTGGATCGAATCTTAGTCATCGGTTAATAGAGGAGGGATACGACGTTCGTGGCGTAGATATTGATCCGCCAGAATTCGAACTACCATCTGGGGTTGAGACGAGCCTGGTCGATTTGCGGAAGGAACCTGACCTTCCCACATCTGATATAGTTATTCATCTCGCAGCCCACTCACAAGTTCAACCGGTCGTGGCCGATTCGAATCGTGCGCTTGAGAATATCGAGATGACTCGTCATATTCTAGAACAAGCAAAACAAATGGATGCATTCGTCATTAATGCATCCAGTCGAGATGTCTACGGGAGTGATCTCAAACCTGCTGAGGATGAAGTTACACCCGATAGTCCGAATGGATACGCAGCAAGTAAACTGAGTTCAGAAGCATTGGCAAACGCCTATATGCAGACAGATGATGTTCCCGTCACTTCGCTTCGGTTGGCGAACGTCTACGGGCCGATGGATCTGAACCAACGAGTTATCCCGATCTTCATCGCTCATGCTATGGCTGGTGAAGAGCTGACTGTCTACGGGGAGGGTAAGCTACTAGATTTCGTTCACATATCAGATATCTGTGATGGTATTCTCACTACAATCAAAAGAGACGAAGTAGTTAACGGTGAAGTGATCAATCTCGGTTCGGGGACTGGAACAACTCTCCCAGAGATTGCGTCTCACATTACTGAATACATTGAAGCGTGCCCAGGATGGACAGTGTCTACAGATCGATCTGGTGATGTCGGAACATACGTATCGAACATTTCGAAGGCCAGTGGACTCCTTGGGTTTGAACCAACGGTATCACTTACGCAAGGGCTGACAGAAACTATTGAGTGGTATCGTGAGCAGCCTGATTTGCGAGAAATGATTCTCTCACGGATGGGTGACTAGTCGTGGATCCTAAGATTGCTCCCAACTGTACCGTCAACCTCACTCCACAGATTAATGGTAGTATAGAGGAATTCACTTTCAGATGATGATCGATCCTGCGTCTACCCTTAGTAATATCCTCCCAACAACTGTTAAACAGAGTCTTCATCGCAAATACCAATCGATCTCGGCAAATCGTAAACACAAGCCCCCAAACCAAGAGTTTGATCGGCAGGATGAGGCCCCCAATCATATTCTGGTAATTCTGATTGATGCCCTGCGACCAGACTTCATTCCGGAAATCCCCTTAAACTTTACACATGCGATTGCACCTGCACCATGGACGTTTCCATCAGTAACGGGCCTGCATACAGGACTTCGCCCTAGCGATCACGGTTCAGTCGCACATACGCATCCGGATGATGAAGATTACGCTATGCCAGCTCAGACCGAATCCTACCCTCATTTCCCCTTAGATTTAGAGGCTGCCGGATATGAGACATATACTGGCTGCGCGTTCGCAACGCCGTTTCTGGCGCTACGCGGTTGGTATCAAACCCACCGATATTACACTGATTCTCCTGCATCCAGCATCATTTCTGACTATCGATCATGGCGACAGGACAGGAACTCTACTGCTGCATACTTGCACCTCGGTGATCTTCATGCACCTGTATCACCACCCAAGGAATATGTTGAGAGTCATAACGTTGATACTAGTCTACCGGAGTTAGGTCATATTCTCCAGTACAAGACCAACTTTGACGAAACTAATCCCGACCACACCTATTACCGGAAGCAAAAGATCCGCCTGCACCAAGCGGCACTTGCATACGTTTCCGACCAGCTACGATCGCTCGTCGAAGACATTCAAGATGACACGTTTCTAATCATCGCGGGAGATCACGGCGAAGCACTCTGGGAGTACCAGGAACTAGATAGGGAAATTACTGATTCTCGACCGAACTACTGCTTCGGTCATGGGGGAACACCATTTGATAAGATTGCTCGAGTCCCCCTTACAGTAAGTAGTCCATTCGATACGCCAATGCCTAGTGGTGGGTGGGCTAGCCTTCGAGACGTTCCAGCGACCATACTCGAGTCAGCTATCAATGATCGTAGTTGCCCTGGACATAGTTGGTACAAAGAAATACCGGCGAGTCGAGCGGTAATATGTGAGGGGACACGGTACGGGGTCGAGCGGAAGGCTGTATACCAATCAGATCAGAAACTTATTAGATCACAAAATGACGACGTGACGTTAACCGCTAAACTTGATGCTGCTGGTGAAAATTTTATTGAGCTACCTGAGACCGACGTGGATCGACTTCTAAACAAACTCCCAAGTAAGTGGGACAATATGGACACCAGTTCGGAAGTATCAGGAACTACTAAGGAACAACTGGAAGCGTTGGGATACCGATGACTACAATCAAGGACTCAAGATGCGAATTGAGATACTTTGAACAATGGATATAGCACGGTCTAGTATCAAACTCTTCGTTTCAAAGACATTAGCCTCTGTTCTCGGGTTTGTAGGTATTGCCTATTTTTCACGCGAAGTTGGTGCCGCTACGATGGGGGTATTCTTTCTTTTTCAGGCCCTCCTCGGAATGTTGGCTATTCCAACTGACTTTGGGTTGCGAGGGGCCGCTCAAAAACGAATTAGTGAAGGTGAGGATTCGGGACAATACCTCTCAAGCACTCTTGTTCTAAAACTAATTCCCATTTTATTAATAATAATTCTTATAATTATGTTTGAATCACATATTAATAGTTATCTTGGAGCAGACCTTGCCCTCCTACTAGCAATTGCGCTAGTATTCCAAGAGTTAGCGCAATTATCACTCTTTGTGCTTAGGGGAGAACTGCGAGTCGGTGAAACAGCAATTTTCCCGGTAATAAAGCAAGCTTCTTGGGTCGGGGTCGGTGCTATTTTTCTCTCTATTGGTTACGGGGCCGCCGGTTTAGTGTACGGATTAATTATAAGTCTCGGACTTATGCTGATGCTCGGTTGGTATCGGACCTCAACGTCACTTAGCCGTCCAACAAAAATCCATGCAAGCTCCCTATTCGAATTTAGCCGATACGGTTTCATCACCTCAATCGGCGGATACTTTTATAGCTGGATTGATGTCGCAATAATCGGCTTATTTCTTACGCAGGCGCACGTAGGCGCTTATGAAGTCGCGTGGCGAGTGACTGCCGTCACAATGCTATTAGGTAAATCGATTGCTACCACCCTACTACCTCAAGTGAGCCAGTGGTCTGTTGAAGGGGATGATTCCAACATTGAATCCGCAATTTACAATGCTATCACTCCCTCAATGATCTTCGTTATCCCCGCCTTCTTTGGGGTGCTGGTTTTTTCCCAAGAAATTCTCCGGATTGTGTTCGGATCTGAGTTCACTATTGCTTGGTTAGCGTTCATTATACTAATGGCAGAAAAAATCCTTCAGTCAATCCATGTAGTCCTATCACGAGTCATAATGGGATTGGATCGCCCTGAAATGGCGGCAAAGGCTACAGTGGCATCCGTACTCGTGAATCTATGTTTGAATCTTGCTTTCATTCCGATATTTGGACTTGTTGGTGCTGCTCTCGCAACCGGTATTTCGTTTGTGTTAAACACTATCCTACACGGTTATTACCTCTCGACACTGATCTCAATCAAAATCCCCTACCTTGAGGTTGTATGGTGTACCATCGCTGCGATTGGAATGGCATTCACTCTACTGTGGCTTAAGACTATGATCTCTATTAGTGGTCTAATTCAGCTATTTGGAATGATTATATTTGGCGCAACTATTTATTTTACATTGATACTCAGTTCATCAACACTCCGGTCGAAGTTACGCACACAAGCCACAAACCTCATTGGATATAAATAGTCATATATGCAATAAGAGTCCAAGGTTTGTCCTATGACTGAGTCAGAGTACGAGAACTGCGGCATAATTTATGTTGCAACAGGAGAACGGTTCGTCAAGGAGGCTCAAATCTCCGCTCAAAGCATAAATGAAGTTTGTCAAAACATTCCGCTAACATTATTCACTGACAGAGATATTTCATTACCAGAGTTTGACTCAATATATAAAATATCTAACCCGAATTATGGATTTGCCGACAAAATCGAGAACATGCTTCGTTCTCCGTATGAACGCACTATCTATCTCGACTGTGATACTTACCTTAATCACCCCGAAGGAATTCATCACATATTTGAGGTTCTTGAGGAATTTGACGTTGCTGCCGCTCACGATACCGTCCGAACAACCAGTGCTGCTCCACCACTAGAAGAAGCATATGATGAGGGTATTCCAGATGCGTTCCCGATGTTTCAAGGCGGGGTATTAGCATACAAATCAAATGATGAAGTAACAGCTGTATTAGAGAACTGGCTTGATAAATATCGAAATCACCTTACTGTAGATGAAACTGCAACGGATCAAGAAGCATTACGAGCGGCACTGTATGAGAGTAACCTTCGGATAGCTACACTCCCACCGGAGTATAATTTCCGGATTCCGTACCCGCAAGTTGTAGAAGGGAAGATTCGTCTTCTCCATGGACGTGCATCGAATTTTGATGATATTGCTACAAAAATAAATAATTCATCTAAAATTAAAAAATCAAGAGTGTATATCCCTGTTTATCTCGCGGCCAAGGGCCTCACGAACGAAGGGGAATATGAGAGAGTGGAACCACTTATAAACCCAGGACAGTCGGAATTAAAGATACAAAAATTGTGGTTGTCAATAAAGGAAGAAGGGGTTCTCAGGACGGGTTTACATATTATTATTGGGGGGGTAGTGGCTGGACGCACAAGACACAAGATGATATCTGATTCGATAGAAGAGGTAGGCTATCTCAAGACAGTAAGTAAGATTATCCGGTGGTATCGGACTGGGGAATATGATAACCAGTAAAAATTCGCTCTTGTGTAGAGGATTGTTGGTCAAGTCTCAGCAGTCGCTGGAAGTCACAGCGGGCAAGGGTGACGCGAACGCGTCACCCGACGAACGATGTTCCCAGTCAAGACGTTCGGCTCGGAGCGTCGGGTCGCGAACCTGCTGGCACAGGTTCGCTGGCGTGACAGCGTCTGTTGCCTACGGTGCCGTACCGAATCACCGATTCGGCACGGCAGCTATCGAGTGTTTCAGCAGTATCGCTGTAAGAATTGCGACCGCACGTTCAACGACCAGACTGGCACTGTCTTCGAACACTCGGCGGTGACACTCAGAAAGTGGTTTCTCGCTATCTACACCAACATCCGCTTCAACACGAGTCTCAGACAGTTAGACGTGTAAATCGGCGTTTCCTATAACAGTCCTCAGTAACCCAGTCGAATTCGTAACTTCGTAGCGGTTGTATTGGTCAATATCAAGGGTATCGCTAAGAAAACTGAAGAAGCGTTGGCTTTGAGGGTGCTGTTAGAAGATTGTGGATTTTAAAGACGAATTACACCGATTCCTGCCCACGTTTGTTTTGGATGAGAAATAATCTCTTCTGTATCATATTCCTCAACTAACTCAGTCCAAAACTGGTCAACGTTGCAGTCGGAGTGGCCTTCACCCCACGAGAGATGGCGCTCTTCAATATCTTCCACATTCTGCCGCCGTCTTTTGACTACTTCCTCATCATTTGGGTGAGTAGCAATATCATGTAGCGCGATAATGCCACCTTCAGAAACTAACTCACTATACATCTCAAAGTCCTGTTTGACTCCTTCATAAGCGTGATCTCCGTCAATAAATAGAACGCTCTTGCGTAGCACATTGTTGATTTCAGAGCGTCGCTCGGACAGCGTGTTTGAGTGCGTCTCGTCCCGGTTTTCTGTATAACTCTCGGCGGAGCTGGAACGCTCTGAGATACTGTGTCAGCTTGTCCTTTGAGATGCCTCGATGCGGTGAGAGCCACCGTCGCGTCAGCGACGCGTGGCTCTCGCAGGTGTTGACGTGTACTTCGTCATCGGCGTATTCACCATCGCCGTGGACGACGTATTCGCGGTCGAATGCGTCGTCCTCGTCGAGCGGTTCGTATGCTCGAAAGCCGTCGGTATAGACGGTGAGCGACTCCTCTTTGCGGTCGGCCAGCAGGAGTCGAATCGTCGATTCGTCGGCGGCTTTCGCAGGGATCACGTACCGCTGTCCAGTTCCTCGATCAGCGAGAATGAACACGGGTGGTTTGTCGCCATCGTACGAACCACGTCCTCGTGTGGATAGACCACGCGAGCGCGACGGACCGTCGCGCTCGCGGCCTTTCATTCCAGCAGAGACGTACACTTCGTCGATTTCGACCGGCCCAACGAGATCGAGGGAAGGCGCATCGAGCGCTCTGGCGAAGCGCTCGATGCGCCGGTGGATCGTCTTGTAAGTCACCTCGATTTCTCACTGTAACTGTCTCAGACTCGTGTTGAACCGAAGGAACGCGTAGATCGAGAACAACCACCGGCGGAGTGCAATCTTCGAGTGAGCGAAGATCGTGCCGGTCTTGTCGTTGAACGTGCGGTCGCAATTCTTACAGAGATACCGCTGAAACTCCCTGTAGCTGCCGTTTCTGACCGTCCGGTCAGAACGGCAGCGAGGACAAGTAACACCGTCACGCCAGCGGACCTGTTGCAGCAGGTCCGCTGCGACCGATTCCGAACCAAACACATCGAGCGGAATCATTCGTGTCGGGCACCGCTGACGCGGTGCCCTTGTCCTCTTTGTCTCTACAGCGACCGCTCAGCAGTATCAACAATCTCCTACGGATGAGCGTTGAGGATAAATGGGAACTATCACTACATGAGGGATTTCGTGAAGGCGCGGTCTAATGACATCTGGGCAAATGGGTACTCGGGCATCAAACGAACGGCACACGATATCTGGAAACACGGATTAAAACAAGCCTCCGATCTGGTACGGGCGGAATACGGGACGCCAATTTATGACCGTGATTGGGGCGTACTCCTTATATTAGATGCCTGTCGCCCTGATGCAATACGAGCAGTCGCCCAAGAATACGATTTCATATCGTCAGTCGATACAGAACTATCGGTTGGAAGCAATTCACCGGAATGGATGGCGAAAAACTTCACGGACGAGTACGCCCCCGAAATGACTGAAACCATCCATATCACTGGGAACCCCTTTTCTGCCGACAAATTGGACCCTAACGACTTCTCTGCTCTTGACGAAGTTTGGCGATACGAATGGGACGACTCGCGGCTTCAAACGGTCCGCGCAGAATCAATAACAGATAGGATAATCGACACCGCGAGAAATCAGTCACCTGAGTACTTGATTGGGCACTATATGCAACCTCACGCATCCTTTGTGCCACACCCCGACTTGACAGAGTACACGGATGATTACGAACGGTCGATTTGGCGTGCGACCATGCGGGGGCGGGTGGAGACGGAGCAGGTCTGGGAGGCGTATCTCGACAATCTACGGTACGTGCTCGATGAAGTCGAAACCGTACTGAATAATATCGACGAAGAGAAGGTTGTGCTCTCTGCCGACCATGGCGAATGCATGGGTGAGTGGGGGCTGTACGGCCACGGTGGTCCCGCTATATCGACACTCCGCGAAGTACCGTGGGTGGAGACGACAGCCTCTGATTCTGGGGAGTATACTCCCGAGATAACAAACGATGAAGTTGATTTGTCTGTCGATGACCGGCTTGAGTCGCTGGGCTACATTGAGCAAAGTCGTGGCGAGAAAAGCGACGGTAGTGGTGTTAGTTGATGGGTTCGACTTCACTCGGTAGGGCTGTCGCTTCGTGAAGCCGAGGCTCAGTACTTCACAAAGCCGCTTAGTTAGAACGTCTGCTTGCTGAAGGTGTGTCTACGACCCAGCAAGCAGACAGTGAGATTCACGAGGACCAGCTTCTTAACTTTCTCGTCAACAGCCTTGACGAGGAAGTTCCGCTTTCCTTAGCCAATAACGCTGAAATCACTGCTGAGGACATCTATGAGGTCCTCGTCGGCGCTTGCGCCGACGGGACCTCTGTCTCTACGCTCTGTGCGTCGAGTCAGAACGGCCCCGCTGCCAACACGATCCTCTACCATCTCCGGACGAAGTTCGAGCCGGAACGGCTCGAACGAGTCGCTAACACGCTCCTTCGACAAGATATCGTCGAACTGCTTCCTGAGCAGGTGGAGGTCTGCGCAGACCTCCACCTGCGGCCCTACTATGGTGATGAAGACGACACGGAGAACCTCTATCACTCGGAAGCCAAGCGTGGAACCACCGCGTTCCACGCCTACGCCACACTCTACGCGCGTGTGAAGAACAAACGCTACACGCTGGCGGTGCGCCGTCTAGAAGACGGCGACACCGCCAGCAGCGTCCTCGCTGAGTTCTTCGGTGTCCTCGACGGCCTTGACACCGAGGTCAAGGCCGTCTATCTTGATCGCGGATTCTACGACAGCAAGTGCCTCACGCTGCTTCAAGCGCATAACTACGCGTACGTGATCCCGATCATTCGGTGGGGGAAGACGATTCAGCAAGAGCTCTTGGAAGGGTGGAGTCGTGTCATTCAGCATGATCTGACAGGGAAACTCGACGGTCACAGCTGGACCGTCGAGTTTCCCGTCTACATCGATTGTACGTACCTAAACGGGAAGTATGACGAACACGGTGTGGCGCGTCACGGCTACGCCGCTGACGCGCCGTTCATCGAGACACCACGCGACGCTCGATACCACTACGCGAAACGCTTCGGTATCGAGTCAAGCTATCGCTTGTCCGAGCAAGCGATAGCGACAACAACGACACGAGATGCGACGGTGAGACTGCTGTACGTCGTGGTGAGTCTGCTGTTACAGAACGTTTGGCGGTATCTCCACTACGAATATGTGGCGACGCCCCGCCGTGGCGGGCGTCGCCTCTGGTGGTGGCCGTACAAAGAGTTCGTGAATATGATTCGACGGGCCGCGTGGACGGCCCTCGCGGTGCGTCGGGCCGTCCCCGCGAATCGCCCACCAGACGACCGATTCCACCGATAGTCACCGACCGAGTACGCCACTTTGTGAGTGGCTACGCTGTCGCGTCGGCGGCTGAGTGCCGCCGACAGCGACAGCTCCGGCTTTGAGCGGCGTTGATCAACCGCTACCGACGGCTCATTATAACAATAGGTGGCTCAGGTCTGGTTAGCTGACGATGCTTTGTGAGGTACTGAGGCTGTCTTCGACTGGCTGGGTGTCGATCGCTGCAATAGCGAAGCGCGCGACACGCCTGTGGGTCGTTTTGTAGGTGACTTCGATTTCGCGCTGTAACTGCCGGAGACTCGTGTTAAACCGCAAAACGCGTAGATCGAGAACAACCATTTGCGAAGCGCAATCTTCGAGTGGTCGAAGATCGTGCCGGTCTTATCATTAAACGTGCGGTCGTAATCCTTACAGAGATAACGCTGAAACTGTCCATAGCTGCCGTTTCTGACCGTTCGCTCAGAACGGCAGCGAGGACAGGAAACGCCGTCACGCCCGCGAACCTGTTGGAGTAGGTCCGCTGCGACCGATTCCGACCCAAACACATCTAGCGGAATCACCCGTGTCGGACACCGCTGACGCGGTGTCCTTGTCCTCTTCGACTCGATTGCGGCAGCTCAGCAGTATCAACAATCTCCTACAGAAGAGCGTTCAACTATACGGAGCGGAACCGCTTCGAAAAATGGTTCCACACCATCACTATACGAATCGACCGCTTCATTCGTTTTGGCGGGGCAGTCATTCCAGTGCTCGGCGGTGGCTACGGTGGTTCAGAGACTATTACAACCGACACCGGACGAATCAGGCGTTAGATGGACGCATTCTCACTGAAGAGGTACAAAACTAGATAGTACGCTATCCGTTTTAAACGGAAGGCTTCCAGAAAGCGACTTGCGACGTGCAAGTAGTTGATGGTTACCCTGACAACAATCCCTTATACATTTCTAACACGTTCTTCGATATCTGGCTCCAATGTAGCTTCTCCTCAACAATCTCGAGGGCGTGTTGGCGCAACTGGTCGGTGTCGATTGTCCCCTTGTTGATCGCTCGGAGTGTCGCCGGAAATTCTGACAACGGTCTCTCGAGCAAATGATAGCCGTCTTCGACGGGAAACCCACTCGCACCGAACGGAGTCGTCACCGTTGGAAGTCCGTGGGCCAGAAACTCCGGAATTTTTGTGTTCGATCCAGAACCAGTGTGCACCGGATTGATACCGACGTCACTGATTGCATACCACGGAGAAAGGTCCTCAACGTACCCGACCAGCTTGACGTTAGACGGTATCTCGGTTTCATCAATGGCACTGCATACACTACCGATGATGAGAAACTCGATACTGTCGCCGTCGATATGGTCCGACCAAGAGACAATTTCGTTGACAGCGCGGTTGTTGGGTTCGTAGTCACTCCCAACGAAGATACAGCTCAACTTATCCGAATTATTGTGATGCGCTATCTCGTCGTGGTTTATTTCTCGCAAGTTAGAGTCTATTCTGGCATTTGTTCCGTTGTAAGCTACGTGGTAGTTGCTGTCCGACGAATACTCGTTCCTGTACCAATCGCGCTCCTCCTCCGAAACAGTGATAACGATGTCAGCAGATCTCACCGCGTATCGCTCAAGCTTACTCAGCCGCCAGCGTACCACCGGACGTATTAGTTCTGGGGCCTGTACGCGTTCGGATTCGATATTATGGCTCGAATATACGATAGGCGTCTCATCGGGTTTGATCCTATGAAGATAAGGAAACAGGCCGGGATGTTCCACTTGTATGATGTCCGCAGTCCGAACGTACTTACGCAACTGCCGGTGTCGAACTACGTGTAACATGGGTGATGGCCAGAGACGGCGGATGTTCACAGCATCGGGGAGGATACCAGCAACGCTAGGCGAGTATCTGTACTCGACGTAGTCGTCGTCAATTTCTATCGTTTGGTCGACAGACCGAGGACGACTCAAATCAAGGGCGAACCGGGTGACGGTCCATTCGGGATATACCTCCGAAACAAGGCCGTGAACGCGCTGTGCTCCCCCGAAATTCGGTGGCCAAACTGGATACGGAGAAACTTGAAGCAGGCTCATGATGTTATTCCGAGAGTTTGATCGTGCGGTCTTGAGTGTACAGAATCCCCAGAGAACCGCTGCTGTATATCTTATTTTCCCTGTTGACCGTAGTTTTGAGTGTGTTTCTACTCATCCTGGCTTTGGTGAACCTGGCTAGGGTTGCATCTTCGACGTTCAGTATCACGTGGTCCGACCAACGCCACCGGTAGAGGAGCAGGTTCGTGTCGGTGTTGATTCCCGTTGATGTTAACGTCGGCCGGTTCGTTTGAAATATCCGATGCCGATCTTTCAGAACTAGTTTCGACAGCCACAGGGCGTCAACGCGTACATCGGTTTTCTGTGCGAATTTCCCCACGCTCCTAAGTTCGTTGTACTCTCTTTCGGTAAATTCCCTCTGGATGTCACGCCCTTCATGAAGAGAATACTGGTCGTCACTGGAGATGATGGCCCCTGTTGTTCCGAGGCCAGTAATCAAAAGTAACGCCATGAGCAGTCCAGCTTTCGATTCCACTTCGACTGCTCTGTACAAACCTATACCGACAATCAAGGCAAAGAAAATCCCGAATCCATGCTTGAATCGGCCGATAGATTTTATTACAATAGGAAGTTTGACACTAAAGGGTAACACAATGACGCTCACAAGCATGATCGGGAGTGCCCTCCGATACCGTCTCATTGACTCGATTACTGCTGCTATTCCGAGGATGGACGCGGCGATGAGCAGTGTGTTGTGAATCCCGGCCCACGAACTGAGGTCGGAAAACGCTGTCAGCACCGTCTCTGTTGGTCGGGCAATATCGTACCAGTAAGACGATGCATCCCGTGCAGTCGGGCTAGAGGAAGTGTATCTCTGTATCGCCACGACAAGTGCGGTGGTGAGAGTAATGATGAATTCTTTTCCTACCAACGTCCAGTATGCGACCGCTCCGACACAGATTGTCAGCACCAATAAATAATTGTCATTAATTATTTGGTGGTTTTCATTCAGAATGGTTAAATTAGCTCCCTTCTCCAGGATGAGTATCAAAATCAAAAGTGGGATTATTAGTATTATCGTGAAATCATGCAAGATTATAAGGAAAATAGAGGAGAGGACGCCTACCACTGTCCACCTCGAACTCTGTCTGTTGGATCCAGTGTTGAATACAACCAGTAGTAAGAGCGCGATTATAGGAATAGCGATCGACTGAGGGAACACGTATGTGCTGTAATACTGCATTGGACTCAGCGACGAGAGCGCAATCACGACCGCACACGCCTCTGCTTTTTTTAATTTCAATCTCCTCGAAAATAGGTACATACTCGGTAACAGCACGCCCGCGTATGTTACGATTCCAGATAGAATAAGGGCGTCGTACGGAGATATCTTCGCAAACTCCGCAACAGATGCGGATAGTATATGTAAACCGGGAAAGTCCGCGTACCTAGGATTAGTTATCCCAGCCAGCATCCCTGTATTGACGACCTTCTCGACAATCCGGGCGTGTTTGAACGTATCACCACTGCCGAAATATAACCCATTGGTAATGTACTTGGTCAGTGGATTGAGACTGTATAGCCCGACTACCTGAATCAGTATTCGGTGAACCGATAGTTTGTACCGCAACTGGAAGGCTATCAGAGCCAGGATGACTGGATAACAGAAGAGTAATACGAACGTGCGGCTCCCAAGAACTACGGCCAAGGCGACGGAACCGAACAGTAGGGTTGCGACCGATTTCCACAGCCACCCCGGCGGATTCACGTCTTTCGATATCTTTACTCGGTCACGTACCCTGAGGAAATTCAACAGCGTCGCGATACCGACACCCAGGAGGAGGTATCCGCCTTTGATAGCAGTGATGACACCCAGAACTCTGCTGACACCCACCAGCAGAAGTGCTGTCAGCACCAGCATCACGGAGAGGACAACCTCGTCGGGTCTGAAGGTGCGTCCGAGAGACAGTATCTTGTTACTCATCGTGTCGCCTCTCGGACAGAGACCGTGCGAGCGCATCAGAGAATGTGCTCAGGTCTCCCGGGTCGACGAGATATCCCCGGTCGTAGTCACTGAGATTCTCTCGATGCGGCGGGATATCAAAGACGACGATCGGACAGTCGAACAGTCGTGCCTCGGCTATCGGAAGGTTGAAGCCCTCCGAGATTGACGCAGACGAATAAACGTCAGCAACCGAGTATATCCCGGCGAGGGTGTCGTCCGAAACCCACCCTGTTAAAAAAACCTCCCCACAGGCCATGTCGGTCAACTCTTTGGCGTACTGTTCCTCTTGGATTTCGCCGACAAGGATTAGTTGAACGTCTCTGACTGTCTCGCTGACGTCGTTGTACGCTTCAACAAGATCGTGTATGTTTTTATTAGTGTTGATGCGACCAACGTATACGATCGTCGGTCGCGTCGGGTCAAGGCCGTACGTTACCTCTAATTCGTCGGGGGTTTTCGGGTCGGAAAAGCGCTCTGTGTTGACCTTGTTTTGCACGACGATGGCCTCCTTCCCGGTCTTTCGTTCGAACTCCTCTCGTGACGACTTACTTACCGTACACACTACGTCTGGATCTAGGTAACTCGGGATCCGCGTTTTCAGGACTGAATTGATCCGGATGTGGACCTTGTTAACAAATCCCTTTCCGGACTCGCGGGCCTCAAGGTCGTGGTGATACCACCGAATATATGCAGTTCCGTGCATTTTTTTACACAGGTGTGATACGACATCAAACGGATACTGGTGGACGATGGCGGCGTCAAACTCCCGGAGTGAACGTAAGAGAGCAGATGTAGAAACAGGATTAAATGGACTAACTATGTCGTACATACCCGAGAGGATTGCGTTGTCGGGACTGTAGAGACTGGTGACGGATGAATATTCGACTGAATCGAATCGATTTTTAAAACAAAACACAGACACGTCTTTGCCTGCAGACGCCAGTTCTGATATTTGTTGACTGATCACTTGACTTATGCCATTTGAAGGAGAAAAGTTTCTGGTAAATATCGCTACTTTGTCCGCATCGCTTCCAGAGTGTTCGTCGACAACATCAACTACGTCCATGATGATTCATCTTCTACCACAGACAAACAATTACTGTGTATTATCATTCCATACTGGTCTACATAATGCCTGCAAGATCTCGAAACGGACAAGACAGCACGACAGAGAAATTCGAACATAGAATCATCTTTTCTAAAACACAGACCACACATACTGGCCGATCGTATACAGTCGTATAGCCAGCAGAGTATTAATAATTTACTGTCGAGAGAAAGAGAGGGCGTCAACCTTAGCAGGAAGGAAACGGCCGGGTATAGCATGTTGATGAATTAGCTGTATCGTTTCGATTATATAAATGGCGGTGCTGGGCGATGGGCACTGTTTAGATAAGGTCTGAAGAACGAGGCGGTGCGAGTTGTAGGTTTCCATGCCACAAACCGCTCGCCTCACTGGATTTAGTAGTGGCTCTGAGTTAGGATTTGTGGAGCGAGAAGTGACACCCGAGCCGGCGATGAAGTTGGATACCCAGCTGCATGCTGTGGGACTTTCATTGGCGGATACCCCGGTCTTAGCTGGCCCGGGTGTCGATCGGTGTCGCTCAACCGTGCGCAGTTGGATGCAGAAAGCTGGCCTACAGCTGACTAGCGGGAAGAGCCCAAATCACGTTGCGATCGACGAAACGGTCATTCAGCTTAACTAACAGCCGCTTTTTGGCTGTATGTCACAGTGGATTCCAACATCATCGAATTCTCTCCATGTCCGGCTTTTTCCAACCTAATGATCGTATTGACAAAATAGTTCCTGTAGGAACTGACTGGGAAACACGACGTTGCCGACAGCCTGTTTCTCGTCGATGGCGCATGGCTGCAGGGGCGTAGTTTGATCTATCACTCCGATTTCAGCATATGACTCATGGGAATCGGAATGCTGTCGAACGGCTGTTCAAAGAACTGAAAACGCCTCACCCAGCAGTTTGCTACGCATTTCCGCCATGCAACTGCTGCTCCGCAGAAACATGGCTCCAAACGTTCGCCTTCATTTGAAATCAGCTAATCTGAACAGTGCCGCCACTCACCCGAAGATTGTTGTCGGTAGCATGGTTAGTGACGCCACGGAAATTCTATAGGAGTGCCATCGTCGAAATATATCGACCAATACTTATAAATGCAGTTCCAGCCAATCCATATTGAAATGACAGGGATCTGGAGAAACCTACAGAAAGCAGACATAAAGAATATCGTCCTCTTTGTAGGCGACGCTGTCAGATATCAATCAATCAACCAACGACTCTTAAACTACGGCCCGACATTCAAGACAATCGCTGCTTCGCTTCACACCCCCGCATCGTTTGCGACTATGCTGACGGGACTGAACGTTCCAGAACACGGTGTTGTCGGGTTTTCAAATGTGCTTTCTACCGATATTGTCTCTCTTGTCGATTTAGATGGCTGGAATACCTATTTCTCCGCCAAAGAGGGGACGATGCACGAAGATTTGCATCGCATCTTTCAGATGGCTGAATCTGCACATCTCGACGATACCGAGAGGCCGTTTATTTGGGTCGTCAGAGATCCCGGCGGACACGCTCCTTACAACGGGTACGACCCAGACACGTACGATCAGGTTGCTGAAACAGGTCCCGAGTACCTGAACAGAGTCGCAGGAGACGATGAACAGATTAGGCGAGACTACGATTCCGCCGTCAACACTTCTCTTGACCGCTTCGAAGATGCTATCCAGTACGTTCGTGAACGCGGGATCGAAGACGAAACCCTCCTTATATACACGAGCGACCACGGCGAACTCCTCGGAGAGTATGGAATGCTCGGACACAACCACGTGGCCTGCCCCGAGCTCGTGTACGTTCCAACGACCTTCGTTCATCCGTCGCTCGACAGCGGTGAACAGGAAACAGCCATCCGACACATTGACCTGTTCCCTACGCTCACAGAGGTCCTCGACACCGACCAAGTGGACCTCGAACAGATGTCTGGTGAGCCGATATGGAACAAGACTGATGATATCGGCTACAATCACTTTGAGATGGTATTTTATAATAGTGACCTGTTAAGTAACATAGCTACCGAAGTCAAGAGTTGCTGGAACGGGGACGGAGGGCACGTCTTTGTAGAGAGTTCGTACAAAGACGCGCTTCTCGTGTATCTGGGCATACTGGCGAAAAGCTATAAAGGAAAACAGATACGAAAGGACCGTGCGTTCATCGAGGCATTCAAACAATTCACACCGGGTCATATGACCTACGGTGCACCCTCGTTTGATCGAACAACTGCAGAAGAATACATTGAGGATCTCGGTACGCGTTCCGAAGCAGTTGAGACGACAGACCTCGATGACGAGACGAAAGAACGACTAGACGATCTCGGGTACATATGAGCTACAGACGGCATATAAATAAGAGTAAAAATAACCGATGAACGTCCTCATCTACGTCCTCGACGCGCTCCGCGCTGACCACGTCGCCTGTTACGGGTACGACCGCGATACGACACCGACGATAGACAGAATCGCCGAAGAAGGCGTCCGCTACGAGAACTGCTTCTCACCAGCGACTTGGACCAAACCAGTCGGTGCCTCGCTCCTGACGGGCGCGTACCCACCATTACACGGTACACGGTCCAGAGAAGACGTCTTCGACGCGGACATCACACGCCTCCCCGAGACGCTTTCAGAGGTCGGTATCACGTCCACCGGCTTTTCCACGATGGGGAACGTCTCGGCGAGCATCGGCTACGGACGCGGGTTCGACACCTATCGCGACCTCTACAAGGACTCCGATATCGTCGCGAAGAGACAGACTCGCGACACCGACTCGGAGGAACTCGAACACGAAGACCGAGACGAGATCGCACTCCCACGAGCCGAAGACCTCAGCGATTCGGTCGTCGAGTGGCTCGAAACCGACGCCAGAGACGACTTCTTCGCGTTCTGCTGGTCCATCGAAACCCACATGCCCTACGACCCGCCGGAGGGCTATAGAGACTACACCGATCCCGAGTACGATGGGCCTGTCGATGGTCAGCGAGACACCCTTCCCGACGTCGAAACGGACGCGGATCTCGAACAACTGAAAGCGCTCTACGACGGTGGTATCAGCTACAACGACGACGAGCTTGGTCGAATCGTCGATGCGCTCGAAACTCAGGGAATCTACGACGAGACGATGATCGTGGTTCTCGGCGACCACGGCGACGCGTTCAACGAACACGACCGTCTTACTCACGGCCACCTCCCGTACGACGAACTGATCCACGTCCCCCTGGTTGTCAAACCGGCCACGGAATCGGGCATCGAACCACAGGTCGTCGAGGAGACTGCGTGCCTGGTCGACGTACCAGCGACAGTGATGAGTGCTACCGGCGTCACAGACGTTCCCGAGACGGTCGAAGGCCGAGAACTCCCCCCGTTTGGCCCTCCTGGAAGTTCCGCACCTGTGTTCTCTGAGACCCGGTTCCGGGACGTTTATCCGTCGTTTTACTCTGTCCGGACAGACGAGTGGAAGTACATGAAGGTTGACGAACCGAACCGCGACGTTGGAACGATGCTCGATACCGTGAAACAAATTTACCAGCGTGGGTTAATCTGGGAGATCGTCCGCAATCCGCGGTACTACCTCGAACGCTACCTCCACGACGAGAACCGGTTCCTCTACGATCTTAACAACGACCCGGACGAACAGCTCAACCTCGTCGACGAGCAGCCGGAGAGAGCCGACGAGATGGAGTCACTGCTGGCGACGTGGATGGAAGAAGGCGAGCGACGTCACGAACGCCTCTCCAGCGTCGACGATCTCGACATAGACCACAAAACGAGCGAACAACTCAAACAGCTCGGGTACGTCGAATGAATCAATGACGCCGGCTGCATCGCCTGCGGCGGACGACGAACTTACAGTTTTGAACGTCGTCGTCTCCTCACCCGACAAGCGCGGCGGTGCCATTCGCGCGGGCCTCCAGCTCGGCGACCACCTCGAATCATACGCCGACGTCGATACCGTCAAGATGGCCGGCAAGTACGACGAGTTACTCGCCGAGGAACTCGGACTGACAGGTGGGTTCGAGACAACGCCGTCCCGGACGCTGCTACGAAACATCGGAAGAGCGGCGATGGAATCAACCGGAAATTACGAGAACACCGTCATCTGGACGGAACTTTCGACGCCGCGCCCACTCGAAGAGTACGACGTTGCACACTTTCACAACGCAGTCCCGCTCTGGGGATTGCTCTCCGCCGCGATACGGTGTCGACTTGCGAGCGTTCCGTACGTAATGACAACCCATGGTATCAGCAAGATTCCGGACCTTCCCGAGAGTATGGGGATGTCGGGTGCCCAGCAATTCGTCTTCAACCTGGCATTTCTGCGGCCGTATCGATGGGTCCTCGGGAACGCTGAGGCACTCTTCGCACTCTCGGAGAGCGACGAACAGCGATTGAACGAAATGCTTCCCACAGTCCCAACGACGGTCGTCCCGAACGGTGTCCGACTCAATCTGGATAAACCAGGCACTGACCTCCTGAATTTCGACCTCCCATCGAACCGACCACTGCTATTCTTCGTCGGGAAGCTCATCACGAGCAAGGGTATTGGCGACCTTCTCGACGCCTACGAGCAACTCGATAACAAATGTACTCTCTTCGTCGCCGGACCACCGGCAACTGAAGAGTACGCCGAACGGTTAGAGCGATTCGACGAAGAGAACGTTCGATATCTCGGCTACGCGGACCAAGACGTGCTGGAGGCGTTCTATCGTCGCGCGGATCTGTTCGTCTTCCCGACCCGGTCTGATGTCTTCCCTCTCGTCACGCTCGAAGCACTCGCAGCAGGTACGCCCGTCGTTTCGACCACTGTCGGCGGTATTCCAGAACAGATCACCGACGAGACCGGAATTCTAGTCCCCCCCGAACGGCCCGACGAAATCGCAGGGGCCGTTGACGAGTTATTGAACGACGACCAACGACGGGCTTCAATGAGCGAAGCAGCGATAGAAAGAGCAAAAACCGAGTATTCCTGGGACGGCGTCGCTCGTAAGACTGTCAACGTGTATGAACGCATCTGTAAGTGACCGCCTACAAGTGGCAAATCGGTATCCAATACTTCCCAGCAAACTTTTCGCAGTTCGAATACCGTAAGACGGCTTCACCAACATATATACGAACTGAAACGGAACGGCCGAACAATGGTAGAGAACGTCCTGCTGGTCACTATCGACTCGTTACGGGTGGACCACTTTGGTCAGGGTGCATCCATCAAATCTTCAACTGAAAATATAAAAAAGGCCGCTAGAGACGGCCACTCCTTCAATCGAGCCTTCGCCACTGGCCCAGGAACTACACCATCCTTTCCGGCAATGCTCACGGGTACACTTCCGCTCTCGTATGGCGGTCTCGGGCCACTCATAGACGGGCGACCGAGAGTCAGTACAGAAATCCGGAACGCGGGGCTGGCGACGGGCGGGTTCCAATGTAACCCCTTTCTCTCTACCCATTTCAATTATGACGTTGGCTACGACGAGTTTAAGGACTACCAGAATCCCTTGATGGGGATCGCAACGAAAATCTTCCCCCGCGGTATCGAGATCAACAACCCGAAACTCCGAAAGGTAGACGATACTCTTCACATCACGGACGCCATCAAGAAATCCTACCAGCTCGTCAAAGGCAAACCTCGCCCCTACGTGAGCGCCGAGGTCATCACTGACGACACCATCGAGTGGCTCAACGAGATAGACGAATCGTTCTTCTGCTGGACCCACTATATGGACGTTCACCACCCGTGCTTTCCACCAGAACAATATCGTGAACGACACGGCGTACCTGACGCGACCCAGTCCGACGTTTCGGAATGGTATTCTGCGTTACTTCGGAATCCAGAAACACTATCGGACGAGGAAATACGGAAGCTGAAGCAGCTGTACGAGGCCGCAATCGAATATACATTCGACCAAATCGATCGTATACTCACCAATCTCCAAGAGACTGGTCGTTACGAAGACACACTAGTTATTATCACATCTGACCACGGTGAACTGTTCGGTGAGTACGGCCAGTACGGAAAGCCTGAGCGGATGTATGACGAGTTGCTTCACGTCCCACTTATTGTTGCAAATGGTCCGGATTATCTTGACGACGCTAAGGACCAACTGGTGAGTCTTCTCGACATCCCCCCTCTAATTCACGACCTACTTGGATTTGAGATTCCAGATGAGTATGAAGGACAAGTTCCCGGCGTCGACGACCCCCGTGATTACATTATGGCAGAGCACGAGGTGGAAGGCGAGGTCATCGTCGGCGCCCGTTCCGAGGACTGGCTCTACGAGGGCGACGAGATTCACGGCGAACACCGGCTGTTTGACCTTCGCGACGGGAAGTTCGAGCAGGTCGACCGCGACCATCCCAATGCAGCAGTCGTCCGTGAAGCCGTGTTAGCGCGACTCGACGAACTCGACGTGGAGGCGAAATATCTCCAGGGAGACGTCGAGACTGACGTCGAAGACCGCCTCGAGGACCTCGGATATCTGTAGCGGTACCTATCTGATAGTTATCGCAATAGCAAGATTATTGACGGGCAACAGGTATCCATATGTATGACCGATTGGGGAAATCAAACCGTTCTTGTAACTGGAGGAGCCGGGTTCATCGGGTCATTCCTGACCGAAGAACTATACTCTCGTGGCGCTGATGTCGTCGTCGCGGACAACTTCTCAAAGGGACACGACAAACTCGAGCACATCGCTGACGATGTCGAGATCAGACCGGTCGACCTCACGACGCACAAGGGCTGTATCGAGGCGACTGAAGGAGTCGACCACGTCTTTCACCTAGCAGCAAGCGTCGGCGGCATTCACTACATCCAGCGGGAGAACATCGGCGGACTCACACCGAGCGTGCTGATGAACCAGCACATGCTGGAAGCCGCTCGGATCAACGATATCGACCGATTCCTCTTCGCGTCGAGCGCCTGCATTTACCGACAAGAACACGACGATTTGAACAAGTTCAGCGAGGATCAGGCAATCCCCGCAAACCCACACAGTACGTACGGGTGGGCGAAGGTCCTGGGTGAAGTTGCATGCGACGCGTATCACGAGGACAGTGAAGTCCAGACCAGCAGCGTCCGTATCTTCAACGCGTACGGCCCACGTGAGAATCTCGACCCAGACAGTAGCCACGTGATTCCGTCACTCTGCCGGAAAGCGATCGAAGCCGAAGATGGTGACTCGATCGAACTCTTCGGCGACGGTACGCAAGAACGCGGATTCATCTACGTCACCGACCTCGTCGACGGGATGATCGAGACGATGGAGAAGAAATCCGACGGGGAACCGATCAACCTCGGGAACTCCAAAGAGGTCGTCAGTATGAACGAACTCGCCGAGAAGATTATCGAGATCAGCGGAAAGGATCTCTCCATCGAACACGACCTCTCGATGCCGACAGGGACCGACAAGTACGCTGCGGACATGACGAAGATGAAGGCCGAGCTCGACTGGGAGCCATCAGTAAAACTCGAAGACGGTCTTGAACGCGTATACGAGTGGGCAGAGAAAGAACTCGAAGGGACTAAACAGGCCGCTGTCGCAGACGGAGGTGACACATGAGTGAGTGGACTGACGAGCGAGTACTCGTCACGGGTGGTGCGTCATTTATCGGAAGTCATCTCGTCGAAGACCTCGTAGCCGAAGGCGCTGACGTCCGCGTCGCCGACGACTTCTCCAGCGGCGAAATGGAGAACCTGGAAGAAGTCAAAGACCAAATCGAGGTCCTCGAAGGTAATCTAAAACACTGGGACTTCGCTGACGAAGCATCAGAGGACATCGATACAGTCTTCCACCTCGCTGCGGACCACGGCGGGCGCGGATACATCTCGCAGTACCCCGCGAACTGCGCCACGAACATGGCGCTCGACAACATCGTCTACGAGACCGCTGCGAAGAACGGCGTCGACCGCATTTGTTTCGCTTCCAGTGCCTGTACGTACCCGACGGACATCCAGCAAGAACGACAGCGCCTGCGTGAAGATATGGTGAGTTTCGAGGAACGCGGCGGCGCCTACGCCGACGAAGTGTACGGCTGGGCAAAGCTCATGGGCGAGCGCTCGCTCCAGGCCTACAACGAACAGTACGACATCGACACCAGCGCCGTCCGAATTTTCACAGCCTATGGCCCCCGTGAGAACGAAACGCACGCGATTGTCGCGTTTATGGCCAAAGCCTACGCCGGCCAAGATCCGTTCCAAATCTGGGGTGACGGCGAACAAACGAGGAATTTCACCTACGTCAAGGACATTACTAACGCGCTCCGACTGGCCGCGGAGAACATCACGGACGGCACCCCGGTCAATGCGGGGATCAGTCGCTATGTGACGATGAACGAGGCCGTCGAGATCATCTTCGATTACCTCGACTGGGAGCCTGACGAGATCAACTATATGACCGACAAACCCCAGGGCGTCCGCCACCGCGCCGCGGATACGACTCGGGCGGAGGAACTCCTCGGCTGGGAACCCCAGTACACTGTCGAGGAAGGTATCAAGAATACACTCGATTGGTACGTCGAAAACCGCGATCCAGACTACGTCCGCGAAAATCTCGAAACGCTCCTCCACGAGCGCTAACTCAGCAACGCGGGTTTTCTAATGGCCGACGCAAACAAAGAATACGTTCTCGTTACGGAGTATTTCCACCCCGACACAGCTTCGACCGGTCAGCTCATGACCGACCTCGCGGTCGGACTCGAAGAGCGCGGGTTGGATATGACCGTTCTCACCGGGCAACCAAACTACCACAGCGGTGAGAACGAGAAACAACCTCGTGTGTCCACACACGAAGGCGTCCAGGTCAAACGTATCCGTGCACCCCAGGTTCGCCAGTCGTCGATTCCACGACGCTTGTTCAACTGGGGGATCTTCACAGTCTGGATGTTCGTCGTTATGCTGTTGGGCCAGACGGAGAAGGAACGTGAGGTAATCTTCGTCTCGAATCCCCCCTTCCTGCCCGTTGCGATGTGGCTCGCCTGTCGTATTCGAGGGTGGGACTACACCTACATCGTCTACGACCTCTATCCCGACCAACCAGTCGAACTTGACTACATCCCCGAAGAGAGTATCCCCCACCGCATCTGGGATTTCTTCAACCGGCGTGCCTTCCTCGCAGCGAAGCACATCGTCGCGCTCGGCCCCGTGATGAAGGAGCGGATCAGCCGCAACGCGGGCCCCAAGTTCGACGAGAGCAAGGTCGAAATCATTCACAACTGGGAGGACGAGGAGTTCATCCAGCCGATGGACAAGGAAGAGAACTGGTTCAGCGAGGAACACGGGCTCGTCGACCAGTTTACAATCCTCTACTCAGGGAACATCGGCGACTTCCACGACCTCGAAACGCTGGTTGAGGCTGCTGCCGAGTTCGAGGACGAAGATGTCGGCTTCCTCATTATCGGCGAGGGAGACAATAAATCGAATGTGGTCTCGCTGGCCGAAGAACTCGACATCAAAGGCGATACGGTGGAGTTCCTCCCGTACCAGCCGTGGGACGATCTCCCGTACAGTCTCACGTCTGCGGACGTATCGGTCGTCACGGTCAAGGAAGGCTTTGAGGGCATCTGCGTCTCGAGCAAACTCTACACCGCAATGGCGGCAGGTGAACCGGTGCTTACGATTGCGCAACCGGATGACGACGAATCCCGAATCGTCGACCAGTTCGACGCCGGGATTCACGTTTCACAGGGAGATGTGGACGGCATTGTCGACGCTATCGAGCGATGGAAGTCGACTCCTGAACTCGTTGAGAAACAGGGTGAGAATGCACGTGAGGGATTTGAGGAGAACTTCACCGTGGACGAATCGATTGACAACTACTATCGGATGCTCACGAAGTAGCACTCAGAGATTTCGAGCGCGCCGAAAAATCTCTTCGTATCCCGGTTCGACCTGTTCATTTTCACTCCCAAAGGACTCCATCGCCCAGAAGCGAGCATCGCCTGCATCGGAGCCGGGTTCGGGTTCCCCTTTCGTCGCACTTCGTTTGACGCGATAGATGATGACGAGGACGTTCGCGCGTTCACCCGCAGTAATGAACGCAGTATCAAACAGCTCCAGTTCTTCCGCTAAAGCCGTTACACCAGTCTCTTCTTCGAGTTCTCGAACAGCACCGAGCGCCGGAGATTCGTCGTACTCCAGAAATCCCGCAGGGACGCTCCACGTACCAACACCAGGGGGTTGCGTGCGCTTCACGAGCAACAGATTGCCCTCGTCAACGACGAGTACCCCCGCGCACGGCTTTGGATTTCGATAAATCGGGTTCTCACACTGCTGGCAGTATCGACGTGTCCGCCCTTCGATCTGTTTGTCGACAAGCGCAGCGCCGCAAGTAGGACAGTAAGTGAGGGAGTTTGATTCCATATCTATCGGTCCTTGTAGCGGCGTCGAGACTCAATCCCGAGATACACTGTCACAAACATGAGTGCCGACAGTATTCCGTAGCCATTCACCAGTGAGTACGCTTCCCGGCTTGAGTTAGTTGGATTGATGCGGACACGCGGGAGTGGATTGCGGACACCAACATCCTGAACAGTATCACCGAACACGATTTGTGTCGGGTACTCCAGTCCCACACCAGTCTCAATAAGCGGGTACAGGATCGTAACGGGCCCGCCGTCGAGGAAATCCAATAACAGATGACTGGCCAGAAATATCGTCGCTACTGTTGCATATGTCTTAGCGCCGGAGAGTCGACGTTCGAGGAGTCCAGCACCCAAACCGATAGCACCGACTGCAAAGACCGAATGTAGAAGCCCCGGTGTGCCAAGTAACTTGTCGAAATCAGGAAGAACTGCGAACACGGCAAGCGCAAAATACCACGGAGAAGGGAAGAAATCTGGTCGGACTGCATAAGCGACCGTGATTGGGAGAAACAAATGAGTCAATACGTCCATACACCCTATTCCCGATGAGGGCAGTAAAATATGCACACTTCCCCTATGCATCCTAGACGAGTATGACCTCCAGTGGTGAATTTAATACCCCCTGACTCAATTTCTGAGATAGGATGTCGATACTGAGGATACTTGTGTTGGCACTATTGCTTGTCAGCGCTGTCGGGATCGTTCTTTGGGTCGGCCTTGATGCAGTAATGCGCGGTGTCACAGAGATGGAGAGAAACATGGGTGGGGCACGACAAGCGGTAAAGGACGATCGCTTGCCGGAAAGAGACGAATAGAGATCGATAGTTGCGGCCTCGTCTGTCATCCTCCAACACCACGCCGGATCGGCGGTTCTGGACGAGGAAATGTTACAGACCTCGATACCCGAAGGAACTAGTAGAATGGAAGAATCCGACATCGAGAACGGGTCCAAGGAAGCTAGACGCCACACCACCCAATTCCGAACGGAGGCATTCGATGTACAACAGTCACGTTCTGATTTCGAAGCTACTCAAACAGACCCAGCCACCGATTCAGACAATAGTCAGAGTGACAACTCGTCGCCCAACAACACGAAGCAGGACACAAATTCGAAGTCGCCCAGTACCGCCAACAGCGACGACCTGTTCTCCGGCGTGATCTCGCTTGATGACGTCATTGAGTTCTATCTCGACACCAATCCCTGGGACGTTCAACCGAACACCATCACAGCGTATCGAGGTCGTCTCAAACACTTCCAAGAGTTCTACACGAAGCACGACATCGAGGACCTGAGGAACGTCCGTCCGGAGACGTTGGACGAGTTCCAAAAGTATCTCCGCGAACATCCACAGCTCGAAGCGACATCATCAATCAAGAGCTGTCTAACTGCCCTCCGAAAATTTCTCCAGTACTGCGAACGCAGGGGCGTGTTCGATCACGGCTTCCATAAACTCATCATCCTCCCGACGATCTCTAAATACGAGGGGCAAGACGAGCGGTGGCTGGCCAGAGAGACCGCCAAAGAGATTGTTGACTATCTGGAGACGTACAGGCCGTTCACTAAGGCACATGTCGTCTGGGCAATCCTCTCGGAGACCGGGATTCGACAGTCGACACTCCACGCCTTCGACCTCGACGATTACGACGCCGACGAGCGCTACCTCGCAGCTGTCAATCGTGAAGAAACCGGCACGAGGCTGAAGAACGGCTACGACGGGGAACGTGAAATCAGTATTTCCGGGGATGCCGCACAGGCCATCGATAGATACATCGAGGCAAACAGGGACACCGTCACCGACGACCACGGGCGAGAGCCACTGCTGACCACGCAGAATGGCCGCCTCCAGAAGAGCACGATTCGACAGTACGTGTACGCGTGGACCCGGCCGTGTGCCATCGGGAAGGATTGCCCGGTCGACGAGGACCCCGACACGTGTGACGCCGCCCAGACGAACAACGCCGCCTACGACTGTCCGGAATCCCTCTCACCCCATCCCGTTCGTCGAGGATACATCACCCATCTGCGGGCCAACGGCGTCCCCACCGAGGACGTCATCTCGGAGCGGTGTGACGCCAACCCCGACACGATCGAGCGCTGGTACGATATGAGCACCGAGTCAGACCGACGCGAAGCGCGGCGGGAGTACGTCGAGGACCTCTAACGCCAGCTGGAGACTCACCCTGGTTTCATGATACTGCAATTGACGCTGACGTTCGGGATCGAGGTTAGGAATGCCTTTGGGAAGTACCTGAATTTTGTGGGTGGATTTTCATGTCTTTCCCTGTTTGGAAATAGTAGAATGAGCAAAATAGCTGAGGCTGACGACCGAGGGCGAATCGTCATTCCTCGTGAAATTCGTAAAAAGTACGGGGATCGATATCGGATCATCGAACTCGACGACCGGGTTGAGCTAATCCCGCTCAAAAAAGACCCGATCGAGGGGCTTCGCGATGCTGTCGGCGACGCCTTCGACAGGAAATCGATTGCGGAAATCAAACAGGAGGCACGCGACGCTGCGCATGAGGACGCTATTCAGGGAGTTACTGAGCCGGAGAACTGATGATCTACGCTGGCACAGATTTTTCGGTGATACCCATGAACGACACCACACCGCCGCTGCACCCAATGGAGCGCGAACAGCTCCAAGCCGAATCAACCCTCGTCGTGACCGTGAAGTCCTCCGATGAGTTCTACGACGACGTCACCGACAGCATTGTGGCACTCGAAGGAGACAGTGCGGTAGATTCCACGCCGACGCTCTCGTTCACCAGCTACGACGACCTGATGGAGACGCTGACGCCGCGCGTGCTCGAGCTCATCGAAGCCATCCGGCGTGAAGAGTCAGCAAGCATCAACGAAACCGCACGGCTCGTTGACCGGGATGTCAAGAACGTCCACGAGGAACTCAGTCGGCTTGCCCAGCTAGGTATCCTCTTCTTCGAGGAAGACGACCGGGCGCTTGCGCCGGTCGTCTGGTTCGACGAACTCCGTATCAATCTCCCATTCGACCCAGAGGGGGGCGACACGGCGACAGCTGCGCCGTGAACACGGCGCAGGTGTTCTTCACGCTGGCGAGAACTGCCTACACGTCTTCCAGATACCCCCGTCGCTGTTCCACCTTCTCCTGATCGGTGCGCACGTCGTAGAGTATGTGAATTTTATATATAGTGGTATACGATTTACTAGTTGCGTGTACGGCCATATTTGGGGTATAGAAGCCTGATACCGTCCAATATCGTAGGTTTAGCATTCTCGAAGACCCCACTTGTGCTTAATCGAATAAGCACAAGTAGGTTCTAGTGGGTCGCCGCTGTACCATGAGCCAACTCAATGCCCGAACCCCAGTCAACCGCTACTGACGCCCACAAACCCCTCCCTAAAGCCGTCGAAGAGTGGGTGCAGAAGAAAACCAAGCCTGGTGGCGGCGGGAACTACGCCCGCGAAGCCGACCGCGTCCTCACAACGTTCATTGACTGGACGCCAGACTCTGTCGAAACCGTCCGCGACATCTCTCGACGCACAATGATGCAGTACGCCGAATACCTCCATCGTCGAGCTGATGCACGCGTTGCGGATCCAGACGATGAAGAAGGTATCACGGGACGGACTGCCCAGCAGTACTACGCGCTTGTCCGCGCGTTCTTCACCTATTGCGTGAAGTGGGGGTATCGCGAGGAGAATCCCGCCGAGCACAAGCCCGCGATGGAGGAGTTACCCGATGCGTCACTCGGCGCAGAAAGTAACCGCCAGCAGTTCTGGAGTCCACAAGAGCGAACAGCATTCATTCAGTACGTCGATGAGTGCGCGCACGATGCGATCTCCGAGCGAGGGAGCGACGCCGTGGAGGAAGCACGAGACCGAGCGCTCGTCTACCTGTTCGCATACTCGGGCGCACGGAGTGCTGAACTCCTCCGCGACCCTAATGATTCGCGCCGGACGGGCGTCACGTGGGCGGACGTAGATATCGAAGCGGGTGTAATTCGGGTATTGGGGAAGAGTCAGACAGCTGGTGAGGAGGTGCAGTTACCGAGTCAGGCCCGCCCGGCCGTAAAGCGGTATCGCAAGATCCTCGACCCACCGACTGGCGAGTGGCCGGTATTTCCAACCCGACACACCCCGTCTTTGTACCAGTGTGCGCGTACGGAACTCGGCGACCGTGTGGATGACTTGGAGACAGAGCTCAAGGCAGAGGGTCCAGACGTAGTACTACGTCAGTATGAGGTTGCCCCGCCGTCGATAACCACGGAGACCGTTCGAAACATCTTCCGCCGACTTTGCGAGGAGGGCGAAATCCCTGTCGAGGGTGAGCACGAATACCTGAAACCGCACGGGGCGCGTCGCGGCGCTGGCGAAGCACTCTACCGGGCGGAGGGTTCATCGGCAGCTCAACGTGCGCTCCGCCACGAAGATCCATCCACCACCTCAAAAATGTACAGTCACATTGAAGCGAGCGAGCAGGCGGAAGTCGCCAGTGATGCGTTCGAGAAAGTCGACGACAGAACCACGACCGAGGACAATAGCGGCTAAGAGCGTCTTGTTCATTTGATTAGGTCCGAGGCGACGAGTGAAATGTACGCCTCGGATTTAACCAACAATCCCCTACAATTGGCGGGTAATGTTGGTTAATGGTTTTCCCAGTTCTACATAATAGCGCACGAGTAGGATCCGATCAGGGAATCCAAGAGTCAATGAAGTTTTGAATCAAGGAAATTTGGAGTCCTTGAATCATGATGTGTGGAGATCCCAGAATCACTGAATCACAGAACCACTGAATCACAGAATCACTGAATCACAGAAATAGAGAATCAATGAATCAGTGATAATACGCGGAAAGACCATTATTCGGGGTTCAGGCTGAGTGAGAAGTCAAGGAGATACTGAATCAATGAATCAGTGATTCAATGATATCCAACAAGGTAAAATAGATTATGGGCTTTTCAGGGCCGCATACTACTGAATCGGCGTTTTTGCTAGTTCTAAATCAGCATCGGGTGTCTGGCGTAGATTTATGAATCAGTGAATCAATGATCGAACTATGACCGGGTCACCCCGTGGCTGGGGCGTCACACCATCGACTGGTATCCCCACGATCGCCTTCGGCAATCAGAAAGGCGGGACTGGGAAAACAACAGCGACGATAAACAGCGCCGCAGCACTGGCCTCTCGAGACCACGATGTCCTCGCGATCGATATGGATCCACAGGCCGATATGACGAAGGGGCTGGGATTGGGGCCAGGCGATGATAACGATCCGTCAAGCCCGAAGAACGACCTTCCAAATACGCTCGCGACCGATGACGCAAATCTCCTCGACGTCCTCGTTGACAATCCGCGCACGGACAACACAACGCTTTCAGAAATTGTGATCCGCAGCGGCGACTACGAACACCTGAATTTCGATCTCGTGCCGAGCCACAAGGACATGGGGCTTGCCCGAGATTGGATGGACGATGCAGGTGCTCGTCTCTCGTTAAAAGTTGCTCTGGAAGATCTGATTGACGACGGATACGACTACGATTATATCTTGATAGACTGCCCACCTGATCTCTCGGTTTTGACGGATGCAGCGTTCATCGCGGCACAGAACGTTTTCCTGGCTGCCCAGACCCAAGCGACATCACGGGATGCTCTGGATGACCTCTGGGATCAGCTAGAATCCATCGAAGATAACCAGCAAATCGAGATAGCTATCGTAGGGCTACTGGCCAACATGTATCGAGACGATGGCCAATCACAGAAGTTCCTGGATGCATTCGACGAGTCATATGCGTCACTAGCCCCGATTTTCAAACTCCCAATGCGGGTGGCGATACAGCGCGCGTGGGACAACGGCTGCGATATTTTCGAGTGGGA